>Ga0105045_10000378_pt1 | contig 31176 bp, 28 predicted proteins | sample MAT02_FD_78089 | JGI IMG/M metagenome (GOLD analysis project Ga0105045, IMG submission 78089) | Freshwater microbial communities from Lake Fryxell liftoff mats and glacier meltwater in Antarctica - MAT-02 (megahit assembly) | ecosystem: Environmental > Aquatic > Freshwater > Ice > Liftoff... | reverse complement strand
TATCGCTAGAGACTATTCCGCAACACCAACACTTTGCATTTTCCAAAGATTAGCGTAATGATCGTTTATTTCCATTAGCTCTTCATGTGAGCCTTCTTCAATAACCTTGCCATCTTTGAAAACTAAGATGCGATCCATACCAAATAGCGTTGACAATCTGTGAGCCACAATAATTGTTGTTCTTTTTTCCATCAAATGATTCAAAGATTCTTGAATTTTCTTTTCGGTTACTGAATCAAGAGCAGAAGTTGCTTCATCCAGTATCAAAATAGGGGCATCTTTTAAAATAGCTCTTGCAATCGCAATACGCTGACGCTGTCCGCCTGAGAGCTTGGCTCCCCTTTCTCCTACAACAGTTTGGTAACCATGACTTAAGTTAAGAATAAAATCGTGGCAATGTGCCTTTTTAGCGGCCTCATAAACTTGTTCATCAGTTGCTTCCAAAAGACCGTAACGTAAATTTTCCATAATTGTTCTATGAAATAGCGAAGGATCCTGTGGGATCAATGCAATTTGTTGCCGCAACGACATTTGAGTAACTTTAGAAATATCTTGTCCATCGATCAAGATTTTGCCCTTGTTAATGTCATAATAGCGTAGGATCAGGTTAACAAAAGTTGTTTTTCCGGAACCTGAAAAACCAACAAGTCCAATTTTTTCGCCGGCCTTTACTTTTAAATTCTTATCATTAAAAATTTTAACATTATTATTGTAGTTAAACGTCACCGAATCAAAGACAATATTTCCATCTGTTACTTGAAGATCTTTAGCATCCACATGATCTTGAATATCGTGAAGATCATTTAAAACAGACATTGCCTGTCGACAAATGCCAATCTCTTTAAATAACTTTGGAAATTCAAGCCCTGCAACCCACATCATCATGGTAATGTTCCAAGTGATATTAAAAATAAAAACAACTTCACCGGTTGTTATGGTATAATTTTGCCAAGCATGGAGCATCGACCATGTAATACCGAGGCCCGGCCCTAACATACAGGCAGCCCCTAGGGCAAGTTTCATTTTTTCATTATACAAAAGAGATTGTCTATATTTTTTTACTTCAGTTTTTTGATAATTTAAAAGATGGCTATATTCTTTGGCCTGTCTTCCAAACAATCTTAAAGTCATATGATTTGTAAAGCTGTCGACGATTCCCCCGGTTAGCGTGCTTCTTGCCTCCGCGTGAGCATGTGCATAATGACGGCACCCTTTAGAAAACCATAAACATATGCCGATGTGAGCTACCATCCAAGCAAGAAGAATCAGTGCAAAAAATGGATTGATCATAAAAAAGGAGCCAAGCGAAATGCAAATGGCTAATGAGACGGGCAAGAAAACACAACATGCCAACTGGATGATGTTGGTCACACCTTTTGGCATGTCTGAAATTTTATTTGCCATCGTTCCCGCCATATGATCATTAAAATAGCGGTAGGAGTGATGCTGTACATAGTTGAACATCGACATGCGAACATCTGCTTCAATTTTTGGAATGGCGCGGATCATTAAATATCCGCTGGTTCTAAAAAAGCATTCAAGTACAATCCAAACAAGGGCCCAAATCCAAAGGATAGGGGCTAAAATCGACCACATATCAGATCTATCGGCCGGCATATTGGTTATAAGGTCTATCACGCGCATAAAAATGTAGGGTAGGATTGTATGGTCCAATGCCCACCCAAAACAAAAAAATTGAATCAAAGCAAATCTTAACCCTTGCTTTTTAATGAAGTACCAAAAAAAACCAAGTAGATTATTTGGCAATGTTTCCATTAGATAAATGCCTTAAAAATATAGCCTGCAACTGAAAGCCCAAATACGGTAAATACCGGTTTTTTTATTGGCCGAATTTCATACAATGTATAAATAATATTAAAAACACTCAACACAATGAGTCCCGGGCATAAAATATGTAAAACAGGTGAGAGCATCTCTGCAATACCCATAAAGCCCAAATTGGCAATTGCTGCTGAAATTCCCAAGGTAATCAGAATTGGGATTAAATCCCCTTTGCATTTTAATAAATCTTCTTTGATGTAATCAGCACAGATCGATGTTAATGGGATAGCTGTTGTCAAGCAAGCCATCGCTACAGCAATACAAGAGAAAATAGCACCGGTCGGCCCTAAAAGATAAAGCGATATTTCGGAAAGTCGCGCTTGTTCAGCGTGTCCGGCTGTTAAATAAGGAGTGTAAAAGGAAGCAACAAAAGTTAAGCCAATAAACATGGCAGACAATAAAAATGCAGCTAGAACACTTGCTTTAACCATTTTCTTTAACATTCTTTTTTTAGCAGCAACAGGGTCGGAAGGATTTTCTTCACGAAAATGAGACAACACAAGCGGTGCAAAAATAAAAGAGGCAATTAAATCAAGGGTGTTATAACCCACATTTAAACCTTCCTTAAACGCCTCACCGGAAGTATAAGGCACAGCAAATGCTGCCGGAGGATTCGTAAATCCTAAATAAAGGATAAAGCCTAAAGAGATAATAAGTATTGGAGTTAAAATTAGTCCTAAAAGATCGATCACCCTTTGTTTCTTTATCACAAAGGCAAGAACGCCTAAACTTGCAAGAATACTAAATGTTAAAAGGGTCATGTCTTCTGGCAAATACGGTTTTACAGTTGCATAAGAAAGAGTGATCAAACGAGGAATGGAACCGATTGGGCCTAAAATTGCTTGAATGATAAAAATCAAAAGAAAACTTGGGCCTTTGCCTAGACGGCCAAAAAATGCGCGGTAGTTGCCATCAAAAAGCATCATGGAAAGTAAACCTAAAAGAGGCAGACTGACTCCGGTGATTAATAGACCAAGCATTGCAAATAAATTCTTTTCGCCCATATTACCGCCAAGAATCAATGGCCATATCAAATCGCCTGCTCCAAAAAACATGGAGAATAAGGCAAAACCTGCCGCTATAATACTCAAATTATTTTTTAACATGTAAATAACCTTGTAAATTTAATTGTTTGCTTTTAACAAATTAGCATATAAGGACTTAAACAAACAAGTCTAATTTTTTTAATCTCTTTTCAAGAAATGGATAAATCTTCAATTCTTCTTTAAAAATCGAATAGTCATTCATTAACTTTTTTTTGTTTAATTTTTCATTGTCCGCTATTTTAGACTTTATCGTCGCACGAATCAATAAATTTTTTGGAGTATGTTCCATATCGATAAATTCAAGGATTTGGCAGTGGTAGCCCATAATTTCTAAGATTTGTGCTCTGGCTGCATCTGTAACCAACGAAGAGAATCTTTCTTTTAAAATTCCGTGCTTGAGTAGAGGTGTTAAATTTTTATTTTCAACTTGGGTTAGCAGCTCATGTTGGCAGCAAGGAACGGACAAAATAATGTCACTCTTCCAAATAATTGCTTTTTCAAGAGCTGCATCAGTTGCCGTATCGCAGGCATGCAAAGTCACCATCATATTTACCTTTTCTTTTGTCTCGTAGCAACTAATGTCGCCAACCTGGAAGGATAGATGCTCAAATTTAAGTTTTTTCGCAAGGGTTTGACATTCAGTGACAACATCGTTTTTCAAATCAAGGCCGATAATTTTAATGGAGTAGCCTTTCATTGTATGAAGATAGTGGTAAAGTGCAAACGTCAAATAAGCCTTACCACAGCCAAAGTCGATGATGTTGATGGTTTCATTTTTATTTAAAGAGGGGAGGGTATCTTCGACCATCTCTAAGAAGCGGTTGAGTTGTTTATACTTATCGCTTTTTTTGGGCTTTACTTGACCATCTTGACTAAACAGTCCAAGTTCAACTAAAAATGAAAGGGATGTTTCATCAAGAAGGTAGTTTTTTTTTCGGTTATGATCGAGTACGTTCAAGCTTTTTTGAAGAGGGTCTTTGTCTTTTTTCAAATAAGTCCTGATCCCCTTTTTATTTGTTAAAATTTGATACTCGACTGATTTTAAGGAAATCAATGCCTGCTTGAAGCTATTTAGATAATTGTCGAAAATTTGATTTTTGCATGAGCCAGGCAAACAATTTTGATGAAGGGCTTTTTGTCCTTGAAATGTCGTTATCTGATAATGCAGCTGATTTTTGATAGTTAAGGGTCTGATTTCAATTTTTTGAGTAATTCCTTTTTCCAGCGGACTGCTAAAAATAGCACGTGAGCACTCGCCATTTAAAATTGCGTCAGTAATAATTTGTATCGAATCTTTTTCCTGCATGATAACGCTCCTTAAATAAAGAATCATTATAAAGGATTTTTATTAAAAGTCGAGAATCTCCCCTTTTCGCTAAAATATTTTTTTGGTATGATTGCCATTCACCTTTAATTTTTAAAGAGACTAAAATGAATAGCAAATCACTTTCCTTTATCATACCTATTATACTCATGATTTTGATCACCCCATTCACCCCTTGGATTGATTTAAAAATCACCTCTCTTTTCTATCATCCTGAAAATCCCCTTTTAGATCGCTTTAGCAAAGGTCCATTTTTTGACTTTTTCTTTGTTCAGGGCATGATTCCTGCTTGGACTGTTTTTGCTTTAAGCAGCTCGATTTTGGCCATTTCCTATTTTTCAAAAAAAATTAAATCTTGGCGCTCACCCCTTTTGGTTTTAGCATTAACCTTTGTTATGGGTGCAGGATTCTTTACGCATCTAGTTTTAAAAGATCATTGGGGAAGACCAAGACCAAAACAAGTAACTGAATTTGGAGGAATCCAAGAATTTAGACCTTACTATTCACCAAATATCTTCAATCAGCCTGAACCCTCAAAATCCTTTCCATGTGGTCATTGCAGCATGGGCTTTTATTTTTTCGCTCTTGCACTTGTTGGACAACGCTTAAATAAAAAATGGTTAACCTACCTTGGAATGACCATAGCCATTGCCCTTGGAGGGATACTTGGTGTTGCAAGAATCATGCAAGGGGCACATTTTTTTTCGGACGTCATTTTTTCCGCACTTCTCATGTGGCTGACAGCTTATGGTATGGACTATCTTGTTTACTCAAGCGAAGAAAAAGAAGAAGAAAAGCTTGCTGTTTGATTAAAGGGACATAAAAAGGAACTTTAAAGGACTAAAAGGGACATGCCCACCGTCTTGAAAGCACTTATGAGGCAAAATTACTTTTCATTAAATATTCATTTGATAATTTATAGATTTAATTGCCCTTTTTGACCTTTCGCTTAAAGTACTTATAAATGCGTATTTAATTTCGTAGGTTCTTCAAGTATTGCTAAAATTTCTGTAGCACAATAGATTTTATCTCGTTTTTCATTGCTAGATTTTTTTATTATTTGAGCTTCTTCAAGCTTTTTGATTGCTCTTTGAGCTGTGCTATAGGCAATTTTAAGATCTTCTGCTACTTTTTTTGTGGTTAGATAAGGGTTTACTGCAAAATGTTCTACAATTAGTAGAGCGGCATTTGATGAACTACTCGCCATTTGCAGTTTCCATTTATTTAATAATTCATTTATTCGTTCGGCTCGTAACAACACATCCTCAGTTTGTACAGAGATACCATTCAAAAAATAAACCAACCATTCATCCCATGTACCTTTTGCACTTACATTATAAAGCTGTTTGTAATATTCATCCCGTGTTGCCTCAAAAAATGTACTTAAGTAAAGAATAGGGGTTGGTAACATTTTTTGTTCCATTAACAATAATATAATTAATAGTCGACCAACGCGTCCGTTTCCATCTAAAAATGGGTGGATTGCTTTAAACTGATAATGAATTTCTTTAATAAACCTTAAGGATAATGGAAGATCGTTAAGCCTTTTGATGCCATAATCGAGGGCTATTATGTAATTTTGTACCTCTTGTAGATCATCTGGATTTCGCTTAACACTTATTCCTGCATTAGCTGGTACATTTCTCCAATAGTTGCCTGAGTACCTTCGATTCTACTAGAAAGAACCGCTTCCCTCGTAATAAATGGTCGGATTAATAGATGAGGATTAGGTAATTTGCTTCCTTCTCTAGCTAATTTACCTAATAAAAAATCAGCCCTTGATAAAGAACTTACGATTTTAGTATTCCATTCAAAAGAAGGTGGCAAGGGGTTTGGAACAAACGCATTGTATCCCCTTGGAGATTTAACGATTTGGCCTGCTGGAGAATTGATGATATCCATATTTAATCCTGTTTGACTTTACTCTAGCCCTTATTATCGAAAATGTCAATATTCGATAATAAGGACTTTTTTCATCACCATCTTAGAACTTAAAAATCACACTTATTATCGAATTCGAAACTTTTCGATAATAAGGCTTTAGAATAAAATTTGGAAACACCCAAAGAGCCTGCTTTAGAAATTAAATTTATCTGCATTTTTATCGGCATAATGTGGAGGTTTTAATATGCAGATTAAATGCTGTTAAATCAAAACTTATTCTTCGTCTTCGTCTTCGTCTTCCGGTTCCGGTTCAAAATCTTCCAAGGTTTTGGATTTTTTTCCGGAAATGAGGCGAATGATGGATAAAGTAAAGGCAACAAAGAGATAGCCCCAAGAAATAAGAAAAAATATAAGGGGAAAATGATGCAAAATGGTGTAAAAAATGAGTACTGCAGTGACTGCAGTTATGAGGACAAGTTTAAAGGAGGCGACTCTGATGTGAAGGCTTTTTAAACTTGGAAACTTCCATCGGCTGATCATAAAGTAGCCAAGGATGGTCAACATAAAAAATAGAAGCAAACTTCTTGTCATCTCTGAAATTTCAAATAGTGCTTGAAATTCATTCGAAATCAAAAATAAGTTACCAGAAACGGCTGCTGCGGCGGCTGCAGGAATTGGAAGGCCAGTGAAATTCTTCTTATTGGCAAGAAGAAGTTCTTCATCACCTTTAATTGCCTGACTTGTCACATTGTATCTGACAAGTCGTAAAACGCCACAAACAGTATAAACAACAGCCGCAGTCGTTAGTAAAAAGGAGCTTTCTGAGCCATTTGGTAAAGATAAACTTTTTAAGACAATAACGGACGGTGCGACGCCAAAAGTAATGGCATCTGAGAGAGAATCAAAAAAACCGCCAAAATCACTTTCAGCTTTCATAACTCTTGCAATGGCACCATCTAGCAAATCGGCAAGTGCTGCAAGTAAAAGCAGTCCTGAAATTGCTATCAATAATTGAAGATCTGCTCCTCCAATTGGCGTCATGCTCATTCTAAAAATGACAAAGAGTCCGCAGGAAAGTCCAAATGCAGTAATCGCGTTTGGTAATAAATGGATGCGTTTTGAGGGTTTGCTATTCATAAACTCAGATTTTAGCAGTTTCTTCTTTTTTTTGAACTAGAAAAATGCAAAGCGACGCACCTTTTTTCTGGTGTTATTAAAGAAATTTGGGGTATTGTGAGGTGAAAAATCAACAATATATGATAAACGCATGAAAAGTAAAGACAAAGAAAGCCAAGACAAAAAAAGCCAAGACAAAAATTTAGAAAAAGCCGGCCAAAAATATGGCGATTTTGAACTGACAAAAATTACCGAAATCAAAGAACTACAATGCGTGTTAAGCGAGCTTACCCATATTCCAAGTGGTGCCAAGATCATGCATATCGGTAATGATGATAAGGAAAACCTTTTTTGTCTTACCTTCCAAACCCTTCCTAATAGTTCAAATGGCGTGGCACATATTCTGGAACATACGGTTTTATGTGGCTCTGAAAAATACCCGATCAAAGACCCTTTTTTCTCTATGAATAGGCGTAGTCTCAATACATTTATGAATGCCCTGACAGGATCTGACTTTACAGCTTACCCTGCAGCCACTCAGAATTATCAAGACTTTTACCATTTATTAGAAGTTTATCTTGATGCTGTTTTTCACCCGAAACTTGACATTTTAAGTTTCAGACAAGAAGGTCATCGTCTGGAATTTGGAATTCCTACCGATGAAAACAGCCCTCTTGAATATAAAGGGATTGTTTTTAACGAAATGAAAGGTGCCATGGCATCAGCTGATGCTAGGCTTTCAGAAATTATGAATCACGCTCTTTTCCCAAACATCACCTATGGTCATAATTCGGGTGGAGATCCAAAAAGTATTCCAAATCTTACCCATCAAGAGCTCATTGATTTTCATCAAACCTATTACCACCCAAGTCGTTGCCTCTTTTTTTTCTATGGTGACATTCCTCTTACCCATCACCTCGATTTTATCGAAAAACAGACATTAAAAAATGTTGAAAAATTGCCCCCGCTCCCTCCCCCACAAAAACAACCGAGGTTTAAAGAAAAGAAAACAATTGAGGCTTATTACCCGATTTCTGATGATGAAGGTTTAGTAGACAAAACTTTAATTTCATTCGGATGGCTGACCTGTAATATTCTAGAGCAAGAAGAATTACTCGCATTAAGCGTCATAGAGATTTTCTTGATGGAAACAGATGCGTCTCCTTTAAAACGTGCATTGATGGATTCTGTGCTTGTCAAACAAGCCTCATGCTTTATTGAAACCGATTATACAGAAATTCCAATCGGCATTACTTTAAGGGGTTGTAACCCTGGCACAGTTGACCAATTGGAAGCAATCATCAGAGCATCTTTAAACTCTATCGTTAAAAATGGTATTCAGAAAGAGTCCATCGAAAATGCCCTTCATCGACTAGAGTTTTATAGAAGCGAAATCACAGGAGATCATACCCCTTTTGGCTTAAATCTATTTTTTAGATCAGGATTGATTAAAATTCATGGCGCAGATCCGGAACATGGGCTTATGATTCACTCCTTATTTCAACAGCTTCGCAATGATATAGAAAATAAACCCACTTATTTGACAGATCTTATACAAAAACATCTGCTTGATAACCCCCATTTTGTGCGCGTGACGCTCATGCCGTCAGTAAACCTTGCTGCAAAAGAAATCACCGATGAAAAAGAAACTCTGGAAAAAATTCATGCAAGTTTAACTGACGATGAAATAAAAAAGATCCTGTTTGAAACCAAGGAACTGATCGATTTTCAGAAAAAACAAGAAGATGAAGAAATCGATATCTTGCCAAGAGTCACTCTTGATGATGTTGAAAAACCCTGTAGAACATTTTACTTAAACAAAGATGTTTTTGAAAATTTGACTGTCTACCAGCATGAATGCTTCACAAATGAAATTCTTTATGCAGATCTTGTTTTTCCATTGCCCTTTATTGCAGAAAAAGATTTGAGCCTTCTTCGTCTTTTTACCATACTTCTTACCCAAGTTGGTGCCGCAGACAGAAACTATATTGAAAACTTGGAGCTTGTCCTTGCAAAAACCGGTGGATTATCAAGTTCGATTTCTTTAAATCCGCAAGCTAAAGATAGCGAAAATCTAAAACCTTTATTACATCTTCATGGCAAGGCATTGAATCGCTATGCAAAGGATTTATGCGAAATCATGAAGGACACGCTTACAAGGCCCAATTTTCTTGATGTCAATCGTATAAAAGAGGTTTTATTAAAGCATTACACAGCATTGCAAAGCAGTTATAATCAAAGTGCCTTGAAATATGCCATTAATTTATCGGCAAGTACAATTAATGTCACCGGAATGATTGTAGATAAATGGTATGGGTTGGATTATTACGATTACATCAAAGAAATTGTTGCCGATCTTGACAATAACATTTTGCCCCTCGCTTTTAAACTACAGAAAATGCAGGAAACTGTATTAACTTTTCAAAATTCAGAAATGATCACCACTTCAACAAAGCTTCTTTATGAATTTCTTAAAGAGAATAAATTCTTTGGTTTGACGGACTTAAAACCAAAAGCGTTCACTCCTTGGAATTCCGACTACCCTGTTCCAAAGGTTATTCCTCAAGCAAGAGTCATTCCAGCGGCTATTGCTTTTATCGGTAAAGTCTTTAAAACCGTTCCCTATTGCCATCCTGACTCTGCAGCTTTAAATATTTCTGCATTTCTTTTCGATAACAGTGTTCTTCATCAAAAAATCCGCGAACAAGGCGGCGCTTATGGTGGAGGTGCTGTATGCAATACAATGACCGGAACCTACTATTTTTATTCCTATAGAGACCCGAACATCGCATCTACCCTTCAAGCCTTTACCGATGCCATCGAAGAAATTGCAAGCGGCAATTTTGATGAGGAAGAACTTGAAGAGGCAAAGCTTGAAATGATTCAAGGAATGGATTCGCCGGTTTCGCCCGGAAGCCGCGGATATTTGGCCTATTGTTGGATGCAAGAGGGTAAAACGGCAGAACTTAGACAACAATTTCGCGATAAAGTTTTATCTTTAACCGCAGATGATGTGGTTCAAGCCGTTAGGACACACATTATAGCACAGTTTAATACCGGCGTAACCGTTGTCTTTGCCGGCCAGGAGCTTTTGGAAAAAGAAAACCTTATTTTGTCCCTCGCAGGCAAAAAGCCTTTACACATAGAGTAAGTGATTTTTTACAATTCCTAACATAATGTAAAAGTAAAAATGAATTATTTTTGAGCGGATTTTTTGATAAATTTTGAAGCGCCTATGTGTACACATGGCCTTCGAAATTTAGCGAAAAAGATGCCAAAAAGAAACATTTTTATTTATTTATTTGAATTGATCTGAAAGTTCGGGGGTGACAATCAGGGTGGGGTGTACTTTTGCTCGGAGTACCTGCTGGATGAAGGAAAGCGTAGTGCCGACCGATGAATAGCACGAAGTGCAGGAGCCTTGATAAGAAATAAGGACTTCCTTGTCATTAGATAAGTCCAGAACCGTGACTCCGCCTGCATCGAGCGCAATATAGGGCCTGACATCTTGGTTTAAAACCTCTTCGATCACGCTTAGCTTTTGTGCGTGGGAAAGTTCTTTAAAGCCAGGATAACCCCCTTCACGTACTTCACCGATATTAAGAGGGGCGGGAGGCGCAACATAATGCAAAGAAAGTGGCAAATCGGTGCATTGATCTGCTGCTTGCTCAATTGCAGAAATGACAAGGTTTAAATGTGGATAGGTCTCTCTTGGGAAAGCCGGCACATCGGATTTGTCTCTTACTTGGCTTTCGATCAGTTCTGCACTAATACGTTTTGCCTGATCATAATTTTTACCGATTAACAATTCTGAAACAGTTTCTGCAGCACCAAGTAAGGCTGATTGTCCAAACGCCTGGAACTTAACATCCACAATAATTCCATCGTCTTTATCTATAAAAAAATAAAAGCGGATGCAATTGCCATCTTTAACACTGCCTACCGTGGATTCTACAAAACGCAAATCTCTAGTATCAGCCTCTTCTTTTGTAAAATGACCAACAAATAGTGGATGATCAATTTTATTTTGCAATTTTCTGCTATAACGCACCCAAGGAAAAGGGGTAATCAATTGTTGTAGTGTCATGATGTCCTATAGTTTTGCAGATATTTTTTTTAAGCGTTTTGCGCATTCGGCAATAACTTCAACTGCTTGATCAATCTCATCTTCTGTCGTAAATCGTGATAAAGTAAAGTTGATGGCGGTATTTGCGATAGTTTCATCGATGCCGGATGCCATAAGAACAAGACCGATTTGTTGAAAAGAACCTCCTCCAATGCTAGCATAAACCCCTTTTTTATTGAGATTATAAAGCATAAGCTCATTTGGTATTCCGTGAAAAGCAATGCAGGTACAATTTGGAAGCCTTAAAACATCTTTAAAGAAAATTGTAATATCAGGCACTCTTCTTAAAAGTTCATTTTCAAGCTTATCTTTAAGTCTTGCTATTTCAGTGCATAAAAAGTCGTTACCCTCAACAGTTTCTTTGGCTGCAACTCCAAGAGATGCTAGGGCTGCAACATTCAAATTTCCGGCCCTTGATGAAGCTTGTTCAAGACCGCCTAAAATTAAGGGAGTGCATTTAGCTCCCTCCTTAATATAAAGGCCACCCGTTCCCTTTGGAGCATGTAAATTGTCTCCGTTGAAAGTGATAAATGTTGGGCTTATTTCTTCAAGATCAAAAAAAGTACGCCCTAGAATGTGCGTTGCATCGAGGTGAAAAGCAATGCCGCGGCTTTTGCAAAGGTTGGCAATTTCTAAAACCGGGTTAATGACACCTGTTAATCCGTTTGCCCATGATAAAGAAACAAGGGCAGTTCTTGGGGTTATAGCATCTGCAATACTTTCATAGGGAGTTTTCCCTTCATTGTCAGGTTTAATCATTTTACCAACACAGCCCATCTCTTCAAGCCTTGACAGACTCATTAAAGCTGCGGCTTCATCAATTGATGATGTAATGTAATGATTACGTCCTGTAGGATCTGTGATATTGCGATAAGTCGACAAAAATACATGATTGACAGCTTCCGGACCTGATGATGTAAAAACAAAGTGGTCTGTTTCTTTTGCGCCAAGCATGTTGTAAATGGAGCGGTAACTTTGTTCAATCGAGAAAAAAAGTTCCTGCCCCTTTTTATGGGGAGCAGAAGGAACGCCCCAATTTTGTGTTAAAAAAGGCAGCATGGCGCTTATTGATTGTTCAGATGGCTTTGTTGTCATGCCATTATCAAGATAAATTCCTTTCATGTCTACTTTGTCGCTACTTTTGTAAATTGTTCATTTTCGTATTCATAAATAATGGGCTCGCCTGTGGCTATTTCAAGATGCAGCACTTCTTCCTTTGTCAAGTTATCGAGGTACATAACGATTGAACGAAGAGAATTTCCATGAGCTGCGATGAAAACATTTTGTCCTTCTTTAATAAAAGGAACGATTTCATCAACAAAATAAGGGATAGAACGTTTGGCAGTCATGGCAAGACTTTCTCCTTTTGGTGGGGGAACATCAAAACTTCTGCGCCAAATGTGTACTTGTTCCGCTCCAAATTTTTCTGCAGTCTCAAGTTTATTGCAACCTTGTAATTCTCCGTACATTCTTTCGTTTAAATCGGAGCTTTGAATGACGGGTATGACAGAATCTTTAGCCTCTTCTGAATAAATCTTACCCCATTCGTCAAGCTTCTCTTCTCCTGTATGCAAAATTAGCGGCACTTTATTTGAGTGATGTTCTGTCATGGCAAGCATTGCCGTCATTTGCGCCCGCATTAAGCGACTTGTGAAGATCAGATCTATTGGGTAATCTTTGATTTTTTTTCCACCCTCGATAGCCTCAGCTATTCCCTTTTTGGATAGAGGAATATCTACCCAGCCGGTAAATCGATTACTTTTATTCCATTCGGATTCACCGTGGCGCATCATGATGAGTTTTGTTTTGCCCATATTACCTCAATTTCAGATTGATCTTTTAATATATTTAGTTTATGCTAAACTATCTTAAAATTCAAAGAAAAAATAATTATGGATAATTCTAACAAAAAAAACAGATTAAGCAAATTTTTGGCAGCATCAGGTGTGGCTTCTCGTCGCGCTTCTGAAGAACTGATTTTTGCAGGTAAAGTTAAAGTAAACGGAGTTGTCGTCAAGATTCCGCAAACAATGGTTGATGAAAAGGATGTCATTGTCATCAATGACGGCCGCATTACCAAAGAAGACACAAAAGTTTACTACATCTTAAATAAACCTGTTGGCTATATTTGCACAAATCTTCGCACAAAAAACACAAAAGTTGTTTTGGATCTATTTGAAGGTGTCAAAGAAAGACTTTTCACCGTTGGAAGACTCGACAAAGACACTGATGGCCTCCTCATCGTCACAAACGATGGCCACTTTGCAAACAAAGTCATTCACCCTTCAAAAAACATTCAAAAAGAATATGTTGTCAAAACCAATTCAGAAATCACGAATGATCACCTCATCGCCATTTCCAGTGGAACTTTGGTCGAAGGCTCGTTTGTTAAACCGATACGCGTGACAAAAGTTCGAAAAGGAACGATTAAGATTGTGATCGGTGAGGGCAAAAAACGAGAGGTTCGAATGATTCTTGAAGCTGCAGGTTTAGCAGTGAACGCCCTAACCCGCATTCGCATCGGCGGCCTTTTACTTGGTAAGCTTGAAGTGGGTAAATTCAGAGAAATGACAGAAACCGAAAAAAACCTCATATTTAGTTAATACCATGAAAACAAAACGCACTCCCTCAGCCGACCTTGAAACCATGATGCCCATCTTAATGGGCGTCTGGAGAAGATTCCAAAAAGAAGGCGGCCCAAAAGATCGCTTGCAAACAAGAGAATTTCGTCAAGTTGTCGAATGTGTCAAGCTACTTCAAAATGTTGAAAAAAATATTGAAACGGAAGACTATTTTCAAGATAAGAATTTACTTGGCTCCTACCTTCTTTATAATTTTGTCGTCAACTACCAACAAGGCTTATCGCTTATCGGTGAACTACCAACCCCTCCAAGGCGAGTTTTGGATGTTTGTAGTGGTCCTGGTGCCTTTGCTATTGCAGCTTTGAGACATGGTGCTGATGAGGTAATCGCTACCGATCAAAACATGAGCGCCTTAAAAATGGCAGCTGACATTTCTGCACGATATGGCTTAAGCATTACAACTCGCCAATGGAATCCACTTAAAGGGCGCATCCCTGTTGAGGGTAAATTTGATCTAATTACTCTTGGTCATAGCTTGGAAGAACTCTTTCCAAATAATAGAAAAGGCTGGCCACAAGAGCAGCAAAAGTTTATTCAAATGTTACTTAACTTATTGACACCAAATGGTTATTTAATACTTGTTGAAAGCTCTCAAGCAGAATCTAACCGTCGCTTGCTAGAATTAAGAGATTATCTTGTTGAACTTGGAGTTCCGGTTCAAGCTCCTTGCGTCTTTAAAGGCTCTTGTCCTGCGCTTAAAACTCCGAATAGCCCATGTTATGCCCAAAGAGAATTTAAAAAGCCTTACCTTATTCGTGAGATTCAGCGTGGCGCCGACATCATGCTTGGTTCATTAAAATTTAGCTACGTCATTTTCAAAAATCCAAATGCCGGTTGGCCAGAACTACCTGAAGGGAATCTATACAGAATTGTCAGCCCCCCTATTGAAATTCATCAGACCAAGCGCTTTTATTTATGCGGAACGGACGGTAAGAAAATTTTAGAATCCAGATTAAAAATGTTTACACCGGAGACTAAAGCTTTCGATTACTTGAAGAGAGGCGAACTTGTTTCAATTGTTGATGCGGATGAAAAATTAAATATCTTTGATATCAATGAAAATAGTAAGCTAAAAGTCATCGCGGCTTGCGGTAAACCCGTTCCGAGCCCTCAAGATTTGATAGAGTATTAAACCGTATTTTTTTAACTCGAGAGAACGCAGAGGAAGCAAGAGAGAAAACAACAGTGAGAAGTTTTTTTAGAATACTTCTTCTTATTGTTCTCTCTCTTGCTTCCTCTTTGCTCTCTGTGTCAAAAAAAAGAGTAAAGTTAACAGAACTATGGATAATAAGTCATCTGATAGAACCAATTTTCGTGAAGATCTTGCCTCTGCCATTGAAAAACTTGAATGTTTCTCTGAACAAAGCGAAGAACAAAACGAGAAATTTAAGTACTCCTTTATTTCCCTTGCCTTTTCTGAAAAAGCCAGAGAAAGAGAGCGAAAAAGACGTGAATTTAATCAGACTGAAATTCTAAAAGCGATCCAAACTATCCAAAAAAATTACCTTTTTATTCAAAAATTAAAAAAAGGCAATGAATCTGAGCAAGCCCTTGCCGATTCCACCTTAAAAATCATTCAACGCTACAATCAAACGGTTAAAAAGGCCTCTGAAAAGCAATTGCCTTTAAGTCACCGCATCTCAAACTTCATTTATAAGCAGTATGGACTGCAAGTCGATACTGATTTAGAAAAAAAAATCATCCATTTGCCTTTTGAGGCCACTCATGAGTTTAAAACAAGCTCAAACCATAAAAAAATCAATCATGCGGCCGTTTCTTTTATTCAACAAAATGAACAAACCATTTCAAACAACGAAGCCGATGCATTTCGCGTCAAAGCCATCTCTTTGCTTAAAACTAATGGAATACGTTTTACAACAATCGCAGAAGAATTTCAAGCCATCAGATCCACACCTATTCAGGCTACAATTGACTCCTCTGATTTAAAACGTATTATGATGACACAAGTTTTAAAACCTTTTCCTGGGGAAATAATAGCCTTTAAAGGTATATTTCAACGGGATGGTGAGGCTTTACATAAAAGCGTGCCTCTTACCGATAGTTTTGAAATTTCAACAATGAGCCATCAAACGGGCTTTCCACACCCGATCCAGCATACAGGTTTTGCCCTCGCCGATTGCATGGTACCTTGCTGCCCTGTCAACTTACAAAAGTTAAAATCTTTTGCCCCCATTTTACAATTGAAACAGGAAATTGCCTTAAAACTTCTTCCTAATGGCTCTTTAAATTCACAAGCCAAAGAAATTTTAAAGAAAAAAAGGGAGATTTTTGAAGAAAATAGCAAGGAATTACTTCAGCTTCATTTAGCTTTTTATAAAACCCTTTTCAATGCCTTTCCAGAAGAAAATCGATCTGAAAATGGTTTAGAAATTATCGATCAATTTTTTAAAGATGCGACATTTGATCAACTTAGCGAGGCATCGGAAATAATCTTGCAGCACTTTATCGTTAAACCCTATCAGTTATTGATCGATGATTTTATCAATCAAAAAAACTTGTGCTATTTGACATCTCTTGAAATTTTGGAGAGCGAACAAAAAAAACCAATCGCTTTATTGTCAAAATCTACCTATGAGTTTGTTTCCTGTTTGGGCCAGATGATTGGATTCTGCGCTAGTCAAATTATTTTACAGCATATGTCAGAAACCATCGGTTTTAAAGCTCCTAAACTAAAAAAACATGAAGAACTATTGCAAATAGCCCTTTATAAGCAGTTAATTTCCTTCCACTCCCAAGTTTCCACTATAGTCGATAAAAAAATCCTTTTAAATCAATTACGTGAAGAAATCTTGTCCGATATCGCCATATTTGCAGGTAACCTGCTAACTAACAGAGTCCCAAACAAAATCGTCCAAGAGCTTGAAGTTTATTATCAATAATCTTTTGAGGCTCATCAAGCAAACGAGTACCTCTTTGATAGAGAAAACTTAAGAAGGGATTGTTTTTAATTTGTTGTATATTAAATAGTTAAAATATGTTATAATTTCATTTAATTTTGTGTAATTAAAGGAGTTTTAAATGGAACCGATTAGATTACAAGGGAATAGAAATAGCCTACCGGCATTAAAATTTCTTAATCCCTTACCTGATGATGTTCAGAGGTTAATCTTTTTTCAATTAAATGAACATGATATTGCAAAGGCTAGTAAAGTCAGCAAGCTTTGGAATGCTGAAATTTCAAATGCTAAAACCTTACAAATAGTTAAAAATTTCAGATTCTCCGATCTTCAATCCTTTGTTAATTGGATCACTCCACATGTAGGTGATAATTATCAAAAGAGCCTTAAACGTATTTACATCGGAACAAAAATTCTTCAATCAGCTAATTTATGGGATGTCAAAAATTCTATTGATGATTTACAAAGAAATATCATCGATGTGTTAAAAAATTTACGTCATGACCAATTAGAAGAATTAAAAATTATTTATAAAAAGAATGAGCTATCGCCTTTTGAAGAAATATTCGAACTAGCTCAATGGTATAGAGAAATTGAACTAAGCTATCTTAATGATTATTCCTACGAAGATGTAAAAAATTTTATGCCGCTACTAAGATTGGAAGACTTTGAGATTAAAATCGATTTACGCTTTAGAACAGAAAACTTCGGTGTGACAAGACAACGTGTATTTTCTTTATTAGTATCCAAGATATTATCTGATAAAAATAATTTTAATAAACTTCTTGATATTATCATATCTGATGAAATTATTTCGGATAACTTTAGAGAAGATTTATTTAATAAACTATTAGATTGCAATATGAATACCCGTCAAATTAACCAAATGATTGAAACTACTATTGCCATATTGAGAATCCCTATTTATATGGATTTTGATCTTACGCAAGTATTTGCGATGGTTTGCAAGATTGCTGAAACAACTCCTGATTTTTTATCAACATACCCTAACTTTAAAACTTTATATAGAAAGTTAATAGTAGATCAAAAATACAGTTCAGGTGCCAAAAACATTGCAAAGCTGCATCCATCGATCATTTTGAAATTAGAAAAAGCCTTAAAAAGCGAAGAATTAAAAATACAACCTCCTAAAAAGAAAGATAATTGCATCATCATGTAGCAGTTAAACTTATTTGGTGATAGTATATAAATTTAAATTAAGTCCCAAAAGGAGTTTGGATTGGAACCAATGATACACATAAGGTTAAATCAACCTAAAGTGTGGTTGACCTCACGCAATTTAAACCGAACAAAATCTTTGGGGTCGTTACCTTATGATTTGGTTAAACTTATCTTTTCTCATTTAAATGTGATGGACATCGAGCAAGCAAGCAAAGTGAATAAATCTTGGAATATTACCACAATTGAGGTAGCTAAAACTTTAAAATTTGTTCCGCTAAAATCTTTTATTGAGTGGTTGGTTGGTAATCTGGATAATAAATTCTACCATCACAAAAAATGGCTTATAGTAGCTCTTAACCAGACAAAAATTTTAGAGACAGTCAATCTAGTACAGGTTAAATCTTGCAAAGGGATTTTAAGCGAAAAAATACTCCATATTTTGAACGACATAGGCGCTGATGACTTAGTCGAATTAGAAAGTCTTTATAAAAAAAAAAATGCACATTCTCCTTTTGAAAATTTCTTTACTTTAGCTGAAATTTATAAAAGATTTGAAAATAAATTATCGGTAAGTGAAATATGCTGTATCTTTAGGTCATTAGTAAGAATGGATGCATCTGATAAAGCGCTTGAAATTTTCAATAGAATTATTAAAAATTATACTGTAGATAATTTTTGCCTTATTGATTGGAAAATAAAAATTTTTTTAAGCTGTTTATTTGAGGAACTTGTCTTAGTAGGTAAATTTAATAAAGCACTTGGACTGATTATAATTTATAGTGAAAGCCTTTCTAATAAATTCATAACACGTTTGTTTTGTGATATTATAAATTCTCCTACAAATAGCGGTCTAAAATTGGCTATGAAGGCTTCTATTACATTATTGAAAAAACCGATCGATAACTACCTTGAAATAGCTATATTAATTTTGTTTGATAAATCTTGCAAACTTGCACAAACTATGCCTGATTTTTCAACAAAATACCCGGTCTTTGTAACATTTTTTGAAGAATTATTATTTTGCAATGAACCCGTTTTAAGGCTAGCTGCAAATGATATGATTGATGAGCTTCCTGATTCTATTCTGTTTGAAACTTTTCAAAATACCCTTGAAAAAGAAAATATTATTGAAGCCGGCAAAATTGCAACCGGACTTATCGATCCTCTACTAGAAAGCAAAGCAGCAGATGCCTTAGTGCAACAAGATCCTTCCTGGCAACATCTAGGATCTTTTTAAGCCTCAGAATCAAAATATATACTGGTGCTACTTGAAAGTGAAAAGTTTCAGATTTTTTCAACGCAGAGACGCAGAGGCGCAGAGACTTAAGAGAAGCTTAGCTAAAGCGCGAAAAACAACAAATTAATTTTTTTCTTAGCCACGAAAACTCCCTGACTTTCTTTCTCTTTTCGCGCTTAAGCTAAGCTTCTCTTAAGTCTCTTAAGTCTCTGCGTTGAAAAAATCATATACGTTTAAATAAGTTTCTTAACAGCATATTCCTAATTTTTTTTGAATATTTCAGATTGAAGTAGAACCTGTATATAGGTTCTGATTGTATAGGTTAAACCTAATCAGTGATGGCAGCTGTGGCGATACTTTCAGCTTTACGGCTTTCGAAAAGGAGTTTGAAGGTAGCAAGGAGGCATAAAATGCCGCCAAAAGATATGACTGTGGCCGGGTTAAACATCACAACAAATAAACCTCCCAAAATTGGGAAAATGGCGCCTCTTAAACCGATGAGCAGCACGTTACAGCTACTATAAAGGGAACTTTCTTCATCTTTGGAAAAAGTGGCTCCTGACATATTCCAGCTAAGCTCTGATCCTGCCTGCATGACTCCATAAATTCCGTAAGCTAAATAAAGCCAGACAAGTTGGAATTGCGCTGCGATTAAGCATAAGGGAAATAGGCAACCAATGATTGTGACAAGACTGCTAAAGCGGTAAATATCCACTTTATTAAACCAGCGTGCCCACGATGATGAGGTAAGGGCGCAACCAATACCCTTACAAAACGTTAAGGCAATTGCAAGTTCCTTATAAGATAAATTTAAAGTGCTCATAAAAAAGGTAGGAAGAGCAGGTTGCATAATCATCAATCCTCCGCCACCAAGAACCATGAACCCTATTTGAAAATTGACAAAATCGCGCCTTAAACGAACGATGTCCCAGGCATTTTTCCAAGGGGCTAGTGCTTGATTTTTTAAAGAAATTTTTTCACGAATAAGCTCCTTTGAATCCGCCTGAATGGGAATGCGTATTTGAAAATAGGTGGAAATCGATGAAATCAGGGCGGTAATCGGGAAAATCCATCTCCAGGACTCATCATACCGATCCAGCAAAAAACCCAAAAGAAAGCAAAAGAGGCCATCGCCTAAAAAAGAAATGGTTGTTCCATAGGCAAAGATTTGCTCTCTTACTTGTTTTGGTAAATTTAATTTTAAAATTTCAATCCAAGCAGGATTTCCACTTCGATGGAACATCGTAAAAAAGGCGGCAGCAAAGACAAAAAACCAAGGATTGTCTACAAACGGAAAAAAAAGAAAGGGAATATATTTTAAAATATTTGCTAATATAAGATTGGACAATAACCGATCTCGCCTGCGATTAATGGCACTGCTCCAATAGACCGACAAAATGGAAACAATCGGCGCAAGTGCAATAAAAACGGTGACTTGCAATTCGGTGGCATGTAAATCTTTGCATAGTATAAACTTGAGCATCATGAATAATGCCCAAAAAGGCGTATTTAATAGACGCGTCCATATAAATGCACTTTTTGTTTTGGTTAATGTATGGTTTTGATACTGATTATTTTCCATTCCACTCAACATAAATAATAAAATTTATCATATCATAAACAATCATTTAATCCAATATACATGCATAGGTATGATCCTCTTTTCCGGTGATTGCATCTTTTACCCTCTTGATTGGTGGTGGCTCTGCACAAATGGGTTGAGCAAAGGGGCATCTTGTTCGAAAGGGGCAACCCGATGGTGGATCGATTGGTGATGGAATTTGCCCTTGTAAAGGGATGCGCTCTTTTATTTCATTGGGATGGTTTTTAGGTGTAGCGGCAAGAAGGGCTCTTGTATAGGGATGTTTTGGGTTTTCAAATAATTCTTTGGTTGTTGCCGTTTCCATCACTTTACCAAGATAAAGCACAACTACCCTATCCGAGAAAAATCTAACAATGGAAAGATCGTGTGAAATAAAGAGGTAACTTAATTGAAAAGTTTCCTTCAAGTCATGAAGTAAATTGAGAATTTGCGCCTGAACAGAGACATCTAACGCAGAAACAACCTCATCACAAACGATTAATTTCGGATTTAAAGCCAAAGCACGACCAATACAAATGCGCTGCTGCTGCCCTCCTGAAAATTGATGTGGGTAGCGGTTCATGATATCGGAAGATAGGCCGACTTTTCTTAAAATTTCAGCAACTAGGGTTTTTTGCTCATCAACGGTTTTAACGAGTCCATGGTAAAGAAGGGACTCCCCCACTGCATCCAGAATGCTTTTTCTTGGATTTAATGATGAAAATGGGTCTTGAAAAACCATTTGAGCTTGTTGCCTAAAAGATTCCATTTCCGATTTTTTCAAATCAGCTAAATTTTTACCTAAAAACTCCACCTTACCGCTGCTCGGTTCAATTAATTTTATGGCAGCCCTGCCTAAAGTGCTTTTTCCACATCCAGATTCTCCGACGATGCTTAAAATTTCACCCTTATGCAGGCATAAATCAACGCCTCTGATAGCCTTTACACTAGCAACTTCTCTTTTTAAAATACCATCAAAAATAGGGAAATTCACATGTAAATTTTCGATGTTTAATAAAACGCGGCTCATATTAAAGGATGCTCCTTTAATTTTTCTTGAGATAAAATTGTACCATCATGCAGTAGGCATTTAACCAGATGATGATCCCCAATATCAAAATTTGGAATGATCTGCTGTTTGCAGCGCTCCATCACAAAGGGGCATCTTGGACTAAATCTGCAACCTGTCGGATAATTTGTAAGTGAGGGTACAGAGCCCTTGATTGCTTTAAGATAACCTTTGTCGCTTGTATCATTCGGTCTTGATTGAAACAATCCAAGTGTATAAGGGTGACCCATTTTGTCAAAAATTTGATTGACTGTTGCAGCTTCTACTTTATTTGAGGCATACATGACAATTACCTCATCAGCCATCTCAGCAACAACTCCCATGTCATGCGTGATGAGCAAAAGAGCCATTTTATTCTTTTGCTGTAAATGGCGAATAAGCTCTAAAACTTGAAGTTGAATGGTCACATCGAGTGCTGTTGTCGGCTCGTCAGCAATTAAAATATCTGGTTGCCCGATCAAGGCCATAGCAATCATGATGCGCTGCTTCATTCCACCCGACAGTTGGTGAGGATAATCATCTAGCCTTGCAGCAGGTGATGCAATGTGAACTTCGTTCAAGGCATTAAGAACGCATTCATAAGCTTCATCATCATATAAACCGCGATGCAAGGCAACCGATTCTAATAGTTGATCGCCAATTGTATAAACAGGGTTAAGCGCACTTGAGGGGTCCTGAAAAATCATGGCAATTTTTCCGCCTCTAATTTTCCTCATTTCATTTTCTGAAATTTGAAGCAGATTTTGACCCTTATAAATCACTTCCCCAGTTGAGGGTAAAACCGGTGGATTTGAATGAAGGCGCATGATCGAAAGGGCTGTGAATGTTTTTCCGCATCCCGATTCTCCGACGATGCTTAAAGTTTTGCCTTTAATAAGCTCAAAAGATAAATCTTCAACTACAGAATAGTATTTATCTGCAATTTTCAATTTCGTATTCAATTGATTGACAATAAGAATCCGTTCATCAAGAACTTGTTCATCTTTCACTTGGCACTCTCTTCATGACAATCTCTTGACCTTGCTTAATTAAAGTGTTATCGTACAAATATAATTAATATTAAGGAAGAAAAATAAGAATGAAGCATTCTATCTCGTCAAAAAACCCACCAAAAAATATTATTGTGCGCATGCCAAACTGGATTGGTGACCTCGTCATGGCAACACCGGTTTTAAACGATTTGAGGGCTCATTTTAAAGACGCCAAAATTACGGCTATGTGCCAATCCAATATTGCTTCTGTTCTAAAACATAATCCTAATATCGATGAAATTCAAAGCTTTATAAAACCGAACGGATGGATCCATAGAAAAGCGCATCTTGAAATTGTTGATCAATTAAAATTCGGCAAGTATGATCTTGGTATTTTACTTACAAATTCCTTCTCATCTGCCTGGTGGTTTTATTGGGGAAATGTAAAAAATAGAATTGGATACCAAAATAATTTTAGAAATTTTTTACTAAATTACGCAGTGCCTCTGCCAAACAATGTTGAAAAGCAACATTTGGTGATCACCTATAAAATGTTGCTTGACCCCCTTGGTATTCCTTTAAGCCAAACCCTGCCAAAACTTTATGTTGACCAAGCAGAATCTCTTGCTGCAGACAACATGCTTTTACAATTAGATATAGATCTAAAGAAAAATACGATCATTGGAATAAATCCCGGAGCGGCTTACGGTTCTGCTAAATGCTGGCTTCCCGAACGTTTTAAAGCCCTAAATGAGCGTCTTCTTCAAGACCCTAATGTTTATCTGATTTATTTTGGAGATCCTGCGGGTTTATCCTTGGTCAATGCCATTTGTGATGGCATGGGTGAACGGGTAATTAACCTTGCCGGAAAAACCACAATAAGAACATTAATGGCACTCATTCAAAAATGTTCAGTATTTTTAACGAATGATAGCGGCCCCATGCATATCGCCTACGCACTACAAACTAAACTTCTTGCCCTATTCGGCTCTACAAGTGATGTAAAAACAGGACCATTTGGAAATAGCCAAATCATTCATAAGCATGTGAAGTGCTCACCATGTTATAAGCGTAAATGCCCGATTGACTTTAAATGCATGACATCGATCAGTGTTGAGGAAGTTGCCACCGCCATCCATCAGTTGTTGAAAAGTACTTAAGCGACATTGGGGACTTTTTTTACTTTACGTTTACACTATTGTCAAAGCAAAATAAAACTTTATAAAAAAAACAAGCTATCTGTTAAAATTTATAAAGCAATTATTTCAAAACCCCCAATGTTCCCAATGTTCCCACTGTTCCCAATGTTCCCACTGTTCCCAATGTTCCCAATGTCCCTTAAATTCCTTTGATTCTTAGCTTTTAAAAACTCTATAAAAGGGGTAATCGGCCAATTCGAGCAGTTCCTTGTCGCCATCACTATCACCATAGGCATAGAGGGTATAATTCTCTTTGCTCCCAAGCAGTTCGGTTAAGCGATGCACTTTTTCCTCACCCCTGCAATTTTTTCCCTGAATATAGCCTGTGACCAATCCTTTTTCATCAAAGGCAGCTTTTGTGCATAGACAATCATCGAATTGGTTATTTTTTGTAAAATAATCAAGGTAAACATCCATGTTTGCGCTCACTAAAATACAGCGATGGCCTTGTTCCTTGTGCCATTTCAGTTTAGCTATAGATTCTTTTTTTAATAGTTTGGGGATGACATTGTTGGCAAAATCTTCACCCTTCAAGCGAAGATCAGCAATCGACATGCCTTTAAAAAAACTTTTAAATAAGCTTTCTTTCAAATCTTTTCTTGAAAAGATTTTTAATCCGAAACCTATAAATTTTGGAAGATGCTGCAAAAATATAAAATAGGTTTCAAGGCTTCCTGCACTATATTTAAAAAAATCGTACAAAGAATCATGTTTTGTCATCGTTCCATCAAAGTCAAATGCTGCAACAATCGGTTTATTTAATAATTGACAATTGCTTAAATTTTCCATATCGTTTTTTTGAACTCAAGATAAAAGGTTAAATTTTAAATAATATGAAAAAGCGCATACTGATCACGGGAGCCGCAGGCTTTATTGGCTTCCATTTAACGAATCGACTTCAATTAAACGGACACCTTGTGTTTGGATATGATAACTTTAATTCCTATTATTTTCCAAAGTTAAAACGGGACCGCGAACATCTTCTTAAAGAAAAAGGTGTTGATATAATTGACGCTGACATTATCGATGCTGCGGTTTTAAATGATTGCATTGAGAAAAACCAAATCACACACATCGTGCATTTGGCAGCACAGGCCGGTGTCCGCTATTCGCTAGAACAACCCCATGAATACATTAAAGCTAATATTAGCGGCTTTTTAAATATTTTAGAAGCATGTAAGCGCTTTCCTACAATCAAGGTCACCTACGCCTCATCATCTTCTGTTTATGGATTAAACAGCAAAGTTCCGTTTTCAGAAAATGATCGCACAGATAAACAAGCAAGCTTTTATGGGGTTACGAAAAAAACAAACGAACTTATGGCTGAAACTTACCATCACCTTTATAATATCTCATTGACGGGTCTTCGTTTTTTTACCGTCTACGGACCTTGGGGCCGCCCTGACATGGCTTGTTACTTATTTACAAAGGCAATTATTGAGGGTGAGCCCATTCATCTTTTTAATGATGGAAAAATGATGAGGGACTTTACCTATATCGATGATATCGTTGATGGGATTGTTGCTGCGATTGATTTGGCATCGCCTTTAAAAATTTTTAATTTAGGAAATCATCAACCGGTTGAACTTTTAAAATTTGTTGAAATTTTAGAAAATTGCATTGGTAAAAAAGCGATAAAAATTTTTAAACCGATGCAACTTGGTGATGTTCCCGCAACATTTGCAGATATTGATCGAAGCCAACAATCCTTAAAGTTTTTTCCAAAAACAAGCCTAGAAGTGGGTTTAACCCAATTTGTGGAATGGTATAAGAAATATACATAATTTCCTTTTCAAATTATGGGATAATCGAATACCATGCATTTTTAAAAATCAAAAATAAATTGAGAGTGACAATGAAATCTCCAAAAAACAGTTTAATCAGTCGATTTTTATTGGTAGCAGTAGCATCAATCAGTTTATCTAGTTGCTACGTCAACCAGAAGCAAGCTATAGGGCCTGCTATTGACACAGAAACCGTGATGGAAATCATCATTCCTTATGCTGTTGAATTAGAACATGTTAAGCAGTTGCGCCTGGAAGACTCTTCTATCTCTTATGCCAATGGAAATGTCTACATTCAAAAGATAAAATTAAACTTTATCACTCAAACGATCCTTGAGCTTCAAGAGGCAAGAGAATTGCTCGTGGACATTACCGAAGGGTTGATCGAAAATTTAAACACCGATCCATTTCTTGGCGATTACCTCGCTCATCATCCGATCACAACTGCAAATCTTGACATTTGCATCAAATTTGAAAGCTATTTTGGACTTTACTTAGATAAAAAATATGTACACTGGATCATGCTTCAAAATGATTTTGCCTATTTTTATGCCTTCGATATAACCAATGAATTTAATCTTTGGAATGTCAACTCCGAAAACTGGCATCAGCGAGTCGAACCTTATTATAAAAGTCTTCAAATCGTAAATTTAAGACGTGCTGCTGAAAAACACTATCAGGATACGCATAAAAAGCCAACAAGCCTTTTATCAAATGAACGCTATGAAGGTGCTACAGGTCCTAAAGCTGATCGAACCGATACGGGATTACCCTTTTAACAACATTAAGCGAGTTAATTATGACTTTTTTTCTCATCGATAACAGTTTTAAAATAATGCCTCGATTAAAAAAGGGGCTAACATTTTTAGCTTTATGTTGCTCAATCCCTCTATTTGCAGCGCTTACCCCAATTCCTGTGCCACCCGATATCGTCATATTTTGCGGTAATCCTTTAAGAGTAGATGAATACATTGACTCTTTGGATGTAAGACCACATAGCGATCTTGCTCACGTTATTTGCGAATTACCGGTAGATGCTAAAAAATTTATTGAAGCGTTGGACAAACTGCATCCCGCTTTACTTCAAGATCTGACTTTGTTGACGAATGAAAACATGCAAACCGTTCGACAAACATTTTTAGGTCGAAATTCTTTTTTACGCTTCGATAAATGCCAAACATTTAATGATTGTCTTTATGGAGATTGTAATCTTGGCCCTTCTGTAATGTGGTTTACACCATTTGGAAACTTTGTAAATCAAACACATATTGATCAATTGCATGGTTATCGATCCTCAACACCTGGAATCATGCTCGGAGTTGACAGCCAGCCGAACAAAAATACAGTTTTGGGCTTTGGACTTGGGTATTCCTATTCTGATCTGCACTGGAAAAAAGGATATGGTACTGCTGATTGTAGTACAGGGTATTTTGGGGTTTATGGATCATCGATTTATGATCATTTTTATGTGGATGCTGCAGTTCTTGGAAGTTACAGTTTTTATAAAACTGTAAGAAATATAAGTTTTACAAAATTTCTAGAAGAATATGAAGACTTTTATTGTGACAACAGAGAAAAACAGCGTTGCAAAAAGAGAAATCGCCATCATCGCCCTAATTGCGAAACACCTTGTGAATCGGGAGGTTGTGCGCGTCAAGAGGATGGAAGTGATGATTGCTGCTGTCGCATCTGTCAATTAAATGGAGAAGAGGGAGAAGTTGATGAAGCTTGCTGCAGAAGACCCCCACCCCCTTGCAGATGTGGCATTGATCGCGAAGCAAGAAGCCGTTTTCGTGGCTATGGAATTTTAAGTCATATTGGAATCGGCGGAAAACTCACGATTTGCGGATTAGATATTATTCCTTTTGGAAGTGTTGATTACAATTTTGTAGATCAAGATGGCCATGATGAACATCAAGCAAGAAGCCTTAACTTAAGAATAAAAGCAAATCATGCGCATTTATTACGTGTTGAAAGTGGCATAACATTGAAAGGTTGCATTCCCTATAATTGTGCATGGTTTCGTCCAAGCTTTACTATTAGCTACATTCGAAAACAAGTATTACAAGGCGATCGTTTTGAGGCAGGCTTAGTTAATTATAACAACTTTGAAAAAGCTGATTTTTTTGGATCGAGGAAACCTTTAGGTTATGTCTGTCCGGGGTTTGGGCTCGAAGTGCAAACAAGCTCACAATACATTATTTCCTTTAATTACGATGCTGAACTGAATCGTCAACAAATCACTCAGCGCTTAACCCTTCGCTTCCAACGCGCCTATTAACACGCCTATTTGCAAATTATAGTAGAATCAGTACAAACTGGTTCTACTATAAATCTTAAATTTTCTAGTTTTCCTTTTCGTTTTAAAAGAAAAAAATAGCTTGGGGACGGTTTAAGTTCGTCCCCTTGAAACATGTTCGAAATATTGTCATCGTAGGGTAATGACGGTGGCGTTTCTGCCGGTGATGTTGTTTAAACGATAGGAAAAGAAATCCTGCGGATTTGAAAAAGTGCTTAGGGATGCAATTTCAATCTGATTTGCAGGAATTCCGGATTCGGTTAATTGCATCATGCTGATTTGCCAAAAATCAAAGAAATTTGGTTTTACTTGAAATGGCCAAAATGACTTTGGCAATTCTTTTTCAAAGTGAATAAATTCTGCATCTTCAGGGCCTAAACTTGGTGTGATACCAACGATCAAATTTTTTGGATCTGTCCCATAAGTTTGTATCATCTTATCAACTGCATTTTTATATATATTTTGAACGCTGCCACGCCAACCTGAATGAACATTTGCAATGGCATGATTGACGGGATCGTAAAAACAAGCCGCTTGGCAATCTGCATGAGTAATGAGCAGCCCAAGATTTGGTCGATTAGTAATCATGCCATCAAAAAAATCTACCTCTAATACATTAGAGGCTTTAATAATTGTTGTTCCATGAGATAAATTTCCTCTGATAACATCGTTAATAAAAAGATGGTTCAAGATGCGTTCTTCATTTTTCTTTACATTTTCAATCAAGTCACCGACAGTAAAGCTTAAATTGAGTGATTGAAAATTTCCAAGACTAAAGCCCCCTTGACGCAAAAATATAGCACACTCTAAATTTTTAAATTGTTCAAAGATTTCAAATTGTAGGGTATGGATCCCGTTTTTTTCTTTTCTGATCATAGATTAAAGGAAAAAATTTTTAGATAGATCTGTAATTGTTTTATCCATTGCTAACTTTTTGTTTTCTATCGCGTTTCTTTCATACATGAGTGCATCCAGTTCTTCAACTAAATTGAGCGGTATCTGAACTTTTTCACTTGCTTGTATATTAGCTTTACTCATCATTAAATTAAGCTCATCTTGATCAAAATTTATTTCTTTGTTATTGCACTTATCTATGTAACGTCTTAGCACATTTACTGTTTTTTTAGTTGGCATGGAATAATCCGATCGATGCACAGATCCATCATTTGAAATGAGCAGATTTTTAGAAGGAATAAAGATATTTATTGTGTCATATGAATTACAACCAATGCCATATACATGACTTTCACTTTTCAATCCTTCTACTGACACAGACGAGTTTGAAATATTGTTCATTAGAGACAGCTCCTTTTAAGTGAAAGCTACATTAGTTGAATAAAACGAGCAATGCAACCAAAAAATAAACATTAACCTAACTTACCTACATTCTGTTATACTTGAAAGTGAAAACTTGCAATGCTTACAAAGCTGTTAATGTCTTCATGTTTAAAGCCTCAGTTTTTGCTTTGCAGCAAAAGCTACATCTAATAAAATAAATGGAAACACTACAATCATTTGCAGCCATGTATTTAAAAAAACTTCTGAAATCGTGTGTGGATCTTGTTTATCCACCTATTTGCCTGCACTGTAGAGACACACTTTTACAAGACAGAGAACTTCTTTGTGAAACTTGTTTTGATTTGCTCGAACTTATCGATGTTAAGCTTCATTGCCCGGCATGTTTTTCTATTCAATATTGTACAAAAAAAATGCATTGTGTAAAATGTGCCTCAAAAAAATCATCTCTAACTTATATAGCTGCAGCGTTTGAGTATAAAGGAGCTCCTTCAACATTCGTAAAAGAATTTAAATATGGTAACAAGCCCTATTTAAGCCAAGGACTAGGCAGTTTTATGACAGCTCAATTCATTCAGTTAAAATGGCCAATACCTGATCTTATCGTCCCTGTTCCTCAAAGCTTTTCTCGTTGGCTAACAAGAGGTTACAATCAAGCTGAGCTTTTATCTGACAGCATTGGCCAAATGATAGAAAGACCTGTTGTAAAAGCTTTGATAAGAAAAAGTGATGACTTTTCCCAAGCAGGTTTAAGCCTTTGCCAAAGACTTAAATTAAATGGAAAATCCATTTACTTAAAAAAAAATCAAAATCTGCAAGACAAAGTTATTTTACTTGTAGATGATGTTTTAACAACAGGAACCACTTTGCAAATTTGTGCAGAGGCTCTTTTAGAAGATTATCCAAACAGCATATACGCATTGACTCTTTGTCAGGCAAACCCTATAAGGTAAGTATGAAAAAAACATTAATCACAACTTTGCGCAATAAAAAATCTTCGATTGAAGAGTACCGACAAGCAGCAGATTTACTTGGAACAGTATTGGCCATTGAATCTGATGCTCTATTTCCAAAAGCCACAGTATTTGTTGATACGCCACTTATGCATACACAAGGAACAGCTTTTAAGTATGACCCTCTTTTAATTCCTATTTTAAGATCGGGCTTATGTCTTCTTCCTCCATTTATGCGTTTTTATCCGAAGGCAAGTATTGGCTTTATTGGAGTTCGTCGTAACGAAGAAACTGCAAATCCTGAACTTTATTACATAAAAATCCCTGCCTTTACGCCTGAAACCCCTATTTTTGTGTTAGACCCTATGATAGCAACAGGGGGTAGCGCAACTTTGGCCATTAAAAAAATCAAAGAACTTGGTGCGTCTGAAAGACAAATCACCTTAATTTCTTTTATAACCTCGCCAGAGGGTATGACAGCTTTTCAAAAAGAATGCCCTGAAGTAAATGTAATCATTGCTCAAGTAGATGAGGGGCTGAATGACAAAAAATGGATAATGCCTGGGCTTGGAGATTTTGGCGACCGCTACTTCGGCACCGTCAACCCGCTATAGTCTATTTTTTTTTTAACCACAAAGAGAAGGACTAACTCATTTATAAGTCACCGTTTGTGTTTAAAAAAAATCATAAACTTTAACTTTAACTT
>Ga0105045_10000377_pt1 | contig 31181 bp, 30 predicted proteins | sample MAT02_FD_78089 | JGI IMG/M metagenome (GOLD analysis project Ga0105045, IMG submission 78089) | Freshwater microbial communities from Lake Fryxell liftoff mats and glacier meltwater in Antarctica - MAT-02 (megahit assembly) | ecosystem: Environmental > Aquatic > Freshwater > Ice > Liftoff... | reverse complement strand
TCCACCGTCACCGGCAGCGTACTGTCGTGGCCTTGGCAGACCATGCCCAGGGAATCACCGACCAGCACCAGGTCGACGCCCGCCTCGTCGACGCTGCGGGCGAAGCCGGCGTCGTAGGCGGTGATGGCAACGATGCGCTGGCCCTCGGCCTTCATCCTGCGAAGCGCCGGCACCGTGAGCCGCGCGCGCGGCGGTGTTTTTGGATCGTTCGCGTACATGGCGGGTGCCCCGGTGGTCGAAGTGGCTAAGGTATCGCTTCGATGCCAGAAACATCCACCCCGGCCAGCAGCGACTTCACGTCGCCGCGGCCCGGGATGACCAGGGACGGGGCGATCTGCGCCAGCGGCACCAGCACGAAGGCGCGCTCGTGCAGGTGGGGATGTGGCACCGCCAGGCCGGGTTCGTCCAGCACCTCGTCGCCGTACAGCAGCAGGTCGAGGTCCAGCGCCCGCGGGCCCCAGCGCTCGGCGGCGCTGCGGACGCGGCCGAAGCGCTGTTCGATTTCCAGCAGCAGCTCAAGCAGGGCGCGCGGCGCGGTGCGGGTGCGCAGCTCCACCACGGCGTTGATGAAATCGGGCTGGTCGGTGCGGCCCCAGGCGGGCGTGCGGTAAAACCCCGACTGGTGCTGGATCGTGGTCTGCGGCAGCGCATCCAGCGCCCACAGCGCTTCCTCCAGCGTGGTCGCCACGTCACCCTGGTTGCCGCCCAGGCCCACGTAGGCGAGCACCGGGGCGTCGGGCCTCACGCGGGCGCGCCCTCACCGGAAGCGCCGGGCTTGCGGCGCCTGCGGCGGCGCTTGCGCGGTGCGTCGGCGTCGGTGTCGCCTTCTTCGCCCGCGTCCCCGGCGTCGCCCGCTTCGCGCCGCGGCGACTTCGGGTCCAGTCGCTCGGCCAAATGCTCGGGCGCCTGCAGCTGCGCCTCGCGCCAGAACACCACGTCGTCGGCCACCTCCGGCGTGCCGCTGGCGCGCAGCTCCAGGAAGTCGAACGCGGCGCGGAAGCGCGGATGCGAAAGAAGGCGGAACACGCGCTTGCGCACGCGCTGGTTGAAGCGCGGCTGCAGCAGCCAGATTTCCTGCATGGGCTGGGAGAAACGGCGCGGCAGCGCGATGCGCTGGGCCTGGTGCAGGGTGACGCGGTCGGCGGCGCGCTGCTGGGCCACCAGCGGGTCGATGCCGGCCTTCTGCAGCACGGCCAGTTCGCGGCAGTAGGCCGGCCACAGCAGCGCCGCGAACAGGAAGGCCGGCGTTACCGGCTTGTCCTGGGCAACGCGTTCGTCGGTGTTGCGCAGCGCCTGCAGCAGCATGGTGCGCAGGGCACCGCTGCGGTTGGTTTCCAGCGCAACGGCCGTCTCGGGGAACAGCGCCGGCAGCAGGCCGTGGTCTTCCAGCGTGCGGAAGCTGCTTTCGGCGTGGCCCGCCAGGAACATCTTCAGGCACTCGTCGAACAGGCGCGCCGGCGGCGCCGCGGCCAGCAGGTGCGCCAGCTCCGGGATGGGCTCGGCGGCATCGGGGGCGATGGTGAAACCCAGCTTGGCCGCCAGCCGCGCGGCGCGCAGCATGCGCACCGGGTCTTCGCGGTAGCGCTCGACCGGGTCGCCGATCAGCCGCAGCACCCGGTCCTGGCAGTCCTGGTAGCCGCCGACATAGTCGCGCACCGAGAAATCCTCGATCGCGTAGTACAGGGCGTTGGCGGTGAAATCGCGGCGGACCGCGTCGTCCTCGATGGTGCCGTAGACGTTGTCGCGCAGCAGCCGGCCGCCGTCCTCGGTTTCCCGGCCGCCGCTGCCGTCGTCGACGTTGGCGCGGAAGGTGGCGACCTCGATGATCTCGCGGCCGAACACCACGTGCGCCAGCCGGAAACGGCGGCCGATCAGCCGGCAGTTGCGGAACAGCGACTTGACCTGCTCGGGCGTCGCATCGGTGGCGACGTCGAAGTCCTTGGGATGCCCGCCCACCAGCAGGTCGCGCACGGCGCCACCGACCAGGAACCCCTGGAACCCGCCTTCGCGCAGCTTGTAGAGCACGCGCAGCGCGTTGGGGCTGATGTCCTTGCGGGACACGCCGTGTTCGGCGCGGGGAACGATCAATGGCGAGGTGAGAGTGGTGATACGCAGTCCATCCAGGGGTTCGGCGTCGCGGGGCTCGCAGCCGTCGGCGGTCCGGGCCGGCTTCCCGGCATGGGTAAAGCCCGTTATACTAACGTTCGGCGCATTGCTTCGCCATCCGCGCTCCCTTCGTCTAGTGGCCCAGGACACGGCCCTCTCAAGGCTGGAACAGGGGTTCGAGTCCCCTAGGGAGCGCCATGTTCCAGAAAGCCCGGCCACCGCCGGGCTTTCTTTTTTCCAGCTGCCGCGGCGCCGCCGCATGCGCCGCCAAGCTGGGCTTGGCGCCGGTGCGGGGCTAGAATCACGGCATTGCCCAGCCCGTTTCCCGGACGCCCCATGCCCTTCGTCGTCATCGAAAACTGCATCCGCTGCAAGTACACCGACTGCGTCGAGGTCTGCCCGGTGGACTGTTTCCACGAGGGCCCGAATTTCCTGGTTATCGACCCGCAGGAATGCATCGACTGCACGCTGTGCGAACCCGAGTGTCCGGCCAAGGCGATCTACCCCGAGGACGACGTGCCTGCGGGCCAGGAAGGCTTCATCGCGCTCAACGCCGAACTCTCGGCGGCGTGGCCGGTGATCACCACCCGCAAGGACCCGCTGCCCGACGCCGCCGAGTGGGACGGCAAGCCCGGCAAGCTCGACCAGCTCCAGCGCTGAGCCCGCCGGCTACGCCACGAAAAAAGGGCGCCTCGCGGCGCCCTTTTTGCTTTTGCGCCTTGGCCGATGTCAACCCAGGCGGGCCTTGAGCAGGCCCAGCAGCTGGGTCGCCGGGCCGGTGGCCAACGGCTGGCCATCCTGGCCAAGCGCCACGACGCGGGTCTGCCCGCCGATGGTTTCGGCACGCAGCAGCATGGTGGCGCCCTGGAACGTCACTTCGTAGCTGCTCAGCGCCTGCGCCGGCTCGATGCCGCTGACGCCGTCGATCTTGCCCAGGGCGATGCCGATCCGGCGCCAGGCGCTTTCAAGGCTGTCGGCCAAGGTGAAGCTGGCGACGGCGGAGGCGCCCGGGACACCGGAGGCCACCGACGCGGAGCCCGCGTTCGGGCCCAGTTCGGGCACGCTGATCGCGCCAAGGGTCGGGGGCGTGTCCAGGCCCGGCGGGACTTCCAGCGGCTGGTTCTGGACGCTGTCCTGGTACTTGGCGTCCATGCCGAGCTTGCTGCGGGTCCAGGCACAGCCGGACTGGGAAAGCATGGCGATGGCCACGGCGCCGATCAGCAGCGGGCGGAAAAGGGGCGAAGGCGCGGTCATGGTGATCTCCTGGATGGCGACGCGGCGCAGCCGCGGGCTCGGTGGCAATGGTAAGCGGGATTAGGGCCGTGGGTGTTCGATGCGCTGGCAAAGGGCCGCCATCGCGTCAGCCTGGGCATTGTGCCCGGCCGACAGGGTCAGCAGCGGCAGCCGCAGCCCTTGGCCGATGCCCAGGCGGGCCAGGAGGGCCTTGAGCGGGATCGGATTGGGCTCGACGCCCAGGAAGTCGTAGAGCCCGTTCAGCTGGCCGTCCAAGGCCTGCGCCGCCCTGGCGTCGCCCGATGCCGCCAGCTGGCAGAGCCGGCTGAAGGTGCCCGGCACCACATTCGACGCCACCGAAACCACGCCCTGCGCGCCGCCCAGCAGGGTGCGCACGAACGTGGGGTCGTCGCCGCTGAGCAGGGCGAAATCGTCACCGGCCAGCGGATACAGCGCATCCCAGCGCTCCCGGTCGCCGCGGGCCTCCTTCAGGCCAACGATTCCCGGATGCCGGCAAAGCTGCGCAACGGTGGCCGGCAGCAGGTCGCAGCCGGTGCGCGGGGGCACGTTGTAAAGCACCACCGGCAGGCCACCGTGCTCCGCCACGGCGCGGTAGTGGGCCACCAGGCCTTCCTGGGTGGGTCGCACGTAGGGCGGCGTCACCACCAGCGCCGCGTCGGCGCCGCCGTCGCGCGCCAGGCGGGTCTGGGCGATGGTCTTGGCGGTGTTGGACTGGCCGGTACCGGCCAGCACCGCCATGCGGCCGGCCACCTGGGCCACCGCGGCCACCAGCAGCGCCGAATACTCGGCATCCGACAGCGCCGCGGCCTCGCCGGTGGACCCGGCGACGACGACGCCGCGCGTGCCGCCGGCGATCTGGCGGTCGATGAGGCGCGCCCAGGCGTCGAAGTCGAGGTCGCCGGCGGCCGTGAACGGCGTCGCGAGGGCGGTGATGCTGCCGGAGAGGTGCAAAGGAAGGGCCTTGCGGGGACGGGTGCCGATGTTACTTGCGGGTGGAAAGCGGCGGCAAGTATGCTGGCTTGGAACATTCCGCGCAGCTTCAGACGCGCCGCCACGGAATACCGCATTGACCGACACCGCTGCACGCCCCGCCGCCAACGAAAACCACCTGCTGATCAGCGCCTACACCACGCATCCGCAGTCTCCCCTTCTGGCGGTAACCCGCCGCATCTCCGACAGCGGCTGCAACATGGTGGACGCCCGTCTTTCCACCGTGGGCCGCGATGTCTCGGTGACCGCGTTGGCGGTGGGCTCCTGGGACGCAGTGGCCAAGCTCGAAGCCATGCTCACCCGGCTCGAGCGCGAGGAAGGCTTCAAGCTGGTCTGGTACCGCACCGGCCCCAGGGCCCTGCAGTCCAACCTGTTGCCCTACATCGTGGAAGTGGTGGCGGCCGACAAGGCCGGCATCCTGTTCCAGCTGGCCGATTTCTTCGACCGCCAGGGCATCACCATCGAAAGCCTGCACAGTTCGCGCTACCGGGCGATGCAGACGGGCGCCGACATGTTCTCGGCCCAGGTCACCATCGGCATTCCCGCCAACATGCACATCGCCGCGCTGCGCGACGATTTCCTCGAGTTCTGCGACCACTTGAACCTTGATGCGATCATGGATCCGATGAAGTTCTGAGGACGCAATGATCAACGACGGCGACCGGATCCTCGACCTCCCCATCCAACTGGGCCAGGGCGGCAGCGCCAACCTGGCCGACTACCGCGGCCGCTGGCTGGTGCTGTACTTCTATCCCAAGGACAACACCCCGGGCTGCACCACCGAGGGCATCGACTTCAACGCGCTCTACCCCCGGTTCCGCAAGCTCAAGGCCGAAGTGCTGGGCCTGTCGCGCGACTCGGTGAAGTCGCACCAGAACTTCTGCGCCAGGCACGGCTTCGCCTTCGACCTGATCTCCGACCCCGACGAGGCCGTATGCCGCTCCTTCGGTGTCATCAAGGAGAAGAACATGTATGGCAGGAAGGTGATGGGCATCGAACGCAGCACGTTCCTGATCGATCCCGAAGGCCGCGTCGCCGTGAGCTGGCGCGGAGTGAAGGTCGCCGGCCACGCCGAGGCCGTGCTCGAAGCGCTTCAGAAGGCCGCCAAACCCAAGTGATCCACGCCCGAGCAAACCCGCACCGCCGTCTCGCCCCGCGAGCATCGGCGGTGTTTTTCTGTGCGTCCCTCCCCGACATGAGAATCCCATGACGCGAAGCAAGCGAATCTACGTGTTGGACACCAACGTGCTGATGCACGACCCGACGGCGCTGTTCAGGTTTGAGGAGCACGACGTCTTCATCCCGATGATGGTCCTGGAGGAGTTGGACAACGGCAAGAAGGGCCATTCCGAAGCCAGCCGCAACGCACGCCAGGTCAGCCGCTTCCTCAACGAGATCATCGAGGCGCACGGCAGCCAGGACCTGGACAACGGCGTCAAACTGGTGCAGCCCAAGGGCCTGCAGCTGCGCGCCAACGAAAGCGTGGGCCGCCTGCTGTTCCAGCTCAAGCCGATGGAAACCGGCAAGCGCTTCGGCACGGTGATGCCCGACAACCAGATACTGGGTTCGATCCTGCAGGTGATCGAGGACAACCCCGGCGTGCCGGTGGTGCTGGTGTCCAAGGACATCAACCTGCGCATCAAGGCCTCGATCTGCGGCGTCAAGGCCGAGGACTACGAGAACGACCGCGCCATCGACGACTTCAACCTGCTCTTCACCGGCGCCAGCGAACTGCCGGTGGATTTCTGGGACCGCCACGAGGGCAGCCTGCGCAGCTGGACCGAGAAGGGCCGCACGTTCTATGAAGTGCGTCGCACCGACGACGACGGCTGGTACCCCAACCAGTTTCTGTACATGCCCGGCACCGACGAAGTCGAGATGAAGGTGGCCAAGCTCAACGACGAACGGGCCGTGCTGCAGATCGTCGACGACTTCCGCAGCCCGCAGCACCAGGTGTGGGGCATCAACGCGCGCAACCGCGAGCAGAACTTCGCCTTCAACGCGCTGATGGACCCGGAAATCGACTTCGTCACCCTGCTGGGCACCGCCGGCACCGGCAAGACGCTGCTGGCGCTGGCCGCCGGCCTCACCCAGACCATGGACGTGCAGCGCTACCGCGAGATCATCATGACCCGGGCCACGGTCAGCGTGGGCGAGGACATCGGCTTCTTGCCCGGCACCGAGGAAGAGAAGATGACGCCGTGGATGGGCGCGCTCACCGACAACCTCGAGGTGCTCACCCACACCGAGGACCACGGCAGCTGGGGCCGCGGCGCCACCAACGAGCTGCTGGCCAGCCGCATCAAGATCCGCTCGATGAACTTCATGCGCGGCCGCACCTTCCTCAGCCGCTGGGTGATCGTGGACGAGGCGCAGAACCTCACGCCCAAGCAGATGAAGACCCTGATCACCCGCGCCGGCCCGGGCACCAAGATCATCTGCATGGGCAACGTCGAGCAGATCGACACGCCCTACCTCACTGAAACCACCTCGGGCCTGACCTACGCCGTGGACCGCTTCAAGGACTGGGCGCATTCGGCCCACATCACCCTGCGCCGCGGCGAGCGCTCGCGCCTGGCCGACTACGCGTCGGAAGTGCTGTAGGGGAATGGCGTCGAGGCTGGCCACGTGGGTCTGGGTCGGAGCGGCCGCCCTGGCCTGCCTGGCCGGCATGGTGAACGTGGTGGGTTACCTGGGCTTCGAGCACCAGGCCATCACCCACCTCACCGGCACCACGTCCCTGCTGGGCGCGGCGCTGGCGCAGGGCAACCTGCTCTCGATCCTGCAGCTGGCCGGCATGCTGCTGGCCTTCGTGCTGGGCGCGGTGCTCAGCGGCCTGCTGATCAAGGACAGCGTGCTGCAGCTGGGGCGCCGCTACGGCGTCGCGCTGGCGTTCGAAGCGGCGCTGTTGGCGCTTTCGGTGCCGCTGTTCGAACAGGGCTACTTCCTGGGCCCGCTGCTGGCCGCCGTGGCCATCGGCCTGCAGAACGCCATGGCCACCACGTACAGCGGCGCGCTCATCCGCACCAGCCACGTCAGCGGCATGTTCACCGACCTGGGCATCAGCCTGGGGCATGCGCTGCGCGGGCTGCCGGTGGACCATCGACGGCTGTCGCTGTGCCTGGTGATCATCACCGCCTTCCTGGCCGGTGGCGTCATCGGTGCGCTGCTCTACGGCCACTGGCAGTACAAGGCCCTCTACCTGCCGGCCGTGCTCACGGGAACCACCGGCATCATCTACGGCGTCTACCGCCATCGCCAACTCGCAAGGACACCCGCGTGACCCACCGCCCCGTTTCCGTCCTCACCATCGCCGGCTCCGACTCCGGCGGCGGCGCCGGCATCCAGGCCGACCTGAAGACCTTCGCCGCGCACGGCCTGCACGGCCTGAGCGTGGTCGCGGCCCTGACCGCGCAGCACACGCGCGGCGTCACCGCCGTGCACGTGCCGCCGCTGGACTTCTTGCGCGCGCAGATCGACGCCTGCTTCGCCGATTTCCGCATCGGCGCGGTGAAGGTCGGCATGCTGGCCAACGCCGGGGTCATCCACGCCGTTGCCGACGCCCTGGAGTTCCACGGCTCGCCGGCGCTGGTGCTCGACCCGGTGATGGTGGCCACGTCCGGCGCCAAGCTGCTCGAGGACGACGCCCTCGATGCCCTGCTGGTGCGGCTGGTGCCGATGGCCACCGTGGTGACGCCCAACATCCCCGAGGCCGAGCTGCTGCTGGACCTGGCGATCCCGGACGACGCCGCGGCCGGACACGCGCTGTCGAAGCTGCTCGCCGAGGGAGCGCGCGCCGTGTTGCTAAAAGGCGGCCACCTGCCCGAAAGCCCGGTCATGGTGGACCGTTTCGGCGAGGGCCACGTCCGCGCCGAATTCAGCAACCCGCGCCTGGCCGTCGAGGGCCCCGGCACCGGGTGCACCCTTTCGGCGGCCATCGCCGCCAACCTGTGCCTGCACCTGGCCCTGCGCGAGGCCTGCGAGGACGCGGTGGAGTACGTGCACGGCGCCCTGCTGCACGCCTACCGCCCCGGCGACTCGCGGGTGGCGGTGCTGCAGCACTTCTGGCGGCTGCGCGCCGACATCACGCCCTGAGCCGGCCCCGGCTGGCATACCGCCCCCGCGTTCGCTAGCATCCCCCCATCCCCCACCCGGAGCCTGCCATGCGCAGCGGCAACCCTGCCCTCAACCAGAACACTTTCCTGGATGTCTCGACCGGCCAGCTTGTTTCCGGAGCCGGCGCCAACACGATGTCCCTCAATGGCACCGTCAACAAGACCGGCTTCATGCTGCTGCTGCTGGTGGCCACCGCCGCCTACACCTGGAGCTTGTACAGCCCCGAGAACCCGGGCGCCGTGCTGCCGTGGCTGCTCGTGGGCGGCATCGGCGGGTTCATCGTCGCCATCGTCACCGTGTTCAAGAAGACCTGGGCGCCGGTGACCACGCCGCTGTACGCGGCGCTCCAGGGCCTGTTCGTCGGCGGCGTCTCGGCCATGTTCGAAGCTAGCTTCCCCGGCATCGTGATGCAGGCCGTCATGCTCACCATGGGCGTGCTGGCCTCGATGCTGCTGGCCTACAAGTCCGGCCTGATCAAGGCCACCGAGAACTTCAAGCTCGGCGTGGTGGCCGCCACGGGCGGCATCGCCCTGCTGTACCTGGTGAACATCGGCATGCGGCTGTTCGGGTTCGAGGGCATGGGCTTCATCCATGACTCGGGCTGGATGGGCATCGCCTTCAGCGGCTTCGTGGTGGTGATCGCGGCGCTGAACCTGGTGCTGGACTTCGACTTCATCGAATCGGGCGTCGAAGCCGGCGCGCCGAAGTACATGGAGTGGTACGGCGCCTTCGGCCTGGTGGTGACCCTGGTCTGGCTGTATCTGGAAATCCTGCGCCTGCTGTCCAAGCTGCAGTCGCGCAACTGACCGGCCGCAAGCCGCGTCGACAACGCGGGGCCAGCCAACGCTGGCCCCGTTTTTTTTTGAGGAAGCAGGCCCGTTGAGGCATCGAACCAAACTCCTGGCGGCACTGATCTCGTTGCCGTTGGCCTACCTGGCGCTGTGGCCGGTGCCGGTTGAGCCGCTGGCATGGCAGGCGCCCACCGACCTAGGGGTTGCCGGCGTGCACGCGCCCAACCAGCGCCTGGCCAAGCTCCAGCACATCCACCTGGGCCAGGACGTCGGGCCCGAACACGTGGCCGTGGGCCCGGACGGCTGGCTCTACGCCGCCGTGGCCAGCGGCAACGTGCTGCGCATGGCGGCCGACGGCAGCCGCCGCGAAGTGCTCGCCAACAGCGGGGGCCGCGTGCTGGGTTTCGACTTCGACGCCGCCGGCAACCTCATCGCCGCCGATGCCCTCCGGGGCCTGCTGTCGATTTCGACCGCCGGCGGCGTGACGGTGCTGGCGGACAGCTTCCAGGGCGAACCGATCCGGTTCGCCGATGCCGTGGTCGTGGCCGGCGACGGCCGCATCTTCTTCAGCGACGCCTCCACGCGCTTCGCGCCGGCGCAATGGGGCGGCGCGTTCGAGGCCAGCGTGCTCGACATCATCGAACAGTCGGCTACCGGCCGCGTTTTCGAGTACGTCCCAGGCCGGGGCTCACTGCGGATCGTCGCGCACGGCATCAGTTTCGCGAACGGGCTGGCGCTTGCCAACGACGGCCTCTCGCTGCTGGTGGTCGAAACCGGCCGCTACCGCGTGTGGCGCATCGATACGGCAGCGCAGGACCTGGATGTGCGCATACCGTCGCCGCAGGCCAGCGTGCTGCTCGACAACCTGCCCGGCTTCCCCGACAACCTGATGCGCGGCCTGCAGGGCCGGCTCTGGCTGGGCTTTACCAAGCCGCGCAGCGCCACCGTGGACGCCATGGCGCCGCACCCGTTCCTGCGCAAGCTCACGCTGCGGCTGCCGCGCGCGCTGTGGCCGGTGCCGCCGGCCTACGGCCACGTCATCGCCTTCACCGAGGACGGCCGCATCGTAGACGACCTGCAGGACCCTGCGGGCGGGTACGCTGGCACCACGGCCGTCACTGAAACGCCGGAACGGCTCTACATCCAGAGCCTGCAGGCCGACACCCTGGGCTGGCTTCCCAACCGCTGACCGCACCACCGACCCCAGGAGCCACCGCATGGCCATGTCCGAGTCCGACATCCTCAAGGGATGGATCTACCGCACCAGCCACCTGCAGGAGCGCCTGGTGCTGGGCTGGGACCGCGACGGCCGCGTCGTGTACAGCTCGCGCGGCAAGAACCCCCAGAAAGAGTTCCAGAACTGCCACGTCCGCATCACCGGCGCAAAATTCGCCCAGCGCGCCATCGGCAAGCTGCGCCAGGTCGACGACCTCAAACCCTACCTGGTGGCCAACAAGGCCACCACCGTCGTGGTGCGCTGACCCGGCAGCCGCGCGCCGCTTCCTCACCTGGAAGAAGTACCAAAAAAAAGGCCCGGACGAATCCGGGCCTTTTTCATCTTGTTAGGTGGGTCTGCTTACGGGTTGACCGTCAGCTGCACCCTCACGGCGGCGCTGGGCGTCACCGGATCGTTGCTGTTCACGCACACAAAGCCGCTGTAGTTGGCCGCGGCCAAGCCGCTGCTGCTGATCACCACGTTGGTGGACTGCGTGGCCGCCGGGGCGAGCGTGCCCGCTGCCGGCGTGATGGCGCCCAGCCACGGTGCGCCGCAAGCCACGCTGCCCCTGACCACCATGTTCAGGCCAGCGAAGCCGACATTGCTTGCCCAGGCACCTGCACCGCCAACCGCCACGTTGATGCTGGCATACGCGCCGTCACCCGTTAAGGAGCCGAACTGCGCCCAGCGATTGGCAAAGGTACCGGCCGTGTTCACCAACAGCCAGTACTTGCCAGGCGGCAACACCACGTTCTGGCCGGCTGCCGCCAGGTTCAGGCTGAGGATACCGCCGGCGGTCGATACGCCCGGGCCGGTCGGCGCCGAGCTGTAGGACCAGACCGCCGCTCCGGGCGCCGACTGCGGATTGCCTGCCGGCACGCCGGCCGCATCGGGGTAGATGCTCCAGCGCAAGCTGGTAGCCGCACCCGGGAAGGCCGCACCACTGACCACGAAGCCTTCCGCAGCCACCGAAGTTATCTGGAGGGAACCGGCCAGGGTGAAATCGTCTGCCGAGAACTGCGCCTCGTTGCCCGCGGTCGCCGGATCGCTGTAGATCGTGTTGCGCGAGCCGGAGCTGATGGCGCCGCGCAGCGCGCTGTAAGCGCTGGTGGTCGCGTTGCCGGAGGTGACCGCCGTGTAGATGAGCGGCGTACCGCCGACATTGCCAACGCTGAAGCTGGCAGTGCCGTTGTTGCCGGCAACCACGCTGGTGGAAATGGTCGACGGCACCGACACCACCGGCGGCGAAACGGTCACGCCGATCGGCAGGGCCAAGGTGCGATCACTGGCCGAAAGGGCGCCGCTCAGCTGCTGGGTCAGGACCAGCTGGCCGAAGTTCCACACGTTGTTGGCCGGGATCGCCGTGGTGTTGATGGTCACGGTGACCGAACGGCTGGCGCCGGCGGGAACCCAGATCAACGAACTGCTCAGGCCGCCGTTGAGGCCGGTGAGGCTGAGCGACCACAGGCCACCGGACGTGCCGGGATTGCGGAACGTGCGGACGAACTGGCAGTTCGAGCAGCCGGCCCTGGCCATGCTGGGCAGGTTGAGCGTCTCGGTGGTGCCGCCGCTGGCGGGATTGGCCGCCGCGAAGTTGGCGGTCGTCTCGTTCATCACCAAGCCCGCGCGGATGGCGCGCTCGATGCGAATCCGACCCGAGCCACGCGCGAACGGGTTGGCCGGCGTGATCAGGTCTTCAAGCAGCACCTGGGTGGTGGCGGTCATCAACACCGCCGACTTGATCTCGGCAACCGTCCAGGTGGGACGCGCCTGGCGGATCAGCGCGGCGGCGCCGGCGTTGTGCGGGGACGCCATGGACGTACCGCTGATGGTGCCAATCAGCGGTTCGAAGCCCGTCACCGTGGTGCCGGCCAGCGCGGCCAGGACGTCAACGCCCGGCGCCGTCACGTCCGGCTTGATCAGGTTGAAGGCGTTGGCGGGCCCGCGCGAGCTGAACGCGGCCAGCGCGTCGGGGACGTTGGGCAGGCCAACGCCCGGGAAGCTGATCTGGGCCGTCGCCGTGGTGGGGTTGGCGGCGCCAAAGGTGGCGAGCAGGTTGCCGTCCGCCTGGCTCACGCCGAACACCGGCACCGTGGTGCCCGGGACCGACGGCGCGATGGTGCCGGCCTGGTTGTTGGCGATGATGACGGCGATGGCGCCGGCGGCCGTGGCGTTGTTGGTCTTCTCGGCGAAAGCGCAGGCGCCGCGGCGGATGACGGCGATCGCGCCCGTCAGAGAGCCCGCGGCAAAGGGCGAGGGGCTGCAACCGTCATTGGCGCTGCCGATGCCAGGGCTGGTGATCAAGCGCGTGGTGCCGGGGATGGTCGCAGCAAAGGCCACTCCACCCAAGCCATTGTTCAGTATCACCGGCTGCAGATTGGCCGGAACCGGCGTCGGACCGGTGACCTGCATCAAGGTGCCGAAGCCAGCACGGCCGTGCTGGGACGCCGCGGTTGCGGACGTCCAAGGCTCGAGATGGCCCAGCGTGTTGGCGGCCGGGCCGCTGTTGCCGGCCGAGGTGGCGATGTAGACGCCCGCGTCGGTCGCGCTGAGGAAGCCCAGGGAGGTGGCCTCGTCCCACGGCAGTGCGCCGCCACCGATCGAGTAGTTGATGACGTCGGCGCCGTCAATCACGGCCTGGTTGATCGACGCGACGGTCGAGACGTTCGGGCACAGGCCCTGGCCGGCGCTGTTGGTGTAGCAGGCGTCGTAGGCGATCAGGGTGGCGCGCGGCGCCACGCCGGAGATGCGCAGCGCCACGCCGCTGAAGGTCACATCGCGACGGTTGCCGGCGGCGGTGGAGGCGGTGTGGCTGCCGTGGCCGTTGGTGTCGCCGAAGCCGGGCTCCTCGCGGTTGCCGGCCACGCCGCACTGGTTTCCCGGCGTGCCGCAGACGAAGTCATAGCCGCCGATCAGCTTGCTGTTGCAGCGTCCGGCATCGACATCGCCGGCCAAGCACGTGCCGAGGAAGACGCCGGCGCCCAGCGGGTTGACATGCGCATAGCCGTCCACCGGGTCGGTGGCCGCGAACGAGGGGCTGCCGAAGTTGATGCCCGAATCGATCATGCCGACGATGATGCCTTCGCCCTGCACGGCATTGGCGCCGCCCGGCTGGCTGGCGCTGCCGGCCCACGCGGCCGGCGCACCGATCAGGGTCGGGCCGACATCGGTGTCGGCCGGGTATTCGCGGTAGCCTTCGATGTGGCGGACGCCGGGCATTTTCGCCACGCGGCGCGACTCGTCGGCGGTCATGTCGACGATGATGCCGTTCACGGCGTGCTGCATGCGCAGGCGGACTTCGAGGTCGCGACCGGTGACGCTGGCCATCTGCTCTTCCATCAGCATCTGGCGGCCCTGCAGGTAGCCCACGTAGTTCTGGGCGTCGAGGCTGCGCGTATCAACGCGGCCCTTGCCGCTGGAATGCAGTTCGCGCGGCGGCATGTCGATGCCGGCGGTGCCGCCCTGGTAGGTGCTCAGCGAGGGCTCGTCGAACAGCACGATGAACGTGCCCGGGCTTCCCGGCGCCAGGGTCTCGACCGCAGCGGCCGGAGTGTTCACGCCGTCCCCGGCATTGAGGATCTGGCTGTAAGAGAAGCCACCGCCCGGAAGCCGGTTGCGCGGCATCACGCCAAGGCGACTGCTGGCCACCTTGCCGCTGCCCGGCTGGTGCCTGCCCGAGACGACGGCGGAGCCGCTGGCGCTGGCCTTGCCTTGGCGCGCGGCGACAGCGTCGGCGCGAGCTTGCGACGGCTGGCGATCAGCCCGCGCCTGCGCGGGTGCGCCCGTGCCTTCCGCACCGCCTCGCCCGGCCGTCAAATACTTGTAGGACGACGGGCTGGCCGCCGCAATCAGTGCCACGAACGCAAGGGCTGCGCCCCACTTTTTCATGTTCGACATGTCTTCCCCCGAATCGAATCACTGGAACCAATGATGCGGACGAGCCCGTGCGTGCACTCCCTGCACGCCACCCCTCAGGAGAGGATCGGGCCGTTACCGGCCGGTCCGACGACGCTGCCGCCGTCGGACGCCTTGCCTCCCGAGTGTAAGCCGAAAGCCTGGCCCGACTGTACGTTTTTCTTCCGGGTCGGATCCTCCGCACCAACGCCGCGGGGTTGGCCCGGCGCGTGTAGACCGGCCGGCCCGGCTTTTTCCGGGGCCTGACGCAGGAAGGGCGCCTCTGGGCGCCCTTCCTTCACCGCCGGGGCAGCGGGTCAGCCGCGGGCGCGGGCCGCGATCGCCTGGGAGAAGGACTGGGTCGAGCCGCTGCCGCCCAGGTCGGGAGTCAGGTTGTCCTTGGCCGCCATCGTGTCGACGATGGCTTTGCGCAGCCGCGCCGCCGGTTCGACCATGCCCAGATGTTCGAGCATCTGGATGCTGCCCAGCAGCAGGGCCACCGGGTTGGCCACGCCCTTGCCGGCGATGTCCGGAGCGGAGCCGTGCACGGCTTCGAAGATCGCGGCCTCGGTGCCGATGTTGGCGCCCGGGGCCAGGCCCAGGCCGCCGACCAGGCCGGCGCACAGGTCGGAAAGTATGTCGCCGAACAGGTTGGTGGTGACGATGACGTCGAACTGCTCGGGGCGCATCACCAGCTGCATGCAGGTGTTGTCCACGATCATCTCGTTGCACTGGATGTCGGGGTACTCGGCCGCGACCTGCCGCGCCACTTTCAGGAACAGGCCCGAGGTGGACTTGAGGATGTTGGCCTTGTGCACCACCGTGACCTTCTTGCGGCCGATGCGCCGGGCCATGTCGAAGGCATAGCGCACGATGCGCTCGGAGCCGCGGCGGGTGACGCGCTGGATCAGGGTGGCGGTCTCGCCGTCGGCGGTGAGGTTCTGGCCCTCGCCGATGTACGCGCCCTCGGTGTTCTCGCGCACGGTGATGAGGTCGATGTTCTCGTAGCGCGACTTGGTGTTCGGGAAGCTGATTGCCGGGCGCACGTTGGCATACAGGTCGAAGCGCTTGCGCAGCTCGACGTTGATCGAGCTGAAGCCCTCGCCCACCGGGGTGGTGAGCGGGCTCTTGAGCGCGACGCGATGGCGGTGGATGGCGTCGATGGTTGCGGACGGCAGCAGCTCGCCCTGCTTCTCGTAGGCGGCCAGGCCGGCTTCCACGAAGTCGTAGGTCAGGCCAAGGTCCATGGCCTCCAGGACCTGCAGGGTGGCGTCCATGATTTCCGGGCCGATGCCGTCGCCACGGATCACCGCGATGGTCTGGGTCATGAGTGCTTGTTCTTCCAAGAAGTACGGGCGGCCGGACGGCCCCCCGAAGGCGCCGAATTATGCCAGATCACCCCCCAGCCCCGCCCACCCGACCTTCGTCCACGGCTTGAAGAACGGGGTCAGGTTCAGTTATTCGGCGCGGACGCGCCGAATAACTGAACCTGACCCCGTTCTTTTGCCGATCAGTGGTCGTGCGGGGGGTGGGCGGGAGCGTGGGCGCCCTGGCCTTCGAGCTGGTCGAGGAAGTCGACGCCACGGCGCAGGTGCGGGATGACGATCGAGCCGCCGACCACCAGGGCCACGCTGAAGGCCTCGAAGAACTCGTCGCGGTTGACGCCGGCTTCCCTGCACTGCGCGATGTGGTAGCTGATGCAGTCGTCGCAGCGCAGGACCATTGACGCCACCAGGCCCAGCAGCTCCTTGGTCTTGAGGTCGAGCGCACCGGCCCGGTAGGTCTGGGTGTCGAGCGCGAAGAAGCGCCGCACCACCTGGTTGTCCTGCCCCAGGATTCGCTCGTTCATGCGCATCCGGAACTCGGTGAACTCCTCGACCCGGTCGTCGCCCGGGCCGGTCATGCGCCGGCCTCGAGCAGGGGCGCCAGCCCGCCGGCGCGGTCGAGCGCCACCAGGTCGTCGTAGCCGCCCACGTGCACGTCGCCGATGAAAATCTGCGGCACCGACGTGCGCTTGGCGTCGTTGAGCATCTTGGCGCGCGCCACAAGGTCAGTGTCGACCCGCACCTCCTGCCAGCTGGCGCCGCGCGCCTTCAGGAAATTCTTGGCCGCCACGCAGTAGGGGCAGACGGCGGTGGTGTACATCGTGATGGTGGGCACGTGGGTTCTCCGTTCAAGCGCCAAGTGTGGCGGCGGCGGCCGCCCATTGCCACCCGAAGCCCGCAGAACCGCGCGCCGCACCCCGACTGCGTTAACCGGGGATTCACCCGCGCGACCTCGGTCAGCCGGTATCCTCGGGCATTCGTTCCGCGGAGTCGCCGTGCGCATCGTGCTCCCTTTGGCCACCCTCAGCCTGGCGCTTGGCCTGGCCTGTGGCGCGCGTGCGCAAGACGCCGGCCTGCCCGACATCGGCTCCTCGGCCGGCGAACTCATCGATCCCTCGGTGGAAGCCCAGTACGGCGCGTACACGCTGTATGAACTTCGCCGGCTGGGCATGGTGCTGGACGACCCGCTGGTGGACGACTGGCTGCACGCCATGGGCTTCCGGCTGGCCTCGTCCAGTGAAACCCCGCGCCAGTCCTTCACCTTTTTCATGCTGCGCGACCGGCAGATCAACGCCTTCGCCACCTTGGGCGGCTACATCGGCGTCAATGCCGGCTTGGTGATCACGGCGGAAACCGAAGCCGAGGTGGCCGGCGTGGTGGCGCACGAAATCGCCCACGTCAGCCAGCGCCACGTGCTCAGAGCGGTAGAACGCGCCAAGAAGGACCAGATCCCGATCCTGCTGGCGATGGTCGGCGCCATCGCCGCGTCCCAGGCCGCCGGCAACCGCAGCGCAGAAAGCAGCGATTCGGCATCCAACGCCACCGCGGCCGCCATTACCGGCGCCATGGCCCTGATGGCACAGCGCCAGATCAACTACACGCGCTCCAACGAATCCGAGGCCGACCGGGTCGGCATCCAGACCCTCGCCCGCGCCGGCTACGAGCCCAACGGCATGGCCGACTTCTTCGAGCGCATGCAGAAGGCCAACCGCGGCAACAGCGGCGGTTACCAGGTGCCCGAGTACCTGCGCAGCCACCCCGTCACCAGCAGCCGAATCAGCGAAACGCGGCAGCGCGCCCAGAAGCTGGCCGCAGAGCGGCCGGCTTCCGGCACAGGCTCGCGGGCGCCGGCCAGCATGATGCTGCCCACGTTCTACAGCCTGGGCGGCGAGTCCGCTGCGGGCCTGGGCGACAATTTCGGCTGGGTCCGCGAACGCCTGCGCGTGCTCAGCGCGAAGGATGCGGGGTCGGCCCTGCGCGAGTACCGGGCCATGGCCCGTGCGCCCGGCGCGCGCACCACCGACCCCCAGCGCTACGGCCTGGCCCTGGCCCAGCTGCGCGGCGGCTACCCGGCCGAGGCGCAAGCCACCCTGGACGACCTGCTGCTGCGCCATCCCCAGCACCTGTGGCTGGAGCTGGCGCGCGCCGAGGCCGCCGCCGTAGCCGGCAAGCGCCCGCTGGCCGCGGAACGCTTCGACGCGCTGCTGGTCCGCCACCCCGACAGCCGGCCGGTCCGCCTGACCTACGCCCAGGCCTTGGGCGAAAATGCCACCCCCCTCTCCGGGCGCCGGGCGCAGGAAGTGCTTCGGCCGCTGCTGGCGTCCAGCGCCGAGGACCCGCTGTTCCAGCGCAACTTCGCCCGCGCCAGCGAACTGGCCGGCGACATCGTCCGGGCCGGCGAGGCCTATGCCCAGGCGGCCTACCTCAACGGCCGCGCAGTGGACGCCCTCAACCAGCTGGCCGGCCTGATGAAGCGCGACGACCTGGACTACTACCAGCGCGCCCGCATCGAGGCCCGGATGGCCGCGATCACCCCGGTGGTGCTGGAAATGCAGCGCCAGGGCATGCGGCCCGAGGAACAGCGGCCCGACCGCCAGTAGGCACGGCCGCCGGGCCTGTCACTGCCCGGTCACAAAAGTTTTATCTACTTGCGCCATGGCCCTCCCGGTGACACGGTAACCCTGTGCAAAAACGAATCCTGATCGTTGACGACGAACCCGCCATCCGCGAGATGGTGGCCTACGCCCTGCGCAAGGGCGACTACGAGCCGGTGCACGCCGGCGACGCCCGCGAGGCCCAGACGGCCATCGTCGAAAAGGTGCCCGACCTGATCCTGCTCGACTGGATGCTGCCCGGCGCCAGCGGCCTGGAGCTGGCCCGGCGCTGGCGCAAGGACGAACTCACGCGCGACGTGCCGATCATCATGCTCACCGCCCGCGGCGAAGAAAACGACCGCGTCAGCGGCCTCGAATCGGGCGTGGACGACTACGTGGTGAAGCCCTTCTCAGCGCGCGAACTGCTGGCGCGCATCCGCGCCGTGATGCGGCGTTCGCGCGAGGACGAGGATGACGGTTCGGTGACAGTGGGCGGCCTGCGCATCGACGGCGCCGCGCACCGCGTGTTCGCCCGCGACCAGCCACTGCACGTCGGCCCCACCGAATACCGTCTCCTGCACTTCTTCATGACGCACGCCGAGCGCGTCTATACCCGCACCCAGCTGCTCGACCACGTCTGGGGCGGCAACGTCTACGTGGAGGAGCGCACCGTGGACGTGCACATCCGCCGCCTGCGCAAGGCGCTGGAGCCTTTCCACCTGGACGACATGGTGCAGACCGTGCGCGGCTCGGGCTACCGCTTCTCCGCCGCCGTCGCCTGACCATGGCAAGTCGCCGCGCATGAGCGTATCGATGATGCTCGATCTGGCGTGGCGGCAATCGCTCTTGCGGCTGCTCCTTTATTACTCGGCGGCCGCGGGCATCGGCCTGCTGCTGGGCCAGCCGTGGTGGGCGCTGGGGATCGCCACGGCCCTGCTGGCGGCCCGCGCCTACTGGCGCCTTTACCGCGTGCTGCGCTTCCTGGACTGGCGCAAGCAGCTGCGCACGGTCGACGGCCAGGGCCTGTGGGCGGCGCTGGAGACCCTCATCCACCGGCGCCAGACCGAGAATCGCACGCGCAGCCGCCGCCTGGTGCGCCTGCTGCGCGCCTATCGGCAGGCGGCAACGGCCATGCCCGACGGCGCGCTGGTCATCCAGCGCCGCGACGGCCACCTGGTCTGGTTCAACAAGACCGCCCGCCACCTGCTGGGGTTGCGCTATCCCCAGAGTCTTTCCGAGCCGCTGCTCGACAGCTTCGTAGGGCAGCCGCGCGTACGCGAGTGGCTGGCCGCGGCCCAGACCGACGAACCCCTCACCGACCTCGCCAGCCCGACCGATCCGCTGACGCGCATCAGCCTGCGCCTGATCCCCTATTCCGCCACCCAGTGGCTGGTGGTGGTGCGCGACGTCACCAAGCTGATGCGGCTCGAGCAGATGCGCCGGGATTTCGTCGCCAACGTCTCGCACGAGCTGCGCACGCCGCTGACAGTGGTGCACGGCTACCTGGACATGATCGACCCGGAGGAACACCCGGACCTGGCGGTGATGGTGGAGGAAATGCGCAGGCAGTCCCAGCGCATGACCCAGCTGGTGGAGGACCTGCTGACGCTGTCGCGCCTGGAGGCGCAGGATCACCTGCCCGAGGAGCCGCTGTCGATGGCGTCCCTGCTGGTGACCCTGCGGCGCGAGGCCGAAGCGCTCAGCCAGGGCCGGCACACCATCCGGATGGAGGACAGCGCCGGCATCGACCTGATCGGTTCGGCCAAGGAACTGCACAGCGCTTTCTCGAACCTCGTCAGCAACTCGGTGCGCTACACGGCCACCGACGGCGAGATCACCATCCGCTTCGAACGCACGCCCGACGGCGGGGCCCGGCTGGCCGTGCGCGACAGCGGCTACGGCATCCCGGCCCAGCACCTGCCGCGCATCACCGAGCGCTTCTACCGGGTGTCCACCAGCCGCTCGCGCGAATCGGGCGGCACCGGCCTGGGCCTGTCGATCGTCAAGCACGTGCTGAGCCTGCACCAGGGGCGCCTGGAGATCGAAAGCGAGGTCGGCAAGGGCAGCACCTTCGCCTGCGTGTTCGGCCCCGAACGGGTGCGCAAACGCGACGGCACCGGCGCCTGAGCGTCCGGCAGCGCGTCCGGCCGGCGTAAACTAGGCCCTGACCCGGCGCGCACCCTCCGTCGCCCAACACCCGACCCGTACCGACCATGACCCCAGACATCCCCGACACCGTCGACCTGCACTCGCCCGACCTGTACCTCAATCGCGAGCTGTCGCAGCTGGAATTCAACTTCCGCGTGCTGGCCCAGTCGCGCGACGCGCGGGTGCCGCTGCTCGAGCGCCTGAAGTACCTGTGCATCTCGTGCACTAACCTCGACGAGTTCTTCGAGATCCGCGCCGCCACCGTGCGCACCGCCGAGCAGTTCGGCGGCCCGCTGCCGCCCGACGGCATCGCGCCGACGCGCGCTCTGGAGCTTATCCACGACAAGGCCGCGGCCCTGGTGGAGGAACAGTACCGCTACTGGAACGACACGCTGCGCCCCGAGCTCAACCAAGCCGGCATCCGCATCCTGGGCCGCGAGTCCTGGAACGCCAAGCAGAAGCGCTGGCTGCACAAGTACTTCCTCGAGGAGCTGCTGCCGGTGCTGTCGCCGCTGGGCCTGGACCCGGTGCACCCGTTCCCGCGCATCCTCAACAAGTCGCTCAACGTGGTGGTGGTGCTGGAGGGCAAGGACGCGTTCGGCCGCCACGGCGGCATGGCCATCGTCCGCGCGCCGCGCTCCCTGCCCCGCATCATCAAGCTGCCCTCGGACGTGTCCGGCGGCGAACACGATTTCGTGCTGCTGTCGGCGGTGCTCACCGCCTTCATGGACGACCTGTTCACGGGCATGAAGGTCAAGGGCGCTTACCAGTTCCGCGTCACCCGCAACTCCGAGCTGTTCGTGGACGAGGAGGAAGTTGAAAACCTCGCCAGCGCGCTCAAGGACGAATTGGCCAGCCGCGGCTTCCGCCCGGCCGTGCGCCTGGAGATTGCCGAACACTGCCCCAAGCCCATCCTCGACATCCTGCTGCAGAATTTCGGCCTCAACGAAAACGCCGTCTACCGCATCAACGGCCCGGTGAACCTCAACCGCGTCACCCAGGTCTATGACCTGGTCAATCGCCCCGAGCTCAAGTTCAGGCCGTTCCGCCAGCTGCCGGCCGCACTGGACGAGGATGCGCCGTTCAAGTCCATCCAGGACGGCGACGTGCTGCTGCACCATCCCTACCAGAGCTTCCAATCGGTGCTCGACCTGCTGCAGTCGGCCGCCAACGACCCCGACGTGCTGGCGATCAAGCAGACGCTGTACCGCACCGGCAAGGACAGCAAGATCATCGACCACCTGATCACGGCCGCCCGCAACGGCAAGGACGTGACGGTGGTGGTGGAGTTGCGCGCGCGCTTTGATGAAGAAGCCAACATCCGCCTGGCCGACCAGCTGCAGGAAGCCGGCGTGCAGGTGATGTATGGCGTGGTGGGCTTCAAGACCCACGCCAAGATGATGTTGATCGTGCGCCGGGAGGGCAAGAAGCTGCAGCGCTACGTGCACCTGGGCACCGGCAACTACCACGCCGGCACAGCGCGCCTGTACACCGACATCGGCCTGATGACCGCCGAGCCGGACATCGCCGCCGACGTGCACGACATCTTCCACCAGCTGTCGGGCCTGGCGCCCAAGATCAAGCTGCGCAAGCTGCTGCAGTCGCCGTTCACGCTGCACAAGGGCCTGCTCAAGAAGATCGAGCAGGAGGCGAAGAACGCCCGCAGCGGCAAGGGCGGCCACATCATCGCCAAGATGAACGCCATCAACGAGCCCGGCGTCATCCGCGCGCTTTACGAGGCTTCGCAGGCCGGCGTGAAGGTGGAGCTGATCGTGCGCGGCGCCTGCTGCCTGCGCCCGGGCGTGCCCGGGGTGTCGGACAACATCACGGTGCGCTCGGTGATCGGCCGTTTCCTCGAGCACAGCCGCGTTTACTGGTTCGCCAACGGCGGCAAGCCCGAGATCTTCTGCTCGAGCGCCGACTGGATGGAGCGCAACCTCCTGCGGCGCGTCGAGACCTGTTTCCCGATCCTCGACCCCACCCTGGCCCGGCGCGTGTTCGACGACGACTTGGCCAACTACCTGGCCGACAACCTCAACGCTTGGGAGCTGCGCGACGACGGCAGCTACCTCCGGGTGTCGCCCGCGGAGGGCGAGATGCCCTATTCTGCGCAGGGCGCGCTACTCGCCAAACTTTGCGGATAACCCACCATGCCGAACGAAGCCGAGCAGCCACTGAAGGACGGTGACCTGCTCGCAGCCGTCGACCTGGGCTCCAACAGCTTCCACATGGTGGTGGCCCGCTACCTGCTGGGGCAGTTGCGCATCGTCGACCGCATCAAGGAAACGGTGCGCCTGGCCGAGGGCCTGGACGGCCGCGGCGGCCTCAACCCCGACGTGATGCCGCGCGCGCTCGAGTGCCTGGCCCGGTTCGGCCAGCGCCTGCGCGCCATCCCGCCCCACCGGGTGCGCGCCATCGCCACCAACACGGTGCGCGCGCTGAGCAACCCGCAGATGTTCCTGATGCCGGCCGAAACCGCGCTGGGCCACGGCATCGACGTGGTGGCCGGCCGCGAAGAGGCGCGCCTGATCTACCTGGGCGTGGCCAACGGCAGCCCGCCGGCCGAGGGGAAACGCCGGCTGGTGATGGACATCGGCGGCGGATCCACCGAGTTCATCATCGGCCAAGGCTATGAAGCGGTGGAGCGCGAAAGCCTGCAGATGGGCTGCATCGCCACCACGCGCCGCTTCTTCGCCGACGGCAAGCTGTCGCGCAAGCGCTGGAAGGATGCACGCACCGAGATCACCGCCGAGTTCCAGCAGTTCGCCAACACCTATCGCGCCCGCGGCTGGCACGACGCCATGGGGTCGTCGGGCACCATCAAGGCCATCTGCGACATCTCGGTGGCCATGAAGCTCACCAAGGTCTCGATCACCGCCGAGAGCCTGGACACGATCCGCGAACGCCTCCTGGGCTTCGACCGGCTCGAGGACATCCGCCTGCCCGGGCTGTCGTCCGAACGCCGGCCGATCATCGCCGGCGGCCTGCTGGTGCTGGACGCGGCCTTCGCCGAGCTGGGCATCGACCGCATGTACGTCAGCGACAACGCGCTGCGCGAAGGCGTGCTCTACGACCTGGTCGGCCGCGCCAGCGAGACCGACCCGCGCGAAGCCTCCATCGTCGCGGTGTGCAACCGCTACGGCGTGGACGCCCAGCAGGCGACGCGGGTCGAGACCACGGCGCTGAGCCTGTTCGACCAGGTGGCAGCCTCCTGGAACCTCGAGGCCGACGACCGCCGCCTGCTGTCTTGGTCGGCGCGCATCCACGAGCTGGGGCTTGCGATCGCCCACAGCCAGTACCACCAGCACGGCGCCTACGTGATCGAGCATTCGGACATCGCCGGCTTCTCGCGCACCGAGCAGCAGATACTGGCCGCGTTGGTGCGCAACCAGCGCCGCGCGCTCAGCCAGGGCAGCTTCGACAAGCTGCCGGACCGGCTGGTCGCCAACGCCCAGCGCTGCGCCCTGCTGCTGCGCCTGGCGGTGCTGCTGCACCGCAGCCACGACAGTGACCCGGTGCCCGACGTCCGCCTGGAAGCCGACGGCGACACGCTGGCGCTTTCGCTGCCCGGCCGCTGGCTCGAAAGCCATCCGCTCACCCGGTCCGACCTGGACACCGAGCGCGAGTACCTGCAGGACATCGGCCGCACGCTGCGGCTCAAGGCCGTCTGAAGCCCGCCCCCGGCGTCACATCCACGCCATGCCGCTGTCACGCCGCTGGAACGCGCCGGCGCGACAGTGGCCGGCATGGACAGACTTCTGCATGTCGAACTCGTCACGGAAACCTACCCGCCGGACGTCAACGGCGTTGCCCTGACCGTTCAATCGCTGGAACAGGGCCTGCGCCAACTGGGCCATACCGTCGGCGTGGTGCGCCCGCAGCGCGACGACGAAAGCCCGCGGCCCGACCCCGACGTGATGCTGGTGGAAGGCGCGCCGATCCCGCGCTACCCGGGCCTGCGATTCGGCCTGCCCGCAGGCAAGCGGCTGTCCGCGCGCTGGCAGGCGCAGCGCCCGGACGCGGTGTACATCGCCACCGAAGGTCCGCTGGGCTGGTCGGCGCTGCGCGCGTGCCGGCGCATGGGCATTCCGGTGGCCACCGGCTTCCACACGCGCTTCGACGACTACGTGGGCCGCTACGGCGCCGGGTTCCTCAGCCCCTGGGTGTTCTCGTGGCTGCGCCGCTTCCACAACAAGGCCGACGCCACCCTGGTGCCGACCCGCGAACTGCAGGAATCGCTGGCACAGCAGGGGTTCCGCCGCGTGCTGCGCCTGGGCCGCGCGGTGGACACGCGGGAATTCCACCCGGCCTGGCGCGACCCCGCGCTGCGTGCGTCCTGGGGCCCGGGCCCCGTGGTGCTCAGCGTCGGCCGAATCGCGCCCGAGAAGAACCTGTCGCTGGCGGTGCGCTGCTTCCGCCAGCTGCAGCAGTCGCGACCCGATGCCCGGTTCGTCTGGGTCGGCGACGGGCCGGCGCGCGCCGAGCTGCAGGCCGCCAACCCGGACTTCGTCTTCACCGGCGTGCAGCGCGGCCAAGCGCTGTCGCGCCACTTCGCCAGCGCGGACCTGTTCTGCTTCCCCAGCCTGTCGGAAACCTTCGGCAACGTGACGCTGGAAGCCATGGCCAGCGGGCTGCCCGCGGTGGCCTTCGACTATGGCGCGGCGCGCGAGCACCTGCGCCACGGGGCGCACGGCGCGACGGCGGCCTTCGGCGACGAGAGCGGATTCCTGGAGGCCTTCCTGGCCACGGCGCAGCGGCCCGACCTCGACGTGATCGGCGCCGCGGCGCGCCAGGCGGTGCTGCACCTGCACCCCGGCAAGGTGGCGTCCGACTTCGCCGCGCTGCTGGGCGGCCTGAGCGACCGGCGGGAAGCCGCATGAGCGCCCGCACCCGCCGGCTCGCCTCCCGCGAGCACGGCTGGTGCCTGGCCGCCAATCGCTGGTGCACGCGCGGCGTCGTGCGCGCCTATTTCCGCATGGTCAGCCGGCTCGGCGACGGCGCGTTCTGGTACGCGCTGATGGCGGGCCTGGTGCTGATGGACGGCTGGCGCGGCCTGGCCGCGTCGGCGCAACTGGCGGCCACTGGCGTGGTGGCGCTCATCCTGTACCGCAAGCTCAAGCGCTGGACCAAGCGCCCGCGCCCCTGCGCCGCGGACGGCCGCATCCGCGCCTGGATCGCGCCGCTGGACGAGTTCAGCTTCCCGTCGGGGCACACGCTGCATGCGGTGTCGTTCACCATCGTTGCGCTGGCGCACTACCCCGCACTGGCCTGGCTGCTGCTGCCCTTCACCGCCAGCGTGGCGATCTCGCGCGTGGTGCTGGGCCTGCACTACCCCAGCGACGTGCTGGCCGCGACCGCCATCGGCATCGCGCTGGCTTCGATTTCCCTGTGGATCAGCCCGGTGCTGGGCTGAGGCCGCGCCACGTCTTCCCGCCAAGGCCCGCGGTCGGCCCCGCGGACGCGGCGCACCGCGGTGCGTGCGCTCACTTGGCCGCCTGCCGCCCGATCCATGCGTCCACGCGGCGCTCGAGCAGCGCCAGCGGCAGGTCGCCGCCGGTCAGCACCAGGTCGTGGAAGTCGCGCAGCTTGAACTTCGGACCCAGCGCCGCCTTGGCCTTCTCGCGCAGGGCGAGGATCTTGTTCATGCCCACCAGCCAGCGCGGCAGGATGCCCAGGCTGCTCAGCAGCTCCGGGTCGTCCGCGGCGTATTCGATGAAGACCCGCTCGTAGAACCAACCGATCTGCAGCGGTTTGCCGTAGATCGTGTGCAGCACGAGGGCGCTGGCCAGCAGGAAGGCCGCCAGCAGCAGCCATCGGACGAACCGGAACAGGGTTTTCAAGGACAAACCTCGTGGGGACCGCCGGACCATAGCAGAGCCGCCCGCCCGTCCCACCTGCCGGGCGCCTTGACCTATAAACTGCCGGCATGAACTACCGACACGGCTTCCACGCCGGCAACCACGCGGACGTGCTCAAGCACCTGGTGCTGATCGCGCTGCTCGATTCACTCAAGCGCAAGGACGCCGCCTTCTTCGTGCTCGACACCCACGCCGGGCGCGGGCGCTACGACCTGGCCGGCGGCCAGGCCACCAAGACCGGCGAAGCCAAGTCGGGCATCCGCCGGCTCTGGGCCGCCAAGCCCACCAGCCCGCCCGCCCTGGCGCACTACCTGGCCGCGGTTGCCGCCAGCCAAGCCGGTGCGCCCGACAGCTACCCCGGCTCGCCCCTGCTGGTGTCGCAGGCGCTGCGCCCGCAGGACCGATTCGCCGCCTGCGAAGTGGTGGCCGACGAAGCCGCCGCGCTCAAGGCGCTGCTGGCGGCCGACCCGCGCTCGCACGTGCACCACCGCGACGGCTACGCCGCCATCAAGGCGATGCTGCCACCCAAGGACGGTGCCACCCGCATCGGCCGCGCACTGGTGCTGGTGGATCCGCCGTACGAACTGCAGGACGCCGAGTACCCGCTGATCGTGGCGGCGCTGGGCGACGCGCTGCTGCGCTTCCCGCAGGCCATGTTCGCGGTCTGGTACCCGATCAAGCAGCGGCCCAGCCTGCACCCGTTCTTCCGCAAGGTTTCCAGCCTGCCGGCCAAGTCGGTGCTGGCCGTGGAGCTGCTGGTGCGCCCCGACGACTCGCCCCTGCGCATGAACGGCAGCGGCATGCTGCTGGTGAACCCGCCGTGGCAGATCGGGAAGGAAATCGAGCCCGCGTTGAAACCCCTCGCCCAGGCCATGGGCGAATCCGGCGCTTCCTGGCGCCTAACCTGGTTGAAGCAAGACAAGGCCTGACCCATGCATCCGATCAAAGCGCGCCGCACCCAGTACAGCGAACGCGGCCCCGTGCCGCAGGACGTCATCAGCACCGTCGATTTCGAACTGCCGCCGCTGGCGCAGGGCCACGTGCGCGTGGCCGTGCTGGCCGCGCCGATCAACCCGTCCGACGTGCTCACGCTGACCGGTGAATACGGCATGCTGCCGCCGCTGCCCGCGGTGGGCGGCAACGAGGGCGTGGGTCGCGTCATCGAAGCCGCCGCCGACGTCACCCACCTCGCCGTCGGCACCGTGGTGCTGCTGCCGGTGGGCTGTGGCACCTGGACCACCCACCTGGACCTGCCGGCCCAGCACTTGGTTTCCCTGCCCTCGGGCGTCGACCCGGTGCAGCTGTCGATGCTGACGGTGAACCCGCCCACGGCCCTGCTGATGCTCACCGAATTCGTGGACCTGCAGCCGGGCGACTGGGTGATCCAGAACGCGGCCAACTCCGCCGTGGGCGGCTACCTGGTGCAACTGGCCAAGTTGCGCGGCATCAACACCGTCAACGTGGTGCGCCGGGCCTCGGCCATCGACGCGGTGAAGGCCAGCGGCGCCGAGCACGTGGTGGTGGACGCCGACGACCTGCCCAAGCGCGTGCACGCCGTCACCGGCGGCGCACCCGTGAAGCTGGCCATCGACTGCGTCGGCGGCACCAGCACCGAGAACCTGGCGCGCTGCCTGGTCGAAGGCGGCACGCTGGTGAACTACGGCGCGATGAGCGGCGAGCGCTGCATGATCTCGCCTCGTTTCTTCGTGTTCCGCGACCTCACCCTGCGCGGCTTCTGGCTGTCGCAGTGGTTCAAGAAGGCCGCGCCGGCAAAGCGCATGGCCGTGTTCGGCGAAATCGCCAAGCTTATCGCGCAGGGCAAGCTCGAGGCGCGCGTGCAGGCCACCTACGACCTGGACCACATCAAGCAGGCCGTGCAGGCCGCCGCCAGCGGCGCCAGGGACGGCAAGATCGTGCTTGAACCCAACGGGCCCGCCCGCGCCGCCATCTGAACCTCGTCACGCCCCCGGCCGGAGATCGCGCTGATGAAAACGGACGACGAAGCCACACGCAAACTGTTCGGGCCATCCCTGGATGCGCTGGATGAAACCGCTCGCAAGGTCGCCCGGCACATCGCCGAGCGCAAGCACATCGCCCGCGACACCAGCCTGGAGTATCCGCGTGCCACCAGTTTTGGCGCGCGCGCCGCGGACGCCGTGGCGGCGTTTGGCGGCTCCTGGCCCTTCATCTTCATTTTCTTCGCGGTGCTGGCGGGCTGGATCGTGCTCAATACGCTGCTGCTGGCCCGCAGCGGCGACGCCTTCGACCCCTATCCCTTCATCCTGCTCAACCTGGTTTTGTCGATGCTGGCGGCGGTGCAGGCCCCCATCATCCTCATGTCCCAGAACCGCCAGGCCGAGCGCGACCGGCGCGATGCAAAGCACGACTACGAGGTCAACCTCAAGGCCGAGCTCGAGATCATGCTGCTGCACGAAAAGATCGACCTCATGCGCGGCCGGCAGTGGGAAGAACTGCTGGTCCTGCAGTCCCGCCAGCTGGACATCCTCGAGAAGCTCGCGAAACGCGGGTAGCCCGGCTCACTCGTAGCGCAAGGCCTCGATCGGATCCAGGCTGGCGGCCTTGGACGCGGGCATGATGCCGAACACCACGCCCACCAGGGCCGAGAAGCCGGCCGCCGCCAGGATCACCCACAGCGGCACCTGCGCCGGCGGGAAGCCCGGGATCAGGCTGGCCACGCCCAGGCCGATGCCGATGCCCAGCACGATGCCGATCAGGCCGCCCAGCAGCGCCAGCAGGCCCGCTTCGAGCAGGAACTGCACCAGGATGTCGCGGCGCGTCGCGCCCAGGGCCTTGAGGATGCCGATCTCGCGCGTGCGCTCGGTCACCGACACCAGCATGATGTTCATGATGCCGATGCCGCCCACCAGCAGCGAAATGCTGACCACGCCGGCCAGCACGGCGGTGGCGGTGGTGGTGATGCTTTCGAACTGCTTGACGAACGAATCGGCGGCCTCGACCCGGAAATCATCCTCTTCCCCCGGCCGTATCTTGCGCGACACGCGGATGGCGCGCTTGGTGCGCTCGCGCAGCGCCTCCACGTCCTCGAGCTTGAGCGCGGTGAACGACACCGACATGCGCGGCTCGACGTTGTTGCCCGTCATCGCCCGGCCCACGTCGAACGGGATCAGCACGATGCTGTCCTGGTTGAAGCCGAAGATCTCGCCGCGCTTCTCCATCACCCCGACCACCTTGAACCACTCGGTGCCGACCCGGATGAACTCGCCGATCGGGTCGTCGGGCAGCTCCAGGTCCTCGATCACCTTGGCCCCGATCACGGCCACGCGGCGCCGTCCGGCGTCGTCGCTGGCGACGATGAAGCGGCCCTTCTCGGGGTAATTGCCGCGCACGGCCGGGTATTCGGCCGTGGTGGCCAGCACCTGCGGGCTGGCCGAGCGACCGCGGTAGCCGGCGGCCGCCAGCGGGATGAACATGATCGGCACCACCTGGTCCACGCCGGCCACGCGATAGCGCAGCGTGTCCACGTCGTTGAAGCTCAGGCGGTTCTCCTTGCCGACGCTGGCCTCCGCGAACGGCGTGTAGGCCTGCAGGGTCAGCGTGCTGCCGCCGAGGTCGGCGAACTGGTCGGAAATGGACTTCGAGAAACCCTGCACCAGCGACACCACGGCGATCACCGAGGCGGTGCCGATCAGGATGCCCAGCGTGGTGAGGAAGCTGCGCATGGGGTGGCCCATCAGGCTGGTCAGCGCGGCGCGGAAGGCTTCGATGAAGGCGTACATCAGTGGCCTCCCGGTACGGTGCCCGGTACGCGGGGCGGGTTGCGGGTGTCCTGGACGATCTTGCCGTCGTTCACGCGCAGGGTACGCTCGCAGTAGGCGGCGATGTCGGGTTCGTGCGTCACCACCACCACGGTCTGGCCGCTGCGGTGCACTTCGTCGAACAGCGCCATGATCTCGGCCGATGTGCGCGAATCGAGGTTGCCGGTGGGCTCGTCGGCCAGCAGGATCGACGGCTTGCCCACCAGCGCGCGCGCCACGGCCACGCGCTGGCGCTGGCCTCCGGACAACTGGTTGGGGCGGTGGGCCAGGCGGCCGCCCAGGCCCACCTTCTGCAGCGCCTCGGTCGCCAGCAGCTTGCGCTCGGCGCGCGGCATGCCGCGATACACCAGCGGCTGCATCACGTTCTCTAGCACGCTCAGGCGCGGCAGCAGGTGGAAGCTCTGGAACACGAAGCCGATCTCCTGGTTGCGCACCTGGGCCAGCTCGTTGTCGTTCATGGTGGAGGTGTCGCGGCCGTTGAGCACGTAGGTGCCTTCGCTGGGCGTGTCCAGGCAGCCGATCAGGTTCATCAGCGTGGACTTGCCCGAGCCGGAGGGACCGATGAGCGCGACGTATTCATTGCGCCCGATGTGCAGGTCCACGCCGGCCAGCGCCAGCAGTATTTCCTCGCCCATCACGTAGCGTTTGACGATGCCGCTGAGTCGGATCATTCCTCGGTGACCTCGACCGTAACGGCGCCCTCGTCATTGGCCTGGTCTTGCTTCTTCTCTTCGAGCTTGCTGATGCGCTCGCCTTCCAGCAGGCCGCGCACGGTCTTGCCGGGGCCGGTGATCACGCGGTCGCCGGCCTTGAGCCCCGACGCGATGGCCTCCCACTTGTCGTCCGACAGGCCCACTTCCACCAGCACCTTGTGGGCCTGGCCGTCGCGATCCACCCACACGAAGCGGGTGATCTTCTTGTCCTCGTCCACGTCGGTGCCCACGGCCTCCACCGGCACGGCCAGGGTGCGGCTGCCGTCGCCCAGGAAGATGTCGGCGCGCGCGCTCATGCCCGAACGCAGGGCCGCGTCCTTGGGCGCTTCGAGCAGGGCCGTCACCTGGTAGGAGCGGCCCTGGTTCTCGAGCGTCGGCG
>Ga0105045_10000376_pt1 | contig 31184 bp, 23 predicted proteins | sample MAT02_FD_78089 | JGI IMG/M metagenome (GOLD analysis project Ga0105045, IMG submission 78089) | Freshwater microbial communities from Lake Fryxell liftoff mats and glacier meltwater in Antarctica - MAT-02 (megahit assembly) | ecosystem: Environmental > Aquatic > Freshwater > Ice > Liftoff... | reverse complement strand
TGGGCGCCCTCGACGAGCTCGGGCCACACCCACGCGGCCCCGGGCACGCTGACCTGCATGGCCGGCAGGGTCGCGCTGGCGAGCTTATGGGCCAGCGTGGCGATCGGCAGGCGGCCGTCGGCGACGATGCCCTTGTGCGGCAGCTCGGCGGTGGCGACGGCCTTGAGGGTGCCAGCGTCCTGGATCCCGCCGTCGACGATCGCGTCGATGCGCTGCACGCCGGCGGCGGCGAGCACCCGCGCGGCGGCCTCGAGCTGCGCGAGTTCGGTGGAGCCGGCGGTGGCGATGCCGTCGGAGAGCACGAGCAAGCGCGGCAGCACGGGCCCGACAGCGACGGCGGCGAGCGCCTGGCGCAGGTCCGAGGCCCCGAGCGCGCGACGGGTGCTGATGCGCTCGATCTCCCGGGTGCCGAAGCCGCTGGCCGGTCCGGTGTAGATCTCGGCCGTGGTCTGGTCGAAGCAGACGACGCGCAGCGTGAAGTCCTCGCCGGTCTGTTCGCGGAGGGACTCGAGCAAGCCGACCAGGCTGGCCAGTTGGCGGTCGAAGTCGAGGGCCCGCGAGGCACTGGTGTCGAACAGCACGGTGAGGCCGCCGATCGGCGCCGCCGGCATCGCCCCGGCCGGCGCGACGCGGGCGACCGCGAGGTTCTCGTGGCGTAGACCAATGGCGCGCGGGCCGACGCCGCTGCGGACCTCGAGGTCCTGGTCGGGGGTCCAACTCTGGCGCTTGAGCTCGATGACCCGCGTCTGCACGGACGAGGTCGCCAGCGAGGTGGACACGCCCGCGGGCGCGCTGGAGGCCTCGCGCAGGACCACGCTGGCGTCGAGCTCGGCGAGCTCCGGGAGCCCGCGCAGCATTAGCCGGTAGGGCTCGGCGGAGCTGGTCAGCTCCTGCGAATACGAGACGATCAGCTCCTTGCGCTCGCGCGCGAGGATCGGGAACACGCGGGCGCTGAAGGCGTTGCCGGCCTTGTTCTCGAGCAGCGCGGGGTCTTGCTTGCGGTGCAGCGCGTCCTCGAAGGCGACCTGCGCGGCGCGCCGCTCGACGACCTCGCCCTCCTGCCACTGTCCGTAGATCTTCATGGCGAAGCGCGAGATGGCGGCGTCCGGCGGCATGTTAATCTCGAAGCGGCCCTCGATCGTGCGGTCGGTCGGGTTCTCGAATACGAGGTGCAGCTCGGTGAAGGCCAGCGGCTCCTCGACGACCGCGCGCGCCCGCAGCGAGATGAGCTTGAGACCGGTGCCGTCGCTCGCGGTCAGGGACATCGGCGACGGGGTTGCGGCGACGAGGCCCTGGCGCAGCGGCCGGGCCGGCAGGCCGCCCTCGCTGTGCGAGGTGCAACTGGCGGGGCCGAGGGTCAACGCGAGCAGCAGCGGCGCAATACGACGTAGATGTCTCCCGGGACATGTCCCCCGCGCCATGTCCTTACGGCCATGTGCGAGGACGCGCGCGACGACAGGGACGCGATCTTGGACGCGGTTTCGGGCCATACAGCGAGCTCAGACAGCGGTCACGGTCGCAGGTTCCCGACTCGCCGTCGACGGCGACGATCACCCGTGGCGCGCCACCGGTGGCCGCGCTCAGGGCGAGGGCAGGTCGGCGAGCTCGGCGTGGGCGGCGGCCCACGCCTTGATGCCGGGCAGGTCGAGGCTGTAGTCGGCGTTGAGGCTCCACGGCCAGGCGCCGGCGTAGCCGTTGGTGACCAGCGCGTCGAGGCGCGTCGCGGCGCTGTCGGAGATCACGAGCTCACCGATGACGAGCGGCCGGTCGAGCCCGAGCTCAGCGTAGCTCTGCTCGAAGGGCGAGAACTTGAGCGTGCCGTAGTCGGGGTGCGCGTCGAAGCCCTGGCCGTCCATCCACGAGTAGTAGTGGGCCTGGTAGAAGTCGAGGGTCAGCGGCGTCAGGTCGTGCGCGGCGGCGAACTGAGGGGTCCAGACCTTGACCCACTTGAGCGAGGCGGAGCCGAGAGTGACATAGGCGGAGGTCTTGCTGCGCACGGCGTCGGCGATCGCGACCGAGAGCGCGTAGAAGTCCTTGAGCGGGACGGCGTCGGTCTCGGGGTTGGGGCTGCCGTCGGGGAGGTCGGAGATCGACCACTCGGGCTCGTTCATGATCTCCCAGGCGAGCACGGTCGGCTCGTCGGCGTAAGCCTCGAGCAGCGGGATGACGACCTTGTCGAGCAGCGCGGCGCGCTTGATCGGATCCTTGATCGTGTCGCTGCGCCCGCCGAGCTGTACGCCGTCGACCTGCTTGCCCCAATTCATCCAGTGAAAGTCGAACAGCACCGGCACGAGATAGAGGCCGCGTTCGCGGGCGATCATGATGGCCGCGTCGAGGTCGACGAGCACATTCTCCCCCAAGCCGCTCGGGGTGCCGCTGTTGTCGAAGATGACGCCAGCGCGACCGTCCGTGAACACGAACCAGCGGACCACTTGCAGGCCGCCGTCGGCCATTTGCTGGAACTGGGCGTTGTACTCGTCGGGCTTGGTGTGCACGCCATAGGTGCCCCACGCGTTGCCGCCGAAGTCGCCGCCGTACGACTTCCAGGGATAGTTGGCGCCGAGCAAGAAGTAATCGCCGCCGTCGACGGGGATCGTCGCGCCGGGCGGGACAGCGTCGTCGCGGGTGCCCGTCGTGCTGCCCTGCCCGGTCTCACCGGATTCGGCGCTCTCGGACTCGCTGGTCGGGCCGGTCGGGGTGGTGGTGGTCGGGCTCGTGTCGGTCGTGTTGGGTCCGCTCTCGCTGAGCCCGGTCTCGGGAGAACCACCGCCGGTGCTCGCTCCGCTCGCGGAGCCCGAGGACGTCAGTTGCGAGCTGCCAGTGCCGTTCGAGGTCTCGCTCCCGCCCTCCCCGGTGCCGCCGGCGTCCACGGACGAGCACGCGACCGTCAGCAGCATCATCAAAGCCAAGTAAGAACGCATAACGCCATGAGACCAGAGGGCCCCGAACGCCGCAACCTGCGACCCCGGGCCGGCGATCGCGCACACATCGGGTGTGAAGCAGCGCTCTCGACCCACGCGAACCAACGCGAACGGCCGCCCAAAAGGCGGCCGTTCGACGCGATGCGACAGGTCCGATGGACCCGACGCGGGGCTCAGCCGCCGGTGAGGACGGTCGAGAACATGACCTGGGCCTCGATGGTGCCCTGGGCCTGGTTGCGGACGCTGGCGAGGGCCTTGACGGCCTCATTCAGCGCCGGGATGACGCAGAGGAGACGGCCCTTGGGCACGTTGGCGAACAGCTCGCCCTCGACGCCGGCCGAGACGACGCCGTTGAGCGACGCGGTGATCTGGGCGACCGGCGCCGGGTCGAACACGACCTTGCCGTCGATCTCGCCGGTGATCAGGGCGCTCAGGCGAGCGGTACCCTGAAGGATCGCCGCGGCGCGGACGCGGAGCTGACCGATGCGGTACAGGAAGGCGCCCTGGGCGTTGACGTCGGCCATCAGCTCGGCGCTAAACGAGTACTGGAGGTCGAGGCTCGGCGGGGTGCACTCGAGGCTGGCGCTGGCCTGAGCCGACGCCTGACCCGAGCACTTGGCCGACGCGTCGCAGTCCGCGGAGGCGCTCGGCGGGGTCGCCTTGCCGGTGCAGGAGCCCTTGCACTCGCCCTCGCAGGAGCCGCGGCACTCGGCCTCGGCGGTGCACTCGGCGGTGCCCGGCTCGACGAGGCAACTGCCCGAGCAGGTGCCCTCGCAGGTCGCGGCGGCCTTGAGCTCGCAGCTACCGGAGCACATACCGTCGCAGGAGCCGGCGCACTGGCCGTTGGCGTCCTGCACAGAGCAGGAGCCGGAGCAGTCGCCGCGGCAGGTGCCATCGCAGGAGGCGCCGGCTTCGACGGTGCACGAGCCCTCGCACTTGCCGTCGCACTTGACCGAGGGGGCCTTGACGGCGCAGGCGGCCTCGCCCGAGCAGGTGCCTTCGCAGGTACCGGAGCAGCCGCCCTCGCACTTGACGGAGACCTCGCCCGGGTCGGCCTGGACTTCGCAGCCGCCTTGGGCCTCGCACTTGGCCTGGGCGTCGACGGCGATATTGACGTTGGCGCGACACTCGGGCGCCTTGTAGACGACCTTGATCCCGCCATCGAGGCTGGCGGAGAAGTCGGCCTTGATGGCGGCGACGACGGAGGCGACGAACGCCGAGTCGACGGTCACGTCGGCGGTGGCGACCCCGTAGACCTCGGCGAGGGCGAGGATGTCAGCGTTGAACTGGCCGCGGATCTGGACGACGGCGCTGTTAAGCTGGCCCGTGGCGTTGAAGAATCCGTCGAGCTCGGCGCTGCCGGAGATCGAGAGCGAGCCGCCCGCGATGGTGCCGCAGGGGCCACAGATCTCGCTGCCGACATCATCGCAGCCCTGAACGGAGGTGAGGGCGAGCCCGGCAACGATGCCGCCAGCGAGCAGGCCAAAGGTACGGAAGTTGGTGGTATGCATGAGTCGTCTTGTTCCTGGTGTGCGTGCTACGAACAGCTCGTTGGGGTCTGGGCCGGGAGGATCGCTCGAGTGCGGTCCAACCGCAAATGATCAAAAATGCCCATGAGCGCCCCTAACATGGTTATTTCGGGCTTGGAGAGGTTGGGGAGCGGGCTTGTAGCCCGCTCTTCTGGAAGAGTGGCAAAAGTTCCGCCCCTGACGTTCCAGCGGCGGTCCTATTGCTGCGCAATGCGCGGCTTCGAGGCCAAAGTCTCTGCGAGGACCGAGGCGCGGGCGATCCCCGAGATTGTGGTGATGACAGTGGTGGCAGATGACGCGGTGGGTTCTACCCCTCGCTTCATCCCATTCTTCACTCCCAACAAAGCGCGCATACTTGTTGTTTAGCTATGCGAGTTTGGTTGGAGGGGCTGCGGCTGGCCCGGAACCGGGCGAGCTTGGCTTGGACAACACCGCGGGGCAAATCTTCAGCAGTCCGGCACCGCCAATGTAAACGTTCGCTTTGCATCACCCGCCGGCCCGCAGACGGGCGAGCCGGGCCGTCTGTGCCGGTTACCTGGCCTTTGGGACATGCCCCGAAGGCCATCCCGGACGCGGGCTGGGCGTCAACTCACGGGTCGTCATCCTGCCCGGCGGCGAGGTCGACGATGACCGGGCAGTGGTCGCTGAGGTCGGCGTAGTCGGGCTCGGGGTGGGCCTGGGTCGAGCGGAAGGCCTGACAATGGTGGCGGGCGCAGTGGTGCAGGGGGTGGGCCTGGGCGCTGTGGCTGTGGCTCTCGTCGAGGCCGGCGACCCACACCAGATCGAGCAGGGAGGGCTCGTGCCAGGCATCGCGGCGGGTCCCGTCCCAGTAGGCGGAGCAGGGTTCGGGGCCGACCAGGCGACGCAGCCCGAGCGGTCCGAGGACCGTCTCCAGGGCCGCGAGCTCGTCCGTGGCGCGACCGTCGACGGGTCCGGTCGCGTTGAAGTCGCCGAGGATGACGAGGTCAGGGTCGCGGCGCAGCAGATCTCCGGCCACGTCGGCGAGCAGGGACCACTGCTGCACCCGCAGCGGATGACCGTCGCTCTTGGCCTTGAGGTGGACCACGAGCGCGTGAAAGTCGGGCCCGCCGTCTCGCGCCCGCAAGTAGACCGAGAGACCCGGGCGCACGCGGCCGCGCATGCTCAACTCGGCGTGCTCGCGCGCCGGCCCGAGCTGCTCGAGCGCGAGGGGGTCGAAGGCGAAGCCGAGGCGCTGGTGACCGCGTCCGCCGTGCTCGCTGATCGCCAGTTGCCAGCCGGGCAGCAGTTCCTGCAACGCGGCCGGCTGGTGGATCTCCTGGACCGCGAGCAGGTCGGCGCCGAGGCCTTGCAGGCGCTCGCGCAGGCGGGTCTGGTCCTGTGAGGGCTCGGGGAAGTTGTGCAGGTTCCAGGTCACGACCCGCAGACCCGCGGGCTTCGGCGGCGCCGCGCCCTCGCCCGGTAGACCCAGGCCGTCGCGCACCCGGTCACCGATCAACCAATAGACGAGCACCAACGTGGCCACGAGGACCGGAGCCCACACGCCTCGCCTCGCCCGCCGACCGCGTCGCCGCACCACGCCGCCAGGATAGGTGCCGCACCGGGGCGCCGCCACAAACTGTGGCGCGCCACAGACTATCGCAGCCGGCTCACTCGAACTCGTACTCGGTCAGGCCGAGCTCGGCGCCGCAACTGCCGGCGTCCTGGCCGTCGCCGCTGCGCTGCTGGACGCGGTACGCCCCGGCGAGCCGGGCGACCGCGGCGGGGGTGTGTACGAGACCTGTCCCGAGGGTCAGGCGGCGGCCACCACCGACGAGGCTGACGCTGTGCAGGACGTGCAGGGCGGGCGCGTCGTCGGGTGCCTCGCCGAGGTAGAGGTCGACGCGGGCGGCTGCGGCTGCGGTTTGGACCACGTCGAGCTCGAGGCGCATGGCCCAGGCACGGCCGCGAGCGCGGGTCTGGAGCGCGCCGAGCATGCCGGCGGCGTCGAACTCGTGGGTATCGTCGGCGTCGAGGCTCCCGGGCGCATCGACGGGGAGCGCGACGCAGTAGACGGGTCGCAGGCCGTCGCCATCGGGCACGGCATCCGGCTCAGCGCCGACGCCGAACACACAGCGGATCGCCGCCAGCACGGGCGGATCGGGTGGTTCACCCGGCGCATCGACCGTGAGGTCGACGTGCGCTGGGTCGTCCACACGAGGCGCGACCAGCCGTGGCAGCGTCATCGATCACCCTCGTGGCCCGCGGACCTGAGGGCGGTCATCTCAACCCTCGCCGCGCATCGGGACGCGCTTGCGGTTGCGACGCTTGCGGCGGCGCTCGGCCTCACGCAGCTTGCGCTTCATCTTCACGCTCGGCTTCTCGTAGTGGCGGCGGCGCTTGATCTCGCGGAGCACGCCCTCGCTGGCCATCAGACGACGAAGCTTGCGGATCGCACGCTCGACGCCACGCTCGTCGACCTTGACCTCAAGCGGACGGCCGGTGACGGGGCGATGATCGTTCGCGGTCGCGGCAGCGTTGAGCGGCTCGCGGCGCTGGTTATAGTCGGAAAACTCTTCGTCGGTTTGGCGGGCCATGGGGAAGGCCGCAATGGATAGGGGATCCCGGCCCGCGGGTCAAGGGCCCGGCGCGCCTTGACCGCGCCCGAAGCAGGCCGGAGGCGTCGCTGCGACGAGGGATCTCCAATGGTCCTCAACTGGGCCCGAGGCCGCCGGCCGCCAACCGCCCGCCGTCGACGGCGATCGTTTGACCGGTGATAAAGGCGTTCTGGGCCAGAAACACGACCGCCCGGGCGATATCGGCGGGTTCACCGATCCGGCCAAGAGGGATCGCACGCAAGATGGCATCCCGTACCGGCGAACCCTCCGCGAAGCGGTCGTCCTCGGCGGGCCAGGCCACCGTGCCCGGCGCCACGCCGTTGACCCGGACCGCGGGCGCCAGCTCCAGCGCCAGCGCCCGGGTCGCCATCGCCAGCCCGGACTTGGCAGTGCAATGATCGAGGTAGCCGCGCCACGGCTGATAGCCGGCGACGTCGAGGATGTTGACCACGCTGCCCTGCGCCGCGCCCAGCGCCGCTGCGAGCCCGCGGGCGAGGGAGATCGGTGCGATCAAGTTGACCTCGAGCACGCGTCGCAGGTCCGCGTCGGTGCGCTCGGCGAAGGCCCCACGCTCGAAGCCCGCGGCGCTGTTGACCAGGAGATCGAGGCGACCCTCGGCCGGTCCGGCCGGGTCGCGGACCTGACGACACAGCTCGGCGCGGGCCGACTCGTCGGCGAGGTCATGACAGAGTTGGCCCAGACAGGCGTCCCCCAGCTCCCGCGCGACCTCCACGGCCGCGTCGGCCGAGCGGTGATAATGCAGCCACACGCGGTAACCCGCCGCCGCGAGCGCGAGGCAGGTGGCGCGACCGACACGGACCGCCCCGCCGGTGACCAGCGCGACGGGGGCCTTCGAGGGTGTGCTCATGGGGGGAGGGTAACGCGAGTCCGCGGTCCCGGTCGCGCGGCCTGCGAAGCGGAGTACGTGGCCCTGCGGGATCCGGGACCAGGGAGACTGCGGCGCGGCACTTTCGGCGATCGCCGACGATCGGGTATACCGGGCGCTCCGTGGATCCTCCGCCCTCCGACCGCCGCCCCGCGATCGAGCACGCCGTCTCCGCGTTGCTCGCGGCCTGCGGGCTCGCGCTGGACCACAAGGACCTCGTCGGCACGCCGGCCCGCGTCGCCCGCGTATGGACCGAAGAATTCTTGTCGGGCTTCGCCATGGACCCGGCGCAGATCCTCGGCGACCCGGTCGAGGGCGAGGGCGCGTCGGAGCTGGTCGTCGTGCGCGGCCTGCCGTTTCATGGGCTGTGCCCGCACCACCTGCTGCCCTACACCGGCACCGCCGCGGTCGCGTATCTGCCGTCGACGCGGCTCGCCGGCTTCGGTCGCCTCGGTGACCTCGTCACCTGCTTCACGCGGCGCCTGACCTTGCAGGAGCGGGCCTGCAACGACGTCGTCGACGCCCTGATGGACCACCTCGGCGCGCGCGGGGCCGGCTGCGTGATGCGGGGCCGCCACACCTGCCTGAGCGTGCCGGACAACAAGCACGCGGCGGAGGTCGTCACCAGCTCGCTGCGCGGGGACCTGCGCGACCGGGCCGATCTGCAGGCGCTGTTGTTCGAATGATGAAGATCTGCCTGCGACTCTATCTGCTGCGTCACGGCGAGCCCGAGCTCACGGACGGGTTCTACGGCCACGAGGACGTCATGCTCTCGGCGCTCGGCCGCAGCCACGCGGCCGCGCAGGCCCGGGCGCTCGCGGGCCACGAGCTCGCCGCGATCTATTGCAGTGATCTTCGGCGCGCCAGCGACGGCGCCACGCTGCTCGCCGCCGGAGCCGGCCGTCCCGCACCGGTCGTGCTGCCCGCACTGCGAGAGATGCACCTCGGCGTGCTCGAGCGCGTCAGCTTCGTCGACGCCCACGCGCGCTACCCGGAGCTGGTGGGCCGCGGCTATCAGAGCATGCTGGCGTTTCGCATGCCGGGCGGCGGCGAGAGCGTGCAGGACGTCGCCGACCGGATATTGCCGTGCGTACAGGCGTTGATCGCCCGGCACCTGGGCGGCCCGGAGGGATCCGCGCCGGCGGTGGCGATCGTCGCGCACAACACGGTCAACCGGGTGCTGCTGGCCTGCGCCGCCGGCCTCGGGCCCGCCGCCTTCATCCGCTTCGAACAGTCGCTCGGCGCGATCAGTCGGGTCGACTTCTTCGCCCCCTGCGACCCCAATGACCCGTGGGCCTGCGCCCGGCTGGGGCTTTGCAACTATGTGCCGGAAGCTGCGCCCGGATGCTGAGAGCCGACGCAGTTCCGAGCGCGCAGGTGCTGGCATCGCTGCCGATCTTCCCGTTGCCCAACGTGGTCTTGCTGCCGGGGATGGTCCTGCCGCTCAACGTGTTCGAGCCGCGGTACCTCGAGCTCGTCGACTTCGCGCGCCAAAACGGCGAGCACATCGGCGTCCCGCTGCTCGCCTCGAAGGATGGTGCCGCTTCGGAGATCGAGCCGGTGTTCGGCGTCGGCAAGCTGGTGTTTCACGTGTCCCTCCCCGACGGCCGCCGGATCATTCGTCTCGAGGGTGTGTGCCGGGTCCGCGTGCAGCGTGAGCACGCCCAGGTCCACCGCTTCCGCGAGGTCGAGGTCACCCCGCTCGGCGAGCCGCGCCCGCTCGACATGCAGGCCGTCGCGGTGCTGCGCGCCCAGGTCGAACGCATCGCCCGCTACTGCGGTGAGGACGGCGAGAGCCTCACCTCCCTCCTCGCGATCGCCGATGTCCGCGGGTTCCTCTACGCGCTGACCGCCTTCCTCCCCAGCCTCGAGCTCATGATCGCCGCCGAGGACAGCGTGCTGTTCTCCGACCGCCGCACGCTGGTCACCATGCAGCAGCAGAGCCTCGCCGCCGAGACCGCCGACCTCCGCGTGCGCTTCCTGAGCGAGCGCACCACCGGCGTGCTGACCCGCCTCAGCGAGCTCATCGTGACGCCGCCGAGTCTGCTTCAGTGACGCCCCGCGTCACGTCGGGCGCCGCTGCCGCTCAGGTCACGGTGCGCAGCAGGCTCGAGCGCTTGGGGCCGGTCGCGCTGGCCTTGCTGACCGCGAACGCGGCCTTTGCAGCCACTTCGGTGAGCACGCGGGCCTGCTCGCTGGCGGGCGCGCCCTCGACGACGGGCACGCCGGACTCGCCGCCGTAGCTGACGCGGTTGTCGATCGGGACCTGGCCGAGCAGCTCGACGCCGAGCTCGCGCGCCAGGGTCACGCCGCCGCCGCTGGCGAAGATGTGGTCGCGGTGACCGCAGGCCGGGCAGGTGTAGTGGCTCATGTTCTCGACGACGCCGAGGATCGGGACCTCGAGCTTGTTGAACATGTTGACCGCGCGCCGCACGTCGATCAGCGCGACCTCCTGCGGGGTCGTGACGATCACCGCGCCGGTGATCGGGATCAACTGCGCGAGCGAGAGCTGGGCGTCGCCGGTGCCGGGCGGCAGGTCGACGATGAGGTAGTCGACCTCGCCCCAGTTCACATCCTCCAAAAATTGCTTGAGCAGCTTGTGGATCATCGGCCCGCGCCAGATGACCGCGCTGCCCGGCTCGACGAAGAACGCGACGCTCATCACCGGGATCCCGCGAAAGATCGCCGGACTAATGCGGTCGCCCTCGGCCGTGGTCGAGGTCTCCCGCGACGGCGCACCGAGCATCTTCGGCACGCTCGGACCGTAAATGTCGGCGTCTAGCACCGCCACGCGCGCGCCGAGCTGCTTGAGCGCCATCGCAATGTTGACGCTCACCGTGCTCTTGCCGACCCCGCCCTTGCCGGCCGCCACCGCGATGATGTTCTTCACCGTCGGCAGGCGGTTGAGGTCCTGACGCGCCGGCTTGCTGGGCACGCGCAGGCCGTACTCGACGCGCAGCGGCACGCCCGCGGCCCCGCACAGGGGCTCGAGCGCGGCCCGCAGCGCCGCGTCCAGCTCGCCCCGCAGCGGGAAGCCGGGCGAGATCAGGTCGATCTTGAGCACGACCTCGCCGGCCTCGAGGCGCGCCTCGGCCCGCCCGTCCGCCGCCAGCTCGCGGCCGGTCGCGGGGTCTTTGATCACGGCCAGCGCGGCCTTCACCTGCTCGAGCGAGACGCTCATGGCTTGGCCTCACCGGTCGGGTCCGCGGACGAAGCGGGGATCGACGAGATGTCGAGCAGGTCCGACTTCTTCAGGCGATGGCGCTGCAACTGCGGCCCGGCGGCGCCGCCGGCCACGTGCTCGCGGACCAGAGCCTCGCCGAGCGCCGGGTCCATGCGCCCGTAATAGGTCGCCCCCCCGCGCTCGTCGACGACCAGCACCGTGACGCCCGACTCGCATGAGCCGAGGCAGGTGGCGCCCATGACGCGCAGCGAGTGCTTGAGGCCGAGCTCCTCACGCACGCCCTTCATGCGCTCGAGCACGGCCTTGCTGCCTCGGTGCATACAACTGCCTTTCGGGTTGTTCTCGTCGCGCAGGTTCTGGCAGACGAACACGAGGGAGGTCGGCTGCTTCATGTGCGCTGGGGTACATACCACGGGGGCTTTGCGGGGCCATCGGCCCGCTTTATAGTCGGGGAGGAGCAACCGCACACCCTCGCCATGGCCGTCCTCGACATCGTCACGTACCCCGACCCCCGCCTGCGCGAGCCGACCTTCGACGTGCAGGACATCAACGCCGATGTCCGCCAGCTCGTCCGCGACCTGATCGACACGATGTACTCGCTCAACGCCGCGGGCATCGCAGCGATCCAGGTCGGCCGCCTCGAGCGGATCTTCATCATCGACGGCAAGGTCGCCGACCCCGAGGCCGGCGACGACGCCAAACCCCTCGTGCTCATCAACCCCGAGCTGGTGGAGACCGGCCGCGGCCTCGCGGTCGCCGAGGAGGGCTGCCTCAGCTTCCCGAACGTGTTCGTCGACATCAAGCGCCCGCGCTGGGCCAAGATCCGCGCGCTCGACGTCGACAGCAAGCAGTTCGAGGTCGACGGCGACGGCCTGTTCGGCCGCGCCCTGCAACACGAACACGACCACCTCACCGGCCGCCTGATGATCGACCTCGTCGGCATGGTCAAGAAGGAGGTCATCAAGCGCAAGATGAAGCGCTGGCACAACGAGCACGACGCCCGGACCCCCCCGCCACCGCCCGGCGTGCGCGACCTGACCTGAGCCGCGGTCCTGTGCGCTCAGACCAGCGCGGCCCCGGACGCCGCGGTGACGTTCTCGCCGAGCGCCGCGACCACCGTCAACGCCGCCATGTGTACGATGTTGTCGACCGTGCAATCTCGCTCGAGCACGGTGACTGGCCGGTCCATGCCGAGCAGCACCGGGCCGACCGCAGGCACGCCGCCGAGCTCGCGCATGAGCTTGTAGGCGACGTTGCCGGCCTCGAGGTTGGGGAAGATGAGCACGTTGGCCGGGCCGGTCAGGCGGGTCGACGGGAACACGCGCTGTTGCAGGGCGAAGTCGACGGCGACGTTGGCCTGCATCTCGCCCTCGACCTCGAGGTCGGGGCGACGGCGGCGCAGCAGCTCGACGGCGCGGGCGACCATCGTGGAGCGCGGGTCACGGACCGAGCCGAAGTTACTAAAGCTGAGCATGGCGATGCGTGGCACCGCCTCGAAGGTCCTGGCGGCGTCGCCGATCAGCTCGGCGACGTCGGCGAGGGTCTCGGCGTCCATGTCGACGTTCACGGTGGTGTCGCCGAAGAAGTACATGCCGTGCTTGTGCAGCATCAAGTACATGCCGGCGATCTTGCGGACGCCGGGGCGTAGACCGATGATCTGCAGCGCCGGGCGGACCGTGTCGGAGTAGGCGAAGTTGAGGCCGGTGACGATGCCGTCGGCGCGGCGCTCGGCGACCATCATCATGCCGAAGTGGTTGCGCTCGCGCATCGTCAGGCGGGCGCCCTCGAGGCTGACGCCCTTGCGCTCGCGCATGCGCTGAAACTTGGTCGCGTAGGCCTCGGCGGCGGCGTCGCTGCGCGGGTCGACGATCTCATAGCTGCCGGGCGGGAGGTCGATGTCGTGGGCCTTGACGATCGCCGCGATCTTACTCGGGTCCCCGAGCAGGATCGGCCGGGCGATCCGCTCCTCGGCGATGATCGACGCGGCCTTCAAGATCCGCGGGTCGTCGCCCTCGGGCAGCACGATCGTCCGCGACGAGCCGGCGGCGCGGCGCATGAACTTGCGCATCACCGCCGTCGAGCCGCCGAGCAGCGTCTGCAGGCGCTCGCGGTAGACGTCGATGTCGAGGGTCAACTGCGCGACGCCCGAGTCCATCGCCGCCTTCGCCACCGCCGGCGCGACCCAGGTCAGCACGCGCGGGTCGAAGGGCTTGGGGATGATGTAGTCGGGCCCGAACCGGAAGTCCTCGCCGTAGGCGGTGTTGACCACCTGCGGCACGTCCTTGCGGGCCAGCTCGGCGAGCGCGTGGGCGGCCGCGACCTTCATCGACTCGTTGATCTGCGTCGCGCGCACGTCGAGCGCGCCGCGGAAGATGAACGGGAAGCCGAGCACGTTGTTGACCTGGTTGTTGTAGTCGCTGCGTCCGGTCGCCACGATCGCGTCGGGCCGGGTCGCGCGGGCGGTCGGATAGTCGATCTCCGGGTCGGGGTTGGCGAGCGCAAAGATGATCGGCCTGGGCGCCATCGCCTTGATCATGTCAGCGGTGACGAGGCCCGCGCGCGACAGACCCAGCAGCATGTCGGCGCCGACCAGCGCCTGCTCGAGCGTGTCGGCCGGCGTGTCGCGCACCCACTCGCGCTTGGGGTCATCCTCGGCCAGCTTGCGCCGGGTGTTGAGTACGCCCTTGCTGTCGGCCATCAGCACGTTCTCGGCGGTGACGCCGAGGCTCAGGTAAAACCGCGTGCAGGCGACCGCGGAGGCCCCTGCGCCGCTGACGACGATCTTGAGGTCGGACAGCTTCTTGCCCTGGAGCTCGGCGGCGTTGAGCAGGCCGGCGCCGGAGATGATCGCGGTGCCGTGCTGGTCGTCGTGGAACACCGGGATCTTCATGCGCTTCTTGAGCGCCTCCTCGATGTAGAAGCACTCCGGCGCCTTGATGTCCTCGAGGTTGATCCCCCCGAAGGTCGGCTCGAGCGCGGCGACCACCTCGATGAACAGGTCCGGGTTCTTGGCGTCGATCTCGAGGTCGAAGACGTCGATGTCGGCGAACTTCTTGAAGAGCACGCCCTTGCCCTCCATCACCGGCTTGCTCGCCAGCGGCCCGATGTCGCCGAGCCCGAGCACCGCGGTGCCATCGGTGATGACCGCGACCAGGTTGCCGCGCGCCGTGTACTTGTAGACGTCCGACGGGTTGTGGAAGATCTCCATGCACGGCTCGGCCACGCCGGGCGAGTAGGCGAGCGAGAGGTCGCGCTGGGTCGTCAGCGGCTTGGTCGGGACGACCTGGATCTTGCCGGGCCGGCCCTTGGAGTGGAACTCAAGCGCCTCTTTGCCGCGATTCGACCGCTGGTTCGTCGTCATGAAGGCCGCACGATACTCGCCCGCCGCAGCCGCGTCACCTGCCCGCGACGCCCGTAAACCGCGTCCTTGGGGCGAATGGACGGCCCGGCGCGCAGGCGTGCACTGCGATGCGCACCCGCGCTCAGCGGTCGAGCAACTTGTGGACCTGCGTGCGCTCCCACAGCACGGCCTCGGCGTAGCGCTCGAAGCGGGCCTCGGCGCGGCGAAACTCGGGTGTGTGATACACGCGACGGCCGTCGACGACCGGCATGTCGTGCACCTCGTGCAACATCTCGTGATAGATGATCCACGCGATGAAGAAGTGCGGCACGTCCGCGGCGTCGAGCACCGGATGGATGCGGATCAGCTCCTCCTCGACGCTGTAACTGCCGAGCTTGATCGACTCGCGACCGGCCTTCCGGCGCGTGCGCGGGCCCCAGGTGATGCGCGCCGTGATCGCACCGTCGAAGTAGAGGGCGTTGAGCTCGTCGAAGATCGCCTGGAGATTGTGGTTGGCCCCCTGCACGTCGATCACCTGCGGCCGCGGCTCGGCCTGCGGACGGATCAGGCCCTCGTTGTGGTCGATGAAGCGGCGCAGCAGCGCCGCGGCGCGGCGGTCCTGGGTCTGGGCGTAGTGCGCCACGGCGCGCAGCACCCCCGGCGGGGCCATCGCAAACATCCGGTGCATGCGCAAGGTCCACACGCCCTGCCCGCGCTTGATCGACAGCATCGTGTGCAAGTTGTCGGTGAACACCACCCGCGGGCGACCCTTGGTGAAGTAGACCCGCAGCCGGGTCTGCACCGCCACGCGCAGCGCCTCGACGTCGGCCGCCGAATCGCTGTCCGGCACGCTCAGCGCGACGTCGCTGTCGTCGCTCGCGCCCGTCTCATCCTCACCGTCCACCTCATCGGCGTCGAGGTCGGGGTCGACATCGGGGTCGGCGTCGGCCTCCGCGGGCGACGCGTGGTCCGGTGGTGGGTCGACCACCCGCAGGAGCGCGGCCGGAGCCGATGAGCGGGGAGATTTCATGGGTGATGGTTCGGGCGTGACCAGCAACTCGAGAGCGGGACGTTCACGCAGGGCAGTCTGGATCATTACGGTGGTTCCGCGATGAAGGTATCGGCCGAGCTTGCTCTGGGCCGGATCAACTGAGCACGGGTAGGATATCGTCCCACGCACCACGTCTCGAAATTTCGGCGAGCCGCCGCGATCCCAAAGCCCGCGACGCGAATTTGCCTTGGCCCCTGTGATCTGAAAGGACCCCCTCCATGACCGTCCGCGTCCTCCTGTTCGCCGGTCTGCGCGAGCGCCTGCGCAGCGACAGCGCAGCCCTCGAACTGCCCGCAAACGCCACCGTACGCGACCTGCTCGCCGCGCTCGCCGATGCGCACCCTGCCCTGCGCGAGCTGCTCCCGCCGTGCCGCGTCGCGGTCGACCAGGAGTTCGTCGGCCTCGACCACCTGGTCGGGCCCATGAGTGAGGTCGCCGTGATCCCACCCGTCAGCGGCGGTCATGATCACGAGCCGGATCACGAGGACGACGACCGCTTCACGCTCGGTCCGGCGCCGCTCTCGCACGACCGGGTGGTCGCCGCGGTGAGCCGGCGGCAGGCCGGGGGCGTCGTCACCTTCATCGGCCAGATCCGCGATCACAGCCGCGGGCATGCGATCGACCACCTCGAGTACGAGGCCTACGCGCCCATGGCCCTGAAGGTGATGCGGAGGATCGCGGCGAGCATCGAGGCCGAGGTCGCCGGCGCGAGCGTGGCGATCCACCATCGCCTCGGTCGCCTCGAGATCGGCGAGGCCGCCGTCATCATCGCCGCCGCCGCGCCGCACCGCGCCGAGGCCTTCGCCGCGTGCCGGTCGGCGATCGAGCAGCTCAAGCAGGACGTGCCGATCTGGAAGCGCGAGGTCGCGGTCGATGGCACCACGTGGGTGGTCCAGGGGCCCTGAAAAGTACAACGACGAGGGTCTCTGAGGTATGTTCGCGCCGCATGGCGCGGCACGCTGGCCTCTTTCTCCTGTTCTTCCTCTCGGGCATCAGCGGCCTCATCTACGAGTCGATCTGGTCGCGCTACATCCGGCAATTTGTCGGCAGCGCGTCGACGGCCCAGGTGCTGGTGCTCAGCCTGTTCATGGGCGGCATGGCGCTCGGCGCCCTGCTGGCCTCGCGCTGGCTGAGCAAGGTCCGTCATCCGGTCCGCGCGTACGGCTTGATCGAGGGCGGCATCGGCCTGTACGCGCTGGTGTTCCCGTGGCTGTACGCGGGGGTCATGCGCCTGTGTTACGACAGCATCTTCCCGGCGCTCGGCGGCGGCGCGGCCGTCAGCGCGGTCAAGTGGTCGATGGCGGGCCTGCTGATCCTGCCGCCGTGTGTGTTGCTCGGCATGACCTTCCCGCTGATGAGCGCGGGGATCCTGCGCCGCGACCGCGCGCGCTCGGGCGAGATCCTGAGTATCTTGTACTTCTCCAACAGCTTCGGCGCGGCCCTGGGGGCCATGCTCTCGGGCTTCGTGTTGGTCGGTCGCTTTGGTCTCCCGGGCACGCTGGCCTGCGCCGCGGCGCTCAACATCTTCATAGCGATCGTCGCGCTCGCGCAGCGCGGCGAGCACGCGCCGATCGTCGCCGAGCCTGCGCCCACCGATGACCAGGCCCGCCGGGCCGGGCTGACGCGGCTGCTGCTGGTCGTCGCCTTCGGCACCGGGCTGTCGTCGTTCATGTACGAGATCGGGTGGATCCGACTGCTGTCGATGATCATCGGCAGCGCCACGCACTCGTTCGAGGTCATGCTCTCGGCCTTCGTGCTCGGCCTCGCTATCGGTGGTTTATGGGTGCGCAAGAAAATGGACCGCTTCCGCCGTCCGGAGCTGGTCCTCGGCGTCGTACAGATCTTCATGGGGATCGCCGCGATCGCTACGCTGCCGCTCTACGGCCTCGCGGTTCAGGCGATGGGCTGGCTGATGACCGGCGACGTGCGCAGCGAGACCACCTGGTTCGCGTTCAACGCGCTGCGCTACGGCCTGTGCCTGGTCATCATGTTCCCGGCGACCTTCTGCGCCGGCATCACCCTGCCGCTGATCACCCACGTGCTGCTGCGCCGGGGCCAGGCCGAGAACATCATCGGCGGCGTCTACGGCTGCAACACGCTCGGGGCGATCGTCGGGGCCACGCTCGCGGGCCTGCTGCTGATGCCGCTGATCGGCCTCCAGCGCGTGATCGTCGTCGGCGCGGTGGTCGACATCGTGCTCGGACTCGTATTGCTGCGCATCGAGGCCCGCAGCCCGGGCGCCCCCCGCGGCATCGGTCGCACGACCATGCTGGCGACCGGCAGCAGCGCGCTGGTGGTCGCGTTCGGGCTCGTGGTGGTCCGCCTCGACCCGATGGTGCTGTCGTCGACGGTGTATCGCCACGGTCGCACGCGCCTGGGCGACGGCTACGAGCTGATCTCCTACGTCGACGGTCGCACCGCGTCGGTCACGGTGATCCGCCTGACCAACGACCGCGAGTATCGGGTGATCTACACCAACGGCAAGCCGGACGCGTCGCTGGTGCTCAACCGCTACCCGCCCGGGCGCGACCCGGACTCGGGCCCCGACATCGCCGGCGATGAGCCGAACCAGATCCTGGTCGGCCTGATCCCGTTGATGGCCAAGCCCGACGCGACCCACGCCGCGCTGATCGGCTTCGGCTCGGGCGTCACCGCCCACGTGCTGCTCGCCTCGCCGACGCTCGAGCGCCTCGATACCATCGAGATCGAGCCGGAGATGGTCGCCGGCTCGCGCAACTTCTTGCCGGTCAATGAGCGCGCCTACAACGACCCGCGCAACCACTTCTGGTTCGACGACGCCAAGGCCTACTTCGCCGGCTCGGCCCAGCAGTACGACTTCATCGTCTCGGAGCCGACCAACCCCTGGGTGTCCGGGGTGTCGAGCCTGTTCACCGTCGAGTTTTATCGCGAGGTCAAGCGCTACCTCAAGCCCAAGGGCGTGCTGGCGCAGTGGCTACAGGGTTACGAGCTGAGCAACGAGCTGCTGCTGACGGTGCTCGCGGCGCTCGACCAGGAGTTTAGCGACTATCAGATCTTGCGCGTCGGCGACAGCGACTGGGTGATCCTCGCGGTCGCGGAGGGTGAGCTCGGGCCGCTGAGCGAGGCCCCGCTGAAGTGGCCGCTGATGGCGCCCGAGCTGGCGGTGATCGGCGCGCACGACATCGGCCAAATGGACGGCCTGCTGGTCGCCAATCGCAAGATGTTGCACCCCTTCCTGGTCGACAAGCCGGCCAACTCCGACGCCCACCCGATCCTCGACACCGGCGCCGAGAAGGCCCGCTTCATGCAGCACGCCGCTGGTTTCCTGCACTCGCTGCGCTGGACGCCCGCGCCCTTGCTGGCGGTGCTCGGCGGTGTCGAGCGCCGGCCCTACCCACGCGGCGGCATCGGTGACGAGCGCTCGCCGCACGTGTTCCTCGAGACCGAGCAAGCGGCCGCGCTGATGCGCCTGTACGACGACAACACGACCTCGGTCGCGCCGATGATCACGGTGACGCCGATGAACCTGTGGATCGACGAGCAGCGCAAGGTCGAGGCCAGCCGGCCCGACTGGGACGAGTGGATCAAGCTGACCTACGGCATCTACACCGAGGTCGCCCCGCACATCGAGCTGCCGCAGACGCGCTGGTGGGCCGAGGTCCGCCGCACGGTGAAGGAGCACGACGCACCCGCCGAGCTGGTCAGCGTGATCGACACGCTCGACGCGTTGCAGACCCGCGACGGCCCGCGCCTGCAACGCGGCCTGGCGGACCTCGAGGCCCGCCGCAGCAAGCTGCTGAGCGAGGGCATGGTCTCGATCGCCGGCATGCTCGCGCTCGAGCTGCAAGGCGTCGACGCGGCGACCCGCCGGGCCTACGCGGCCGAACACATGAGCGCCGTGACGGCCAGCGACGAGCCCAGCGCCGAGAACCTGGCCTACCGGGCCCTGCGCGCCCACGCCGAGCGCTGAGGCCTCGCTACTATAAGTTGGCGTCGTGATGGGTCGGCGGCGCTTGCTCGGGTCGCACGAGAGTCCGTCGATCGGGCGTGAGGATCCCGAGACGAACGCGTGACCGAATCGTTGCCTGCGCTCGGCCGGACGTTGACATCGCGCACGCGCGGTCGAAGTAGCTTGCGCGGCATGCAGCGACTTCAACACCGCACTCTTTTTCAAGGGCTCTGGTTCGGCCTGCTCGTCGCTCCTGCGTGTGGCGACGACGCCACCGCGAGCAGCGCGAGCGCCTCCGGGATCGACGGCGAACCCGGTCAGGACGGCAAGCCCGGGCAAAACGGCGAGCCCGGCCAGGGCGGCGCCGACGGTCAGGACGGTCAGGATGGCCAGCCGGGCGGCGACGGCCAACCGGGCGGCGACGGCAACGACGGTGACCCTGGCAACGACGGCAACGACGGCAGCGACGGTCAGGACTTCAGCCGGGCGCCGCGCTCCGCCGTCGTCGGCCTGACGATGACCGACGACCTCGGTACCGGCGCCAGCGACATCGCCGAGCTGGTCAAGGCGCTCGTGCAGAAGCACGTCGAGGCCGACCCGCTCCCGGGCCTGCAGTTCCCGCTCGCGGCCGCGTCCACCGACAGCGTGCGGGCGATCGCCGGGCTGCATCACGCCGTGCTGGTCCGCTGGCTCGACCCGCTGACCCACGACGACGGCGCCGCCGCGCCGCGCTTCGGCGCGAACAACGACTACATCGCGTACTTCGGCGACGGCTGGAACAAGGCCCCGGGCGACGCGCCGCAGTGGCACGGCAGCGGCAGCGCGGGGTGGTTTTGGGTCAATCACGAGTACGTCTCGGGTGACACGCCGACCGGCACCACCGCGCCGACCAGCCAGCACCAGATCCTCGCCAATTTCCTGCGCCGCATCGGTGTGCTCGCCAACGACGTCACCAGCGACGTGTGGGAGGACGCGGCGCTGGGCACCTACGTCGCCGCGCACAAGCAGCAGATCGGCGGGAGCTGGCTGCACGCCGTGCAGGACCCGGCGAGCGGCGAGTGGGCGATCGACCGCGGGGCGCCTGCGGTCCGCTACGACGCGAGCAGCGCGACCCTGACTGCGATCACTGGATTGACCTTTGCTGCGCCCGACAACGACGACATGGGCGCGCCGTTGCCGGCGAACAACCTCGCGGCCGGGATCATGGGAGATTGCTCGGGCGGCCAGACCCCGTGGGGCACGATCATCTCCGCCGAGGAGAACGTGCAGGATTATTACGGCGACCTCGAGGAGTGCTGGAGCGGCCAGCAGTTCGTCGCGGCGGCCGGCTGTGATCCGGGCGCGCCGATCGGCCTCGACAACACGCCGACCGACGACGGCGCCTTTAGCATCTCCCCCGACGCCAAGTCGCGGCACGCGCGTGACCGCTACGGCTACCTCGTCGAGATCGACCCTGGCCAGCCGCCGGGCGAGTACTACGGCAAGACCAGCCCCGGCGTCGGCCACCAGAAGCTCGGCAGCGTCGGTCGGGCGCGCTGGGAGAACGCGACCTTCGCCGTCGACGCCGACTGGAAGCTGCTGCCGGGCCAGCCGATCGTGCTGTACAGCGCGGACGACCGGCGCGGCGGACGGATCTACAAGTGGGTCTCGAAGCAGGCGTATCAGCCGGCCATGAGCAAGGCCCAGACCCGCGCGCTGCTCGGCGACGGCTCGCTGTACGTCGCCCACTTCGCGGACCTCGACAACAAGACCGGCACCAGCCTCGTGGGCGGCAAGCAGGCCACCGAACAGGCGCCTGGCCAGGGCCGGTGGATCCTGCTCTCGCTGGCCAACAACGTCGACGTCGCGCCCAACGCGGGCACCACCGCCGGCCCGGCGCTGACCAAGGTCGGGGCTGCCCTCAAGGACATGTCGTGGAACGCGATCGGAGGGTTCGCCGACGACGACGGGCTGCGCAAGGCGCTGTTCACCGCCAGCAACAAGCTCGGCGTCATGGAGCTCAACCGCCCCGAGGACCTCGAGTGGAACCCGAAGGACCCGAGCGGCACGCCGCGGCTCTACGTCGCCTTCACGAAGCACGGCGGGCAAACCGCGCTCGACCAGGACGGCGTCCTCTACCCGCCCGATCAGTGGGCCATGAACGCGCCCAAGCGTGACGACGCGGTCGGCACGATCTTCGCTATCGAGGAGTCCAAGCCGGGCACGCCCGCCACCTCCGCGAGCTTCGTGTACTTCAAGGCGTTCCAGGGCACCAAGGGCCCCGGCGTGTTCGACGCGGCCAACCCCGACAACCTGCTCGTCGACCGCGAGGGCGGCGTGTGGTTCGGCACCGACGGCAACTTCGGCGTCAACGGCCACGCCGACGGGCTCTACTACCTCGACCTCGACCCGGCCCACCGCGCCGGTCAGCCCGGGGTCGTCGTGCCGGGCTGGGGCGTGCCGTTCCGCGTGGTCGCCGGTCCGAGCGACAGCGAGTCGACCGGCCCGGCCTTCAGCAGCGACCTTCGCACGCTGTTCTTCGCGGTCCAGCACCCCGGCGAGGACAAGTACTCGCAATGGCCCGGCACGCCGTGAAGTCTCGCCTGCATCGCCGCCTGCGGGTCCTCGGTCTCGCGGTCCTCGTGCTCGTCCCGCTGGGCGCGCGCGGGCTGTCCGGTGCCGCGCCGGCGGCCACGTCCGTGATCGCCACGCCCGAGCCCGACCCGCTGGCCTACGCACGGGCGCGTCGCGGTCAGGTCGACAACCTCGAGGCCGCGATCCCGCCGCCCTGCTACACCGCCACCGGTCCGAGCAGCAACCCCTGCTGGACCTGCCACACCGACTCGCAGGCGCCCAACGGCATGGCTGACTGGCGCCTGCAGCAGGCCTACGCGTTCTCGGAGTTCGGGCTCGAGAATCGCTGGCACAACCTCTTCGTCGATCGCCGCCCGGCGATCGCCGCCGTGCGCGACGAGGAGATCCTCGCGTACATCCGCGTCGACAACTACGCCCCGCTGCGCGCCGCGCTCGCCAGTCGTACGGACTACGACGGCTACCGCCCCGACCTCGACCTCGGCCTCGGCTTCGACGAGCACGGCCACGCGCGCGACGGCAGCGGCTGGCGTGCGTACCGCTACAAGCCGTTTCCGGGCGCCTTCTGGCCGACCAACGGCAGCGCCGGCGACGCGTTCATTCGCCTCCCGGCCGCGTACCGACCCGACCCGCTGACCTACCGCGCCAACCTCGCGATCCTCGAGGCGAGCCTCGCCGGCGACCCGCGGGTGACCGACGCCGCGCTCGTGTACCCGACCGAGCCGCTCGACGAGCGCGTCCTCGGGGTCGACCTCGACCGCGACGGTCACCTGTCCCCGGAGACAGGTGTGCTGCGCGGCCTCCCTGCACGCTACATCGGCGTCGACGAGCCCGTGCGCCGCGGCCTCTACCCCGAGGGCGCGGAGCTGCTGCACAGCGTCCGCTACCTCGACCCTGACCGCCCCGAGCTGCTGGCCGCGCGCATGAAGGAGCTGCGCTACATGAAGAAGGTCCAGGCGCTCGACCGCTGGGCCATGCAGGCTGCCTACGCGCAGGAGCAGGACAACCGCGACGAGGGCCGGCTGCCGCGCCCGCGCGGCTCGGCCGAGCTCGGCCTGCGCGGCGATCTCGGGTGGCAACTGCAGGGCTTCATCGAGGACGCCGGGGGTCGGCTGCGCCTGCAGACCGACGAGGAGCACCGCTTTTGCCTCGGCTGTCACGACGGCATCGGCGTCACGGTCGACCAGAGCTTCAGCTTCCCCCGCAAAGTGCCGGGCCTGGACGGCTGGCGTCCGCAGGACCTGCGCGGCATGCCTGACGCGCCGCAGATCGGCCACGACGACGGCGAGATCCTGACCTACTTTCGTCGCGTCGGGGCCGGCGACGAGCTGCGTCAGAACAGCGAGCTGCTGGCGCGCTACTTCCCCGACGGACGCCTCGACGAGGCCCGGGTGCGCGCGGCCGTCGACCTCGCCGAGCTGCTCACGCCCTCGCGCGAGCGAGCCCTCGCGCTCGCCAAGGCCTACCGCGCGGTGGTCCGCGAGCAGTCCTACACCCGCGGTCGAGACGCCGTCTTGCGGCCCGTCGAGCACGTGCATCACCGGATCGACCCTGACAGCACGCCCACCGCCGGGGCCGCCCACCTCGACGTCCGCCTGCAACTCGCGTGGGCGCCGTGAACGAAGGCTCCCTCGCGCTGCCCGTGGGCGCCGCCCTCACGGGCAAGCCGTTGAAGACTGGCCCCTGGCGGCCTGATGCTCGATCTCGCACAGCCTGGCCTTGATCTATTTCGAGCATGGGCTTCGGGGCTGGCGCGAGTCGTCGGCGAACGGGCGGGGGGTGTACCCTTGAGCCTCGCGCACATGCCCAGCGACCCGAAAAATGCTTCGGTGCCTGCCGGGCCCGTGACCGCCACAGGAGCCGCGGATCCCCAATTGGCCGCGAAGGTTCGATTCACGCGGACCGCCATCGGTCTGATCACCGCGTTGAACCTCGGCACGGTGCTGGAGAGTTTGCGCCTGCTGATCACCGTCGGCTACTGGCAGCACGCCGTGATCGCCACCGTCGGCCTCGGGTTCACGGCCGTGCTGCTCACGTCCGCGGCGCTCGCTCGTCGCGGTCAGGTCGGCCCGGCGATCGAGCGGGTGTTCGTCTCGCTCGCCGTGGTCATCCTGCTGGTGCCGCTATGGTTCGAGCAGGTCGAGACGATGCTGGCCGCGGCCTTCATCTTCTTCACGCTGGTCGCCGCGCCGCGCCTGTTGACGCTCGAGCGCGCCGATCGCTGGGTGTACATCGCCGTCACGACCGGGCTGATGCTCAGCGCGCTCGAGCTGGTGCCGCTGCCGACCCGCCTACCGCTGGAGCTGCAGTACGACCTCCCTTTCGAGCTGACCGTGCTGACCGTGATGGTGGGCTTCGCGGGCCTGGCGTTTCGCGACTCGCGCCGCTTCCCGGTGCGCACCAAGCTGTTCCTCGCGTTCTTCGTCATCGCGCTCGCGCCGCTGGCGATCGTCAGCTACGACGCCAGTCGCAAGGTCGTCGCCAGCCAGCAGGCGACCGCCCGCGACGAGCTCGCGGACGGCGCGGCCAACACGGCCTTCCTGTGGTCGAGCTGGTTCGACCACCAGCGCGAGCGCCTGATCTGGTTCGCCAGCAGCCCCGGCGCGGCCGAGGCCTGTTCCGGCGACCCGGAGGCCGCCCTGCGCACCGCGGCGCGCCTCCAGCCGCTGCTCGAAGGCCTGCGCGGCGCCGCCTTGTGGGCCCGCGACGGGCAACGCCTGGTCGCCGTCGGTGAGGCACCGACGCGGCCGCTGGCGCCGGGGGCGTTGCTCGGGCACGACCCTGACGGCAGCCTCGTGCTCGCGCAACCGGCCTGCGACGGCGGCTCGCTGACCGTGGCGTTGCCGCTCGACGCCCTCAACACCTGGACGCGAGCGACGGCGATGCGCCACCGGGCCGCGGTGATCGTGCGCGACGGGCGGGGCGAGCTGCTCGCCGGGACCGCCGACGAGGCCCTGCTGCGCGCGCTACCTGGCCTCAAGGACCTGTCCTCGCAGCCATTCTCGGTCAACCTCGAGATCGTCGAGGCCACGCCGCCGCGGCCGCCGCAGGTGCTCGAGCTGCCGGAGGTCGAGCGCCTGGTCGCCGTCGCGGCCATCGAGCCGGTCAACTGGACGATCACCTTGCTGCGCGACGAGTCCGACCTGCGCACCGCGGTCGCTCGCCAGAAGCGCGAGGTCCACGTCTTCACGCTGCTGACCGCCATGCTCGCCAGCATCGCCGCGATGCTGCTGGGTCACACGCTGTCGGCCCCGCTGCGCCGCCTGTCGACCGCGCTGACCCGCTTCAGCTCGGGCGAGACGGCCGTACGCGCCGAGGTCAGCTCGGACGACGAGATCGGTGTGCTGGCGGTGCAGTTCAACGCGATGGCGGAGCAGGTCGGCGGGCTGCTGCGTTCGCTGGCGGAGCAGACCCAGCGCTTGCAGGGCGAGGTGTCGGTGCGTGCGGCGCAGGAGGAGCGCCTGCAGAGCCTCAACGTCGACCTTAGCGCCGCGCGCGACCAGGCGATGGCGGCCAACCGGGCCAAGAGCACCTTCCTCGCGCACATGAGCCACGAGCTGCGCACGCCGCTCAACGCGATCATCGGCTACGGCGAGCTCATCCAGGAGATCTGCGAGGAGCGCGGCTTCCTCGACGTCGGCGACGACACCCGCAACATCGTGCGCTCGGCGCATCACCTGCTGACGATCATCAACGACATCCTCGACCTCTCGAAGATCGAGGCCGGCAAGCTCGACATGGTGATCGAGGACTTCGACGTCGGCGCGCTCACGCGGGAGGTCGGCGAGACGATCGCGCCGATGATCAGCGATTATCACAACACGCTGGTGGTCAAGATCGAGGCCGCCGACACGTTCATGCGCAGCGATCGCACCAAGCTGCGCCAGACCCTGCTCAACCTGCTCAGTAACGCCGCCAAGTTCACCGAACGCGGCCAGATCGAGCTGCGCTTGCGGCACGAGACCGTCGCCGGGGTGCCCTGCCACATCCTCAGCGTCAGTGACCAGGGCGCCGGCATCCCCGAGGGCGCCCTGTCGACCCTGTTCGACCCGTTCACGCAGGTCGTCTATCCGCAGGTCCGCAAGCGGGCCGGCACCGGCCTCGGCCTGGCGATCACGCGGCGCCTGTGCTGGATGATGGGCGGCGAGATCGACGTCGAGAGCGAGTCCGGCAAGGGCTCGACCTTCACGGTCTGGATCCCCTCGACCTATCGCAGCCTCGGCAGCAGCGAGTCGTGGCGACCGCTGCGCAAGCAGGTGCCCGACAAGCTCTCGGGCCCGCTGCCCGCGTTCAAGGGCTGAGCAGGCTGGCGCTGGCGACCGCCGGGATCGTGAACCAGAAGGAGCAGGGCCAGCGCGGGGTTGGCATAAAGAATGTGCCACCCACCATCGAGCAGCACGAGGGCATCGGCGGCCAGATCCAGGCAAGCGGTGAGTTTCGCCCCGGTCTCGACGGACAAGCCCCGCTTTATCACCCCACGGGGTCAGCATCGGCGAATTGGCCGGCATCTCGCCCGATTGCGCCGGCTGGCCATCCGCCGACGTCGATCGAGAAGCGGGCGCTGGCCACCTCGGCCAGCGCACACTCGCCGGTCGGCTCAGTTTGCTCGGTCGGGTCACATGCCAGCGCGAGGACGACGAGGCCCGCGAGCGAATGCCAGATCCTGAGCGCCATGGTCACGGAGCATACGGCCAAGTCCCGGTGGCCGTCACGAGGCGCGCCGCCGTGCGAGATCACGCGCCTTCAGCCTCCTGCGGCGGTCGGGGCGGCTTGCTCAGGACGCGCGGCAGCTTGACGCGGAAGCTCGAGCCGATGTCCGGCTCGCTGGTCACCGTGACCTCGCCTTCCATCAATCCGCAGAATCGATGCACGATCGCCAGACCGAGGCCGGTGCCGCCGTACTTGCGGGTGGTGGACATATCGGCCTGATAAAAGTCCTGGAACAGCTTGTCGATCTGGTCGGCGCGAAAGCCAATACCCGTATCGCTGACCGTGCAGATCACCCAGTCGCGGCCGTCCTCGTGCAGGGCCTGCGCGTCGAGGCGGACGACGCCGTCGCGGGTGAACTTGGCCGCGTTCGACAGCAGATTGAACAGGATCTGCTGGATCTTGGTCTCGTCGCCGATCATCAGGTCGACGCCCGGGGCGACCGTGTGTGCCAGCATGTTGCGGTTCTTGGCGACCATCGGCGTCAGCATGGTGGCGACCCGTTCGACCAGACCGACCAGCGAGAACGCCAAGATCTCGAGCTCCATGCGCCCGGTCTCCACCTTGGACAGGTCGAGGATCGTGCTGATGAGCTCGAGCAGGTGCGTGCCCGACATCCGGATCTTGCCGAGGTCGGCGACCATGTGGCGCGCGCCGAGGTGCTCGGCGTCCTCGACCAGCATCTCCGCGAAGCCGATGATCGCGTTGAGCGGCGTGCGCAGCTCGTGCGACATGTTGGCCAGGAAGGTGCTCTTGGCCCGACTGGCCGCCAGCGCCTCGTCGCGCGTGTGGGTCAGCTCCTCGTTGAGCCGCAGCAGGTTCTCCTCGCTGATCTTGCGGCGCGTGATGTCCGAGACCAGCAACACGTGCCCCGCCTCGGCCCCCGTGAACTCGTGGAAGTGACCGGTGAAGGTGACCTCGAAGACCGAACGCTCGCCGCCCTGGTGCAGGTCCGCGACGCTGCGCCCGAGCGCTTGCGGCTCGCCGCAACCCGGGCACGCCGTCGACTCAGGCACCGACAACTGGCGGGTCGCGTCCTGCCACCACGCCTCCGCCGACGGCCACGCGCAGGTCATCTCGCGCAGCGTCGGGCTGACCTGCGCGAGCTTGCCGTCGGCTTGCAGCACGGCGATGCCGATGCCGACCGCGCTGGTGGCGTGCTCGATGAGCGCCGACTTCTCGTGCACCGAGGCGACGATCTGCGCTGCTGGCTGCGTGGGGCGGGCGGTCTCCAAGGCGATCTCCACGTCGTCGCCGGTGAAGGCGCTCGGATGGTCCGGTTTGTCGACGTAACACGATGCCGATGCGCGCGTCCTTGAGCAAGACCCGCGCGGCGTGCGCACGACCCAATTTCGTCGCTCCCGCCCCGAGATCCGCGGCGCGCGTCAGCCTGATGTGTCGGGCCGCTTCGGGCTCAGCAGTCGCTCATAAAGTCCGGCCGCTGGCACGCCCTCGCGCAGCAGGTCCTCCGCGCGCTCGAGCTCCTCCTGGATCGTCAGGCGAAACTCGAGCTCGGGCACCGCGCCGTCGAGCGCGCGACCATTCACGAAGTAGGCCGGCGTCCCGCGGATCCCCAGCGTGTGGCCGAGCTCCTGGTCCGCGACGATCCTCGCGTCGAACTCGTCGCTGTGTAGCCGCTGCTTGAACTTCTTCGGATTGAGCCCGACGACCCTTGCGATCTCGATCAGCGAGGCCTCGTCGAACTTCGCCTTCGTCGCGTACAGCCGGTCGTGGAACTCCCAGAACTTGCCCTCGGCCGCGGCCGCCAGGGCGCCGCGCGCCGCCATGAACGCGTTGCCGTGGAACGACAGCGGGAAGTGCTTGTAGACCACGCGTAATTTATCGCCGTAGCGCTTGCGCAGCTTCTCGACCGTCTCGTTGCCGCGGGCGCAGAAGCCGCACTCGAAGTCCGCGAACTCGACGACCGTCACTGGCGCCGTCGCCGGCCCGCGCTGCGGCGAGTCTGCCACTGGCACGGGATAGATGACATCCGGCCGCAGCCCCTTACGCGGCTTGGCGTACTGCACCTCGCGGTAGCCCTTCGCGATCGCGTGCTCGTAGAGCTTCCCGGGCGCGACGCCCTGGGCCTGCCACTGCCCCGCCAGCTCGATCTCCTGGTCGATGATCGATCGCATCACCTCGATCGGCTTGGCCCCGCTGAGGAACCGCCCGTTCACGAAGTACGCCGGCGTGCCCGTGACCCCGAGCCGCCGCGCCTGTCGCATGTCCCGCGACACGCTCGGACCCCACGTCAGCGCCTCGATGTCCGCATGCAGACGATCGATGTCGAGGCCGGCCTGGCGCGCGTACGCGTCGAGCTGCGGCATGTCGAGCCCGCGCTGACTAAACAGCAGGTCGTGGAACTGCCAGAACTTGCCCTGCTCCTGCGCCGACCGGGCCGCCAGCGCGGCGATCATCGCGTGGCTATGGAAGTCGAGCGGGTACGCCTTGTATGCGATGCGCACCCTCTCGCCGTACTCGCGCTCGACCTGCTTAATGATCGTGTGGCCCTTCTCGCAATACGGACACTCGAAGTCCGAGAACGCCACGATCGTCACCGGCGCCGACGACGACCCGCGCACCGGCGCGTCCCCCAGCTCGACGAAGAAGCGCTCGAACGGCACCCCGTCCCCCGTCGGCGAGTCGTCGCTCATGTCGAACGCCGGCAAGCCCGTCGCATCCTCCGACGCCACCGGCCCAACCTCGCCCGGCGGCCCGGCCTCCGGCTCCCCCTTGCGACACGAAGCCGATAGCCCCACAGCGGCCACCACAGCGCAGATCCAGGGAGAACGAGCGAATGACGGGCGCAGCATGGTCGGCCGCATTGTACGCCCGCCCGCCCCGGGGCGTCCGCGCCCACGAGGTGCGCTTGCCCATACCGGCCGCGCTGGACACGCCGACGGCGGGACGGCCATACTTCGCGCGTGTCGAACCGACGCACCCGCTTCCGCGAGTACATGGCCCGCCTCAACGCGGCCGCCAGCCCGCAGCAGGCGCTGGAGAACGGATACTATGTCGCTCCGCCAGCGGAGTTGTCGATCGCCCACGAGTTGTCGGCGCGCCTCGAGCTTCAGCCCGCATCGACCCACCTCATCGTCGGCGGTGTAGGTTCGGGGAAGACGACCGAGATGCTCTCCGCGTGCCGAAAACTGGCTGACGACCCTGAGATCGCGGCGATCTACGTCGATGTGAGCGACACGAACGACCTGAAGGGTTTTTCGCAAGTGTCGTTTCTCCTCGCTCTCATCGATGGTCTCGGAATACACCTGCTCACGCACCATTAGGGGGATGCACGAGCCGAGCCCGGAAGACAATCGTACAAAGATTGGGATCCGGATGCCTCCGTCGAAGGCGATGTCAGCACCTATCACACTTTGTTGACCGCCTACGCCCGCCTCGGCCGCACCCCCATCGTGTTCATGGATTCGTTGGACCGCCTGTCCGACCCGCTCGAGCTCGAGTCGACCCTCAAACACCACGCCGACAGGCTTCGCATGAGTCGCATGGGGCTGGTCGTCGCCGGCTCCGTCCGGCTCCGCCACGGCCTCGATCGTTCGCTTCGGGACCTATTCGATCAGCTATACAATAACCCGTATATCGACCCTCAGGGATTTGAAGGGCTTACCTTCCTCGTCACCGTACTCCACGCCCGTGTCCCCGCGGAACTAATACCCGAGGCGGTCGCCGTTCGGCTCGCACAACTCTCCGGCGGCGTGCTGCGCGACTTGCTGACGCTCGCGCAGGCAGCGGTCAATGAGACCTATATTCGCGGCGGCGAGCAAGTGACGGCCGGACACGTCGAGATCGCCGCCGACAGCTTCGGACGCAAGCAACTCCTCGGCCTCGACAGCGACGAGATCGCCACGCTCCAGCGCGTCCGCTCCCAGGGCACCTTCGTCGCCACGACGAAGACGGATATCGCCTTGCTCCTGTCCCGTCACGTCCTTGAGCATCAAGACGCGAATGGCAAGACAATATACTCGGTACACCCGACGATCGATCCGCTCCTCGGACAGATCGCGGGCGCGGCGTGACACTTGAATTATCGAAGATCGGCGTCGCAGAGTTCGCGCTGCGTGCCGGCACCCAGCCAGGATGGTCTGTACTGGTCGTGGATGCCCAACAGGCACAGACTGCGAGCGATGCGCTCCTGGATGAACTCCGCGACATCGATGACTCACCCGTCGCATCGATCGCCGCCACGAAGCCGGCGGACGTCGTCGCGCGCATCCAGTCGTCCGGTGCGGCGACCATCGTGATGACCGGCCTGGACGCCTTTGATGACAGCGACTGGCATCACCTCGATCTGCTACGAAGCCGCCTTGCCCGTGACGGCTGCACGATCCTGGTGCTCTCGTCGGAAGCCATGAACCGCTTCGCCGAGGCCGCGCCCAACCTGGCCAGTTGGCTCGGCGCAACCGTATGGCGAGCCGACCTTTCGGCGGACACGCTGTCGATGGATGAGGTCGAGCAGCGGCTGGTCGCCTTGCG
>Ga0105045_10000375_pt1 | contig 31395 bp, 34 predicted proteins | sample MAT02_FD_78089 | JGI IMG/M metagenome (GOLD analysis project Ga0105045, IMG submission 78089) | Freshwater microbial communities from Lake Fryxell liftoff mats and glacier meltwater in Antarctica - MAT-02 (megahit assembly) | ecosystem: Environmental > Aquatic > Freshwater > Ice > Liftoff... | reverse complement strand
TTGAATATTAATAGGATTATGGCTTCGCAAAGTCACTGTAGAATGCATGACTTGATCTAAAGCACCAGCCGCTAAGTCAAAGTTCACAAAACTTGCTGTTGCACCACCAGTCGTTTTCAATTGAATATTTCTACCGTCAACAGCGGTTAACACCATTGCAGTACCCGCGCCACCTGGCTGTGAAACCCTAACGCCGGTTTGGTCGCTCACCAGGTTGATTGCTTGTTGTAGTGAGACTTCTGTGCCTAAAGAATCAGTTATGGCCACACCATTGATAGAAAATTCTGTTCCAATTAAAGGCGCTGGCGTATACAAACCTAAATTACACAGTGTTGAGTTCGTCACCGCATGTACACCATGTTCTGCTATCTGGCTATTAACCGCATTGGCGATCGAAATACCGCTAGCAGCCGCATCGGTAGTTGAAATACCATCGATTTCACTGGAAGGGATCGCAACATTATTAATGCGTAAATCCGTTGGGGCTAGAATGGGTAATGTTCCTGAATTCACCAATATTCCACTCGTACCTGCCACATTAGCAACACCGCGCATTGAAACACCATTTGTGCGATCGGTTGGAATATTAAAAAAGATATGCTTGCCGGAATCTAAAACTGTCAGTGAAGTAGTGTCACTTAATGCCAGATTACGTTTACCTTCATCCCCCTGATAGACATATTGTCCATCATCTGCTTTAACAACTGTTTGCACTTTAGATTTATAACCAGAAAAAAAGTAATCGCCATTCGCATCTTTAGCATTGGCTAAATCTTGCAATTCATAGAGTCGTTCTTCCATTTCAGTGGCAACGGCTTGTCTATCATCACTTCCCAAACTTGCGTTACCGGCACTAATCGTTAACTCTCTCAGGCGTTGATAAAGTTTTGAAACAGAATCTAGAATTGAGTCTTCGTATTCGAGTAACCCTTTAGCGGCATCGGCATTCTTAATAAATTGAGAGAATTTGCTGATTTCGTATCTCAAATTTGACGCCTTGGTTGCACCAATCGGATCATCTGAAGCGTTAATGATTCTTTTACCTGCTGATATCTTTAACTGCAAATCATTAATAGCAGCTTGTTGAATCGCTAAATTATCAACGGTTCGGCGGTAGAGGTCGACTGTTGAAACTCTCATTTTATCGTCCTAATATGCTCATTAATGCTTCAAAAATGCTTCTGGCAATGACAATCACCTGTGCAGAAGCTTGATAGGCTTGCTCAAATCTTAATAAATTGGCAGCCTCTTCATCTAAATTAACACCTGAAATTTCATTGCGACGTGACTCAATGAAATTTAATAGGTTTTCACTAGACTTTGCACCCACTTTTGCTTGCGAAGCTCTGGTACCAATATCACCCACCAATTGGGCATAGGCATCTTGGAAGGTGGATGATTGATTGCCGATGGTTTTTTGTAATTGGAGATCCGCTAATTTTAAGCCATTGCGATTATCGCCTGAGGCATCATCATTATATTGAATGGTAAATACGTCACCCATTTGTGGGGTACCTTGGAGCTTCACTCGATATCCCGGATCGTAAGTATAAGTAGCATTCGGACCCGGTAATGTATTATTTACCACACCTGAAATAGGAAACACCGAGTGGTTTGAATCGTTGGAATTGTAAGATTGCTCAGGTCCTATTTTTACACCAGGCACACCTAATGAAATATCATATACCCGATAACTACTATTGGAAGTAAATTCAATACGAATGGGTGGGGTCAATACCCCTGGGCTTTTAAAAGCATTTCCTAATACACTAGTTGTAGGTGCAGGTATTCCACTTGTATTGGTTATTTCGGATAAGACAATTACACCATTACCACGGTTATTCAAATCGCCATCCACACGTACGGGGGTTCCTAACGCAATTTGGTTAGGATTATTAATGACAATCTCAAAATCATGCGCCCCATTTCGGGTAGGTTGAATAATGAAGGTATCATTCGCTATTGCAGAACCTGCTTCAAGATTGATAGTCATGCCATCAACATTAAAATAAGCGACTGTTGATTGGGCAACCACATTTAAATAGGTTAAATTACGCAAGGTATAAAAAGTACCATCAAAGCTGAGTTCATAGTTATCGGTTGTCAAACTAGAACTACGTTGTGGTAATGTACCAGCCGTAAAGCCAAGGCCAGCAGGATTCGCGCCAGATATTTTAACTGACTGATCTTGGGAGAATAATGAAACACTTGCTCTCGTTACTTTATCAAGGGTCATGCCACCTGCTGTGTCAAAATAAGCAAAAGTAGCCGCTGCAGATGTGCCATCTGTGACTAACTGAATATTACGACCATCACTGGCTGCAAGGGTGATATTTCCATTACCATCACCTTGGGCCTTGATACCGGTTTGCAAAGAAAGTGCATTAATATCTTGTAATAAAGTCGCTTCATCAGCACCTGTTGTCACAATGTTAATGCCATTTAAAACCAATTCGCCTGCTGTTAATGCCCCAGGTGTAAATTGTCCTAAATAGAATACCGTTTGATCAGCGGCGGCGGTTACATGATGTGATGTAGTAGAAGCGTTGATAGCTTTTGTAATCGCAATTGCGCTGGCTATTACATCCGTGGTTGAGACCGTATCATCAGCTGCCGTGGTAGCACGAATATTAACGTCATTGACTGCCAACATACCGGTTGTAATCGGTAATAAGGTTCCTGAATTGACAAGATTAGATGCTTGTGAATTGAGTTTTGTTGAACGAGACGCTGACATAACGGGGTCAATCGACACTGAAAAAATCGCATCGCCAACATTACTGCGATTCTTTAATGAACGCGATAATGTTTTTGATATCTCATTAGGATCAGAAAAGAAATCGGTGCCGAGTTCGCCATTTATCGAAACACCCTTTCTATGTTGATCATTAAAGGTAGCAGATAGAGTGATGGCAATTCGACCAAGGGCATTTTGAGAAGTGGTTAAAACATCATTTTGCAAAGATAATAATCCGCCCAGTTTGCCGCCTTTGAGGTTACTCGTAATGACCTCTGCAGAGGATTGAGAGACAATCGCAATGTCAGTTCGTGTCGTATCGATCGTATTCGGTTGAGCGCTTAGGCGATTATAGGCACCATTAATCACTAAGGCCTGACCATTACCCACAAACACGTTCATCGCACCATTATCTTGCAAAATGGTTGTAGCTGTCACGAATTGAGACAGTTCCAACACCAGCTGTTCGCGTAAATCGAGTAAATCATTGGGTTCTTCGGCAAACGTATTCGTCCCGGTATTGACAATTTTGGCATTAATTTTGGCTAATTGATCAGATATAGTATTAATTTCATGAACAGAACCCCTGACCTGCGTACTGATATTATTATATTGTGAGGAAATTTGTTGAGTTAAATCAGAAAATCGATTCTCAAGTACCTGTCCTTGAGAAAGCAGCAGTTGACGAGCGGATGCAGAGTCTGGAGCAGCATTGACATCCTGTAAAGCATTAAAGAACGAGTTTAAAACTGCCGTAACACCCGTTGACGGATCAGAGAAAATATTATCAAGCTGATTAATGACCTGCGAAAATGTTTCAAACTCATTGTAATTTGCTTTTTGCAACTGCAAAGACGTTGTTAAAAATTGATCAGCAATTCTTCGGGTGCCTTGAACTTCAACACCACTACCAGTAAAAGACGCTCCCATTTGGACTGAATCTCGTGCTGAAAGAAGTGTCACTTGGCGACTATACCCAGGTGAGCTTGCATTAGAAATATTATGTGAAATCGTATCTAAGGATTTTTGAGCGGCCATTAATCCTGAGGTACCTATACCAAGAATATCACTCATTTTCCACTTCCGATTTCACTATACATCATTTAATGAAGGATGATTTTCATAAATAGCCAATACTTTGTTGGCATATTCAGGATCAGTTGCATAACCTGCATTTTGTAGCTCGGTTAAGAATGCTTTTGGATCCTCAGCATTCGCTAACGCTTTTTCGTAGCGCTTTGTTTGTAATAAAGAGACATAATCCAGAAAACTCTCAAGCATTGAAGCATAGGATTTAAATTCAGCGACTTCACGTACGGGTTTATTATCGACATACTCTGTTGTCAAAGCGGCAACTTTAGGTTGGGAGCCATGAGCTTTCATACCAAATAAATTATTGACACTTACTTGACTTTGATCACGAATAAAATGCTTACCCCACCCTGTTTCTAAGGCTGATTGTGCCACTAATAGTTTTGGATCAATACCAATTATTCTCGCAACTTGTTTAGCAAACGGTAGTACACTCTTTACAAAATCATTCACATCCTCTGATCGGGTGGGTGCTTCTACCTGCGCGAGTGACTGCTCACCTTCTGCCTTTAATTGGATATGAATAGGCTTTGTTGAAACCACGATCGGGCTTTGTGTACCTTCAACCGTTTTTACTACGGGTAACGAGGTCGAGGTAGCCCCACCTTGTAGTTGTTTAACAATCATTTCGGCTAATCCAATCCCACCCGCTTTGGATAATGACAGTGACATTTGTTGGTTCAGCATATCTTTATAAAAATCTTGTTGATCACTTGCAAACATATCTGATTTAAACGCATCGTTAGCATCTTGCATATTTTTCATGACCAATTGTAAAAATACCGATTCCAACTGACTGGCAATGGCTTTCAACTGCTCTTGCTTATGATCTTGCGTTTCATTTTTCAATTCTTTAAGAGACGCAAAGTCATAATAATTGAAGCTGTTAATGTATTTAGTATCCATGCTTCCTCTATATAATTTCTAAATCGGCTTGTAAGGCACCCGCTTGCTTGAGCGCTTCTAAGATAGCAACCAAATCCCCTGGTGCTGTGCCCACTTTGTTAACTGCTGTTACGATGGATTCTAGTGAAACCTTGCTAGAAAATAAGAACATCCGTGCGTTTGGCTGATTAATTGAAACTTCGGATTTAACAGTTTCAGCTGTTACGCCAAGTGATAACGGCTGGGGTTGTGAAACTTGTTGGGTTTCACTGATATTCACAATTAGGTTACCATGTGCAATGGCGGCGGGGCCGACGGTGACGTGTTTGCCGATCACAATCGTACCGGTTCTTGAATTAACCACCACTCTGGCGCGCATTTCACCTGGAACTATCTCTAAATTTTCGATGGCTGAAACAAAAGTGACTTTTTCCGTAATATCACAAGGTGCACGCACTTTGATCGAGGATGCATCTAATGGTGTAGCGGTGCCTGGGCCGATAAACTCATTAATCACTTCGGTTAGTCTTTTCGCTGTTGTAAAATCGGAATAGTGCAAATTGAAAATAATGACATCACTTTGGGTAAAAGGACTCGGAACGCCCCTTTCAACAATCGCCCCGTTAGGAATACGGCCAATCGATGGCACGTTAACAGTAATTTTAGATCCATCTTCACCTTCAGCGGATAAGCCACCTACCACTAAACTACCTTGCGCTACAGCATAAACATTACCATCTGCCCCTTTCAAAGGTGCCATCAGCAGCGTACCGCCACGCAAGCTTTTAGCATTACCAAGTGAAGAAACGGTTACGTCAATTCGTTGACCAGGCTTGGTAAAGGCAGGTAGTTCAGCATGCAAAGCAACGGCTGCAACGTTTTTGATATTAGGGTTAATATTTTCCGGGATCGTGACGCCTAATTTGTTTAACATGTTTTTAAATGATTGTTTGGTAAACGCCTCGGAGTCGCCCGTACCATTTAAGCCCACCACTAAGCCATAACCAACCAATTGATTGCTACGAATTCCCTGGATAACAGTCAGATCTTTAATTCGCTCAGCCTGAACAAGGGTCGTGAGCACCATTAATCCTAAGCCGACAATCCATTGTATTTTCATGACTTTCCTTTAAATGGGCCAGTACGGACTAGCTAAGAAACGTGTCAGCCAACCTTGTTTGTTTTGGTTCGCAAAAGCACCCGTTCCACTGTATGAAATTCTGGCATCCGCAATTCGATTCGAATCAATCGTGTTGCTAGGCGTTACATCTTCTGGTCGAATAATGCCTGATAAGCGAATATATTCTTTACCTTCATTAATATTAATCCACTTTTCGCCACGCACCTGTAAATTACCGTTAGGGTAGATTTGGGTTACCACCACTGAAATGGTACCTGATAATTTATTATTCTGTTTACCGTCTGCCGTGCCGGTAAATGAGCGCTGTGAGTTAATATTGGTTGCTAAACCTAAGTTTGCTGTATTGTCTAATGGAATAGGAAGCTCTTTAGGAAATTTCCATTGTGCCGTCGAGATGCCAAAAAGTGTCGGTTCTGGTGTTTGGTTAGAATCATTTTTCTGATAAGTATTCTCAGCTTTTTTGGTCGCATCGGTCTTTTCGGTCAAGAAAACCGTGATTAAATCACCCACATGATGCGCTTTAATGTCTTCATATAAAGATATTGATGTGCCCTGCTGTAAATAATAGATTGACCCCATATCAGGGGTTTGAACCGGCATACGCTCAGGAATAACCGGTGCAAAGTTGGGATCATTTGGGAATTCGACAAGATTAGAGCAAGCGCCTAAAGCGATTGAGCTTATGACCATCATCATTTTTATCTTTGCATTCATGATCTTTAGCATCCTACTTATAGGGTTTGTGATAAGTATTGCAACATCCCATCTACAGTCTCGACAGCCTTAGCGTTCATTTCATAAGCGCGTTGAACTTCAATTAGACGTACTAATTCTTCAACAACATTAACATTAGAGCTTTCTAATGACCCTTGGTAAAGCATTCCTGTTCCATTTTGCCCAGGGCTGGCAGTTGTTGGTGAACCACTAGAACCTGATTCAACAAACTGATTTTCACCAATTGGTTGTAGGCCAGTAGGATTCATAAAGTTTGCAAGTTGTAGGGTCCCAACTTGACTTGGCGTTGAATTTCCTTCTGTTAAAACAGAAACGGTACCATCATTACCAATTGTGACACTAAGTGCACCTGAAGGGATTGTAATAGCAGGCTGTAGAGGATAACCATTCGCTGTCACTATTTGACCGGTACTACTTAATTGAAAACCACCATCTCGTGTATAGGAAGTTGAATTGTCTGGCCTTAGAATTTGAAAGTATCCTTGACCATTAATGGCTAAATCTAAAGGTTTTTCAGTTTGGATCAATGTTCCTTGAGATTGGCTTTTCTGTGTTGCAACTGTACGAACACCCGCACCCAACATTAACCCCGACGGAATTTCTGACTGTTCGGATGATTGCGCACCAGGTTGACGTACATTTTGATAGAACAGATCTTCAAATACCGCATTGGATTTCTTATATCCTGTAGTGCTCACGTTAGCCAAGTTATTTGAGATCACTCTGACATTAAGATCTTGTGCGCCTAAACCAGTAACGCTGACAGATAGTGCTGGATGCATAGCCTTTCTCCTAAATTAATTAACTTAACGCTATCGTTTTATCTGACGATTGTGAATTTTCTTTGGCAATATTCAATAGCTTCAATTGAATTTCAAATTGCCTTGATAGCGCTATCATATTCATCATTGAGTCAACCACATTGACATTGCTAGACTCAATATAACCACTTGTAATTTTAACGGATGCATCAGGCTCTAATGCGGCACCCGATTTAGTCCGTATTAAACCATCTGACATTTTAACAAGATCATTATTGTCTGGTTTCACAAGTTTAAAACGGTCAATAATAGTCGACGTTTTATTTTCCCCATCAATGATGGTTGCCGTTATCGTACCATCTGTACCTATCTCAATTTGTTGTCCCGCGGGTATACTAATCAAACCACCTGTTCCTAGAATCGGAAGTTGATTTGCCGAAACTAATATTCCCTCTTGAGTCACTTGCATACTGCTGGTACGAACGTAAGACTCATTGCCATCCTTTGACATTACAGCCAGCCAACCTTCTCCATTAACAGCAATATCCAAGTTATTGCCTGTTGGCATTAAACCACCTGGGCTAAAATCCGTTCTTGTACCATCAATAGAAGAGTAAACGCGTGTGGGTAATGTGTCAGATTGTGCTTTCATAACACTTACGAATTGAGGATGATCGGCTTTAAACCCGGGTGTACTGACGTTTGCGAGATTATTAGCACTTATTGCTTGCGCTTGTAGAATATTAGCGCCGCTCGAAGTTGCTACATAAATCATTCCATCCATGGCTTAACGCTTCCCTATTAACGTAAATTAATAATCGTTTGTGTCACGGCATCTGCTGTTTTAATGGATTGTGCATTCGCTTGGAAGTTACGTTGCGCTACAATCAATTCTACCAACTCGTCGGTTAATTCCACGTTCGAGCTTTCTAAAGCACCCGATTGAATTATCCCTAACTCAGCTGTGCCCGGTGCACCAATTAATGCAGAACCTGACGAAAATGTTTCTACCCAGCTTGTGTTACCCTGTGGGTTTAAACCTTGCACGTTACCAAAGTTAGCCAATGCAACCTGTCCAAGCGCAAGTGACTGACCATTATTATATTTAGCAAATATCACACCTGAAGAGTCAACATTTACCCCTGCTAACAAACCGGTTGAATAGCCATTTTGGCTTAAAGCTAATACCGAGAAGGGTGCACCATATTGCGTTGAATTATTAAAGTTCATGCTCACCTGCTGTGGACCAAATGCACCACCGGTGGGTATCCAGCCCGTAATATCAATGATGTCTGAACTGGTTTGCACGATACCGGCTTGTGGACCTGCCGTTAAACTCGCGTGGCCAGGATTGGGGCCGCCAATAATGATCCCTTGATTATTGGTCGTTGCTAAACTGATGGTACCACGCTGTGCTTGATCTAAAGCCACACCACCATTGAGGTTAAAGTTGGCGAAAGAAGCACCAGTCGCTTGTGTACCATCGGTTATTAATTGAATATTACGTGAATCATTGGCCGTTAACATAATGGCAGTGCCTACGCCGCCTGGCTGTGATCCCACAACCCCAGTTGTGGCAGTTTGAGCATTGATTAAACCCAATAAGTCGGTTGCGTTAGCGTTCACACCCACAATTGGCACACCGTTAATGGTAAAATCGCCTGCTGCAAAGTTACCAAAGGTGGGGATCCCTAAATCGGCAACATTGGGGTTTACCGAAGCGGTTACGCCATGTTCAGCAGTACTTTGATTAATCGCTGCTGCAAGCGCAATGGAGCTTGCTGCATTGTCGGTAGTTGATGAACCATCTGATGAACTGCTACTTGCCGTTACTGCCACACTATTGATGATTAAATCGTTTAAGTTCAACGTTTGCATGGTACCTGTTGTGGTTAAACCAGAAGTCGTGCTGGTTACAGGACCTGCCCCGTAGTAAGTAGGCGGTGTGGCTGCGTTATTGTTAATATAACTACCGGATTGGCTAAATACCAAGGTAAAAGGCTGCGCCAATTGACCGGATGGATATTGCATCGGAGGCACGCCAACGGGTGGTGTGCTGGGAGTCGGTGTCACATCAGAACCATCAATACCAACAAATGCGCGCCAGGTATTTTCAGAATGGGCTTTGACAAAATAGCTGCTCATAATATGCGAATTACCCAAGCTATCATAAACCGTTGTGGAAGTTGATGAATTGTAGGTAGTCGGATCAGGCGGTTGCGCTGGCGTAAAACCTGAAATAAACGGTGAAGTCGGTGGCTCAGCCGTTGCATCTAGGTTTACGTTAAAGCTGACTGTACCAGTTGGTTTAGGTGCAAGCGTTGCACTGCTAATTTGCAAATCCGTTTGCGCACCGGTGATACTACCTGAGCTATCAGCCAAAAAACCGCGTAAGTGACTGTCAGAATTATTAACAATGTAACCGTTCTTATCTACACCAAAAGCCCCAGCGCGAGTGTAGGCAATACTACCGTTGTTGCTTAACACAAAGAAACCTTTGCCAGAAACGGCCAAATCAAGATTATTATCCGTAAAACTGACTTGACCTTGACTAAACTGTTGCGTTACTGCTGAGAGCACCACACCAGAACCAATCGCTGATTGACCGCCACCTAAGCTTGAGTTAGCGTAAATATCAGCAAATTCTGTTCGCGAACTTTTGAAACCCGTGGTACTCACGTTCGCAATGTTGTTACTGATTACACTAAGCTCACTGGATGTTGCTTTTAAACCACTAAGTGCCGAGTTAAAATCCATCGCTATTTCCCTTCATTTATTCAATTACTATTAACTAATCGTTTTAATATCATCCATAGAGATTTTGCCGTAGCCAGAGACATTCAATGTGACGGGTTGGCCATTTTTGTTAATGGTGACGCTATCCACATTGGCTGACAAATAAGTATCAATTTGGGTTTCTTGACCCTGTACGTTGGCTTTTGCAATAAAACGGTAAACACCTGATGGTTGGGCCATGCCTGTGTCATCTAAACCATCCCAGGCAAAGGCTAACTCGCCTTTATCAACCGCATTCATTTTAACGGTTTTAATTACTTCGCCTTGTTCATTGCGAATTTCCATTTGCACATTGGTTGCATAGGCTGGGACATCGATAGTACCTTTGACAGAGCTACCTTGCTGGTAGAGTCCATTGTCTGTTTTCACTTCCACATTTTTACCTACTAATGAGGAGGCTTGTAAGGCTTGGTTCGAATTCAAGCTATTCGCAATTTTATTGAAAGCGGTTTCCATATTGCGGATCCCTTCCAAAGTACTAAATTGTGCTAATTGGCCTAGATACTCGGCACCATCTCTAGGCTCAAGTGGATTTTGATTCCGCAACTGTGTGACAAAAAGTTGCAAAAATTCATTTTTTTCAGACTTGTCTTTCTCAGCTTTAAGCGGGGTATTAAGCCCGATTTCACTGAGATTAATCCCTTGTATGCCGCCTGTATCGCTAATATTACTCATCTAGATTATTTCCCAAGATTAATTGTATGTTGCATTAATTCTTTTGCTGCCCGCATCATTTCGGCATTTGTTTGATAACTGCGTGAGGCTGAAATCATATCTGCCATTTGGTCCGCCACATTCACATTAGACATGTAAACATAACCGTTGGAATCTGCTTTTGGGTTATTAGGGTCATATTTTGCTTGCACATCTTTGTCACTTTCTAAAATATCGGTCACTTCAATACCCACTGAGGCCGCATCATCTATCGCATCATTCATGGCATTCATTTGTACGGTGCTAAATACGGGATGTCTTGAGCGATAAGCTTCTTGTGGTGAACTGGCAACACTTTCGGCATTAGCTAAATTACTGGCGATAGTATTCAGACGTAAACTTTGTACGCCCATCCCCATTCCTGCTACATCAAATATGTTAAAAGTAGACATGGATTACTCGCCTTTTAATGCAGTTGTAAAACATTTAATTTTCATGTCAATAATGCGTAAGCTTGCTAAGAAGCGCATGTTATTCTCAGCCAATTTGGCACTTTCAACTTGCGTGTCAACCGTGTTTCCATCTAGGGATGTCTGTAGTGGTATGCGATCGGTAAATTCAATATCAGGCATGCCATAACCATTACTTGATAAATGCCCTTTGTTAGTTGTAACGAGCGTTGTTCCTTTTTGGTTATTAGCCATTTCTTTTAATACGCTGTTAAATTCCATATCTTTGGCTTTATAACCAGGGGTATCTGCGTTTGAAATATTGCTTGCAAGCACTTCTGCTCTTTTAACTCGCAGGTTGAGCGCTTGTTCATGTACTCCAAAAAGATTTTCTATATTCATATCGCTACCCTTTCCTCATCTACTTAGGATTAGTGCAACTTGGGTGCCAACTTTAAAATGTTTCCAAGATCAATAACTTATGTTTTAAAGCAGTTAACATAACGATCAAAATCGGCAAACAATTTCCGCTTTTGCCGATACCATTCCGCTTTTGAAACTGGCATAGTTTATGCAAATTAGAAACAAAGGGATCACTGCGTCAATTTTTTGACGCACTCATTGAGATGAACTGATGAAGAAATTGACCATGGCTTTGATCATTGGATGCCAGATTACATCGGCCTGTGCGCATGAAACACAGCAACCCGCACTTATCTATGAGGCGATTGAAGAATATCTTGTTAATGAATTATCAAATAACCCTAGGGCAATGGCTGAAGTTAAATCAACGATTGGCCCTATTGATAGCCGGATCCGTCTGCAAGCTTGCGAGGCGCCCCTGAACACGATCACGGAATTTGGCAATGCCAACCAAAAGCATTTAACTGTCAAAGTGACGTGTGAAGCACCGGTACGTTGGTCGATACGCATTCCGGTTAAGCTACAGATCTTTCAATCAGTTGTTGTTGCAACACAACAGATCCCCCGTGATCAAGTCATTACCGGTAGAGAACTACAGGTTCATAAACAAGACATAAACCAACTCACCGAAGGCTATTTCCAATCAGAAGAAGAATTAATTGGTTTATCTTCCGTTAAATCGATTCAACCAGGCGCAGTGATTAAACGCCACATGGTTAGACAACCGATTATTGTCCGCCGTGGTGAAAACGTTAAAGTTGTGATTACCTCACCTGGCTTTAACTTAGAAGCTGACGGCATTGCCCAAGCAGATGGCGCACTGGGTGATACGGTTCGTATTAAAAACTCGCGTTCTAATAAAATGTTCGATGCCAAAGTCAAAGGCAGCGGTGTAGTCTGTATTTAATTTACTGATTTAAAGGAGTGTCAAGATGTGGATTGAAATGAATAACTTGAACTTAGAATTATACAATCGTGTGGCAGAAAAAAAAACAAGTGCCGCTCCTCAAAAAACCGAAGTGATCCCAGAGCTGCCTGCTGATCCTATCAAAAATTTCCCGGGAGCTGAGATTTCATTACAACTACAAAAATTTCAACAAAAAATTCAAGAAACACCTATTGTTAATCAACAAAAAGTGAATGCGTTGAAACAACAAATTAGCGATAAAACTTATGGGATCCTTAATCCTAATATTGACATTGTAAAAGAGTCAGCGATGAGAATGGCTGACAAAATACTTAATATGGAAAATGATTTATTTGGCAAAAAAAGTTAAGGAATTAGAATGATAGAGCTCAACTCCTCTTTTTTAAACAGTTTCGAGTCAATTTTACGAACTTTAAAATTAAGACTTAGCTTTTTTCAACAGTTTCTTGATGATGAAAAGCAGTTATTAAACAAACAGGATCTAGAAGCATTAGAAGCCTCTACTTTGAATAAGCAAACTTTTATTAACGATGTACAAACGAGCATGAATGAATTAAAAGATAGCTTAAATAGCCAAAGCTTTGAAGAAAAAAACATTCATGCGGTGCTTGATCTTTATCCACCACAAAAGCGTCAAGAAATGCAAGCTTTATGGAATGAAGTTAAAATGGGTTTAGAACAATGCGATCAAAAAAATCTACTCAATGGCATTTTGATTACGACCATGAAAAACTTAAACGATGTATTGCTTAGCATTATTGCACAACGCCCCCAAGAATCGACTTACAGTAACCAACCCAATAATCCTAATACCCCTGTTTCAACACGAGAACACAAAGCATGAAATGGCTTTCAAGCATCAGTGCGTTAGCCTTAAATAAGGTTAAAAAACCGAGTCCTGATGTGGAAGCACTTTATATCGAGCGTGTGTTAACGACGTTAAGAGACCAACAACAATCTATCAATATACAATTTTACCGATGTCAGACGCCTTTTGTTTGCACGGTATTGTATATTGATCCTGCTCGAGAATTTATTCTTCTTGATGAAATGAACCACAACGAAGGTGATCATCTGGCGATTAATGCTGAGTCTTTTGCGGTAAAGGCACAATGTGGTGAAGATATTGTCATTTTTGAAGGCCAAGTAAGCCGCATTCAAACTTTACGAGGGTTACGCTGCTACCGTGTTGCCTACCCCAAAGTCATTGCTCATAGCAAAAGACGTGGCTGTCCACGCTATGTGTTACCTGAAAACAAAAAAGCAGATTTACTGGTTACGCATTTTCCGCATATTAAAACCATGATAAAAGATATTTCGATGGTGGGAGTTTCTATTGCCATTCCCAAGCATTTACGCAATGTCCTTCACTCCTTGTTAGAAGCCAATGAATGTCGTTTGGTATTGCACAATGCGCCAGGAATGAGTTTTGCCCTTGGATTGAAAAACTTTCGCAACGATTTTGATGGTCAGCAGCTCATTCTGGGGTGTCAGTTTTTAAACCTCGACAATATTAAGCTTAAAATGCTGGCACAGCTCTTAGCTCAAGCCAAATAAACCTTTGTGTGCTTTTCCTGACATGACATTGTCAATTATCTCTAATAAACTGCCCTTCAAAATTTTTTATTTTTGATGAAGGTTTGTACCCTGTTAAATGTCGCCACTGTTCAGACCCTAACGTTATCAAATCCTTATGGCCGAATAAGAAGTCGCTCGCTCATCAGACATCACCTTAGGTTTGCTAGGACTACTGACTGGGCCTTGATACTTTATTAACATCGTTGTTTCAGGGATGGTGATGGAGAATTCCCCAGAGGCTTGTTCATAATACTGCGAACTTTGCGCCAACGCAGCTTTGAGTTTGCGATTTTCATTTTCCAGCAATGCATTTTGTTCTTGCAACATTTCTATCTGCTGATCTTTTTCTAAGAGCAAAAGGGCTTTGCGTCGTCTTGTTAGGGTAGCCGCTACCGCATTTGCTATTTGGCGCTTTTGAATACGGTTATCTGTGCTTGGTAATGATTCCTGCCTTTTAACGAGTTTAGCGATTTCAACTTTAAGTTCGTTAATCTGATCTTCTGTTGTATTTATAGTGACTTTACGGCGTATACGCACTGGTTCTGGTTCTACTTCAACCTCTTGTTTAATATCTGTTTTAGTCCCTTCTTGAGGGGCTTGCTGTAATAAGTCATTGTCAAAAGAGTACTCTGGAAATAGCTGCCAATCGCTCAAGTTAACCCAATTGCCATCTAGATCAAATAAATCGCTTATCACGCCATTAACTGCCATGTTTTACCTTTTGGATATTAGAAAATAGCCGTCATACTAACATCAAACCACGATTTAGTTAAATGGCTACAATGAATAGTTAGGATTTACGTCAGGATTGTTCGGAGATCAAAAGGACAACCATTTGAAATGTGGATGTCCTTTATCGCATCCTTTATCGCAAGGCTAAGCCGGCTGAGCCATATAGTCGCCTAGCAGATAAGTCGTTGTGTGGATCACTACGCCACAACCGACCATGCTAAGGATTGCCGCAGGGGCCATAATGTATGCCACCACACCATTTATTAGCGCGTCGATGATAACGCTTTGTCGCCAATCATTATGGCTAACACCCGAGATCAAACCACTAATTGCAGAAGTCGCCAAACTAACTGCTGGATTGTATGTGCTGCCTGATACGTTATCAATTTCATGTAGCGTTAATTTTCTCATTTTTACTTTTACCCGAATTAAAAGAAGTCTGAATTATAAGATAAAAATAAGACTAGAGGACACCCAAATTCAATTTACTGGATGTCCTGCGTCTATTTAGATGTCCTGCGTCTGTCCCCAACCTCTTTATAGTTGGTTATTTAGCTTTTTGTTGATTCAGCAATCTGCCCACTGGCATGACAGCTCCCCATCCTGCATGGTAAAATACCTTCCCTAACTAGCTGTCAGAGGGAATAACTCCATGTCGAACCAACGCCCAGTCACGCAAAACGACCTAATTAAGTACTATGTACGCGGCATGCCCCTTTTAAAGATGATGGGCTACGTTGTATTGGCGGTAGCACTTGCCACCCTCACCTACGAAATCTTGTTCTAAAACCCTTTCAATGCCCCGGTGGCACAGTGGATAGCGCGGCCCCCTCCTAAGGGGCAGGTCGCTGGTTCGATTCCAGCCCGGGGCACCAATAAATTCAATGGCTCTCCAGCGGTTCCTCGAATTTTTAAGTTAAGATTTATTTCTGGGGGCCTCTAAACGCCAATTTTAAATTACACATGAGAATACCCGACACCTTTTTGAATTGAGGGTAGTGCATTAAGACTGGGCTATCTTATGTACATTAGAGAGCCCAGTTTATTCTGATAAAATGTTATTTTTAATTTCTAAAGAACGATTTATATTTATCTCCCGTAGAAAATCGGCATCATGAGAGATAACGATCATGGCTCCTGGATAAGCTTTGAGGATTTGTACTACATGCCCCTTTGTCTCTAAATCAAGGTTGTTTGTAGTTTCATCAAGCAGGAGTAATTTAGGTGAATAAATTGCAATTTGTGCAAGCGATAATCGTGCTTTTTCACCACCAGAAAGTTGATAAATGCTGTTATTAACTTCTTCATTACTACGAAATAGGAAATTACATAAATGACGACGTATTTCAACATGAGACCAGGTTGGTGCAAGCTCAGCAATCGTTTCTAATACTGTCTTTTCAGTAGACAAGGTACCATAATGCTGATCCAAGTATCCAATGTCACTGATCTTCGGCATATGCCAATCACCCGATCTAATAACACTATCATCATTTAAGATCGCCTTAATCAAGGTTGATTTTCCACTAGCATTGTCACCCTGAATACTGACGCGATCCTTCGAGCCTATTGATAACCTGATTTTTTGAAGCAGTGGTTTTCTTCCTGCATATCCTATACTTCCATCCCTAATGGATACAATAATTCTATCCCGAATGTCTGCACTATTTAATGAAAATTTAGGCACAATAATTTCAGGTAGGCGCAGATTTGAAAGTTGTTCAGTCAATGCTTGTTTTTTATGATCGATAGCCGATTTTTTACGACCTGAAGTTTCTTCAGCTCTACCAGCTTTGGCTGCACTTACAATTGTAGGCCATTTTCGTTGATGAATATTTTTTTCACCTTTGGCTTTGCTTTGAGCGGCGCGTTTTTGTTCTTTCATTAAAGCTTGATGCATATCTTTCTTTTGACGATTAAGAAAAACGATTTCTTCTTCAATGGTTCTTTTCTTGATATTAATTTCATACATAAAATCATCATAATTCCCTAAAAAGACATGAACTTTTTCATCATCAATATACCATAGTGTGTCGACACAATATCGTAGTAATGCGACATCATGAGAAACAACAATCAACGTTCCTTCAAAGCCTTTTAACATTCGCATAAGCGATTTTCGATTAGCCATATCTAAATGATTGGTTGGCTCATCAAGTAGTAAAACATTCGGCGAAACACTAAGAGCTTGCGTTAATGCCTTGTTCAAGCGCTGACCACCACTTAAATGAACAAAGCTATCTATCACCTGGGGAACATGGCCAATACGCACATTATCAGGAATTTTTATACCACCACTTGTTGACTCTACACTTCCTTGGAGGATTTTTAATAAAGTGGATTTTCCGCATCCATTTCGGCCAATAATTGCTATACGGCTACCATAGTGTATTTGTGTGGATAATCCCTCAAAACAGAGTTTATGGGAAAAAGAAAGCGCAATATCTTGCAGTTGAATAGGTGAATGCATCATATATCAATCTCTCGAAAGTCAAGGGCAAATAGTAACTTGGACTTCTTTTATTGAGAGATGTGATTCATGATACGGTCTAAGCCTTTTTTCGGATAATACTAATATTTTAACTTTCTATTACAAAAAAGCAAGCGTATTCGTTGCAACAAATTGACAAGTGGTCCATTCTTGTGTCTCAAGGGTATTTCAGTAGCTGAGGATCTTGCCAGACCTTATGAATTAAGTGCAATCTCAACTACTCCTCTTGACGCAAACATATCCATAAAGTGTTGAAACATGATTTTCCTATTTTCACCACCCGCGGTAGACAACAGCAACTGCTCTGCATATTCAGCAATATCCTGAACAATTCTTTCATGACGATAATAAGCTAAAATGTTCTTATCGACTGTAACTTCACCATAACCTCGATAAAATAGGGTTTCTTCATGAGGTTGATTCCACACATTACCAACACCACCACCGATAAACATCAGATCTCGTTCTTTAGGTGCCATCATGGGTTCATCCCAATCAACAATATAGAGCGTATCATTGCTATTAATTAACACATTGCCACCATGAATATCTGAATGACACAAACCATATTTAGGATTGAAACTTGAGATTTTCTGGGCAAGATTTTCAGCGCTATCAACCAGATGTAAAATAGTCTTTTGTTCTTGTTTCATGTAAATGAACAGTTCTTCAGCGATTTCGTCCTTCAAAAGCAGTGTATTAAATTGCTCATAAAGTGATCGCAGACTTTGTCGGAACTTGGGAGAATAATTTTCTTTTCGTAGTCGCCCTCGAATTGCAATTGGCACTTCAAGATCATGAATTTGCCGTAACGCTTTGCCAAGCTTAAGCCATTGTTTGTCAGTAAGTGGATGGGAAAAACCATCCTGCGCCTCAATAAATGGATATACAATCAGATGAAAACCCTCTATCGATACCATAGATTGTCGCTGGTTAGTTTTAATAGGCAGTATGATGGGTTGGATCCCAGCTTGAACCAATAACTCAACTATAGCAACATTGATTTCATCGTGGTGCCCATGCCTTAGTTTTACAAAATAGGAAGATTGATCTTTTGCATCTGCCTTAAAGACACAGGCATTGATATCTGCGCCTATTGGTAACAATAAAAGCTTTATTATATCAATGCTGTAATGGACTTTTAGACAATGGTTGATCTGCTGATCGTTGAGAAGTTTACTTTTTGTCATTTTTAATACTCGACAGACGTTAATGATCCACTTTTTTCATTTTTTGCATTCATAAATGACCGCTTCATCATGTTCATCTGGCAAAGCATTTTCATCAAATGCTTTAACCTTGCGAACACTTTTAAAACAACAATCTTTAAGCATTATTTCTAATTTATTCAGATCGTAAATCCTTAATTTTAATTCTTCTATTTCTGTATGAATAATGCTGTTGTTTTCTGCAAGTTCATATTTACAAATAGAATTACAAAGCTCTCCATCAAAAGTCGCTAATTGGCTTAGTATAATCATCTTGCCATTCGACTTATGCCATGTAGAGCCTTGCCATACATCGATTTGAACCACAGCTTTAAGTATTTCAACTTCAAATAACAAAACGCCACCATCACTTAAGTGTTCATAAAGTGTTTTTAGTGCAGACTTAACCGCCCCCAAATCAATAATCAAACAAAATGAGCCACTAGGAATAAAAATCAAATTGTATTTTTCAGATTTTTTAAATCTTCAACAAAACCTTGCCATACAGTAGGGGTAAGTTTTTTAGCACTGGCTTTAGTGTGGAGGGCTTGAAGCATATGTTCGCTTGCATCAAAGCCCTGTACATCAAATCCTTCTTCAAGCAAAGGGAGTAAAAAACGACCAGTGCCACACATAGGTTCTAAAATAAGACCATTTGCATTCATAGCATAGTCACGATAAAAAGCATAAGCATTTTCGGGGGCTGCAGGTTTGCTTAGATCATAGACTTCAGTACAAAGGCTGAGATAGGTGTCAAGTTTATTCATGGGTTACTCATTTAATTCCAGTATCATTAAGTGTTCATGAAAAAACGTATCGCCAATTTTTAGCGCACGAGGTTCTGTGCCATAAATTTTGAAACCATGTCTTAGATAAAATTGAATTGCAGCCAGATTATTCGTCACACAAGTTAAATGGACCTGATTAACGTGCGATTTCGCATGTGTGACAACTGCTTGAATTAGAGCGCTGGCGATGCCTTGCTTTCTATATTCAGGATGAGTATACATTCCCCAAATAATGCCACGATGTTTTGTCTTCATTGAATTTAAGGTATAAAATCCGGCACTGGCGACAAACATATCGTCAACAAATGCGCCAAAGATGTTGCTCTTATTTAATTCATTTTGAACTTCTAAATCCGGCCAATGTAATTCTTCTTCATAAGAGGACCCAAAACTCATCGGTGAGTCCTGCAATGCTTCTAATCTTAATTTCTTCCATATTTTCCAATCATCGGCAGTTAACAATTTTATTTTCATAGCGCAAGTTCCATTACACTAACAGCATGCCCATTAAGTTCATCCATCCCAATCATCTGCTAGCCAAGTTTTGCATACCAGTTTGGTAGCATTTGGTCGAACACCAATAAATATAGCTTAGGGTAACCCATATTCAGCGCTTTCTCTGCGACAACGTGAATCAATTTCTCTCCTATTCCCAACCCTCGCATCTCTGGTTCAACGTATAAAAAAACTAGCCAAGGAGCTAAATCAGAACGAATACCATCCTTGATTCTAAGTGAGCACATAGCAACAGGTTTATCATCGCTTAAAGCAATATACCCATTACACTTCAAGATGCGAAGCATAGAAGATGTGCTGCCTTACGCGATGGGGGTTATCAGGGGGGAAAACGCGATTTTCCCCCCCCTGATTGCAAGCGCGAATGAATCCGCGCGCAGCATTCAATCAACATTATACCGTTCGCACCTTCAAGTGCGAGCGGTATATAATCCATCTTTAGGAAATTCCCAGCCTTCTAGTAGTTGCCCACAATCCCTTGACATATCGTAAGCATAAAATCGTGCCATATTTTGAATGACCGCATAATCATCCAAAGATGCTGGTAAAAGTTCAGTTTGCAAGGTATTCATTGCTCACCTCTTGTTTTGGGGGAACCTAATTTATCCTCCTCCAAAACAGCATCAATAATCTGCTGATGCTTCATTAGAGCTGCGCCACTCTTATCCTCAAGCACCGAAATCTCATAAAGCGCCTTCCACATAGCCCAACCACGTGCCCTTGCCCAAGTCTCTTCATCTAAATGCATATTTGCCCTGAAGGTCTCTCTGCTCTTACCTCTAAAAAAAGTCCAAACGATAGTTAAGTCGCAGGCCGGATCTCCAATTCCCATGCAACCGAAGTCAATTACTGCAGCAAGTTTATTATCTTTTACCAAGAGATTGCCGCTTGCAACATCTCCATGAACCCACACGGGATCTCTATTCCATTTAGAGCTTATGGCTCTTTGCCAAAGTGATCTTGCGTTATCAACATTAACAAAATCTTTGAGTTTTTCGATGAGCAACCTAGTCTCGGCATCATAAACTGAGGTATGAGCAGCACGCCACCAGTTATGAAGCCCCGGTGCAGGAGCACCAGCAGCATCAAAGTTATGAAACTCATTCAGGAATTGGGCAAGTTGAATGGCGATTGTCTCTAAATGCTCATCACGAAGCTCTAGGCTATTTGCGCTCTCTCCCTCTAGCCATTTATATATCGACCAATTCCAAGGATAGATCTCTGACGGCAATCCCAAAGCAATGGGCTGGGGAATAGGGAGTGGTAAGTGTGGTGCAATCTTAGATAGCCATGTTTGTTCTTTTTGCACCTGCCTTACATACTCTTCAGAACTAGGTAATCTTATAGACATTTCACTTCCTAGATGGAAAGTTCTATTGTCGTTACCACCATGTTCAACAGGGCTGATAGGCAGATGTGCGAATTGCGGAAACTGCTCAGCAATAAGTGCCGTTGCTATTTGGGTGGTGATAAGCAATCCTCTATTCTGACATTCCTTCAACAACCATCGAACATCATCCATCAGCTTTGGATGGGAATAAATTTCATCAACTGTATCATAGTATTTTGCTTCGCATTCATAGCAGCCAGTAATAGTACTATGCTTATCATGCCAAAAATAAAGATAAATCAATTCACTGTAATTCGTGATTGCTTCGATAATTGTACCTAAACTAATCACATCTGTAGGAATCACCTTTGCACCCAATTCTTCGTGCAATTCACGTACTAAAGCTTCGGTAGGAGTTTCACCAGGTTCTATCTCACCCCCAAAAGTAGATAAGCAACCCGGATGGGTCCGCCAATGATCAGATCGTAGCTGCAACAAAATTTTGTGATCCTGGGTAAGCACGAGACACCCTACATAACGACGTGCAAATTTTTCTTCACTATCTTGAGTTAAGTCTACTAGGCGCATGGATTCTGCCATTTTTTATTTCCGATTCTTTAATTTTATAAAAAAAGTTTCAAGAAACTGATGATTCATTTTGTACAAACTAGCCTGGTTACTTTCCCATGTTCCACTTTTGAGCGTAAAACAATGGTAGCAAGCACTCCTTCACTATCTGAACACTTCAGTACCGTTAATCCGTTCATTATATTTTACTCATGGATTCTTATTTACCTTAATTTGGCTCTATTCCATCACTCATAATCTTCAAATATTCTGTGTAAACATATATTTTATTACGAGCTTTTCCTGTTTTCTCCTCAACAATTTTTAACTTCAATAACTGTTTGAAGGCAGAGTTAACCGTTGGTAATGTTAGTTCGCAATTCTCTTCTATTCGTTTACTATCCGTTATTGGAAATTTTTGTAGATAATGATGCACAGTCAACATAGATGCTGCGGCCCTGCCTACTCCCTCGATTTTTTTTCTATCATTCTCTACAAGCTTTAGAATGTCATGAACCGTTTGTACAGCCTGATTTGCTGTTTCAATAACGCCTTGTAAAAAGAATTTTAACCATTCTTCCCAATCGCCAGTTACACGCACATGCTGCAAATGTACGTAATAGTCTTTTTTATTTTTCTTAAAATACAAACTCAAAAAAAGAAGGGGTTCTTTTAATATGCCATCAACACACAATATAAACGTTACAAGTAATCTTCCTAACCGTCCATTACCATCTAAGAATGGATGAATACTTTCAAATTGTACATGCGCTAACCCGGCTTTAATTAATGAAGGCAACCGCCCTTTCTCATCACGAAAAAATTTCTCAAGATCGCTAAGCAAGTCTAAAACTTTTTCCTGAGGTGGTGGTACATACACAGCGTTACCTGGACGAGTTCCTCCTATCCAATTTTGAGATGTTCTGAATTCACCTGGCTGCTTACCTGCCCCCCTTCCTTTTTGTAATAGAATTTCATGCATCTCTTTAATCATTCTTAATGAGAGAGGAAAATCATCCTTAATACGTTGCAATCCATGTTCCAAAGCTGCTTGTTCAGCTCTATGGGGTTCAGGTCAGAGCAGCAAGTTGGATTTGATCAGGATTAAATCACCTATTTCATCCATGTCTTATTCTTTTGTCCCTTTCTGCTTTACTATCTGCTTTTCCTTTATGACTTTGATTATTCTCTTTAGTACTATTTATAACCATTTTTGGTTCAAAATCAATGATTAGCTTCGCCAAGGAAGAAGACAAATCTTCCTCAAGCAATGTATTACAATCTAAATTCTGGAGATCTTGATGCTGATATTGTTGAGAAGTATCAGTACGCATATGAAGCTTATCTAAAGGCAAATGAGGAACATTATGGCGATTAATTTTTATAGAATCACTACTATTTTTAGAAGAGGAAGCTATTCTAGAACGTTGAAATGACGGTGCCAAAGTTGGGGTGACAGAGATAGCATGTTGTGAAAAGGAGGATGTTTCACGGCTTGATAAGGAAGTGGGTGCTAAAATGATTTGCTCTTTATTCACTGGCGAGGTGGGTGTTGACTGGGAAAATGGATTTGCGCCATATTTGTTCAATGCAGTGAATCGCTCTCTCATTTCATCAGTTACAGTGAAATCTCTCGCATTAAAATGCTTTGGTGCTAGTGTTTGTCTTACTTTTGCAAACTCTACAAATTTCTTTTCTATGCTTTTTTGATATCGTGTCATATTTATATATATTATATGCGCCCCAAATAATTCTGATTCCTTTAACCTATCAATAAAACTTTGATAATCACACTGAATGATTGAGCCCATGACATCTTTGCTATTAAATAGGTATTGAAAAACCAAATCCGTATCAGCATCAACAAATAGATTGATATCCAAAGATGGTTTGGCGACATTTTTTATATTAAAAAAACTATTTATCACTTCTGCGCACAAACTTGCACGATGAGTTAAATTGTTTGAGCACAAGGTTTTAATATCCGTAACAAGCCTATCTACTTCTGAAGCATCATATTTAGTACAAAGTCTTAAAAGTTCGACAAGCATTTTATAGGTCACATCAAGATCTTGTTTTGCACTACCCAAAATGGTATCGATACTTTTTTTTAAATTAATAAGATCATTTTGGTTAGAATTATCTTCTGTTTTAATAAGCATAATTAAGGTTTTGCTTATGGCTTCTGAAGATATTCTCAGTTCACTTATTAGTTTCGACATATCAATTCCTTATGATAAAACTGGCCTTCAAATTTGACATTGTCTCGAAGTACAATCAATCTGGGGAATTTTTCTTAAAATGTCAACTTTATTTATCCTAACATTCAGGGGAATAACATAAAATAATATTCATTCCATGATAACGCTATTTTGCTGATTTAGCGGCCAAGTTAGGAGATGGCCGAGTAAAGGTAACAACTAGCGTGCAGAATGAGGGGATTAACTTTATAACCTGTAACTAGAAGAGCATAGGGCCTGTTGACATTTTGTCGTGCGACTTGCCGCGCTTTATGCGCGGTATCCAGTGTTATGCGCAAATTTCTTGGTATAAGTCACCCCATGTTGAGTTTAATTCCTCTATCAAATTCAACTTCCACTGTCTGCACCCGTTTTTAAAACGTTTTTCTCGTCTAGCTGCCTCAACGTACAGCGAGTGCACCTCATAATAAACAAGCTGATTTACATTGTGTCTCTCTGTAAAACCACGGCTCATCTTGTTTTTATCTGGATGCATTGTAGAAGAAAATTTTACAATGTCGCAAAAAACATTAAAACTGAAGGGTTAGCGCACAAAGCTGTTAAAATGATTGCTAAATTATATAAAGACGTTTTTATAAGATTAAATTCAGAAAAAATCCATCCACGCCACCCGGCGAAGCTTTGCTTCGCCGGATAAAACGGCGCGACTTCCTTTACAAAGGAAGCAAATGGCGCTGCGCGCAGCTTCCATTAGCAAATTCAAGGCCATTAAACGTTGTCAAATCAAGAGGGGATCAAACGACCGTTTACCTTTAAAGAACAACAAATAACTCATTTTAAAACTCCTATTTTGCATTAGGTCACTTCTTACTATAAATTTAAACAACTTTAAACGCTAACACAGAGGGAACTTTTATGTATTTCTAAAGGTCGTACTGTTATGAACATGAAAATTAAGATATAAATATGAAAACAATACTTACCTGTGGCACTGTAACATTATTCAGCTTGTCGTTATTTTCTCAAAATATACATGCAGAATATGCCAAGACTATTTGTAACAATGCTGAGCTTTATGATTGTTATAAGGTAAAAAAAGGTGAAACTTGGGAATCATTGTACCCTGATGCAGAGAATCGTATCTTTGTAAAAAAGATCAACAGAATGAATATCCAGGTTCGTCCTGGAATGACCATTGCTGTTCCCAAAGACAAAGCCATTGAGCCAGAAGAGTTTTTGGGGTATTCACCATTTCCTCAACAGATCCCAGCTAACGGTCAGGAACTCCTTAAAGTAGATTTAAGTGATTTTGCCTGGGCGGCTTACGATCCTGATGGAACACTTGTAAAATGGGGCCCTATTTCAGGTGGAAAATCGTCTTCTACCATTACCGGGACTTTTACTTTCTACCGTAAGCAAGGTAGCGGCTGTGTTTCAAGCAAATATCCGATACCCAAAGGCGGGGCTCCAATGCCATATTGCATGCATTTTAAAGGTGGATATGCAATGCATGGTTCTCCGACGGTTCCAGGATTCCATGCGAGCCACGGTTGTGTGCGACTTTTCACGGATGATGCGAAATGGCTCAATCAGAATTTTGTTGATAAAGGAAGTACAAAAGTACGCATTCAAAAGTAGATAGCTCACGCAGCTATCACAGGCGTTAGTTTGCTTGTGATAGCTTAACCTTCTTATAATATTTGCTTATCACTAACACTAACTTTCCAGGTCTCAATATAAACATCAATTCTCAATATGGGGAAGCTCGGCTTAAGCAAGTGAAAATCTTGCAATGTTTCTTTGATGGGACCTAACTCAACATGACAATTACAATCAATTTGTATTTTCAAAGCGCCAATAATATCCCTCAGTGCGTTCCAGTCCTCATCAGTTTTAAGAAGTCGATAATCAATTTCGATGTAAGGAACAGTTTCACCTTCTCTATCGACACGAGTACCATAATTAAATAACATGTTATTGACTCTTTATAAAATAGTATTGACTAGAATAATGGCCACGAAGAATATGATTCATTACTTTTACTTCACAGCTATCTGATAAAATAAAATGGTATTTATTCATTTCGATTTCACTTATAAAATCATGTTTATCACATAACTTTTTCATAGGCTCATGATGTTCAATCACGCTGTAGTTACTACTACCAGATTTCTCATATTCAAATAAGTATCCTAGTGCATTTGCCTCATGGCTTAACACTAACAATATTTCGTCCAGGCTAACATGCAACTTGTTCTTTTCAATAAGTTTAGCTGTGGAGACAAAACGTGATAATAGGGTTTCCTGATATAAATTGGCGATTTTCAACTGGGTGATTAGCTTCTGTCTAATCAATGCATTTAAAAAGAGCGAAAATTGAATAGCGGCATTATCAACATATAATCTTTCCGATTTAGGTGTTAATCTCCACAGCCTTTTAGGTCTACCACGGGCGCTTTTGATATCCTGAAAAGTAACAAGCTCATTTTTGTTGTGAATATATAAATGTTGTCTTATCGCCATAGGTGTAACCGCAAAAGCACTTGCTAAAGCTTGGGCCGTCTGTGGGCCATGGTATTTTAAGTATTGCACAATGTTATCGCTAACTTTATTATTATCAAACATGGTTACATACACTAAAAAGCAACGGGTATATATTAAATATAGCTTTATCTTTACAAAAGATACAAGCTTCCCTATACTTTTATTATAATCTTCCCAACTTTGCATGGACGCAAGAAACGTATGAGGGTTAACTCATGTTTCTTGACGCTGAAGTTTTATCTAGAATACAATTCGCGCTATCGATTGGCTTTCACATCCTTTTTCCTACCCTAAACCTCGGGCTGTCTGTATTCTTGGTCTTTATTGGGTACCGATATCTCAAGACTGGCTCGACAACTTATCTTAATATTGCAAAATATTGGACCAAAATATTTGCCCTCACCTTCGGGATGGGGGTTGTGTCTGGTATTGTTCTTTCCTATCAATTGGGCACTAATTTTGCTGGCTTTACCGAAAAAGTTGGCCCCGTTCTGGGCCCTTTATTCGCTTATGAGGTATTAAGCGCATTCTTTTTGGAAGCGGGTTTTTTGGGTATTATGCTGTTTGGTTGGAAAAAAGTATCAACTCGCACCCATTTTATAGCTACCCTGCTAGTCTGCATAGGAACCACCATTTCAGCATTTTGGATAATGTCTGCCAATTCTTGGATGCAAACGCCTGCCGGATTTACGATTAAGAATGGCATTTACTATGTCGATTCCTGGTTTGATGTCGTTTTCAATCCCTCGTTTTTGATCCGCTATACACACATGATGATCGCAGCATATATCACCACAGCGTTTGTATTGCTCGGCATTTCAGCATGGCATATTTTAAGGAATATAAGCGTTGAAGAGGCCAAATATACATTCAAGGTAGCCCTTTTTGCTGCCGTATTGTTAACACCTGGACAACTGCTAATTGGTGATTTTGTTGGCCTCAAAGTTTATCAACACCAGCCATTAAAAACAGCCGCAATGGAAGGCTTATGGGAAACACAAAAAGGAGCACCGCTAGTATTATTTGCCATACCCGATAAAAAAGCACAAAAAAATCATTATGAAATTAGCATTCCAGGGATCGCCAGTTTGATTAATACACACTCTCTTGACGGTGAAATGATTGGACTCAAAAGTGTTGCCGCAACTGAACAACCTATGGTTGGCGTGGTATTTTATAGTTTTAGAATTATGGTAGGCATTGGTCTATTACTCATTGGCACATCATTACTGGGACTATATTTCTACCTTAAAAAAACGATTTATAATAAACCCTTATTCCTGCGTTTTTTAGTAGCCTGCGCGCCATTAGGATTTATTGCTACTTTGACCGGGTGGTTTGTTGCTGAAACGGGGCGCCAGCCGTGGGTAGTTTACGGGCTTATTCGAACCAAAGAGTCTATTTCAGCGGTTAATGCGGATCAAGTGTTTTTCTCCCTAGGGCTTTTCATTATTGCCTATGTTATTACTTTTAGTGCCTATCTTTACTATCTGTTTAAATTAATCAAATCCGGACCCGGTGTAGCCTCAGATAACATTAATCCTCCCTCTTACACCTATGCCACCACGGAATTGGTCCAAGATAACAGGGAGGTAAAAAATGATTGACTCGCTTCCGTTAATATGGGCAGGGCTAATCAGCTTCATCATTTTAAGTTATGTTGTTTTAGATGGCTTTGATCTCGGTGTAGGTATCAATTTCCTTTTCTTTCACAAAGAAAATGAGCGTGATGTTATGATGAATAGCATTGCTCCGGTTTGGGATGGCAATGAAACCTGGATGGTTTTAGGTGCCGCTTGTTTATATGCAGCCTTTCCTGTTGCATTTTCGACACTGCTGCCCTATTTATATATTCCGATAAATTTAATGGTTTTTTTTCTCATATTTCGAGGTGCTTGCTTTGAGTTTAGATTTAAAGATGAAAATCATAAGAAATTTTGGAGTATCCTATTTTCATTTTCAAGCTTTTGCATCGCATTCCTGCAAGGCTATATTTTGGGAAACATTCTGACTGGGGTGAGTCCGAATGGCCATAGTTTAACACTACTATCATTTATCTCGGGAGTTGGTGTTGTTATTGGGTATAGCTTGCTAGGATTAACTTGGCTTATTCATAAAACAAGTAATGAATTACAAACATCCATATACCAATGTGCAAAATATAATACCATTTTGTTAGCACTTTTTTTTGCAATCATTAGTATTATTTCACCGTTGAGTAGCCAGCATATTTACGATAGGTGGTTTAGTATCCCTGAGATATATTATTTAATATCACTTCCAATAATTAGTATTATACTGTTTGTTTGGCTTGGGATGGCATTAAATGCACATAAAGAAAAAGCCCCTTTTCGTTTAGCTATTGCATTATTTGTGCTCGCTTACCTTGGCCAATGTTACAGTGTCTGGCCATATATCGTCCCTTATAAAATAACTTTTTCTGCCGCCGCCTCTCCAAGCGAATCTCTGATATTCATGCTAATTGGAGTGGTGCTTTTGTTACCCATTCTAATTGGATATACAATATACACTTATCATACCTTTAAGGGCAAAACAGATGAACAGCATTATCACTGATCGTACTGTTAAAAACAAAGCTTCAAGAAGCAAAGAAGTGTTATGGGCTATCGCCTTATTTCTAGTAGGCATGTTATCATTTTTAATATTGGGCTTTACGGTTCGATTTATTATGTCGTTTCTTTATTAAATAATATGGCAATAGAACAATCACGGTGACACTCAAGCCTGCTAGAAGATCAGCATTATAAAGTTTAAGCTTAGGTGCAGCTACATTTGCCCCTTACCCTACTCTTGCTATATCATTAACAACCCAATTACTATTTATTCGTTTTTATGGCGGAAATATGAAAAAAGTTGCTATTACAGCATTATTTATCGTAATGACTGCACCCTGCTTTTCCCAGACAAATCTGTTAAACCAAAACAGCTTTGATGCTCCATTAAACAAACCTGCACTTTCCGATCAAGCGGTAATTGATTGGACCATGGGGCATATCGAAGAAGCTAATAATCTTAGTGAAAAAACGGCGCATGAATGGTCTGAAAAAATTAAACTCTTTTTTACTAAAAAAGGTTACCAATCTTTTATGTTAACGCTGCCACTCAAAAAAAAGCAGTATGCCGTAAGTGCAAAGCCTTCAGGCCAAACACAAATTGTTATGCAAGGGATTGAGAAAAGGCCATTAATCTTAGGTAAAGGTACTTATACTTGGTATGTTATTGTACCATTAAAAAAATCTGTTGTTCTGCCACGTTCTGAAGTTGTTACACAAGATATCTGTGTGTTAAAAGTAGTGCGCGTGGAAAAAGAAAATAACCGTGATTTAGTAGCTATTGATAATGTAGAATGCACAGACTTTGCTAAAACAGATGTGCATCCAGTAGATCCCATGCCTGATATGATCAAAAAAATCAAAAAGAATGCTAAGTTGAAACCTTAGCAGAGAAAATAATCAAACCCAAATTAGGCGTATTGGACCTCGCTAAACATCTAGGTAATTTTGGTCCTAAAAACCCGGAGCAGGTCATTAGGACCTTAAAAACACTATACGTACGTTAAAGGCCGCGAGTTTAAACCATGATTAAAAAAGCATTAATTTATACCGTTTTGTGGTTAATAAAGCAGAAATCGCTATGGGATGAGAAGCATCAAAAGTCACTCGATGTGCACTTCTTTCGAAAAGTCATAAAATATACCAACAAATTGACTCGTCTCTTCCAACCCATTCGTAGCGATATTACTATTGTTGAAAGCTCGTTAGGTGAGCTATCTTGTTTCTATTTAAGCTTTTCCAAAAAAACCACGCAAAATATACTTTATTTACATGGTGGCGGTTATATTCTAGGTTTAAAAGGCTCAACTGATAAAATCTACCAATCCTTCTGTGCCGAATTAGCAGCTGTATCCCAGGCGAATGTATGGCTGGTAGAATACGATGTCGCCCCAGAGAGTGCTCTCAAACAAATTATCAAAAAAACTTATTCCGCATATTTAGCCTTACTTGATAAAGGCGTGAAAGCCAGCGATACCACACTCATGGGCGATTCAGCCGGTGGTGGCTTAGCCCTGCTATTACTAATGAAACTACGAGATGATAACGTAGTTCTTCCCAAAGGAGCTATCTTACTTTCACCTTGGACCGATCTAGCAGTTAATAGTGACTCGATGATAACCCGTGCAAGTAAAGACCCCATTCTCACTCCTTTTAAAATAGCCCAAGCGGCGACTCTCGTGCGAGGAACATGTCATGCCACGGATCCTAAAATATCTCCACTATATGGTCATTTTAAAGGGCTCCCTCCCCTAATGTTTATCCTAGGTGAACACGAGATTTTATATGACGATGCTTTCGATGCAGCTGAAAAAGCGCGACAAGCAGGTGTCTTGGTGAATTTTGACGTTCAAGATGGCCTATTTCACGTCTACCCTCTGTTTTATGGATTTATAAAAGAAGCTAAGGAAGCTATTTTACGGATGGCTTCTTTTATTAAATCTACCGCATAGCATGGGTTACTTGTAACTCTTGACATTGAACGTGACAAAATGCAATGTTTAAGATCCCCTATAAGTTATTATGAGGAGTATACATGCGAGAATTAGATCAACGCCTTTTAGCAGAAGTTAGCGGCGGATTTTACATTGCACTATTAGTATGGGGCGGAGTTCTGGGCACCATCGGATATACCGCTTGAAGATGCGAACGGTATAATCTTGATTGAATGCTGCGCGCGAATTCATTCGCGCTTGCAATCAGGGGGAAAATCGCGTTTTTCCCCCTGATAACCCCCATCGCGTAAGGCTGCACTTCTTCTATGCTT
>Ga0105045_10000373_pt1 | contig 31405 bp, 22 predicted proteins | sample MAT02_FD_78089 | JGI IMG/M metagenome (GOLD analysis project Ga0105045, IMG submission 78089) | Freshwater microbial communities from Lake Fryxell liftoff mats and glacier meltwater in Antarctica - MAT-02 (megahit assembly) | ecosystem: Environmental > Aquatic > Freshwater > Ice > Liftoff... | reverse complement strand
ATATTTTTAGCAGCGTTTTCATCTCTTCCGGACCGATATCTGCAGAGCAAACAACAATGCTTTCTTTCCGAGAGCTCTTTAACCTCTCTATTTCCGCATTGACTGCAAGTTTGTGATGTCTAGGCCGGATTCACAACTCCTAGCTTCCTACCAGCTTCCTGCCGCTTCGTAGGTTAAGAACTGTGTGAAAAAGTTTAGAGCTCACCTTTTCTCGATTTGAGGCCAGTGTTCAATGCTCATTAAGGATTTTAATAAAGAAGTCAGCCAAATTTGATCTTGACAGCATAAAATTTCACGACAAGAGTGCATAGATAACTGCCCACATCCAATGTCCACTGTAGGCATACCAGTTTGGCTCGCTTGAATAGGTCCAATTGTACTTCCACAAGGCATATCATTTCTACTAACAAACTTTTGCAGAGGAATATTTTGTTCTTCAGCAGCAATGTGAATGGGTAAAGCAGAACGTGCATTTGTTGCATATTTTTGTTGAGCATTATATTTGAGTACAATTCCCTTTCCTAGCAAAGGCTGATGTTGGCTATCATGCTTGTCAGTATGATTAGGATGTAAAGCGTGAGCTAAATCGATGGATACACATGTGGATTGGCTAATTAAGCGAAAACTTTCTTCTTTTCCCCCATTTAAGCCTAATAAGATACGGTCCATTGTCTGTCTAAAGAAGGGAGAATCAGCTCCTTGCGCGGTATAAGAACCTATTTCTTCATTATCCCAAAACATAGCCATCTTGATGTCATTTGAGTGTGGTTGGGAATTTTGAATAAGAGCATGTAAAATTGCATGAACACTTGACAAGCTGTCTATGCGATAAGAGGCCAACATTTCTTGTTGATAGCCAATTAATCGCGCTTTTTCAAGTGGAGTAAAAAATAAGTCAAAATCAATTAATCGGGCAAACTTCGGTATTTTTTCACGAATCAGTGTTTCTAGATAAGAGCAATCATTTGGGACCTGTTCTTCAAGAGCTGCCAATACATTTAAATGTTCTTGTTTATTGAGCAGTAAACCCTTTTCATTAACTTCTCGGTCTAAATGAATTGCCACTTGGGGGATCAAAAAAGGATGTTTATCTAGCTCAATTAATTCTTCCATAATCCTATTACTTTGATCTTTGTACAGAATTCTTCCCGCCAATTGAAGGTCGCGATTTAACCAAGAAGTTAATAAAGGACCTCCATAAACTTCTACACCAAAACTAATTATGCCGTTTTTGCGAATTTCAGGTTTGGGCTTTAATTTTAAAGCAGGGCTATCTGTATGGGATGCGAACAGTCTTATACGATGTGGGTGAGAGTGGGGAATGACAAAGGCGCATAAAGAAGAACCATTACGCTGAACAAAATAAGCTTTTCCCTTTTGAATGGACCACGCTTCATGTTCTTTAAGTTCAATAAAATTTGCAGCTTTCAAACGTTTAGTTATTTCTGAAACAGCATGCCAAGAGGTGGGGGAGAGATCCAGAAATTGCTTTAAATCTTCTATCAATGAAATAGAGGATTGCATAGATACCTGAAAGTTGGAAAATAGAGCGTCGTATTTTTAAAGATGAAAAATAGCAAAAAAAATTGCTAGAGAAGTAATTACGTACTTACTTCTCTAGCTAAATTAGACTCTTCGAGCTTAACTTAAATTAGAATTGTCTTCCTAATTCTATGTTAACTGCATATGAATCCCAATATGTTTTGCGCTTGCCTCTTACACCACTGTCATCACTGCTGCTGCTATAGTAGTCGCTGCTGCTTGAGTTATTACACCAGTGGTGGTGTTTGCTAGCTTGGAAGCTTGTAAACTTCAAGTATAGACCAACAGTCCATTGATCGCACATTTCGTAGTCAGCACCAAGATTTACAACATAACCGTCCATGTCTGAACATGTGCTGAATCTTTCGTTGCTGTCAAAGCTGCCTGATCCTGATTTTTTTAGTTGGCATGTACCCCAATGGTATTCAAATGCAGCAAATAAGTTCCAGCAATCGTTGAACGGACGGTAGTTGAAGTCTACTCCAACAAATGGACCGTACCAACGTTGTAAGAATGAATGCTTGCAGCAGCTAGCTTCACTGTAGCAATCATCACCACCGAAGCTGAAGTTATCATGTGAGCTTACATGTTGTGAATCAAATGCATAACCAATAACTGGTGAAAGAACTGTAGTACAGTCACAGAAATAGAACGGATAACCGATTGCTACGTTAATATCGTAAACATATCTGTCATCAACAACATTTTTGTGTTCTGCTGCTAAAATTCTCTCAAAACCATCGCTGCCATAACCCGCAATGTGTTGACGGAGAGAAGCTTTTTTCTCAACTTCGCCATCTAAGATCCATCCAAATGATGCTTCTGCGCGAGCGTAGAAGTTGCATCCAATTGTTGTCTTAAAATTTGCGCCAAGTTGGAAAATGTTAATATCTTTAAATTTTACACTTTCTTTGAAGATTGGATTGCTAGATGGCACATGGCTTGTAAATTCAATTTGGTCATGACGGTAACCTGCAAATACATTAACATCGCCTACTGTAGCATTTGCATTCATGTAGGAAGCTGATCCTACTAAAAACGTCATTAAGAAGGTTATCCACTTTTGCATATTTTTTCCTTTTAACGTTGAAGTTATTCTTTAATTTCCACACTACATTTATTTTCTGTAAAACGTCTCTAGCTTATCATTTCGCCGTTTAATCAGATTTACATTTCAGGTCTTATCCAACTAACTCAAGTAGTGACCTTACTCTCCAAATAGATTAAGGCAACTGACGAGATGATTCACACTAAAGCAGAAAATGAAACTTCGCGTAATTCGTGGTCAATATCAACCATCTTTTTATTATCTGTCAAAGGTTTTTTTTTGTGAAAAGAGTAGTTTTTGTAAGCTGCTAACCATCAGAGGTTTGAAAATACATAAATATTTTTTTAATTTTTGATTTTTTTGCAAAAATACAAAATTACACATGATTTGCTTTAGAAAGAGTACAAAATTGTTTGTATTTGAAAGATTAATTTTAAAAGAATAACAATTTTTCATTAAAATGTCCTTGGAGTATATCAAGAATGAATGCAATTAAATTTCCTTTGATAATTAGCGAAGGAAATTTAGAAGATTTTAATTGAAAAATTTGAAGTAAGTAAGAACAGAAACATGAGGTTTGTTTTTAAAATTATTAAGAGCTATTTAAACTTATATGAATAAATTTAAAATAAATTTATTCATATAAGTTTTATTCATAAAATATTAACTGGGACTAATAACTTTAAGCCCATTAAGATAGGGCTGTAATGCCTCGGGAATTAAAACCGATCCATCTGCTTGTTGATTATTTTCTAATAGGGCCACCATTAATCGTGAAGTCGCTAGGCCGGAACCATTTAGAGTATGAACGAATTCTAATTTGTCTTCCGTGTCGCGGTAGCGAATATTTGAGCGCCTTGCTTGATAATCGGTGCAATTTGAAACAGATGAGACTTCATAGTAGCGGTTTTGACCTGGCAACCAAACTTCAATATCTACAGTTTTAGCAGCGCCAAATGACATGTCTCCGGTCACAAGTAGCATATTACGATAGTGAAGATTTAAGCCTTGTAAAATTTCTTCGGCACTTGACATCATTTCTTCAAACATTTTGGGGCTATCTTCCGGTTTTGTAAAACAAAACATTTCTATTTTGTTAAATTGGTGCATGCGAATTAATCCCCTTTCTTGCGAGCCTGCCGCGCCTGCTTCTCTACGAAAACAGGGAGTGTAAGCAGTATATTTTAAGGGAAGTTCGTCAGTGGGAATGACTTCATCTAAATAGAGTCCGTTTAAAGGAATTTCTGCTGTTGGGATGAGGTAAAGATTATAGTCTTCGTCTTTGATTTTAAAAAGTTGTTTTTCGAATTTGGGGAGCTGGCCAGAGGCATACATGGTCTCTTGACGTACTAGAAGGGGCATCATGTATTGAGTAAAGCCATTTTTAATTTGAATATTCATCATATATTGCAGAAGGGCCCATTCTAAACGCGCACCTAAATTCCGATAAACAGGCCAGCCCGCGCCTGATAATTTTGCTCCCCTTTTAAAATCAAAAAGATGTAATTTTTCATTTAATTCTACATGGTTTTTGAAAGGAAAATCAAAAGTTGGCGGATCTTTGAAAGTTTTAATGATGACGTTGTCTTTGGGATCAGGAGAAATTTTTATATCATCCATGGGAAGGTTGGGAAGACTAGATATTTCATGATGAAACTCTTCCTCAAGTGTTTTTATGATTTGATCAGCTGCATGAATTTCATCACTTAGACCCCCTATTTCATTAAATATAGAAGTCGTCTCTTCACCTTTTCTTTTTAGTTCTCCAATTTTTTGAGAAAAATCATTTCTTTTGGCCTTTAGCTGCTCAACCTCAGTTTTTTTATTTCTGAGTTGTTGATCTAAGTCGGAAAGCTTTGAGAGATCAATACTGGGATCTTTAGTTTTTAATTTGGCTTCTATTTCAGCTCGGTTTTTGCGGATTTGACGAATGTCAAGCATAGGGAATCCTTTGAAGTAAACGATTAGTAATTGGTTAGATGATGCATTTATTCATTCTTTGAAATTTTTTAAAATTAAGCTTAGAAAATTAAGGCTTTTTAGTTAAAATTACTCTAATTTTTCAAGATTAATTGTTTCGTTTTTGCCTAAAAGCTTAAAACATATCAATAGTAGAACAGCTTGATTTATCCCAATCTGCTTAATCTGGGTTTTTAAGTAATAGTTGAAATTATATAGCAATAACAGTTAATTTTGGATACTTTTTATCTTAAATTGTTTATTTTTTGATCATTTTTAAAGGTGACTTTGTGCGATTAAAAAAGCTTGTTATCACTGGTTTTAAGTCTTTTGCTGAAAAAACAATTTTGCATTTTGAAAAAGGGATCACTTGTATTGTGGGTCCAAATGGTTGTGGAAAATCCAATATCTCGGATGCATTTCGTTGGGTATTAGGAGAGCAATCAGCCAAGTCCTTACGCGGACAAAAAATGCCGGATATTATTTTTGCAGGGGCTTCAAAACGCCAAAGTTTAAATTTTGCCGAAGTCTCTCTTACTTTGACAGATGTGCAGGATTCACTTCCGATTGATTATGAAGAGGTGACGATTACACGTCGTTTACACCGTAGCGGGGAGTCGGAATATTTTCTCAATTCTAATCCCGTACGCTTAAAAGATATTCATACTTTGCTTTTAGATTCAGGTATTGGAAAGAATGCTTTTTCAATTTTTGAACAAGGGAAAATTGATCAAATTATTAATTATTCTCCTACCGATCGACGTTTTATTTTTGAAGAAGCAGCAGGAATTGTGAGATTTTTAACTCGCAAGCAAGAAGCTTTGAAACGCTTAGAGCAATCCGATTTAAATTTATCGCGTGTGCAAGATATTCATCAAGAAGTCGAGAAAAACATTCTTCTTTTACAAAAACAAGCAGAGAAAGCTTCGATCTTTAAAGAAAATCAGTTTCGATTAAAGCAATTAGAAAAAGCTGCTTTAATGATGCGTTGGCAAACAACTCTTAAAAAACAAGAGACGTTAAACACGCTTTTAAATTCTTTGAAATTAAACCTCAATGAGGCTGCAGAAATTTATCAGGCACATTGTGAAAAAGAGAAGGTTCTAAAACAACAGCTTGAAGATAATGAAAAGAGACGTCATATCCATCAAGCCCACTTTTTTAAATCCCAAAGTGCCATAGATATTCAAAAAAGTGAGTTAAAAAATAACTTACAACGCATTGAAGAGTTTCAACGAAAATCTGGTAAACTAAAAAGAGATTTAGAAGATTTAACCTCAGCTCATCAAGCACGCAGCCTAAACCTTGTAGAATTAGGAAAAAAATATCATCAGATCGAAAGCGAATTAGAAGTCTTTGAAGTGCAATTGAATGCTCACGAAAGTCAACTCAAAAGTCAAGAGCAAGAGGTCTTTAAGCTACGTCAAGAAGTGCAACAGCAAAATCAAATTCTCTTGAAATTGATTCAAAATGAAAGCAGTTTAGCCAATGAAGTTCAACAAATCGAATACTGGATTGCAAATGATACCAAGCGTTTAGAAATTATTTTAGAAAAAACGACGCAATTACAAACCGATATTGAGAATTATACACAAACGAGTGAAAACAAAAAAACACAACTGCAACAAATTTCAGGCGTCATTGATGTTTACAAGGATCGCTTAGATCAATTTAATACAGATTTATCTCAGCTTAGCCAACAAACAGATATTAAAAAAAATGAGTTCGAAAACTTACGTAGAAGAAGCTTTGAGGTAAAAGCACGCCATCAAGTTCTGCTCAAAATGCAAGAAGATTTTGAAGGCTTCTCTGCCGGAACTAAAAAACTCATGCAAGCTTCTTTAGAATCTCAAAGTCCTCTTTACGGTAAATTACAGCCCTTATATGAATTTTTTAAAATTAATTCCAATTATGTAGAGGCTTTAACAGCTATCTTGAGCAATTATTCTCAAACTTTAGTCGTGCAAACGAAAGAAGATTTAAAAACAATTTTGCATTTTGCAACGCATAATGAAATTTATGATTTTTCTTTAGCTTGTATTGAATGCATAGAAAATCAGGCTTCTCAGGCTATAGAAAAGAAAAATTTGCTTGTTGATGAAAAAGATTTTAATCACGTGAACAACCACTTCTTAAATGGCATAGAGATTTGGAAAGATTTAGATTCAGCTTTAGAGCGCTCAAAAGAAGGATGGATACTTACCGGCGGGTATTTTGATCCCCGTGGCATCTATTTTCAAGTCAAACGCAATGAAAATCACGTGTTTATGCGTGAAGCAGAAATCGCTCATTTGACCGCTGAAATTGAGCAGCAAGAGCAATTGCTGCAAGAGCTAGAAGAGGGGATTTCGCTTTTACAACAAAGAAGAAATCATATGCAAAATGAACGCATTGAAGTGGATAGCCAATTGCGTAGAGAAGAGATGAAGCTCGTGGAAATTAATTTTGCATTACAACGCGCGTTGGGAGATCAAGAAAAAGGGCGTTTACAACTAACGGAACATGAAAATGAATTAAAAGATGTAAAAGAAAAAATAAAGATCAATACGGATCAATTCGAAACAAAGCGACAAACTTACAAAGCTGTTTTTCAAGATCTTGAAAAGTTGAAGTCTTTCCTAATGTGCTTACAAGCTGATTTATCTCAGCAAGAACATGCTTTAAATACGCAGCAGCACGATGAGAAACAAAAAGGACAACTCTATCAGAAAATGTTAGAGGAAAAAAATCGGTTAAGTCATGAATGCCATCTTTTAGAAAGTAAATCACAAGATTATGAAGTCCAATTCGATCGTATTACCAACGAATTAAGTGATAATGCAGAACTGCAACATGAACTTGAAGATAAAAATAGTTCTTTGCAGAGCTTCATCCGTCATAGTGCACTTGAAATGCAGGAAATGCTAAACAATGGAAGTGTGCTTGAACAAGAAATGGTGTCACTTAAAAACAAACTGTTAGAATTAGAACAAGAAACAAAGGTTTTAGAGACAAGTGTTAAAGATTTCGAAATACAAAAGGCAAATGTCGCCGCACAAGTAGAGCATGTCGCGCAGCTTATAGAAGCCTACCAAGCTGAAAGTAAAGAAAAATATTCTCAAGAACTCTGGGATTTGGTTGAAATTGTCCCAATTGTAGAAAAAACAGTGGATCAAATTGAAAAGCAGATGCGCCAGCTCAAACAACTTTTAAATGAAGCGGGTGATGTGAATTTAATGGCCATAGAAGAGCTAGAAAAACATCGCGTACGTTTTAATTTTCTGGCTCAGCAAATCACAGATCTGACGCAAACTAAACAGGAATTATTACAAATAATTAATCAACTTGATCAAGAAAGTCTTCGTTTATTTCGTGAGACTTTCGATAAGGTGAGGAGTAATTTTCAAAAGAATTTTGCTATTTTGTTTAATGGGGGAGAAGCCGATCTACAGTTCACAGATAATGCAACAACTATTTTGGAAGCAGGAATTGATATTATTGCAAAGCCTCCCGGAAAACAAATGCGTTCGATTAGTTTGTTATCAGGTGGCGAAAAGTGTTTAACCGCTGTGGCGCTTTTATTTGCAATTTTTGAAGTAAAATCTTCACCTTTTTGTATATTGGATGAAATTGATGCTCCTTTGGATGATACAAATATCGATCGATTTGTCAATGTAGTCAGACATTTTGCAGATCGTTGTCAATTTTTAATTATTACGCATAATAAAAGAACAATGGCCATCAGTGATAGAATTTTTGGTGTGTCGATGGAAGAAAAAGGTGTGTCAAAGCTACTCTCGTTAGAGTTTTCTCACGATTCTGAACCAGAAGTCGCTTTAGTTTAATTTATTCATTTCAAAAAATTAAAATCATCCCTTTGTATTAAACGGATTTTTATTTTCTTTAAGTGAAATATCCTGTAAGATCAGAGATGTTATAATATTTTGCATGTTTTTTACTTTAAGTTTATAAATCCTTAATATTATTATTTTAATATTTTCCCAACCGAACGTAACTACCAAAAAGGAGTTCAATATGTTATCTTTATCAAATATAAAAAAAACTTTTCATTCATTAATAGATGATGTCAAAACTATCCATGAAATGAGTAAACTCAGACCAGCTATCATTCGTATCAACCATCAAACTAATGGGAGAGAGCCTGTAAACGTTGAGAATTTAACTGATAATCAACTAAAAAATTTAAGTCAGTATAATCAATTGGATAGTAAAGTACTTGGAGCTGCATCTAGAGTATTTGCCGCTATAGCTGCTGCTGCTGCTGTTGCTGCTGTTGCTACATTGACTGTCATTTTCTTGCCTACAGTTACTTTTGGATTAATTGCTGGTACAGCTCTTAGTTTGGCTGTTTTAGCTGCTGCGCATGATGTTTTTAAAATGGCTAAAAATAGAGACCTTTTACGAGAAATAGAGCCTATTCTGCCTACAACTGTTTTAAGAACTTTTTTTAAATTGAAAGATGAATCAAATTTAGAATTAATGTTAAATGATAACTTCTTGCCTAATAATCTTTGGAAAGCTGTTCTTCCAAAAGCTTAATATATATGACTGACCTCTCCAAGGAGTAAAATAATGAATGCGACTGTATCAAATCCATCTAGTCAATTTGCGTGGAAATCCTTATTAGTCCCTTCTAATTTTGTTGAGACTGTTAAAAGTGATATGAATACTTTTAAAAATTACAAATTAGACTTAAGCAACGATAAGGTAAAATTTGCAGCTCTAAGAACTTTATGTTTAGGGGGAATGGCTATCTCAGCATTTACAATCGGTGCTATTGCTTGGGGATTATTTTGGAGTTCTGCGGCAATTGTTTTGAAAGTAGGCTTAACTGCTGCCGCTTTTGTTGCTTGCCGCGTTTTATTTGAATCTAAGTTTAATAAAAATTCAGATTCAATTGGACTAATAGACCCTATTGTAATGTCAGATGCTCAGCTACCAGTTGTTGAAATTGACATAAAATAACATTCATTTTTATCACCCGGTTTATTATTAATAATAAATCGGGTGAATTTTTTTATTTTTCATTTTTTTATCTAAATCTCATTTAACAAAATTTTTTTTACCATTTTTTTGTGGTTAGATTCAAAATTATTGAAAATTTGATAAATCAGGCGTAACGGTGATTTCTGGGTGTACTTTTGCTCTTAATACTTGTTGAATATAGGAAAGGGTTGTTCCTGTAGCTGAAAAGCAGGAAGTACAGGAACCTTGATAAGCAATTAATAGTTCAAAGTGATTAACTAAATCTAAAATTTTAACTCCCCCTGCATCTAATTCAATATAAGGCCTGACATCTCGATTCAAAGTTTCTTCTATCAGATGTAATTTTTGCGGAGTACTTAATTCTAGCCAGCCTGGATAACCCCCTTCTAAAACTTCACCAATATCTAAAGGAGCAGGAGGGGCCACATAATTTACTGCTAAAGGGATATCCATGCATTGTTCAGCTGCATGATCTAAAGCACCAATTACTAAATTGAGGTGAGGATAAGTTTCTTGCGGAAATGCGGAAATGTCTGCTTTGTCTCGCACATGTTTATCAATTAAATCTGACCCAATACGTCTCGCTTGATCGTAATTTTTTCCAATGACTAATTCGCAAATCACCTCTGCAGCGCCTATAAGAGCAGATTGGCCATACACTTGAAATTTTGCATCCACAATAATTCCATCATCTGGATCCACCAGCCAATAAAGCCATACTGTATTTCCCTCAGTAACAGTTCCTTCTTTACCAATGGCTAAACGCATCGTGCGTTCGTCGGATTCTTCTTTAGTAAAAAACCCTGAGCAGCGAGGTTTTTCAATTTTTGCTATCAATTTTTTGCTGTAGCGCGACCAGGGAAAAGAATGAAGTAAAGTAGTTAAGCTCATAGAAGTCCTAAAGGATTGGGATGTAAAATTTTATCAGAATGTTTTGCTAGATTTTTAGCACATTCTCCAATAATTTGAATGGCACTATCAATTTCTTCTTCGGTAGTATAACGAGAAAGGCTAAATGAGAGGGCACTATGCGCTAAATTTTCATCAAAGCCTGCTGTTAAAAGAAGTAGAGCCAGTTGTTGAAAGTTACCCCCTCCTATACTTGCACAAACTTTTTGGCGATTGAGTAGAAATAACAGAGATTCATTTGTCATACCGGGAAACAAAAGAGTGGTGCAATGAGGTAAACGCGTCTGTGTTTTATAGCAAACAGTGAGCGGTAAAATTTTTGATAATTCATTTTCTAGTTTGTTTCGTAAACGCGCCGTTTCAGTACCCAGCAAATCCAAATTTTCTTGAGCTTCGGTAGCAGCGCATGCTAGACCTACTAAACCGGGCATGTTTAATTGTCCGGCGCGCATATTTCCTTGATCTGCTCCACCAAAAATATAAGGAGAACATTTGACGCCTTGGCGAATGTATAAGCCGCCCGTATTTGTAGGTCCATGCAATTGACTGCCATTAAAAGTGAGATAATCCACGGGAATCTCTTTCATATCTATGGGTAATTTTCCTAAGACATGTGTGGCATCTAAGTGTAAACGAATGCCGCGCTGCTGACAAAATTCTGCAATGTCTACAACGGGCTGAATGACTCCTGTTAGGCCATTAGCCCATGACAAAGAAATTAAGCACGTTCTGGGAGAAATTGTTTGCGCTAATGCGTCGACAGTGATTAAGCCTGCTTGATTGACAGGAACTGTACGATGAGAACAGCCCATTTTTTCAAGTTGAGTGATAGCCATAATTGCTGGTGCTTCGTCAGTAGCAGAAGTGAGGAACTGATTTTTGCCCGTGGTCATGGTAATATCCCGATAGATAGCTGAGATAACATGGTTCACTGCTTCAGTTCCAGACGAAGTTAAAATAAAATGATCGTGCTCATGCGCTCCTAAAAAATTGTATAAGATTTTGTAAGAATCATGGATAGAATTTTGCAGTTCCTGACCTTTAAAATGTGGGGAGAGCGGAGAACCCCAATGCTCTTTAAAGAAAGGGGTCATTTTTTTAAAAACTGTATCAGAAATCTTGCTAGTCGTGCTGTTATCTAAGTAAATATAGGGAATGATCATTTAATGACACTTGGTAAATTGATTATTTTCATAAGAGTAATGGATAGGATGCCCTGTTTCAATTTCTAGTTGGATGACTTCTTCTTCCGACAAACCATCTAGCTGCATCATAATAGACCGAAGGGAATTTCCGTGGGCAACAACAAAGATGTTAGTGCCTTTTTCAATCAAAGGCACAATCGTATTTTCAAAATAAGGTAAAGTGCGGGCCGCTGTCATTTTTAAGCTTTCACCTTCCGGAGGTGGAACATCATAGCTGCGTCTCCATCGATGAATTTGATCTTTGCCAAATTGTTCTGCAGCTTCTGCTTTATTCATTCCTTGAAGAAGTCCATACATTCTTTCGTTTAGTTGCCAAGCTGTAATGACAGGAATTGTCTGCGCCAGACTAGCAGAATGATGAATTTTTGACCATGATTCCCTTGAATCTTCGTCACTTTTGAGGATAACCGGCACTTTATTTGAATGATGTTGAGTCATGGCCAGCATGGCAGTCATTTGTGCGCGAATTAAGGTGGATGTAAAGATCATATCGATCTGTTCATTTTCGATTTGTTTGCCACCCAGTAGAGCTTCCTCTACGCCTTTGCTAGATAGGGGAATATCGACCCACCCAGTAAATAAATTGAGGAGATTCCACATGGACTGCCCATGTCGCATTAAAATTAATTTAGTCGGTTTTGTCATGATATTTTCCTGGTTAGATTATTAAATAGATAATTGCATCATAGTTTTTGGGGACATTTTCTAAAATCGATATAAATAATAAATTTGTTTCCTTCAATTATTATTGATATTTAATCTTTTATGTTATAGCCTTTCTTTTCATAAATTGAAGATTTGGGTTAAATAAGTGGAAAAAACAAAGCAGAGATTAAGTAAAGTCATGGCAGCGGCAGGGGTCGCCTCACGTCGAGCTTGTGAAGAGTTAATTTTTCAAGGGCAAGTATTGGTAAATGATGTGGTTGTTTTGGTCCCGCAAACTTTAGTGAATCCCCATGTTGATCAAATTGTTGTTAAAAATGAACTTCTAAATAAAAAAGAAGATAAAGTCTATTATTTACTGAACAAGCCTCCTGGTTTTGTTTGCTCCACGAAAGGAAATAGCGAATCCCGTCTTGTACTTGAGTTATTTAAAGATGAGGGTCATCGTTTATTTACTGTAGGACGACTAGACAAAGATACACAAGGTTTGTTGCTTGTAACAAATGATGGGCATTTTGCTAATCGAGTTATTCATCCTTCTTCAAATATTCAAAAAGAATATGTGGTTAAAGTAGATGCTGAAATCACTCATGAGCATCTTGTCGCCATTTCTAATGGAACTTTAGTTGAAGGGGTTTTTGTTAAACCTTTGAAAGTCGAAAAAGTTCGTCGTGGAACGATAAAAGTAGTAATCAGCGAAGGTAAAAAAAGAGAAGTGCGTGTTCTTTTACACGCCGCTGGCCTTGAAGTTAAAGAACTGACACGTGTGCGCTTAGGTGGCTTGCGTATGGGACTGCTCCCTGTAGGAGCTTGGCGTCCTCTTTCCGAAAAAGAAAAACAAGTAATTTTTAGTTAATCTAATGAAATCAAAAAGAACTCCTGCAACAGATTTAGAAAATATTATCCCTCTTCTTATTGGGGCGTGGCGTCGCTTTAATAAATTATCTGGTCCTGCCGATAAATTGCAAACACGCGAATTTAGAGGGGTAGTAGCAGCAGTAATGAAGCTACAAAAGGGTCTAGAAAAAGGAGAGGAGTTGATTGGTCAGGACTACTTTGCTGATCGTGATTTATTAGGAGCCTATCTTCTTTATCAATGGATTATCCACTATCAGCAAGGATTGTCGCTCATTGGTGAAATTCCCAATCATAGTATTGGAAGAGTGTTAGATATAGGAAGTGGACCCTCGCCATTTGCCTTTGCTGCTTTGCGTCATGGCGCACGTGATGTGATTGCGTTGGATAGAAATCTCACTGCTTTACAATTAGGTGCAGAAGTTTGCGGGCGTTATGGGTATCCTGTGACTATACGACGTCAAAATGTTGTCAAAGATACGCTGCCGGAAGGTCAATTTGATTTAATTATTTTAGGTCATTGCTTAAACGAACTCTTTCCTTTAGGGCAAACGAATCAAAAAGAGTCCATGCGTTTATGGATTAAAGGGTTGCTTAATAAGCTAACTCCTACAGGACATTTACTCATTGTTGATAGTTCTTTACCTCATATTAATCGTCGCATTTTAGAATTAAGAGACTATTTGGTAAAAGAAAATGTGCCGGTGCAAGCGCCTTGTGTGTGGAAAGGCGAGTGTCCCGCTTTACAGGCAAAAGATAGCCCTTGTTATGCACAACGTGAGTTAGATAAGCCTTATATTGTAAAAGAAATTCAACGTGCTGCTCAAATCAATGCAAGCTCTCTAAAAATGTCTTATTTGCTATTGAAAAGTCCTGAAGCCAATTGGCCCTATTTAGAGGAAAATGAAAATTGCTATAGAATTATTAGTCCACCGATTGAAGGGCATGCAGGCAAACGTTTTTATTTGTGCGGAACAGATGGAAAGCGAAGTCTAGGATCTCACGTAAAGGAACATACTAAAGATTCAAAAGCTTTTGAGTATTTAAAACGTGGTGAATTGATCACAATTGAAGAGCCCTTAGAAAGAGGGCCTCAATTTGATATTGTCTTAGGTACCCGCATTAAAATCAAAGCTGCACTTGGTAAACCCATCGATTAATTTTATTCATCATTTAGTCTTGCCCATATTGAGCAGATCTATTCGAGGGCATGTTGTAGATGAACTAGAGCATGTTCCCAATCAAGTCTATATATTTTTATCACCGTGCTTTCAAAATAACTTAGAATTTGCTAATTAAATCCTCTCATCCAAAAGGATGATTTAACATGTTTGCTTCACTTCTTTATCGTATAAACCAGATCACCGCTATTCAAGCAAAATAATATAATTTACATAAAACGAGGTACTCGTTTTTGCAATGAACCTTTTAATTTAGATTAATTAAATAGCTATTTTTCATTTCATTCAATTTCCTTTTTATATATATTAAATCTGATATAGTTATAAATTAAATTTAAAAAAAAATTATAAACAACTAATTAAATCAAACATTTAAATTAATAAGGTTATCTCTATGCAACCATTATATTTTGACACATCAATCCCTAGTTTTTACCATCTACTTGAAAACGTTAATAAATTTGAAAAAATTATAACTTATAACGGTAAAGAGTATCGATGTTTAGGTGAAGTAGAAGATAATTCTAGCATCATTCAAAAGGTAGTAACTATTTACGTCTCAACATTTTTATACACAAAAACTTTGGCTGACAAGCAAGAAGATGCTTTATCACAATATGAAGTTGCCGTGATGTATTTAACTGGTAAAGGCTGTGAAAAAAATCTACAAGAAGCATTTAATTATTTAAAAAAAGCCGCTGATCAAAGTCATATAGATGCACAAGTTTATTTAGCAGGGCTGTATTTTAATGGAAAAGGCTGTGACAAAAGCCTACAACAAGCATTTAATTATTTAAAAAAAGCCGTTGATCAAGGTTATTTAAAAGCACAATCCATGATAGGAAGAATGTATTTCAAGGGTGAAGGATGCGAACGAAATCTACAAGAAGCATTTAAATATTATAAAAAAGCCGCCGATCAGGGTGATTCCTTAGCACAATATGAAGTTGCCACAATGTATTCTAATGGTCTAGGATGCGAACGAAATCTACAAGAAGCATTTAAATATTATAAAAAAGCTGCCGATCAAGAATATGCTTTAGCACAATCCATGATAGGAAGAATGTATTTCAAGGGTGAAGGATGCGAACAAAATCTACAAGAAGCATTTACATATTATAAAAAAGCTGCCGATCAGGGTGATTTCTTAGCACAATATGAAGTTGCCTCAATGTATTATAGTAGTCAAGGATGCGAACAACATCTACAAGCAGCATTTAACTATTATAAAAAAGCTGCCGATCAAGAATATGCTTTAGCACAATCCATGATAGGAGGAATGTATTTTAATGGTGAAGGATGCGAACAAAATCTACAAGAATCATTTAATTATTTGAAAAAAGCTGCCGATCAGGGTGATTCCTTAGCACAGTATCAAGTTGGCACAATGTATCTCAAAGGTAATGGATGTGAGGAAGATTCAAAACAAGCATTTTATTATTTTAAGAAAGCGGCAGAACAAGGAGATATTATTGCACAATATAATATAGGAGCAATGTTATTTAAAGGAAGAGGCTGTGAAAAAAATTTGGAACAAGCACTACAGTATTTACAGAGCTCAGAAAAATCTAATTATACTTATTCACAATACCTTTTAGGACGTATTTTTCATCAGAAAAATGATTTCAAAGACGCAATAAATTATTATAACTTAGCAGCCAATGAAAATTTCCCGAAAGCCCAGTATAGATTAGGAATGATGTGTGAAAAAGGTCAAGGATTTGAAAAATCAGTAAAAGACGCTATTTATTGTTATGAATTCGCATCAAATAATTACGTGAAAGCAACGTATAGGTTAGATTACTTGAATTTAGTTGGTCAAAGCTCATTTGCAGAACTAATAGATAAATGGGTAGATTTTGCAAATGCTGAACAAAATCTGTATGATAAAATGCAAACAATTCAGCAACTGACCAGTTTAAATGCGGAAGAACAAGGACACTTACACTTATGGTTAACGCGTTTAGAAAAAACTGCTGAATTTAATAAGAATCAACTGCAATTTACATCCTATATATGCGAACTATTACAGGGTTTATTTAAAAACGACGATTTTAAAAAACTGTTTTTTTCTATTGTAGAATTTAATAATACATGTTGTGAAGATAGACCTGCTATGGGTGTGAACGAAATAAATTTAGCCCATTCTTTATTAGTAAAAGCCGAAAATGCAAGTTTTGATGAGAAAATAGATTTAATGATTAAAGGAGCTTTAACTGCAGCTGCTATCAATTCCATTTCATCTATTATTTCTCAACAAGAGCAAAATGGTACAGTTAAAGAAAGCGCTGAAGTTTATATGAAAATGCTTAATGCAGTAGGTGCTAGCTTGCCATTATCTTTAGGCGTTCATCACATGTATTATGAAACTGTGGGTATGCCTAGTTGGATTGATCCGCAAATAATTATTTCAGAAGTACACGATAACTGGTTATCCCATTTTATCTCTACAGACATTTTTAAAAATCTTATAGAACAAAATAAAGATTTCCAAGAAGCAAAAAAAAAGCTTAATCAAAAAAGTCATAGAGCATTAAAAAAATTAAAAAATGATCCAGAAAATTTTATAAAAATTCAAGATTTACAGCTCACCTTTAAACGTAAAGAAGAGAAACTTTTTATTAATTGGGCACATAAATTAATTTCAGAGCATGAAATGAGTGAAGAAGTAAAGAAAATAATTAATTTTCTTTTACCATCAATAAAATAAAAATTAGATTAAAGTTAGTATGTTTTTTAAAAATAAAAACATACTATTACTTAAATTCCCTAAAGTCCTTAATTTCTTTTTCTGGCTTATTCTTTCTTTTTTTACTACCTCTCTTTAATAGACCTCTTTCGAAAGAGGTCTATTATTATTTGACATTTTCTTAACAATAAATTAATGAAATTAGCTTAGACTGGTAGTATAAATTAAAATAAAGAGCGTTATGTCAAAAAATGAAAATATCACTGAGCATACTTACGAAAATCCCACTGATGCTATAGAAGCTGCTATTTGCCAATTAGAATCCTTTACTAAGTCTGAAGCGGGTTATTTTGAGATTCAAACGGATGGAAGTTTGACGACTCAAAACGACAATGCATTAAGTCGTGTAAAGAATTTAGTTTCCTATTTCATTGCTCCTTTAATTTCAGAGCAGGCAGATAAAGTCGTTAAAGAAAAATTAAATTTTATTAAGAAAAAGGTCTTAAAAGCAAAAGACACTTTATTAAGTCATGCAACTTTGATTAAAAATTTAGAAAAAGGCGATATTAGCGAGCAAAGGCTTGCGCGTTCTGCTTTAGATGCTATCGAAAAATATAATGCTGTCGTTGAAAATGATTATTCATCTTGGACAACGCGCTACAATTTTTATAATGAACGTAATCAGCTTTTAAGAGATGACGAAATTAAACAAAAAATTGAGCTTCCGAATACTTTTTCCATTCATTATGAATCTCATACTCCTTCGGAACACATTCAAAAAAGCTTTAAAAATCTGAGTCATATTTTTTTAAAAAACTCTCTTGAGACAATGGGAACACTCAAGCCAAAACTAAAAAAATCCGCGCAACTTATGATGGATACGTTCCGTTTGAAAGCGATGCGTATGGTTCAATCCCACTTTACCCATCATCAATCGACATCAGTCATCATTGATTTAATTAAACAAACCCCAATTGAAGATGTTTCAGAAGATGATCAGTTAATTCTATTACGTCAAATTGTAGAAGAAGCTCCGGGTTTTAGAATTATTTTAACAGGTTCTTTTAAACGTTTAACTATTGACTCAAAACTGATGAGCATGCCTATTTTAGAAAGTTTTCACTTAGCCTCTCAAGTGGCACATGCTGGGTTTCCATATCCTTCACAGCATATGGGATGGTCATTGTCTGAGGTTCTCGTGCAAGCGTATCCTTTACGAGCAGATCAAGCCCCTTTATTCCAGCAAATTGAGCAAAAACGTAAAAATCTTGCTCAAGCTCTCTTATTTAAACGACCTTATATTCAAAAAGCTCAAAAATTGTTTAAATTAAAAAAAGAGGTTTTTAATCGAGATCGAGAACTATTTTTATCTTTTCATCAGGCTTTACAGGAGTCTATTTTAAGGGCTGTTGGTCACTATTCAGAAGAAGGCTTAGCTGTTCTTAACTCCTTTTATCAAGTCGTTCAAGAAATTGCTTCTCCTTATGATATGATTAACTATGTGCAGCAAAAAATGAATGATCCTTTGATGAAAGATCCCGCTGCTAAATTAGAAGCAGAGTGGCTGAAAGTCAAGGGGTCGGAATTAAGAAAGGGCACTCCCCAGGAAAAATTGCAAACAGCTTCTACAATTTTACAAAATAGCATTGAATCTGTTTTAGCAGGTTTAGATCTTACTAATCCGGTAGATGCTTACGTCAATTTAATGGGTAAAGCATTAAGTTTTGGATCAAGTAAAATCGTGCTTCAATATTTTTCAGAGAAAATCGGATTTGTTCCACCCGTATTAGATGACTATCAGCAAAAAATTCAAGTCTGTGCTTTTCTACAACTGACTTCATTTTTAGACGAATTTAGTGATGAAGAAGAAGTGCTGGATGTTGAAATAATTAAAACACACATGATCTCCGCTTATGAAAAAGATATACAAATTTTTCAAGTTGACTCGATTGAAGAAATTAAAGATCTTGCCTCTAAAATTGCTCAAGAGCTAGAAATTTATTTCCCATCCCGTCATTTTGCCAACTGTCCACGTAAAAGCTATATTCCAGAAGCTGTGGATTAACCAGCTTTAATCAATCCTAGTTTAAGTGATCAGTTCTTGTTCAGATAGGGAAACAATCGAAATTGTTTCATTTTGGTTGCGTTGCCGATACAATTGCCAGGTAGCTAAAAGGGATAACGTTCCTCCGATAAGTAATACGGATAAAGGGCTAACAAAAGAACATAACAAACTCCCAATCGGTGGTGCCAGGCACCCTCTTATTCCAACTGTCACAACATTGACACCACTGAACACAGAACTATCTTCATTTTTAGAAAAAATAGGTCCAGATAAATTCCAACTCATTTCGCTACCTGCTTGCATCATTCCATATAAAAAATAGGCGGCATATAAAAAGAGCAAGTTCCATTGCGCAGCAATTAATCCCAGCGGAAAAAGAGCGGTTAATAGGGTAACGGCACTTGTAAAAATAAAAATGTTTGTCATTTTCATCGCTCTTGTCCATAGGGGAAGTGTCACGATATAACCAATGCTTTTACAAAGTGTGATAGCAATTGCCAGTTCTTTATAGTTTAAATGTAAGGTTTCTAAAAAAAATAGAGGCGCGGCAGGCTTCCAAAGCATAAGCGCTCCTCCCGCTAGCATAAAACCAATTTGAAATTGCGCAAAATCTGCACGGTTATGAAGCAGCTTCCAGGCATCTTGCCAAGGCTTAGCGATGTTTTGCCACAAGATAAGAGGTTGTTTCTCTTTTTGCAAAACTAACTTTTCTTTTTTCAAAGGGAGTCTGATTTGAATAAAAATTGCAAATAAAGCAAAAAGTGAAGTGATAGGAAACAGCCAACGCCAAGCTTGAAATTGATCATCCATGATCCATCCCATTGTGATTGCTAAAATGGCTCCTCCTGCATGATAAAATGCTGATCCATAAGCAAAAACATGGTGTCTAGATTCTTCAGGAACATTAATTTTTAATATTTCCATCCATGCTGGATTTGCTCCTCTCCAAAATAACATGTAGATAGCAGAAGCAAAAACAAAAAACCAAGGATTATGAATAAAGGGAACGAAAAAAAATGGTAAATGTCCAAGTAGGCTGGCCCAAATAATGTTTGCTCGCAAACGATCATGACGTCGCTTGATCAATGCACTCCAATATAAAGAAAATAAGGAAACGATGGGACTTAAACTAATAATGCATGCAATCTGCCAAGGAGTCGCTTGCAAATCTTTTAAAATAATAAAGGGTAACAATGTGTAAAGTGCCCAAAAAGGCGTATTTAAAATACGGGTCCAAGTATAGGCTATCCGCGTTAAATGCAGATAAATATCATTATTGTTACTATTTTTTGTCATTAATTTATTATAGTTAAAAAATTATTAAATATAATGATAAATTTTTGCGATAAAAATTACAACGCACATATTCAATAGCTTAGATGAAAGATCAAAGTGAGGAAGAATAATTGGCATATAAAAATTGCCATCTAAATGAAACTAGAGATTGCGCCTCAATATAAGGTGAAATTTCAGAAGAGTTCATTTTGGCAAAGAGCAAAATTTCTTTATCTGTTAAACGGTAGATTAAATGATTGGCAAGTTGAGGATGCTTATAAATCTTTTCTAAATTTTTCAAACAATTTTCAAACTGCCATTGTCTATTTGTTAATCTCAAAAAAGCAAGTAGAGCAATAAAAAAAGGAAGAATAAAAATCCCTAAAGATAAAGAAGAAATAAGAGGCGCATCAGCGGATAAAGAGGCTAAACTGATTAATAGAACAACGGCTAAAAGTATAATAAAAAATAAGCTTTCTTTTGAAGATTGAATAAGGGGGCCAAAAAAGCGTCTCCATTTGGAATCTGCAGAGCGATAAGCTAAAACTTCTTCAAATTTAGGTTCTTGATAAAGCATGCGACCTACATGAGCAAGTTCATGGGTAATTAGTTCTTTACGGCTATAAATGCCTAAATACCAGCTTTTTGTTTTAAAATTCTTGCGTAGTTGAATAAAGGCGGAAGTGGGCGTGCGTTCATCAAGCTGAAAGATCCAAGCGCAGCCCCCATGCCATGAAGAAAGTTTATAGTTACTAAAGAAAATGGGAATCCAATCCGGAGTGATTCCAAAAATCTTATTGGAAAAATGCATGGCTTCATGAGTCACGTGATTGGTTGCGGTATCAGTAAAATCAAACGGTAACGGTTGATCGACTCGTTGGGACAGTTCTGCTAATAAATTCTGACAAAAGTTAGCTCTTTTAATAAACTCTTCTTTTGACTCTTCAGGTCCGGGAAATAAACCTTGTTGGTTCAAAGTCTTCCAATCATCTTGTTCGTTGAGCATTTTTTTCCTATTTGTCTAATTTAAGATTACAATATAAAATTAAAAATTGTTTATCCATTTGCTTTTTATTTTTTTATTTATTTACAAAAGAATGAAATAGACGGCAGAGATGTTTAGAGTCTTTTAATAGACGTATAACTGTTGGTGTGGTAAATTCAGGTTGTTATCATACAGATTTTATCTCTTTTAAATGAATTAAGTCTTAATTAATCAAAAAAAACTCTAGGAAAAAATATGTGGACAGACGATTACGAAAAATTTACAGAAAGTCAAAATAAGTTACTCACCCGTTATGTTACTAATACTTCCAGCCACATATTTGTTTTACGTAATTTGCCCGAAGTAATTAAAGGGGCTTTATTTTCTCGTTATTCTCGCTCAACTTTGGGATTAAGAGGATTATTGTTAAAAGAATTTATAGCAAATAATGATGAAGCTGCTTTCGAAACAATTGTCGGGATGATGGCGTGCAAAGAAGAGGAAAATCAATCCTATGTTCAAGAAGAAGCTATACAAAAAGCACAGGCATTTTACGATCGTATTTTAGATGGATATGGAGATGATTCGATTGGAGAATTAGGTGGCGCTCATTTGGCCTTAGAAAATGTCTCTATGTTGGCTGCAAAATTTCTTGAAGATAATCGTATTGGGGGATCACCTTTAGAAAAGTCAACGCGCTACATTTATTTTGATCAGAAAGTAAAGGGTGAATATCTTTTTTTTCGTGAACCGATCTTAATGACTTCTGCCTATCGTGATAAGTATATAGAAACATGTAATATGCTTTTTGATACCTATAGCCGTTTGATTCCACCACTCACAGCTATTATTGAAAAACGTTTTCCTAAAGATGAAAATATTTCCAAAGGAGCTTATACAGCTGCTTTAAGAGCTAAAGTTTTAGATTGTTTACGGGGCTTGTTGCCAGCTGGAACTTTGACAAATATGGGGATTAGCGGGAATGGGCGTTTCTTTGAGCAAATGATTCACAAGCTCAATTGCCATAATCTGACAGAATTGCAAGATATTGGAAAACGAAGTTTTGATGAGTTAGCAAAAGTTATTCCTTCTTTTATCCGTCGTTCTAATCCGTCGCATCGGACACACCAAAATTATGCTTTATTTATGGAAGCCATGCAGAATGAAATTCAACATGCTGTTTCGCAACACGTGCCAAATTGTGAGCGCTCTTTTGAATCAGGTGTTAAACTAATTTCTTGTGATCCAGATGCTATTAGCAAGGTTGCAGCAGCAGTATTATATGAGAAAAGCCATATTGGCTTACAACAATTGCGTGACTATTGCAAAAACCTACCTGAAGATGAGCTTGGCATGATTTTAGATGCAGCGTGCAATGCACGTGAAAATCGCCGACATAAGTCTCCGCGTGCGTTAGAACATGCTGAATTTACATTTGAAATTGTGACTGACTTTGGAGCCTACCGTGACTTGCAAAGGCATCGCATTTTAACACAGCAAAAACAAATGCTGACTTGTGATTATGGCTATATTGTGCCGCCTGAAATTAAAGGAACGCCTTTTGAAGAAGAGTATTGTCAAGCTTTGGATAAAGCTAAAGAGGTTTACGATTTAATTGCGGCTGAATTGCCGGAAGAGGCGCAATATGTTGTGCCCATGGCTTATCAAATCCGCTGGTATTTTTTAGTTAACTTGAGAGGGTTGCAGTGGCTGTGCGAGTTGCGCTCTGCAGCGGCTGGACATCCGGCATATCGCTATGTGGCTCAAGAAATCGCACGTCAAGTTTGTCAAAAATTTCCAGCATTTGAAAGATTTTTCAAATTTGTTGATTATGAAGGGTATGAGCTAGGGCGGTTGGATCAAGAGCAACGAAAATTTGAAAAGCAGCAAAAGTTGTCCGCATCCAATTAGTAAAAGAAAGGGATGAATTTTAAGAAAATGAAAAAAAATAAAAATTCGATTGCTTAAAATTCATCAAATTCACATAATGGGATATTCTTCTTCGCGCCTGTAGTTCAGTGGTAGAACTGTAGCCTTCCAAGCTACTAGCGTCAGTTCGATTCTGACCAGGCGCTACTTATAGATATTTTCTTATCTATATTTTTATAAACATACATTACAACCAAGACCGAAATTTTGCAAAAAGCAAAATGCCGTCGTCAACATAAAGGGACAAGGCTTGGCAAAAGATAAAGAATATTCAACACAAGTTTCAATTAAAGATTTGCTAGAAGCGGGCGCTCATTTTGGGCATCAAACTAGCCGATGGAATCCAAAAATGAAACGATTCATTTTTGAAGAACGCAATGGTTTATACATCATTGATCTTGCAAAAACTCTCCAACAAATTCGCAGTGCAGTGACTGTTGTACGTGACATGGTTGCTAAGCATAAATCCATTTTGTTTGTAGGAACGAAAAAACAAGCGAAAGCTGTTTTACGTGAACTATCAGAACAATCAGGTGAGTTTTATGTATGTGAGCGTTGGTTAGGGGGAATGTTAACAAACCTTCCGACAATTCGCCAATCGATTAAGAAGCTTGAACGTATTGAAAAACGTATCGCATCTGGTGGTGATGGGTTAACGAAAAAAGAATTATCTCTATTGACAAAAGATCAAATTAAACTTGAGCGTAACTTGTCTGGAATGCGTGGAATGCGTAAATTACCAGGTTTAGTTGTTGTTGTAGATCCAAGCAAAGAACATTTAGCTGTTTCTGAAGCAAACAAATTAGGCATTCCTGTAATGGGCTTAGTGGATACTAACTGTAATCCGGATCCAATCGAACATGTGATTGCGTGTAATGATGATGCTTTAAAAAGTATTAAGCTAATTTTAGAAGCGTTGACAAAAGCGATCATTGACAAGAAAAATGATATGCGTGTTTATGCTAACAAAGAAGGCGAAATAGAAGAGCAAAAAGATGGTGAAGGCGAAGTGTTAGAAGAAGCAACTAGCGAACCTAAGGGGGAATAAAATGGCTCAAGTGACTGCTGCATTAATAAAAGATTTGCGTGAAAGAACTGGCGTAGGCATGGGTAAATGTAAAGAAGCCTTAGAAGAAGCTAACGGAGATATCGATTTAGCAATTTCTAACTTGCGTAAAGCGGGTATGGCATCTGCAGTTAAGAAAGAAGGGCGTGAAGCGAAAGAAGGTACAATTGGCGTCGGTATCAGTGATACAGCTGTTGGCCTTGTAGAAGTGAACGCAGAAACAGATTTCGTTGCTAAAAATGACCGTTTTAAGCAATTTGTCGAATCTATTTCTTCAGACTTGGCAAAAACAACACCGCCCTCATTAGATGCATTTTTACAGCAAAATAGTTCAAGTGATTCTTCACTTACTGTCGATCAACACCGTGCGACACTTGTTCAAACAATTGGTGAAAATATTCAAGTTAAACGTATTCTTGTGCTTCCAAAAGATCCCAAGCGTTCAATTGGTGTTTACTCCCATTTAGGTGGCAAGATTGTGACTGTGGTAGAAATAACGGGAAGTAGCGGTGAAGAAGCATTGGCAAAAGATATTGCTATGCATGTGGCTGCCGCAGCTCCCGATTACTTATCACCTGAGCAAGTTCCACAAGAAATTGTTGAAAATGAAAGAGAAATTGCTAAAGTTCAAGTAAAAGGAAAGCCAGAATTTGTTATCGATAAAATTGTCGAAGGAAAAGTGAACTCGTTTTATGACACAAGTTGCTTGACAAGACAAAAGTATATTAAAGATGATAGCATGACGATCGCTGCACTTGTAGAAAAACGTGGTAAAGAAAAAGGTCAACCTTTAGTTTTAGCGAATTTTATTCGTTGGAGCGTCGGCCAATAGTTTTCTCTTAATGGAATAATTTCAAGATTTAAAGAGCTGAAAAATTAATTTTTCAGCTCTTTTTTTTATCTTAAGGAAATTTCTTTAAATGTTCCTAAAGATCGCTATGCAGTAGTTGTGCTTGATGGTGCAGCATGGCACACCACTAAAAGAATAAAAATATTTGATAATTTGAGTGTGATTATCCTTCCTCCAGCATCACCAGAATTGAATCTTGTTGAACAAATCTGGAAACAATCAATTATTTAGATAAAAAATATTGATTATTTCCAGCTCTATTTTAAAAGAATAATTTTAATTCACATCATCATCATAGTCAAACTCTTCCTCATTAAATTCTTCCCGTTGCATTTCAGCATGTGGGAAATCTTCAACACTTGTAGTAGAGTTAGCATGCGTCGATTTTGCATCCTGGGCGATTCTTTCACGTTTTGGCTTACCTTTTAAGTGCAAGGTCAGCGGAACACCTGTAAATCCATAAACTTCTCTAAATTGGTTATAGAGATATTTTTTATAGGATTCGAGCATCAACTGGGGATGATTCACAAATAAAATAAATTTTGGCGGTTGTATATCGACTTGTGCCATATAGTAAATACGTAAACGTCTTCCCATAATCATTGGAGGATGGTTTTTTTGCATTGCCGCATTAACGAATTTATTTAATTGATGCGTAGTCACACGTTTTTGACTATTTTCATAAACTTCCATCACTAGAGGAAAAATTTTATCAATATTTCGGCCAAATTTAGCTGAAATAAAAACTTTTGGGCAATGTTTCAAAAAAGGCACTTCTTCTTCAATTCCTTGCAGACAGTGTTCCATGCGGTAACCCTTGATCAAATCCCACTTATTAAGCAGGATGATGCAGCCTTTGCCTGCTTCTTCAATGCGATTTGCAATTTTTTTATCTTGGGCTGTCATGCCTTCTTGTACATCTAAAAGAAGAAGACATAAGTCTGCGCGTTCAATAGCTCTTTCTGTGCGAATTGCTGCAAATTTATCGACCACTTCATGTTCGGAGCCTTTTCGTCTAATCCCTGCAGTGTCAATTAAAGTATAGTGTTGATCTTCATACATAAATGAATTGTCTACACTATCACGTGTTGTACCGGGAATAGGGCTAACAATACAGCGCTCTTCATCTAATAAAAAATTGACTAATGAGGATTTGCCCACATTCGGTCGACCGACAATCGCAATTTTAATACTGGGTGTTTCTTCTTCAACATCGAGATCGCGAGGTAATTTTTCAAAAGCAGCTTCTAGAAGCTCAGCCATTTGCCAGCCTTGTGCAGCTGATACCGGCACGATCGATGTAATTCCTAAAGAATGAAATTGGTGGATAAGTTGCACTTGATTAAGATTATCAATCTTATTGACGGCTAAACAGACAGGTTTTTTAGTTTTCAATAAAATTGTCGCCACTTCTTTATCCAACGAAGTTAAACCAATCACCCCGTCAACGACTTGAACAATTGTATCTGCTTCTTCAATAGCAATTTCTGCTTGGCGCTTAATTTCTTCATTAAATGGAATACGTGAATGTTGGTCAATCCCACCCGTATCAATGACCTGAAAAGGCATACCAAAAAAATCAGCATTTGCATAAAGCCGATCGCGGGTAATCCCTTCAGCTTCATCTACAATGGCAATTTTTTGTTTACAAATTCGATTGAATATAGCGGATTTTCCAACGTTTGGTCTGCCTACTATCGCAAGCTTGGGAATACGAGTCATTAATAGTCCTTTTCATTTCAAACAATATAAAACGGATTATATGTTAAATTGATATTTAACAATAATATTGAATAGATTATAATTGCTTATAATTCGTTTTATATCAAGTCTCATTTACAATAAAATGATAAAACAGTTCGCTGTTTACATTTTTAAAAATAAAAGTATATAGAATATGGCATATATTCCTCAAGATGAGGTTTCATTATCACATATAAAAAAGGATTTTGAAGGGTATTCTTTTGGTGCTTTTAGATCAGATGTGATTGCTGGTTTGACAGTAGCAATGCTGACTGTTCCTCAAGCATTAGCTTATGCATTTTTAGCAGGTTTACCTGTCGCTTGTGGTCTTTTCGCAGCGATTTATGCGGCAATGATTGCAGCCATTTTCGGTTCTTCGCGTCATTTAATCGTGGGACCTAGCAACGCCATTGCTATCCTTATTCAAGCTTGCATTACGGAAATTCTTTTTACTTATTATAGAGATGTTACGGGGCCTGAGAAGCAAGAGATGGCTCTACAAATTTTATCGCAACTGATGCTGTTTGTAGGAATTATACAAATTGCTGCTGCATTTTTCAAATTAGGGAGGTTGACTCAGTTCGTCAGCCATACTGTAATTGTAGGGTATGTAGTAGGAGTGGCTCTGGCATTAGTGATCAATCAAATTTTTCCTTTACTGGGAATTCCCACACCCTTTCACCTTTCTTCCTTATATGAAAGAGGAATGTATATTTTATCTCACTTGACTTCTGCGCATTGGTTGACAGCATCAATTGGTATGACTTGTTTGATTGGTTTATTGTTATTAAAACGCATTGATAAAAAAATGCCCGCTGGTGCTGTGATGCTAGGAATTGTGGCAGGCATCGCGTATGTATTGAATTATCTTTTTAATTATTTTGTTATTTATGATTACCATTTTCTAAATTGGGAGTTAATTGAATTTTGGGTGAAGGATGTCGCGTTAGTGGGTCAAACAAAAAGTGAAAATCTCATTCCCACATTAGAATGGGCTTCTTTTAATCCGAGTATTATGAATCATATATTGCCTGTTGCATTTGCGATTGCTTTATTAAGCGTCATGGAAGCCACTTCTGCTTCCAAATCAACAGCGGCAAGCTCAGGTCAACGCTTATCCATGAACCAAGAAATATTTGGGGTGGGGATGGCTAACTTTTTTGCTGCTTTTATTGGTTCAATGCCTGTATCCGGTAGTGCAACTCGAACTGTAATCAGCTATGAAAGCGGAGCGAAAACACGCTTGGCAGCTATCTTCAATTCTTTATTTACCTTACTTTTTTTAGTCGCATTTGGTTTTTTAATTAAGCATATTCCTTTAGCAGCTTTTGCAGCTTTATTAATTGTTTCAGCGGGCAATATTGTCCATCCTAAGCAATTACTGACTTGTTTGAAAGCGACGCGTTCGGACGCTTTGGTTTTAGTTTTAACGATTGCCGCTTGTATTTTTTTTAGTTTAGATATCGCGTTTTATATTGGCGTAGTCATGTCTATTACACTTTATTTAAAAAAATCTGCAGTCCCGCAGCTTGTGGAATTTTCAGTAGATCAATCGGGCTCATTACATAGTATTGTTAAGCAAGAGCCCCGAAAAATCCGTTTTATTAAGGTGGAAGGGGAACTTTTCTTTGGAGCAGCAGACCTTTTTCAAACAATGTTAAAATCAATTGCAGAAGATGATACCACTACAAGGGTCATTATCCTGCAAATGAAAAATGCACGCGATATTGATGCCACTGCATGTTTGGCCCTTGAGCATTTATACGAATATTTAAAAGCTTCGGGTAAATATCTAATTGGCTGTGGTCTTACACATCAAATTTGGGAAGTCCTTTGTGATTCAGGAATGGTCGAATTAATTGGTAAAAATAACTTATTTATTTTTGATGAAAGAAATCCCTATTTATCTGCTCAAAAAGCCTTTTTAAGGGCAAATGAGTTAATAAATAAAGAAGTGACTACTCCTGAAATCTATGCAACACCTGTAGAAGTTGCGATAAATGAAAGTGAGCCTTTACCCAATCCAACGCTTTAAATTTTAAAAAAACTTTATTCTTAGATCTCGTTTTGCTATATTGCAAACAATATTATCTATCACAGAGACCGAAAAGAACATAGAGTCAGAACGATCTTTAAACCCACCTCTATTTTTTTATAGGAGCTTTAGGTGATTAATCTTCATATTTAACTCAAATTGGAAAGATGTGTATGTTGCCGTTCTCTCGTCCCAAGCGAATTTTGTTAAAAATATCAGGTGAAACTTTATTAGGTGAGCAATGCTTTGGAGTTAACCAAACTGCATGCATGCAAGTGGCCTCTTATTTACAAAAAATTCATGAAATGAATTTAGAGTTAGGTGTTGTGATTGGTGGTGGCAATATTTTTAGAGGAATCGATGTGAAAGGGGCGGGCATGTCACGCACTCCCGCAGATCACATGGGAATGTTGGCCACACTCTTCAATGGGGTAGCACTCAAGCAAGCTCTGTTTAATCAAGGGGTAGAAGTCGTGCTAATGAGTGCGATTGATTGTCCCACGATGGCTGAACCTTATAATTGGGATAAAGCTTTAAAATATTTAGAAAAAAAAGTTGTGGTTATCTTCGTAGGTGGAACAGGAGTGCCTTATTTTACAACAGATACAGCTGCAGCCTTGAGAGCAAGTGAGATTCATGCAGATTTATTATTGAAAGCAACTAAAGTAGACGGGGTTTATGATGCGGACCCATTAAAATATCCTGAAGCTGTTAAATATCCTCAAATTTCTTATTCTCGGGTTTTGGTCGAAAAATTAAAAGTGATGGACGCAACAGCAATTGCTTTATGTCAAAGCAATAAAGTACCTATTTTTGTTTTCAATATGCAGCGTTTGCATGAAGATAATTTAGAGCCTGTTTTGTTTGATTATGCACATGGGAGTTTGATATGCGGCGAATAAAATTTAGCGCGTTAAGCACCAAAAGATTCACTTAAAGTACTAACAAAAAATTAAATTGCTGAAACAGCCTCAGAAATTCGCACAGTTCCAGTGCTCTTTAGATATGTGCCTAAACGATAAGCCACATAGTTTTCTGTCGTTTGGGTTGAACAACTAAATTTTCTTTCTACGCCTTCTCCACAAGGAAAGGTCTGTGTATCTAAAATAGAGATACGAGAGTGATGATTTTCATTAACAGTTTTTGTTAAAAAATGCTGAAACGAGGAGAAATCATAATGAAATTCTAGTTGAAAAATATAAACAAATGATAGACACTAACCAATAAACACGTTTTAACATATTTGAGGATTGATTTTATGGGTTTATTAGATGAAACGAAAGCAAAAATGGCGCTTGCACTTGAGCATTTGAAAAATGATTTGAAAAATATTCGTACAGGGCGAGCTAATCCAGGGATGGTTGATCATTTGACGCTTGAGATTTATGGTAGTCAAATGCGTATTAAAGATTTAGCGTCTGTATCCGCACCTGAGCCCCGTATGCTATTAATTACGCCTTTTGATCCGCAAACGACCGGAGCTATTGGTAAAGCAATTGAAAAAGCAAATTTAGGTGTCATGCCTATTGTTGAGGCAAATCTTATACGCATTAAGATACCGCCAATGACTGAAGAGATCAGAAAAAAAATGGCGAAAATGTGTCATGAAGAAAAAGAAAAAACCAAAATCAGCGTGCGTAATATTCGTCGCGATTCTAATGAAACGGCTCGTAAACAGAAGGTAGATGGGCTTATTCCTGAAGACAAGATGAAAAAACTAGAAAAAGATATTCAAGAATTGACCGATAAATTCTGCAAAGAAGCAGATGAAATCGCAGAAAGAAAAGAAAAAGAAATTTCGACGATTTAATTGTTGCACAAAAAATAGCAATTTCAGTAAGATTAAGCCTCGTTACAAGAACAGCTCGAAAGAGCGCACTACGAACAAAAAACGTGGTGGTTCTTTTAATATGGCCCTATCGTCTAGCCCGGTCTAGGACACCGGATTTTCATTCCGATAACAGGGGTTCGAATCCCCTTAGGGTCATTAGTGTATTTAGAGTCTTTAGCTCAGTTGGTTAGAGCACCTCACTTTTAATGAGGGGGTCGATGGTTCGAGTCCATCAAGACTCAATTTTTATACGCTAGAATTCAATCTTAAAATTACAAATTAATTTTTATTTAAATTTTTTGGCAATCTTCATTTCATACTTAAAAAATTTCCCCTATTTCATTTATCCAAAAAGCCGTAAAACCTGGTCCTTCAGGTCCGGATACAAGGCTTAGTCTGGAGTTTTTTGCTCTTCAATATACTTTCTGACAATTTCCAACGGTGCTCCGCCACAGCTTGAAGCAAGGTAGCTTGGTGACCATAGCCGATTTCCCCACAGGCTATTTTGAATGCTTGGGTAATTCTTCTTTCTCAATAATCTGGAAGAAACACCCTTCAGACTATTAACAAGCTTAGAGATAGCAATTTT
>Ga0105045_10000372_pt1 | contig 31407 bp, 24 predicted proteins | sample MAT02_FD_78089 | JGI IMG/M metagenome (GOLD analysis project Ga0105045, IMG submission 78089) | Freshwater microbial communities from Lake Fryxell liftoff mats and glacier meltwater in Antarctica - MAT-02 (megahit assembly) | ecosystem: Environmental > Aquatic > Freshwater > Ice > Liftoff... | reverse complement strand
CCTGCAATGATCCCTAGATGGTCCAGTCTCTGCGTAGTCACTTTCATTATCTATCCCTTTCTGTTTTGTAAAGGGATAAATATAAATCAAAATATCAATTTTGCAAACTGCTCAATGTCGGGTGAAAGACTAGCAATATCAGAATTTATTACTCAAATTGAAGATTTACAAAAAAAACATTTTCGAGATCGAAAAAAATCAATGATTTTTAACCAAAACATATTTTAAATAATAATCTTCAATCGTTTTTTGTTGATGAACATTGAGATTAACTCGAGGTCTTTTATTTTTGACAAAAGCGTAAGCTTCTATAAATTGATTAAACTTTTTACCGGCACAACCATATTTTAATAAATAGGCAACAACTACGGTTGCACTGCGTCCCCGTCCTGCTTTACAATGAACGTAGATTTTCTGGTCTACTTGAGAGATAGCTGTATGAAGATATTCGACAGCTTCATGAATCGTTTCAGCAGATACTCCAGTGAAGTCTTGACAAACGAAAATTTGATTTTTTATGTTCAAACGTTCAATAGTTTTTTGGGAAAGTGGCGAGATTAAACCCGGGATTAATTCAAAAGGTTCTAGCAAAGTAAGAATATGTGTAACTTTATTTTTAATTAATCGATCTGCATGACTTTTTAAAGGAATTCCGCCCAAAATAATTTGATCAGTAATCGCTGTCCACCACTCATTTCCTCCAGTTTTGACTGTATAAATAAATGAAAGATCAAAGAGTAGCTTTTTACGTATACTATAACCATGCTTAATAATCAGACTTAGCAAAAGTGTGCAGGTGATGAGGGGAATCACTAAAGGCATTTTAGCATTGTAAAAACTTACGAAAATAATAAGTGCACAACAACTCAGTATCAGCAGGATCTTAAATAAAAAAATAGCAAGATGTGATTTTAAAATTTGATAGTTTAAAGGATAAACTTTTCTATCGGTATGGTGAGATTTGATTTGAGAGCCATTTTCACATATTTCCACTTTAGAAAATGCTTGAGTTAAAGTTTCCATATTTTAGACATTCACTTATTTATTGGATAATGAAGTTCAAGCGCCAACTTAAGGCGCTTGAACACAAATTTAATTAAAACTGTTTAATTTTTCGTTGATTTCGCTCAATTCTTTAACTGTTACATTTAGTTGATTTTGTAATTTTTCAATCAGTTGTGCAGGTGCCCGCTGCATAAATTCTGTGTTATCTAATTGTCCACGTGTTTTTTCAGCTGCTAAAATGAGCTTATCTTTTTCTTTGTTTAAACGTGTTTTTTCTTGCGTGAGCATTTCATTTGGAAGAGGCAAGATAATTTTTAAAGCATGATAAACACCTGTACAACAAAACCCTTGAGTAATTTCTTCAGTTAAAACCTGGACTTTTTGCGTACGTACTAATGCTTGAATCATCCCTATATTTTCTTTTACAATTATCCATTCAGGATCATTAGGTGAACCAACAATACAAATATCAGTTGCTACTCCTGGTGATAAGCTCATCTCACCACGAATATTTCGAATTGTATAAACAATTTGCTCCATTAATTCGAATGATTGATTAATCTTAGGATCAATATCCGCTTCGTTAATCACATGAGGATAACAAGAGACAATGCATGCAGAACTTTGCAATGCTTTAACGCATTCTTGAGTGTAAGCATCACTACTCATTTCCAGTTTTAAACCTGAAAGCTGACTTTTTAAGATTTGGAAAAGCTCTTCTGTGATAAAAGGAGCCATCGGATGAATTAAGCGCAGAGCTTGGCAGAGGACAATAACGAGCAGCTTTTGTTTGTTTAAACGCTCTTGAATTGTACCGGACTTGCCAAATAATAAGGGCTTAGATAATTCCACATAATACGCACAAAATTCTTTCCAGAAAAAATCATAAGCAAGTGCAGCCGCTTGATCGAATTGATAGTTGGCTAAAGCCTGATTCACTTGTTTGGTCGTCCGATTTAACATGGATAAAATCCAACGATCTTCAAGCAATAATGTAGAAAAATCGAGCCCTTCCGAAAATTTTTCACCTGTTAGACCACTTGAATTTTGAGCTTCATTAGTTTGTAGATTCATTAAAACAAAGCGTGCGCCATTCCACATTTTATTTGAGAAGTTTTTGAATTCTTCAAAACGACGACGATCTAAATCAATTTGTCTAGCATGAGTGGCACTTGCGCATAAAGCCATCCGGATAGCATCCGTCCCATATTGTTCAATCATTTCTAAAGGATCAATCACATTACCTTTAGTTTTAGACATCTTTTCCCATTTGGAATGCACATCTTTCGGAGCAGGCTTGCCAAGATCATAGTCAATGCGCTCTTGGTTGGTGACATACATAATGCCACCTTCTGGTCGATTACGCCAATAAGACTTACCATAAATAAGACCATGTAAAAACGTTTCTGGAAAAGGAGGTGTGCCCATCGCATACTCACCCATCACAATCATACGCGCAACCCAGAAAAATAAAATGTCATGACCAGTAATCAGCACAGAATTAGGATAGAATTTTGCTAACTCAGCAGTTTCTTCAGGCCAGCCTAAAGTTGAAAATGGCCACAAGGCAGAGGAAAACCAGGTGTCTAAAGCGTCAGGATCTTGTTCCCATTCATCAGGTGAAGCTTTGACCTCAGCTGGAACATCTTCTCCTTCGTAGCAAATCATTTCTGTTGGATCATCTTTACGATACCAAATAGGAATGCGGTGCCCCCACCAGAGTTGGCGGCTAATACACCAGTCTCTTAGATTATCAATCCAATGATAATAAGTGCTTTGCCAGTTTTCAGGAATAAGTTTAACTTGACCTTCCTCAATCACTGCGCGTAATTTTTTGGCGAAGCCATCCATGCGCACAAACCACTGCTTGGATAAATAAGGTTCGATCACTGCTTTAGAACGATAGGAAAGACCAATTCTTTGTTGATGCGGTTCAATTTTTGCGATAAAATTTAAATTTTGCAAGGCTAAAACGACATTTTTACGTGCCTCTTGCATGCTTTGGCCAGCAAAGTCGCCTCCATTTTCATTGATTTTTCCATCGGGAGTCATAATATTAATCAATTCTAGATGATGATTTATCCCTGTCTGGTAATCGTTATGATCATGCGCAGGCGTAATTTTAACAGCGCCTGTTCCAAAAGTAGGATCAACCATATGATCAGCAATAATAGGGATCAATCGATTAGTTAAAGGAAGTTTAACTTTCTTTCCAATAAATGCTTGATAACGTTCATCTTTTGGATTAACTGCAACAGCTGTATCACCTAGCATAGTTTCTGGGCGAGTCGTTGCTATAGTGATCACGCTTGAGCCATCTTCCAACGGATAATGAATATGCCACAGAAAAGACTGCAAATCTTCATGTTCGATTTCATCATCTGCAATAGCTGTTTGGGTGACAGGATCCCAATTGACTAAATAATCACCACGATAGATCAATCCATCGTCATAAAGTTTTTTAAACATTTTGCGTACGGCTTGATTATTACCAGAATCCATAGTAAAACGTTGTCTAGACCAATCACATGAACATCCTAAACTTTGTAATTGCTCAACAATACGATTTTCATTTTTTTCTTTCCAAATCCACACGTGCTGCAAAAAATCATCACGAGAATACTCTCTTTTTCTTTTGTTTTCTGTACGCATTAAATGCTGTTCGACCATTGTTTCGGTAGCAATACTTGCGTGATCAGTCCCTGGCACCCAAAGAGTTTCAAAGCCTTGCATACGTTTCCATCGAATCAATACGTCTTGCAATGTATTGACAAGAGCATGACCCATATGTAAAGCGCCGGTAATATTAGGCGGAGGCATGACTATTGAATAAGGAGATTTAGAAGAATTAGGATCTGCATGGAAAAAATTTTTGTCTTTCCAAAATTGATACCACTTCTTGTCAGTAATCTTTGCGTCATAGGATTTTGGTAATTCAGACATATTTTTCCTTTGCAAATCAATAAGAGATTAAAAATTTTATTTAGAAATTTGGTAGTATATGCAAAGTTTAACAGGTAAATTCTTCAGTTTCAAGGAGAAAAAAATAAGTTTCTTATGCTTTCCTCATTGGAATTTCGGATAAAATAGGTGCACTAGTTGATTGCAATAATTTCTGAACAATTGTCTTAGCTATACGCAGGGTAATTAAAAAGGCCACGGCAATCCATGCTATTTGTGAAAGTGTAACGGTGACTCCAAAGATAGCGCAAACCGCTTTGGCACTCAAAAGAGAGACTGTCCAGTTTAAAAGACGATAAGCGGTAGGCGCTAATGAGTCGTTTTCAATAGATTTAAAGGCTTTGGCAAATAGACGTGAAGCCATCTGATGGACTCCAAAAGCTAAAACTGTGAAAAGCATGCCTTGAATAGGAGTCGTAGAAATAATACCCGTTAAATTTACACAAGTGGTTCCCATAAAACTTAGACTTGAAACGATTAAAAGTGATCCTGGAACAAAGTGAGAATGCTCTGGATTAGTAAAGTTATCTAATGTTTGGGCGAATTTTTCAATGTTCATATAACCTGAGTCTTAAAATATTACTAAAAAATGTGAAAACTAGAAATCTATCTTCGATAATATCAAATGGTTCATAAATTATAAATAAAATTTGATGTAAAATTAATCAACTTGAAAATTTACGGTCTGCTTTAAGCATGCTTCAAAATGACCGTTTCTAGTGAGATGTAAGTCTTTTTGAAACTCTAGATGTATAAAAAATTTAAACCCTGCTATACTTTCTGCAAGTTAACTATGTTTACAGAGGATATAATGGCACCGGAAGAAGAAGAGTTTATAAGGAAATGCATTTCATTAGAGAACATTATCAAATCGTTAGGATCTGTGGAAGAAAGTCCACGAGTGTGGATAGCAGTTCTTTGTAATTTTATGAAATTTTTTATTAATACATCTGGTAATCGAACAAAAGCTTTGCAGCAGGTAATTAAAAGTTTAAAGGAAAAAGTTTAGGTGGGTAAGTCCAATTTGGAGTGCGAAAGCCCTGCTTTCGCTTTTTGTGTGGCTTCTCAAGTATTAATTAAGAGATATTTCGCGTGATGAGAGCCTGTTGTGGGCTAAATAGTTCGTAGCAAAAAAACGTTCCGCGCAACATGACTATTTCTGGCTATATTCGTCATTTCAGAAAAAAGCGAAAGCAGGGCTTTCGCACTCCGAAATATATTGCAAACCTTATTTTTACTTTTTTTAAGTGTTTTTCAGCTCACTAAAATATAATGCTGTTAATACGTTTGCATCTAAATCGACACCTTGCTGGACTTGTGCAAGGAGCTCCTCTTTTGCAAGTAGTTTTGCTTCAATAATCTCAGACTTCTCTAATTGGGGTGGCTGAAAATACTTAGCTTGTTTTGCGCGCACATAAATATTTTGTTGATTACTAATTCCTGCATAAGGATAAGCTTCACCAATAATTTCAAATGATTCTGCTTGATAACCGGTTTCTTCTAAAAGTTCACGCCGCGCAGCATCTAAAGGATCTTCATCTATTTCAACATATCCTGCGGGAAAACTTAAAAGAAATTTTTCAGTCGGATGACGGTATTCTTGAATGGTTAGAATTTTATTATCAGTAGTAAATGCCAAAATAATTACTGCAAAAGGTCGCAACTTTAAAACATAATAAGGGTAGGAAGGCTGAGAGCCTCGTTGCAACAGATCACAGCGAATATTAATTATAGAATTATGAAAAACTTCACTACTTTCATTTACTTTGGGAATTTCTGCTATTTTTTTAGAATTCGGCATGGACATGCACCTCATTATAAAGTTGTTGAAATTCAAGTTTTTTATGTAAATCATTTGTACAGTGATAGTAGAGTGAAAGTTGACGATAAAGCTGCTTTTTCTCCCAAATAAAAGCCTGATTTGTCCATTGACCTGTTAAAGAGATGTGATGCACTAAATAATGTGCTCCTAAGCTCCATGAACGAGGATAAGTGTTTAAAAATAAACCATTGAAATGAATAGTGGAGATTTCATTACCTTCCGTACAATCTAACCAGCAACCATACAGAAAATATAAAAGTGAACAATCTTTATTCAAAAAGTCTAGGGGGTAAAGCGCAAAAATCTCACTAGCTTTTTGCCAGTTTCTATCTAATAAATAGGCCCAAATATAATGACAATGGAACTTAATACGAAGCTCTAAAGAGAGTTCTTCAACATGGATTTCATTCAAACAAAATAATGCTAATGTAGTTTTCCCCTGATCCAAAGCTCGATCAATAAAATAAGAAATAGCTCGTAATGAAGAAAACGAAGGAGAACTTGGCGAATCTAATTGAAAGGCTGCTGCAACTTCTTCTAACGGTTTGTGATGAGTAGCAATGCAGTTTTCTATTTTTAATAGCTCCAAAGACTCAATTTTACTTTGTATTTTGTTAAGTTTTTCGCCTGCTAAATCCCATGCACCCCACTCTAAAAAGCAGAAAATAGCATTGCAGAGTTCGACACTATTAAGAGGTTCTTGTGTTAATAAGTTCTCTATAATCTCTTCCATTGCATAGGGCTTTCCAAGCCAGAATAGCAGGGGGATAGCTAAATGCACGCGCCAAGAATCCAGTTTTTCACTTTCATCTTGTTGTATGAATGGCAAAATTTCCCAATGCTTTTGTAAATTCTTGAAAATACGCTGAGTAGAGTTATCAATAGCTGTGGAAGGTAAATGTCTCATAACTAATGAAATAAAACGGTAAGTTGCTAATCGATCTTTGCGAGAAACTTCTTGCATTCTTGATAAAATATGTTCTTGTAAAACTAATAAAAGGGGATGGTTAGGATACCGACGGTAAGCAAGTTCAAAACATTTAATTTCTTCTTCATTTTCATTTAGAATTTCATAAACTAAGGCTTTTCCAAGATATTGTAGTGGAGCACTTGGCGTTCCGTGCAGTTTTTCAAACTCTTCTAAGGCTTCAGTTAGCAAATGCACGTGACCATCGGAACATTTTGCTTGTTCAATATATGTTAATCCTGCCCGAAATTGAGCTTCACGTCCTTCTGCACGATCTGGAAAAGAATGAGCAATTCTTTTGTACTCACTTAAAGCCTTAGGATAATCTTCATGAGCTAAAAATGCATCAGGTACTGCTAGACAATTAACATTTAAATTTAAACTTCCTACATAGACATCCAAAGATTTAATCTCAAAATCAGCATCACGTGAAAGTAAGCCAATATGTGTTCCGATTAAAGGTAGATGTGCGACATAGGAAAATTGCAAAACATCGTTAATATAAAAATGAATGGATTTTTCGATTACTTCTATACGAACGTTATAACTCTGTTCTCTTTTTAAAAAGATATCGGGGGCTTGCATAATTTCTACATTCGAGCGAAGAAGTTTGGTTGTGCGGTGGCTATCTGAACCTAGCCATAAACAGTAGCCTTCATTTAAATGTGTTCTTTCGCTTGCTTCCGGAATGCTAAAAAGGAAGCCTATGCCATAATTATTTTCCCCTAAAGTAATAGAAGCCTCAAATTTGGTATTTCCTGGAAAGGATTGGTGAGAAATCATCAAGCTTACCCACTCAGTTTCTTCAGTCGTTTGAGTAATGGCAGCGTGTTCGGTAATTAAGATGTTTTCTTGAAACTCCCAATCTTCTTTATTTTTAGCATCCAAGCTGGCTACATAAAACCATTCTGAACGACCTTCGACGTAAGTAGTCAAATCATGAACGAGTTCATCTACAGTTTTGTAGCGATCTTCCGGAGATTTTTCCAGGCATTTGAGAGTGTATTGCACTAGCATTTTAGGAACGTCTCTATGAGGTGCAATCACTAACGGATCAATTAGCTCCTCGCGGTCCACATTTCGACGAAATTCTTCTAGAGTTTTACGCTTAAAAGGATTTTTTAATGTAAGTATTTGATAAAGGATGACTCCTAACGAATAAATGTCTGTTTGCACTGTCGCAGGGATGCCTTTAGCTCTTTCTGGTGCCATATAAGAAATAGTGCCAACAACTTTTCCCACTTTAGTGTGATACAGGTCTTGAATTGCCTGCGTGGGTGAAGGATAATTGATGTCAAGCTCATCCTCTTCATGATCAATCCATTTAGCTAATCCCCAATCTAAAATGAGCACTTCACCATATTTCCCGACAATAATATTTTCGGGCTTAAGATCTCGATGGATAACTTTTTTGGAGTGAGCATAGGCGACAGCTTGACACACAGTCATAAAAATATGCATTAAAGCGGGAATAGAGCCACCCGTTTGATCTATTTTCTCGCCATTTTTTTCCTGCTGTTTAGTTCTTCTAATGATCTCTTTTAGCGTTTTGCCCTCTACTAAAGGCATGGTATAAAAAACAGTTTCTGGACTAGACACAATAGTATAAATAGGAATAATCGCAGGATGAGTAAGCTGACAAGTGATATGAGCTTCTTTAAGAAATCGGTGACGAATTTGTGGATGTTCAATTAAATCCGGTCGAATTCTTTTTAAGGCAATTCGGCGTTTACAATGAGGATCAAATGCGGCGAAAACTTCTCCCATGCCTCCTTTTCCAATTGTTTCAAGAATCTCGTATGGCGGTGCAATGAGTTGATTAGTATTCAAATTTGTAGGCTGTACATGCCCACAATTTGGACAAAAAGTTGGCGCCACAGCGGCTTGAATTTGAGTCGAAGAGTGACACGCTGCGCATTTAATTATATGGGTTGGATCAGAATTTTGCATAGACTTCTAAAATAGAGAATTTGATCGTAAATTACCAGATCTCAATTTAAAATTGTTGTTTTAAATAATATTGTATGGGTTTATTGCACAGATCTAAATTACTTTTACACTTTAGGAGGTTTTAAACTACTAGAAACTTATAATCATATTAGATCTCGGAAACAAAAAAAATGCTGCAAAACTTATAGTTTTACAGCATAAAGAACTACAAACTAGGCTTATCTTTTAGCTAAAATATAATAAATATTTCAGGTTTAATATCAACACTTGCTAGACCATTTATATTATCTTATTACTACAAATGCATCTGCTCATCCAGGTATGACTTCTACTTTTTATTGAAGAAGTTTTGTCATCCACTTTAAGGAACGAGAAAAATAAGAATTAGGTTCAACCGCAAGTTGGTTTGCTTGAGCAGCTGCATTATTATCAACAATGCCTGGTTGTGCTGGCTGAGCGGCTGCATTATTATCAACAATACCTGGTTGTGCTGGCTGAGCAGGTGCGCCATTATTAGGCACTATTAGGGGCTGGGGGTGTTGTTGTACGGCAGCTCCCACAAGTGCTGCTGGTGCATTAACTTGAGCTTGTCCAGGCACTACTTCTACCTTTGATTTAAAAAAGCTTGTTATCCAATTTAATGGCCGAGAAAAATAAGAATTAGGTTCAACCGCAGGTTGGTTTGCTGGAGCCGGTACGTTATTATTACCATTTTGATCAACAGGTGCGCCATTATTAGGAACAACAGGATTTGGTACTACTTGAGGTTGTACATTAGCTTCTAGGTAAATTCTTCCATCAGGACCTCTCATATACTGCCCTTGCGGGGCAAATAGATTCTGGACAGGTGGTGCATTAACTTGAGCTTGTCCAGGCACTGCTTCTACCTTTGATTTAAAAAAGCTTGTTATCCAATTTAATGGCCGAGAAAAATAAGAATTAGGTTCCTCTTGATGCAACTGAGCAACCGCAGGTAGGTTTGCTTGAACAGGGACCTGATTATTATTATTTTGTCCAGCAGGTGCACCATTATTAGGCACAACAGGATTTGGTACTACTTGAGGTTGTACATTAGCTTCCAGGTAAATTCTTCCATCAGGACCTATCATATACTGCCCTTGCGGAGCATATGGATTCTGGGCAGGTGGTGCATTAAATTGATCAGGTGGATTATTATCTGCTGGTGCACCATGATTATTTTCGTTGGCAGGATGCTCATCATCTTTGGCTTTGGTCATCCAACTAAAAGGGTTCAAATAAGAAACACAGTTTTTTACTCCCGATGCGAGTTTATCCACAACCGAAGTGGAAGCGGCTTTAGCTTCTTCATTTTGCTTTTGCGCTAATGTGCATACAAGGCCTGTCACTTCGTTAAAATTTTCAGATGTATTTGCAGAATCTGGGGCATCATGAGCTATCACTTGTTGATCGCTTAATTTTTTTATACCGCGAGAATCAATGACAGTACGAGAAAAAGCGTCCGCCGCAGTAACTAAATTTTTTTTAAGGATAATAAGCGCAATTCTTTGAGCAGTTTCTAATGAATTTTTTTCATTTAAATTAATGATATTATTTTTATTTAAAATCTTTACTGAAATTCTTTTTCCATTGAAACTAATCACACCAATATGTTTTGTCTGGTCATATTCAAATGTTACTTGATTGTCTCTTAATAAACGTGCATCATCACTACTTAAATTATTATATAACATACATTCCCTCTTTTTATTAATAATTATAATAATGTTTTTTAGTTAAAAGATCAAATTAATTTATTATTAAGAAAGTTTATAAATTATTTATTTGAATAATAAAAGATCGTTGAAATTATTTTAAATTATGAAGGAGATAAAAAAGAGAATGTGTAAGAAAGCTTGATTTGGCATTCTTACACACTTAAATAGAAAAAATTACTTTACTTCAGATGAATTTGCATAGGTGGGAGCATTTTTAATTGTAATATGAATAATTTTTTGATCTTCGCTTGGCTTATCTCTTGGACCTACAGGTGAATTTTCAATTTTTTGTACGACATCATAACCTTTTACAACTTTACCAAAAATCGTATGTTTGTTGTTTAACCAAGGTGTAGCTGCTGTCGTAATAAAAAATTGACTGCCATTTGTTCTAGGTCCAGCGTTAGCCATAGCAAGTACTCCTGGCTCAGCAAAAGTTACTGAACTATTAAATTCGTCTTCAAAAGGTTTGCCCCATACAGAAACTCCACCAATTCCAGTGCCCATTGGATCCCCACCTTGGATCATAAAGTTTTTGATAACTCTATGGAAAATGACTCCGTCGTAATAACCTTTTTCTGAATGTTTAATAAAGTTTTCAACTGCTTTTGGTGCAATGTCTGGACGTAAAGCGACTTCAATTGTTCCTTGATTTGTCTCGATAAGAGCGATAGGTTGTTCTTGCATATTAGCCTCCGTTGCTTGCAATGATAAGATTTGGCTTAATCCAATTGTAAACGATAAAATAAATTTGTTTATAGTTTTCATAAAACCTCTTGGTATTTGAAGGGAAAATGCGATATTAATGTAATTGATTATTATGATAAACCCTTTTAGTGAAATTTGTGCGACTTTTCTAAAAATGAATTGCAAAACTTTAAGAAATTTTAGTTGCAAACTTGAGAAAAGCTTCTGCAACTAATTCAGGATGCTCCTCTTGAGGCATGTGCCCACAAGCAGGAATTAAAATTGTTTGAGCCTGTGGAAGATCTTCTAAAAAATTATGATAGTGTTTAAAGGGAATTAAAGTATCTTCTTCTCCCCAAATGAGTAAAATGGGGGATTTTATCTGAGAAAAATTCAAATGCATGTCTGTCAATTTTTTGACATCAAAATGCCTCATTGTCAATAATGAAGATTCCGTACCACCTGGAAAACGATAAGGGAGACAATAGGCTTCGACTTTTTCACTGGTTACACATTTTTGATCAAAAAGCACCCCTTTTAAGCAAGCTTTAATAATACTCGGATTCAAGAAAGGGCCCCATACAAAATCCATATTTCGAAAAATATAGATATAAAAAGGCATATTTAAATTGTAGCCTAACGCATTAATTAACGTAATAGAGTTCACAAACATTGGCGCCTCTAATGCCAACTCAAGAGCAATAGCCCCACCCATTGAGTTACCTATTACATGTGCCGAAGAGATTTTTTGGTCACTCATAAAAGTTTTAATTTGTTCTACAAAAAAGTTCTGATCATAAGTGACATAGTTGGGTTTATCACTCAAGCCAAAACCAATTAAATCTAAAGCCCACACGTGATAGCCCGCAGTAACTAAGGGTTGGATAAGTGAGTTCCAGGTATAGGTATGAGCTCTAAAACCATGAAGTAACAAAACATGCTGATCACCATTACCTTCCTCAATAAAATGCACATTTAATGTTCCATGCTGTGATGGCCATTGCCAGAATTTTTTATTTTCTTTTAAAAAGGAAATTTCTTTTTCGTTAAATAAAGGAACACTTAAGAAAAAAATAGCTGCTGCTAAACTAGTAAATAAAAGAGTTATATAGAATAAAAATGTACGAAGTTTTCTTTTCATAGTGTTAATTCATTAAGCTGGAAATAACTTGGTAATACAAGGGTCTTGAATAAATTACAACCTTCTTTCAGACGAATGTTTTTCTTTTTCTCAACAGTATATAAAAAAATCTGAGGATTTTAATGGAGATTGCTTATAATAGTGAACTACACTTTATTATTAGGAGAGCGTTGTCACATGAGATTTATTATAAATTTTATTTTTTTTGGCATTTTATTCTACATTATTTACTTATTTTTTCCAGATGCCTTTCAAACACTAGTGGGTTGGGCAAATCAAACTTACGAATTTATTAAGGATATTGTTTTACAAATTACCGATAAAGCTCGCTCTAAAGAAGCAATCACAACTGCTAAAGAGTTTATCTCACTTCTAAATATAGCCTATTCTGTTTAAAGGTGACAATGATTTTAGAGGAGAAACATTTAGAAGACCAACTAAAAAAACATTTTGGTTATAATCACTTTCGTTTACATCAGAAAGAGATCATCCAGGCTGTTTTACACAAAGAAGATGTGGTTGCTATTCTTCCAACAGGAGCTGGTAAATCCCTCTGTTATCAGCTACCTGCTATGATTTTAGAAGGCACAGCAATTGTTGTTTCTCCTTTGATCTCTTTAATGCAAGATCAAGTGACTTCCTTGTTTAAAAACGGCATTCCAGCAGCTTTTATCAACAGCAGTCTTTATTCCTCAGATATCCAACAAGTTCTGGATAATTTAAGCGACTATAAACTTATTTATGTGGCTCCTGAGAGATTGCTAGATGAAGCGTTTTTAGCAAAAATTAAAACTATTCCACTTTCTTTTTTTGTAATTGATGAAGCGCATTGTATTTCACAATGGGGGCACTCCTTTCGAGTTGAATATCGTCGCTTAAATTTGTTGAAGGAATTATTTCCTCAGTGTCCAATTATGGCTCTGACTGCTACAGCAACGCAAGATGTGCAAAATGACATCATTTTACAGTTAGCTATGCCTAAGCCTGTAATTATTAAAGGCAGTTTTGATCGTCCCAATTTAACAATTCGCATTCAAACAAAAAATAATAGCGACCAAACTCTTTTTGATTTTTTAAATCAGCAAAATAATCAACCGGGAATTATTTATTGTTCGACTAGAAAAGGCGTAGAGGCCGTTTATTCTAAGCTTTTACAATTCGGATGGGCAGTAAGACGCTATCATGGAGGTTTGTCAGATCAGGAACGCTCTGAATCTCAACATGCTTTTCTTCATGATGAGGTCAGTTTAATGGTCGCTACAATGGCTTTTGGCATGGGCGTGCACAAACCAGATATTCGTTTCATTATTCATCAAGATATGCCTCGCTCGATAGAACAATATTATCAAGAAATTGGCCGTGCTGGACGAGATGGCTTACCTGCTGAATGCTTAATGTTTTACGGGGCAGCAGATTTTTTTACGTATAAATTTTTTGATGATCAGATCGAAGATCCTGTGATTCGTGAGCATATGATTTATAAGACAAATCGTATGCAAGCTCTGTGTCGATCCCATCAATGCCGTAGAAAAGAATTATTAAAATATTTTGGTGAATTCTATCACAAAACTGATTGCCAATCTTGTGATAACTGTTTAGAAGAAACAGAAAAATTTGATGGAACTTTAATCGCACAAAAAATTATTTCCTGCGTGTATCGGCTTCAACAGCGTTTTGGCATTCGTACAACGATTGATGTTTTGCGAGGTTCCAAAAGTCAAGCAATTATTAATAAAGGCCACCATCATTTATCTACTTATGGCCTATTATCTGATTTATCAGATAAAGAAGTACGCTACTACATTGATGCATTAATTAAACAAGAAGTTTTGATAAGTACAGAAGGGGAGTACCCCCTTTTGAAATGTCAAGATAAAGCGCGAGATGTCATCAAAGACAAAATTCATGTAAATTTCAAAAAGCTTACTTTTGCTACTGAAAAAGAAAAACGCAAGCGCCTAGACAAAACACAAATAACTTTGAATTATAATGAAAATGTCTATGAAGCTTTAAAAAAATTAAGATTAGAATTTGCACGCAAAGAACACGTCCCACCCTATGTTGTATTTAGTGACCGCGCTTTACAAGAAATGGCCGTTTATTTTCCTAAAACTGAAAAAGAATTTTCTCAAATTAACGGCGTAGGTCCTATAAAATGGCTGAAATATGGCGAGAGATTTTTAAAATTAATTGCTGATTTTCCAACTGAATCCAGACCGCGAGAGCAGTTAAAATCCTCTCTTGAACGAGTTGGCTCTATGGAAGAAACCCTGCGTCTTTATCAACAAGAACCTAATCTTGAAAAAATTATGGGCATCAGAGGACTCACTCGAGGGACCTTAATTGCTCATTTAACTGAAGCTTTAGAAAAGGGGATTGCTGTAGATATTTCCCCCTTAATTAACGACAGCAAAATTAAAGCTATCCAATCAGTCATAGAAAAAATAGGAGCCGAACGCTTATCACCCATCAAAACTGCTTTACCAACAGATTTCACTTACGAAGAAATTCGTCTGGTCGTTTCTAGTTATTATTCTCAAAATAAGCACTAATCATCATGAGAGGATATTCTATTTTTAATTAAATCTTATTTTTTATTTAATGCTAATGATTTATAATTTATTTATACTAATTAAATATTAACTAATGATAACTATAAGGTGGAATTTTTTAATGAGAACAAATTCAAATTTAAATATTTTCAGTCAAATGACTTCACAAAAATACCAGCCAATAATCACCAATGAAACAGAAAAAAAATCGTGTGTGGAGATAATTGGCAATTTAAGCAAAAGAATTTTCGCTCAATTTAAAGAAGTCTTATCTTTTCCTATAAACTATTTAGGTTCAAAAACTTGGTCTCTTCCTGGCTTAATGATGAGATTACCTGGAGTGTTATTATTTGGTTGGGCTAAAACAGAATCACTTGCAGAGCAGCTATTTGGAAAAGGTTATCATTACCAGTCAAAAGCTCTTACTCCTGAACAAACTAAACCTTATTTAAGAAATGCTAGCATAGCAAGTTCAATTGCAGCAGCACCAGCAACCATGGAAGCTCAATGGCTAGAACCTTACGGATTAAAGGTGTTATCACCAGAATCTATGTCTGTAGATTTATCGAAAGTTTCAGGAGAAATAGAAATAAATGACAAAAGATTTTTAGATCGAAAAACAGGTCTAAAAATGATGATTGTGACTAATGATGATGAGGTCATTATTAATTTTGGAGCTGCCGGAGCTGCAAAAAATGAATTTGTGGAAGCAGATAAAAATCCTGAGTGGGCAGTTTTGGAAAAACATATTTGGAATGGAGTGGTTTGGTCCAATTTATTTGGATTAAAAACCGGACTTTATAATCAAGCAGAACAGCTTTATCTTGCTTTGAAAGATCATCCAGATCTCCAAGGAAAAAAGTTAACATTGGTTGGACATTGTATGGGAGGGTCTTTAGCTTCCTATATAGGCATTAAAAACCAAGTTAAAGTCAATAGTTTTAATACACTTGCTCATGGAGTTAAAATTCAAAAAGAAATAGGAAATGAAAAGCTAAAGCATGCAGATGAATATGTCACTCATGTTTCTATAGGTAAAGACTTCTTTAGCGATTGTCCTAATACCTCAGTAATAGACCGCATCAGCAATTTAATGGGTATAAGGACTCCTGGAAATTTTGGTAAACACTATACAGTGCCAGTCTTTGCAGATTACAATAAAAAGAGTCAGGGAAATGCGTTAGCTAAAGCTAATCAGAATGGCATTCATAATTTCTTTGTAGGCAGTATGATGGCGCACTCAGGTTTTAGCAATAGAGACAAACCAATTAATTTACTGCAAAAAGGATTGATTTAGAGTTGCAATTCTAAATTTACACAGGATCTATTTAGGAAATTTACCACCTTAATAGATCCAAAATGAATTAATTTCCAATAATTTCTTTTATTATCTCATGAAACTCTCGTTTAAAAGTTTTCTGTGAGCTCGCGTCTATATTTTCTAATAAGTGTAAAAGCTCTAAAGCTGTTGCACGAGTTTCAATATCTGGATCAAATGCGCGATAGAAAAAAAGAGCCAAGGGATGTTGAGATTTGGAAAGAGTTTGATAAACATTATCAATAGTCAATTTCATTAACGCGACTTTATCAGGCGCTGTTTTAGCTGCAACAGTTTCTTCATCGCCAATAACATTGAATGGAATAAAACCTTCATCAAATAAAAGCTCCCAAATGACAATAGCTGTTGACCAAATATCTTGTGATGAGTCCTGATAAGCTTCTTCTTCCTCTTGTTCGTAATATTTAAGTTCTAGATTTTCTAGGGATCCCATCGTTATCGCTGTCGTTTTATTTCTACAAACACTGCCAAAATCTGCCAAGGCAATATGGCTATTTTTCCAATCAAATGCGCCTTTTTCTGTAATTCTTATTCCCGAAATAAAGATGTTTTCGAATTTTATATCCCGATGAATAAGCTTTTTTTTATGCATAAAAGCGACTGATGCTAAAAGTTCTTTTGCAAATCGCAAACAGATATGTTTGGGCAGAGTATTTTCTTCATTAAGCAGCCCAAAAAGTTGGTCAAGATCAAATTGATAAGATTTCATTATGATAACCATATGAGAATAGAACTTTTCAACTTGACTAGAGTCTTGATAAAAAATAATTTGGTAGACTTTAGAAAATTTTAGAGAGCTTGTTGATTTTTGGGCTAATTTGTTTAAAAGCTTTAAGTAACAGGCTTCCTTGCAATTCATCACTTTGAGGTTGTCTGCTTCATAAATATTTTCAAATCCATGAGTATCTAATCGAGCAAAAATTTTTACACGCTTGCCAAAATAAATTGCTGAATGATACTTTTTAAAAGATCCATTCACTTCATCATCAGGAAAATGAACAAAAATATGGTTTTTCGAAAAAACATCAATACGAAATATAATTTGTATATTTTTAGTATCTTTAAACCGCGTATCAAAAACAGTCCCACTAAATAAGGCTGGATACGAGACTTCTTTATTAACAAGTATTTTTTCTTGCTTGATAAACAAAAGCTGATAAATGAGTTTTAATACAATTTGATATTCTTCCTGTATATCAATTTTTTTAATTTGTTGCAAAATTGAGTTTTGATCAACAAAAGTTTCTTGTTTTACGCGATCAGAAAATGTTTGATAATAAATATGACAGGATCGAGTAATCGGCTTTTTTTGCAGAGTAATTCCTAAATACTTGTTCGATTTATGAGACTTTGGTGGATAAATATAAGAATCAATTTGCTGAATTTGCGTTGACTGTATTGTTCTTAAAGACATAGTTGTTTCCTCACATTAATAATAATAGCTAAAAGACTAAACTAGCTTTAAAAAACGATTTTAAAGTTAGTTTAGTGAAACCAAGGACGACTATTACAAAGAATTCAGTTAAGCATTACAGTTATAAATTGTATACTTATATCCTGTGTAAGACTATCCCCAAAATGGGCAGGCATAGTCAAATCTGATTGTATTACTGGATTAGATCGATGAGTTATTTCTGCTTGATCCTCTAGTTTAGGAAATTCTTCGACATCTTTCCAACAGTACTTCGAGGGAGTGCGCTTTAAAAGCACTCCCTCAAAAGAAATAGGATTAACAGGTTGAACTATTTTCTTATAATTAAAGCAAGATTTTCTCGCAAAAATTTTCCAAATTTTAAACTGTTTCTATTTCAAGCAAGGTCTCCGCTTCATCAGAGAATTTATCAAATTGTGCATCAATTTCTTCAATTTGCTTAAAAACTTCATCTGGAGAAAGAGTTCCAATATTATGGAGTAATTGATTCAGTTCGATAGCCTCTAAACGATTTTCTGGTTCTGGAGAAAAGATTCCATAAAAAAACTTTGCGACTGCCCCTGGATATTGCCCTAAAAATAGATGGAATTTTGTAAGCAACTCAGTTATTTTATCCTTATGTTTATATAAATCATCATTGGTTGCTATTATTGCAAAAATACGGCTTGATGGGTAAGTTTGTCCCTTAAAAAAGAGAATCCAAATGACGCATCCTACCGCCCAAATATCTTGTTTACTGGAAGACAAATAGTCAGAGCCCAAATCCCAAAAAAGTTCTGGAGCAAGGTAATTTAGTGTTCCTATTTTATTTTGTAAAGTTCCTTCAGTGGCCATATTTTCCCAATCACCTAAACAAATAGCAGGTTTTAGGCCTGGTTTGAATTCCAGCGCACCATCTTGCTTTAACTGAATGATAAAATCTTTAAAGAAAACATTCTCAGGTTTGATATCTCCATGAACTTTTTGTAAATTTTTTAAAGAATACATAATTTGTAAGAGTTGATGACTAAAATTAAAACAAATTGCAAGTGGAATTTCGACATTAAATTCTTTAAAGTACTCAAAAAAGTAACAAATATCTCCTTGAAATTGTTCGGTATAGTAAATCGCTTCTTCTGGATTTTCTATTGAGGGTGAAACGCTAATCCTTTCTATTTTAGGCATACCTTTAAAATTTATTTTGTCTAACTCCAAAATGTTGTTAATTTCATTGATGTTAGAACACGTTCTATCCTCAATTCTATCAGGATTGGATGCTTCTAAACGGCCGATTGGTGTAAAAGTAGGAATAGAGAGTGCGGGATAAAATGCTTTATGATAACCCTCTGCCTTTTTGTCTTTCCTTTTATAAAATAGCATTTGATTATCTGAAAACATTTCTAAGACGAATTTTTCTACTTTAGTTTCTGTCTCATTACAAATATTGATGAAAGCACCTTTAAAAGTAACGGGATATATAATTGCTTTACCACTACGAATTTTTTTTAAGTGATTAAAAAGTAAAATACAAAGAGAGATTAATTTTTCTTGATCAAGCTTACTTGTTGTTTTTTGAATTGTCTCCATAGCCTGCTCACAAATCAAACCCAGAGTTAAGTCATTCGATTTGTTATTTCTATACTGAGCTCTATTATAAACTTCTGCCCAAATTTTTTTAGAAACAGGAGTTGGTTTTAAGATCACGCCTCGAAATGTATACGGTTTATCTTGAGGAATTTCGTCCGGAATTAGATAAAGATTAGAAATAGATAATAACCTATTTATTTCTTTTTCTTCTTTAGTCAATTCAATTGTTGGTTGAATAAAAGGCTGAGTTGCGATAGGTAAAATTGAAGTAGTAATAATATTCTCCTGTTGTTTTCATTATTTAAAAAAAATAGATATAAATTTCAATAATGTTATCAAGGGTTAGATAAAAAAAACACTATTTTTAAATTTTATTTAATTAAAAAAAATAATATTTATAAAAAACAATTTTATTTTTTGTTTTTTTGTAAATAAAAAAGATAGAATTATATATTTAAAATTATGTTTTTTTTAATTAAAAAAATAATTAAAAAGAGATAGGGTAAAAATCTCAGGCTAGCTGATTAGCAGTATGTTTATTGGAGTTTCCTAGAAATTAAAAACAGCCCATTTTTTTCTAAAAAAAAGAACTAAATAGTTCAGCTAGAAGGATATAGAAATTATAAATTCTTGAGTACATTTCCCAGTTGATTTGTAAACCCGCTTAATGAAAATGCTCCACCTGAATGGATAATCAAAATATTCCCTTTAAGCTTTTTTTCTTCTATGATCCGCTGAGCTTCTAAAAAAAGTTTTGCCGAATAAATAGGATCTAATAAAAAACCCTCTTTTCGAGCAAATTTTATGATATATTCAAAAAGTGTCTGATTCGTCTGCCCAAATTTTTTCAATGATTGAGGAAGATAAAGTTCAAAATTTTTAATGGTGAAATCCTCTGTTTTTATAAGCTGACAAAACATATCTCTGTAAAACAAAAGTTTCTGCTGAAAAATTGTTTTATCTTCAGCCATAATCACTACATGAGTCATTGTTTTTTTTTGAATCCAATTTAAAGCAGTTATTAATATACCGGCTGTAATGCCTGTACCAGCGTCAATAAAAATATGATCGAACTCTATACAATTAACTTTCTCGTTTCTCAAGATATCAATCAGCAAAGTCAATATACCAGGTAATGCAGCTTCTACGCTTCCACCTTCCGGCAAAATAAATGTTTTGTAGGATTTAGTGGAAGCATAATGTTCTGCATATTTTTCCACTTTTTTCCATTCATCATTTGACAGCCATTGAATATTTTCTGGTGGAATAAGTAAAGCAGAAAAAAGAGCATTTCCCTCTTTTTTGCGTTCAAGTTGACCTTTGAGGAAGTAATAACTATTTATTTGATTTTCGATCAATAATTGCGATAGTCCCAAAATATGATTAGAATAGGCTCCACCGATGACAAGAACTTTCTTGACATGTTCTTTTTGAAAAAAAGGAATTAAAGAACAATATTTGCGTAATTTGGAACCTGAGATCGTGCAACTCAGCTCATCGTCTCGTTTGACAAAACAATTGACTTCTGGGTTGGAATATGAAGCTAAGCGGTGTATTCTGGATTCGACGGCATAATCTAACTTAAAAGTCGTGTTTAAAATTTGGAGGAGACTTTCTAAATGATCAAATGACATACCGGACTAAGACGCGTTCCACACGACGTCCTTCCATCTTAATTATTTTGAATTTAATTTTATTCCAAACAAAAGAGTCACCTACACGCGGGATACTGCCAATTTGGAACATGCAAAATCCACCTAATGTGCGATAATTTCTTTTATTTTCGTCAGGAAGAGAATCTAAATCAAATTCTTTTTTTAGATCATCAATTGCTAGCATTCCATCCACTATCCAAGAGCCATCTTTTCGCTGTATAATTTGATTTGTTGGTAATGCCGCCGAACTTGGCACATCTCCCACAATAGATTCGAGCACATCATGTAATGTGACCAGACCTTGCACGCCACCATATTCGTCTGTAACGATTGCCACGTGATCAGGAGTTTTTTTAAAGATTTCTAGCAGTTGAATCACTCGCATATTTTCAGGTACAAAAAGAGGAGGCTTAATCAACGTTTTAACATCAAATCGGCCCTTTGCTAAAACTTCATTGAGAATATCCTTCGATGTGACTAAGCCAATCACTTCATCTAACTCGCTGTCACACACGGGAAAACGATTATGAGGGGAGTCATCGACTTGTTTTCGAAGAAAATCCGCATCTTCATTAAGATCCAACCATTCAATATCAATACGAGGAATCATCAGCGCACCGACGCGTCGACTGCCCAACAAGAAAATACTCTCTAACATGTCATGCTCAGCTGGTTTCAAGACACCCGCTTGGTTCCCTTCTTCCAAAATGAGACGTATTTCTTCTTGCGTTATTTTTTCTTGTTCTCTGCCACGTGAAAGCAAGCGAGCAATGAATTCAAACGCGACTACAAACGGGCATGTAAAATAAATCAATGTCTTAATTAAACGGGCTGCTGTGGGAGCGAGTTTTTTCCAATAGAGGGCCCCTAAGGTTTTAGGAATCATCTCTGTGAACACCAGCATGGTCAGTGTCAAAATGATAGATATCCAGACGATCCATTGCTCGCCATACAACTCCGCTGCTGTCGCACCAACTCCGGCTGCACCAAATGTATGCGCGGCAGTATTCAAAGTTAAGATGGCTGCCAAAGGACGATCAATGCGCGCTTTTAAATCAGCTAAGATTTGTCCATCTTTAGGTCTCTTCTTTTTTAATACGGAAATGTAACCATTTGTACAACAAAGTAAGACTGCTTCCAAAACGGAACATGCAAAAGAAATAATGTGAGAGATTAAATAATAAAAAATTAAGGTAGACATATGAAAATAATTTAATGGTAAGGAGTGTATTTTGCACTATTTTTAATGTTTTAATCATCTAAGGTATGGGTTTTATTTGCAATTTAATTAAATCAAAACGATTGAGCATTTGGGAATTTTTTCCGAATTAATAACCCTTTTCAAAAGAATCTTATTCCAAAAGAGAAACTCACTTTACACTAAAATTTTTTTTTATTAACTTGTCGTTTCTTAAAATTATTTTTGAGGTTAGTTAATGCTATTATCACCAGTCACCCGCCCAGCTAATTCAGGTTTAGAAGAACTTCATGAATCGCCACTAACGAATCAGTCATTAGGCACTTCGGAAATTCAATGGAAAAATCCAGGCATGTCCACTCCAATGGAAAGAGATGAATTTCTAATTATTGACCAAGCTCGAGCCGATAATAATATAGATATGTTGTTAGTATTACCAGAAACCTTAAAAAATGCTAGACAAGTCCTGGATGTGGGTTGTGGTTCAGGAAACTCTACCGCTCATATTCATTCAAAATCTCCTGAAAATTGTCATTGTCTAGGAGTCGATACTCAAGAAAATATTGACTTTGCGCTCAATAAATATTTGCCTGTTAAGCATAATAATCTTTCTTACCAAGCAGTTGCTTCACCCTTTGATTTACCTGCTGCGCCATATGAAAATGGATGGGATGTGATTTCAGCTTTTGCCTTTTTTAGTTGGATACCCCTAGAAGCTCATACTGAAGTTTTAAGAAGAATGCATACGTTAATGGCTCCTAATGGCTTTCTTTTAGCCCGTACTCAAGCAGAAGGCAAACGCCCTTATCGTGAAGCTACAGATCTAGTCATGACATTTCCAGAGTGGATACCCTATTTTCAAAATTATACCAGTACTTACGAAGATCAAACGAAAAGAGGGTTTAAACAGTGTCTTAAGAATGCAGGTTTTGAAGTTGAAATCTGTAATTATTTCGAAGATGAATTTCTTTTTTTCTCTAGAGAGTCAATGATTAATTATTTCTTACAATGGTTACCTCAGCTCAGTGAAATTAAAGGTCAAACTTTGGAAGAAACCGGTCTTTTACATAGAAAATTTGTTACCCAAGTGATTGATATCTATTGCGACGATAAAGATCTTTGCGAAGAAATAAAAAATAATGAACTAATTAAATTGATATTTCCTGGCATTCTTGCAACAGCCAGAAAAAAAATCGATTCAAAAGCGATCCAATCTCAATCTGAAGAAAATTTTTCTAAAGATGAGCTTGACAAGCAAATCGCATATAATAGAAATAAGAGTCACTATTTCAACCCCATTCACAAAATAATTTAGATTTTTTTATGACACAACCTATGTATACCAATCGACTCATTCATCAAAAATCTCCTTACTTGCTGCAGCATGCACATAATCCTGTTGATTGGTATCCCTGGGGTGAAGAAGCTTTTCAAGCTGCTCGTGATCAAAACAAACCCATTTTTTTATCTATAGGTTATGCTACGTGTCACTGGTGTCATGTGATGGAACGCGAATCTTTTGAAGACATAGAAGTGGCGGAATTGATGAACCGCTTTTTTATTAATATTAAAGTGGATCGCGAAGAGTTACCGGATGTCGATGGACTGTATATGGAATTTGCACAAAGTATGATGGCTGGTGCAGCAGGTTGGCCTCTTAATGTTATTCTTACACCGGATTTACAACCCTTTTTCTCGACCACTTATTTACCTCCTTATAGCAGTCATGGCATGATGGGACTGACAGACATGATTCAACATATTTCGGAGCTATGGGCTGGTGAAGAACAAGATAAAATCATTACTCAGGCCGAAAAAATTGTCGATATTTTTGCAGATAGTATTCATGTTGTTGGTGACGACCTTCCTGAATACGATTATGTCCCTCTCACTTCTGATTTACTTTATAAGATGGCTGATCCTATCTATGGGGGGATCAAAGGAGCTCCAAAATTTCCAATTGGCTATCAGTATAGTTTTATGCTGGGTCAATACGTCGCGACAAAAGATGCTAGAGCTCTTTATTTAGTCGAAAAAACTTTGATGATGATGCATCGTGGTGGAATTTATGATCATTTGGGCGGTGGATTTTCCCGTTACAGTGTAGATGAAAAATGGTTGGTTCCACATTTTGAAAAAATGCTTTATGACAATGCTATTCTTGCTCAAACATATTTAGAAGCATGGAAAATAACTAAGAGACCTATTTATAAGCGCATTTGTCAAGAAATATTGAATTATGTATTAAGAGATATGACTCATCCTAATGGAGGATTTTATTCTGCAGAAGATGCGGATTCTGAAGGTTATGAAGGGCTATTTTATGTCTGGACTTATGATGAGATTCATCAAATATTAGGCGATAAAGCTGATTTATTCTGTCAATATTACACTATTACTCCCGATGGAAATTTTGAAGGTAAGAATATTCTCAACACACCGTTATCTCTAGAAGATTTTGCTGCCAAAGAAAAATTAAATAGTGAGCAATTTTCCTTAGACTTAGAACAGCAAAGAAAAAAACTTTGGGAGATTAGAGAAAAACGCACACATCCACTAAAAGATGATAAGATTTTATGCGCTTGGAATGGACTCATGATCTATTCCCTAACTGAAGCAGCTTTAGCCTTTGATCATGTTCCTTATTTACAAGCCGCTGTCAAGGCTGCTCATTTTATTAAAAAGGAACTGTGGCAAAATGATCGCCTACTTCGTCGTTGGAGAGAAGGGCAAGCCATGTTTACAGCAGGACTTGATGAGTACGCTTACTTAATTAGAGGTTTAATTTCTTTATTCGAAGCCAATGCGGGTGCAGATTGGTTATTATGGGCTGTAGAACTCACGGATATTTTAGAAAATAATTTTAAAGAAGAAAAAGGAGCGTTTTATCAGACAGATGGGACGGATCCAAATTTGATTATTAGGAAATGTCAATTTTCTGATGGAGCAGAACCTTCTGGTAACGCTATACATACCGAAAATTTATTGAGATTATTTCAGATTACAAATGAAGAAAAATACATGCTACAAGCTGAAGATGTACTGTGTGGAGTAAAATTTTACTTAGAAAGTTATTCCCCAGGTTATTGTTTTCATATCATGAATTTAGAATACTACTACGAAGAGTCTGCTCCCACTTTTATTATTGCTTTGAATTCAAACAAAGACTTAGAGGAAGAATTAAAACAACTTATTTTCCAAAATTACATTCCACATAGAATGGTTATTTGGCAAAATCAAGATGTTGAACTTGAAGAACTTATTCCATTTGTGCAGTATCACATTGCAAGTAATGATCAAACAACTTTATATATTTGTTATGAGGGATACTGTCAAAAGCCCTTAACAGATTTACAAGAGATGCGCCAAGTTATTGAGAAAATGTGATGAAAAACTAAAAAACTTGTTTTTTCAAAACAATGCTTGGAGTTATGTATAAAACTTGCTATTATTTTTTAATTTTTAAAAACTTTGATGTTTGAATCAGATTGACTAACATTTAGACAATTTTAGAAAAAATACTAACAGTTAGCTAATTAAAAATAATGGTTTGTTCTAATCAAATTTAACAATCCAAAATGTACAATTGATTTCTTATACCCATTCATCAAGAATAACAATAAATAATATGTGCTAAACTCTAAAAATAAATTTGGTTTCCGATGCCAATAAGTATCTTTCATCTTTTTTCAATTGGAATTGGTCCTTCAAGTTCACATACTGTAGGCCCCATGCGTGCTGCTTATCAGTTCGTATGTAATCTTCAAAAAATGGATTTGCTTTCTCAAATAACCAAACTGAGAGTCGATCTATACGGATCTTTAGCTTTAACAGGTAAGGGTCATGCAACTGATTTAGCAATTTTATTAGGATTAGAAGGGGAATCTCCCGAAGCAATAGATCCTTCTTTTGTTATTCCGCGTACTAACTATATTTCCATTAACAGACAGCTGACTGTTGCTGGGCAAAAAGTGATTACATTTGATGTCGCTACTGATCTTGTTTTTAATCGAGACAAACAACTTCCTTATCATCCTAATGGAATGCGTTTTCGAGCTTATCAAGACGATCAGTTGATTTTAGAAGAAATTTATTATTCTTTGGGTGGGGGATTTATTATTGATCATCCTCATGCGATGCAAGATCAAGTCGTGCAAACACAGACTGTGACTATTCCTTACTTTTTTGAAACCGCACAAGAGCTTTTAGATCTTTGTAAAAAGCACCATCTCACAATTGCTGAGCTCATGCTTGAGAATGAAAAAGTTTGGCATACTGAAGCTGAAATAAAAGCAGGTTTGCTAAATATTTGGCAAATTATGCAATCTTGCGTGAATCGCGGCTGTCAACAAACAGGTATACTACCTGGTGGACTCAATGTTAAAAGGCGCGCAAATGCTATTTATAACTACTTACAAGAACAAGAAAAAGTCCCTAGCCAAGAACGTGATCATGCCGAAATTTTAGACTGGGTGAGTTTATGGGCGCTTGCTGTTAATGAAGAAAATGCTGCAGGTGGAAGAGTTGTTACAGCCCCAACTAATGGGGCTGCTGGTGTCATCCCGTCAGTCATGCATTATTACAGAAAATTTGTTAAAAATTATTCCGAAGAGGGATTATTAAATTTCATGCTTGTTGCCGGAGCTATAGGAATCCTTTATAAAAAAGGTGCCTCTATCTCTGCTGCTGAAATGGGATGTATGGGTGAAGTGGGCGTTGCTTGTTCTATGGCTGCTGCAGGTTTATGCGCAGCTTTAGGGGGAACAAACGAACAAATTGAAAATGCTGCTGAAATTGGAATGGAACACCATCTAGGATTAACTTGTGATCCAGTAGCAGGACTTGTACAAATTCCTTGTATTGAAAGAAATACAATGGGAGCCACGAAAGCTATTACAGCGGCACGCTTGGCATTTGTTCATGGAGATGGTCAACATCGGGTGAGTTTAGATGAAGTCATTGCGACGATGAAACAAACAGGTATGGATATGATGGATATTTACAAGGAAACTTCACTGGGCGGCTTAGCTGTCAATGTTCCTTATTGTTAAAACAATTTAAATGATTGGTAGACAAATGGTGATGCTAGAAGAGCGTGAAAGTGTAACTTTAATGAGTCAAGGTAAAAAGATTTTTGGCATTTTGCACTTTCCGGCTCAAGCGCAAATACCTGTGCCGGCTATTGTCATTTGTTCTGGTTTTGGAGGAAATAAAGCCGGAAAGTTTCGTGTCTTTGTTTCAATTGCGCAGAAACTGGCTCAACAAGGCATTGCTGTGCTGCGATTTGATTATAGAGGGGCTGGAGATAGCGAAGGGGAATTTACTGAAATGACAATCAAAAGTCAGGTAAATGATGTATTGATTTGTTTAGACCATTTAAAAAAAGATATAAGGATTGATGCAACACGTTTGGGGCTACTAGGACGTTCTTTGGGTGGGATGATTGCCATTTTAGCGGCCGCTCAATTTCCTGCACTAAAAAGTCTTGCTCTGTGGGCTCCGGTTTATTCCAGTACTCCTTGGAAAAAAATGTTTGAAACTTTTTCTTTTGCATCTGAAGGTTTTATAAAAAAAGATGTTTTAGCCCACTTACCTACGAATCTTCCAGAAATTCCAGGGATAGAATTTCTTGAACAATTTTTTAACGTAAATTTACATAAAGAGCTCAATCAGCTGACTCACATCCCTCTTTTACACATTCATGGAAAAAAAGATGAGTTTGTTAAATTCGAGCAGTCTCTTGATTATCAAAATGCTTGCCAAAAAAATCAAAAAACTTGTTTTATACAACTTCCGCAAAGTGACCATGATTTCTCACTTGAAGAAGAACGTTCATTAGCTGTTTCTAAAACTTGCCAATGGTTTAAAGAAACGCTTTAACTAGGAATGCAACGATGTCTTTACATAAAGATTTAAGCCCTCTTGGACGTATTCGTGCAGCTTATGTGCCTGCATTGCCTTCTATATTAAAAGATTTGGCAACTTTAAAAGTTGTTGAGAAGAATGAAAAAGAAAAATCATTTAATACTGAACTTAACGCTCTATTTCCCTTCACTTATTCCCAACCATTTTTAGAATTTACTCAGTCATTATCTCAATCTTTTGTACCTTTAAAAGTAGGAGTTGTTTTTTCAGGAGGTCAAGCTTCTGGAGGACACAATGTGATTTCTGGTTTACTGGATGCTCTTTTAAAATTAAATGCAAAAAGTTGTTTGATGGGTTTTTTAGATGGACCAAAAGGAATAGTGGAAAATAAATACATAACTATCGATCTAGACAACATGGCTTCCTATAGAAATCAAGGAGGTTTTGATTTAATCGGATCGGGTAGGACAAAAATCGAGACCACTCAACAATTTGAAGCAATTGAAAAAAACGTGCGCGCTTTGGGTTTAGACGGTTTGGTTATTATAGGCGGAGATGATTCAAATACTAATGCTGCATTCATAGCTGAATATTTTAAACAAAAAAATCTAAAAACCTCTGTGGTTGGTGTTCCAAAAACCATTGATGGAGATCTTCAAAATGAATTTATTGAGATTTCATTTGGGTATGATACAGCTTGTAAAATTTATTCAGAATTTATCGGCAATTTAGCTAAAGATGCACTTTCAGCAAAAAAATATTATTTCTTTGTAAAAATGATGGGAAGGTCGGCATCTCATGTAGCTTTAGAGTGCGCCATAAAAACACAGATCAATCTTGCTTTAATTGGTGAAGAAATAGCAGATTTAAAGATGACTTTAAAACAAGTTATTGACACGATTGTAAATTTAATTTGCCAACGTGCTTCTGTCGGCAAAAATTACGGAGTGATATTGATTCCTGAGGGAATAATTGAGTTCATTTCCGAATTTAAAGTATTACTAGTCGAGCTAAATCGTTTACATGCAGAAATCGAAAAAGCTGATGAAAATAAACTTGAACGAATTAGCCAATTACTAACCCCTCTTTCCGCTCGATGTTTAAATGATTTACCTGCGAATTTCCAAAAACAATTGCTATTTGATCGAGATCCGCATGGAAATATTCAAGTCTCCAAGATTGAAACAGAACGTTTGATTATTCAACTGGTTGAACAAGAGTTAATTAAGCGTAAAAATGAGCAAGGTTTTCAAGGGGAATTTAATGCTCAGCCGCTTTTTTGTGGTTATGAGGGTCGATCAGGGTTGCCATCAAATTTTGACTGCCACTATTGTTATTCTTTGGGTCATTTAGCTGCTGTTCTAGTCAATTCACAAATGAGTGGGTACATGGCTTGCATTAATAAGCTCGATAAAAATGTAGAGCAATGGGAAATTTGCGGTACGCCTATTACAAGAATGCTGCATTTAGAACAAAGAAAAGGAAAGATGACAGCAGTTATTCAAAAAGGGCTTGTGAATTTAAAAGGTAAGCTTTTCAAATTCTATCAATCCAAAAAATCGTCTTGGATGTTAGAAGATGCTTATTTATGTCCAGGTCCAATTCAATATGAAGGGGAGAGAGAAATCACAGAAGCTCCTCCCTTAATCCTCAACTTTATTGAAAAAAAATAATTCTTGTTTAAGCAAATATTAGATAAGAAAGACAAATCATCGATCTATTTGTAATTTTATTTTAAGATTTTTACTGCCAATAAATTCCTTTAAAGGCTACATTTATTTTAAGATAAAAAAATAATAAAATTAACGATCTGAATTTTGGTTAGTGAGGCTGTCATGTATAAAAAGGTAACTGTGGGAATATTGGTTATAGTTGCAATACTTGCTTTCGTTGATTTTAATCTGAGTAAAAAAGATATCAAAAATTCCATTCAAGAAAAAAATCTTCCTCCAAAAGACTGGAGTAAATTTTTTCCTTTTACAGGAAAGTTCACGGTTTATTTGCCAAAAGCGCCTAAGTATGCCATAGATGTCATTAATGAACCGAATACTGACATTAAGCGTTGGTATGAGATGTATGCGTCAGAAGAGGTGAATGGCACAGTATTTTTATTGAATTTGATTAGCTATCAATCAGAACCTGATCCCCATCATGTAAAAAATCTCTTACACAATGTTATTAACGAGCTAGTTTCGAGTAATTTGAATAACCATGTGATAGAGATTAAAGATGGCACGTTTAAAGAGAGAGAGGCTGTGTTTTTCAATATAGAAAATGAAGCGATTGAGGTAAAAGGGGTGGCATTTTTGGCTGGAAAAACTATTTACCAGTTAACTTATACCTCACTGTCTGAAAACTTTGAAGATGATGAATATCAAAACTTTATTAATTCATTTGAGCTTGTCAAACAAAATTTACCAGAGGGAAACCCATGAAACTTTTATCTTTTTTTAAAACAAAAACTACCTATATAGTTTTTTCAGTTTTAATCTCAATGTCATCTCAAGGATCAGCTCAAATCCAATCTTCAAATACTGGTAAATCTGATCTGAATTCTATGGGAATAGAACCTATGAAGCCTCGTGAGCCCTTAAATGCTCCGCCTAAAAGTTCTTCTTCTTCAGTTGCGCCAATGACAATGCCTTCCGCACCTTCGATAGGTGCGGCCAATTATTTTTATCCCGGTTTAATTGTGCGGCGAGGGGGTGGTTGGCAAGGTGGGGATAATTTGCTTAACCTCTCACCAAATATCGGCATCTATTTTAATATTTCTAAGCCTGAAAACGATATGTTTGAAATTAACGAAGAAAAATTAAAGCTTGAGTGTCGAGATCTATTTGAAAAGGCGGGCATTAATCCAAGGATTATGATTGATAAAGAAGGGCAGCCTCCATTACCTTTTTTTCAAGTTCAAATTCTTATTTATCCCATTAAAGATGGTTACGTCGCTGCCTGTGAAGGACGTCTCTTTGAATCTGTAGTCTTAAAGCGCATTGAAATGGATACTAATATGGCTTTTCAAGGCGTTACATGGCAAAAATCCACATTAATTGTTGGCCCTACAGGAAAATTTCCTGATCAACTGCATTCAACTGTAGAAGATATTGTCAAGTCATTTGCAGATGTTTATCAAGCTTTTTCCAAAAAATAAACGCTTTCTTAAAGTCCGTCGCTGTCTCTTAATTAATCTGTAATTTTGAGACAGCTTAATTCAAGGTAGTGATAAAGATGTTATGCTGCCTGGAATTTTTTAACTTTAAAGTTGGAAATAACTCTAACTCATACAAATCCTATACCTGCTGATAAAATGGCAGGAAGAACAGGAAGAATGCAAGGGGATAGAGTAGTGACAACTCCCGCTAAGAAAGTAAAAAAAATATAAAAACATCTTTGTTCCTCTTTTTTTTAATAATTAATCCCATCACCTCGACTTTGCAAAAAGATTTGCAAAATCATGCAGCCTGCATCAACATTCGTACCAGGAAATCCCTAACAGACTTCTTTAACCCTTCATCTTGTAATTGAATTTTG
>Ga0105045_10000371_pt1 | contig 31423 bp, 28 predicted proteins | sample MAT02_FD_78089 | JGI IMG/M metagenome (GOLD analysis project Ga0105045, IMG submission 78089) | Freshwater microbial communities from Lake Fryxell liftoff mats and glacier meltwater in Antarctica - MAT-02 (megahit assembly) | ecosystem: Environmental > Aquatic > Freshwater > Ice > Liftoff... | reverse complement strand
TCCCGCAGCAGGCGCCGCATGATCTTGCCAGAGCGCGTCTTTGGCAGATCCGCGCTGAACAGAATGTCATCCGGCCGTGCGAGCGCACCGATCTTCATCGCCACATGCTCGCGCAACTCGTCGCGCAGGCTGCCGCTTTGCGTGAACCCCGCGCGCAGCGTGACGAACGCCGCGATCGCCTGGCCCTTGATTTCGTGCGTCTTGCCCACCACCGCCGCTTCCGCCACCGCGGGGTGATCCACGAGCGCGCTCTCCACTTCCATCGTGCCGATGCGATGACCGGCTACGTTGAGCACGTCGTCCACGCGCCCGAGAATCCAGAGGTAGCCGTCTTCGTCGACCTTGACGCCGTCGCCGGGGAAATAGAGATCGGGACGCCCGGGCCACTTGGAGAAATAGGTGTCCACGTAGCGCTGATCGTCACCCCAGATGGTGCGGAGCATGGACGGCCACGGATGCGTGATGGCCAGCAGTCCGCCACCCTGCGCCACTTCATGGCCGGCGCTATCCAGCAGCACCGCGCGAATGCCGGGAAACGGCACGGTGGCCGAGCCGGGTTTTGTAATCGTCACCCCCGGCAGCGGCGAGATCATGATGGCGCCCGTTTCTGTTTGCCACCACGTGTCCACGATCGGGCAGCGTTCCTTGCCGATGTATCTGTGGTACCACATCCACGCTTCCGGATTGATCGGCTCCCCCACCGAGCCCAAGAGTCGAAGCTGGGATAAGTCATGCTTCTCCACGTACGGAACGCCCCACTTCATGAACGAGCGGATCGCTGTGGGCGCGGTGTAAAAGATGGTCACCCCATACCGTTCGCAGATCTGCCAGAGGCGGTCTTTGTCGGGCCAATCCGGCGCGCCCTCGTACATCACGCAGGTCGCCCCGTTGGCGAGCGGACCGTATACCAGATACGAGTGGCCGGTGATCCACCCGATGTCGGCGGTGCACCAGTACACGTCGCTGTCTTTCAGATCGAACACGTACTTCGTGGTGGCCGCCACGCCGGTGAGATAGCCACCGGTGGTATGCACGATGCCCTTCGGTTTCCCCGTGGTGCCCGACGTGTACAGAATGAACAGCAGATCCTCGGCGTCCATCACCTCGGGCTCGCAGTATTTGGCCACCTGCCGCTTGAGGCGATGCCACCAGTGATCACGTCCCTCCTGCATTTCCGCAAATGTTTCATCACCCACGCTACTGCGACGGCGCATCACCACGAGCAGATGCTCGATGGTAGGGCATTCTTTCACCGCTTCGTCGGCGTTGCGCTTGAGGGGAATGATCTGACCACGCCGATAACCGCCGTCGGCAGTAATGAGCACCTTGCAGCCGCAATCGTTGATCCGGTCTCGCAGCGACTCGGGCGAGAACCCGCCGAACACCACCGTATGCACGGCGCCGATACGCGCGCACGCCAGCATCGCGATCACCGCCTCGGCGATCATCGGCAGATAAATCGCCACGCGATCACCTTTTTGCACGCCCAGTTTTTTGAGCATGTTCGCCGCGAGATTCACTTCGCGATACAGATCCCAGTACGTGTAGGTGCGACGATCACCCGGCTCCCCTTCCCAGATCAACGCCGCTTTGTTGCGACGCGCTCCGTGAATGTGCCGGTCCACACAATTCACCGACACGTTGAGCTGGCCGCCCTGAAACCACGTCGCGTGCGGCGGCGTCCATTCCATCACGGTGTTCCACGGCTTGCTCCATGCGAGTTCTCCCGCCTCGCGCGCCCAGAAGCCGAGCGGATCGATGGCGGCATCTTCGTGCAAGCGCGGCGTCTGCACACGCGCCGTGGCGCGGAACGCGTCGGGGGGTGGAAACGATCGGGTTTCGTGCAGCAGGACGTCGATGTCGTTCATGGGCGGAGTTGAGGCGGGTCGCGGAGCCCGAAGCGAATGTCGCGGGCCTGTGCGTGTCCTGCTAATGTAGAGCGATGCCAACACCGCACGGAACAGGGGCGACCACAGTCGCGTCGTCCAGCACCGGGGCCGCGCTCGCCGCGTCCGCGCTCGTGCGCGCCTTCGGCGGGCGTCGGGCCGTGAATGGTGTGTCACTCACATTGGGCGCCGGCGACTGCCTCGCGCTCTTCGGGCCCAACGGGGCGGGCAAGACCACCCTGCTGCGCCTGCTGGGTGGGTTGCTCAAGCCCAGCAGCGGGAACACGCTGCTGTACGGGCACGCGATGCCTGGCGAAGCCGAAACGCGACGCCTGGTGGGGTTGATCTCGCACTTCGCCATGCTCTATCCGGCGCTCACCGTGCGTGAGAACGTGCGTTTCGCCGCCGAGTGTCAGGGCGTGGTCGATGCCGATGGTGCCACCACGCGTGTGCTCACGCGCCTGCGGGTGCTGGAGCGGGCCGATCAGCCGGTGCGCGCGCTCAGTCGGGGGCTGCAGCAGCGGGTGTCGATTGCGCGGGCGCTCGTTCATGGACCGCGCCTCGTACTGCTCGACGAGCCCTACACCGGACTTGACGACGTGGGAGCCCGCGCACTCACCGAGGCGCTGCAGGAGATCCAGGCGGACGGTGCCATTCTCGTGCTGGTGACCCACCATTTGCACGAAGGGCTCGCACTGGCCACCGAGGCCGCCATTATGCTGGAGGGGCGGTTCATGCACACGGAGCGGGCCGGTCCGACCGGATTTCACGTGGCCACGTATCAGGAGCAGTACCGTCGGCTCGTGTCTGAAGGGACTGCATGACGGTCCCGCACCGCGCTCCGGCGTTTCTGGCCGACGCCTGGCGGATTGCCCGCAAAGATCTCCTCATCGAGTTCCGGACCCGCAGCGCCTTTTTAGCCGCTGCCGTATTCGCGGTGCTGGCCGTCGTCATTTTTCGCTTCACGTGGGATCCCACAGCGATTCCAGCCATTGATCTCGCACCAGGTGTGCTCTGGGTCATCTTCACCTTCTCCGGCCTGTTGGGGCTCAATCGGTCGTTCGGGCTCGAACTGGCGGAGCGGGCGTACGACGGCCTGTTGGCGTCGCAGGTGTCGCGGGAAGCCATTTTCGCCGGCAAAGTGCTCGCCAATCTCGTCTTTGTGGCGGCGGTGCAGGCGTTGGCGCTACCGGCGGTGGCGCTCTTCTTCGATCTTTCGGTGGGACCCGGTTGGTGGGCGGTGGTAGGGATCGTCCTGCTGGCGTCGCTGGGGCTCTCGGCGGTGGGCACATTGTTCGCGGCCATCGCGGCGAACACCAAACTCGCCGAGCTGTTGTTGCCGATGATGACGCTGCCGTTTTTTGTGCCGCTGGTGATTCCGGCGGCGCAGGCCTCCGCGCTGGTGATGCGCGGGCAGCCGCTGGACGACGGCATGGCGTGGCTCAAGGTGTTGCTGGCGTTCGATCTGGTCTTCGTGTCCGCGTGTCTCGCGGTGTTTCCGTTCACGATCGAGGAATAGTCATGTCGGTATCCAGTACCGCGCCGCGTCCTGTGGCGCTGCCGTCGGCGAAGGGCTTTGATGCGTGGCTCGCACTCGCGCTCGTTGCGTGTGTCGCGGCGTCCGTTCGCGCGATCTGGTTCACGCCGGTCGACGCCATGCTCGGCGCCGCCCAGAAAATCTTTTACGTGCATGTCCCCGCTGCGATCATCGGGCTCTACCTGGCCTGCGGTCTGCTCTTTGTGAGCAGTATCATGTACCTCTGGATCAAGGACGAACGACTCGACCGGATGGCGGAGTCCGCCGCCGAAGTGGGGTTGGTGTTCATGGGGATCGTGCTGATCACCGGTCCGGTGTGGGCCCGGACCAGTTGGGGCACGTGGTGGGTGTGGGAAGCCCGGATTACCAGTACGCTGTTCCTCTGGCTGCTGGTGCTCGGCTATCTCGTGCTGCGTGGCGGCGTGGAGTCGCCCGAGAATCGCGCGCGATTATCCGCCGTGATGGGCACACTCGCAGCGCTCCTGGTGCCGTTCATTCACCTCACCGTGAAGCTGTTCCGCGGTATGCATCCCGAGCCGGTCGTGCTGGCGCCTGAAAAGCCCAAGATGCCGCCCGAAATGTTGTCTACGTTCGGACTCTCCATGGGCGCGTTTCTTCTGCTCTTTATTGCGCTGCTCCGGCTGCGCTACCGGTGGGCGGCGGTGCGCGACGCGCGCGCGGCCCTGGAGGCGGCGTGATCCTGCCGGACTTGACCATGCGGTTGGCTACGGTGGCCGCCTCGATGGTCGATGCCGTGCAGGACTCCAGCGCGGTGGCCTATGTCCCCAAGGCCAGTGGTCCGCCGGATTCGTCGCCCTACATGTGGCTGGGCTACGCCATTACCTTCGCGGCGTACGGTGGGTACATCGTGCTGCTGCTCCGCCGCATGGCTCGCGCGCGGCGGCCCTGATTCGCGGCCGGTGAATGCCCCACTTGGCACTTGGCTGTCCGGCGTCCGCATCGCCGTCACCCGCGCCGGTGAGCGTGGGTCGCCGCTGGCCGATGCGCTGCGACGCGTCGGGGCCAGTGTGCACGAACTGCCGCTCACGCGGATCGAAGCGCTGAATCCGGCGCCGCTCGCTGCGGCCGTCGCCGGGTTGGCGGGTTACGACTGGATTCTGCTCACCAGTGTGAACGCGGTGGAGTTTTTGGCCCGCGCCGTGCAGCAGGGCCACGCCGACGCGGTCATGGCGACGCGTCGCCTGGCCGTGGTAGGGGTGGCTACCGCCAACGCCGTGGAGGCACAGGGCTGGCGCACGCCCACCGTGCATCCGGAGCGGGCGCAGGCCGAGGGGATGCTCGACGCGATGGCCTCACGGATCGACGTAGACGGGGCCCGCATGCTGTATCCGTCGGCCGCCGGGGCCCGCGATGTGCTCCCCGACGGGCTGCGCGCCCTTGGGGCCGAGGTGGATGTGGTGGCCACGTACCGGAGCGCCCCTGACGCCGAGGGGCAGCGTCGGTTGCTGGCTTTGGTGGAGGCTGGCGAGCTCGATCTGGTGGCCGTGGCGGCGCCGAGCGCCATTGACGCGCTGCTCGACGCGCTGCCGGCCGAATATGCGCGCCGGCTGCCGGTCACCTGTATTGGTCCGGTGACGGCGCGTGCGGCGCGCATGGCGGGCTTTCCGGTGGCCGTGGAGTCGTCGGCGGCCACAATGGAGGGGTGGGTGAAGAGTCTCGTCACCGCCTATGGCGGCGGACGCATCGCGCCGCCTCGGTCTTGATCATATCTTGTACGGATGACTGAACCTGTTGTCCGCATCGGCACCCGCTCCTCGGCGTTGGCGCTGTTCCAAGCGCGCCAAGTCGCCGCCCTGCTCGCAGAACGTGGGATCGCGAGTGAACTCGTGACCTATACCACCATTGGCGACCGCATTCTTGATCGCCCGCTCTCCGCGATCGGCGAGAAGGGACTTTTCACGGCTGAACTCGAGGCCGATCTTCTGGCCAATCGCACCGACTGTGCGGTCCACTCGCTCAAGGACTTGCCCACGGCCGATCCCGAGGGGCTGACCGTCGTGGCGATGCTTGAACGCGAAGATGCGCGCGATGCGCTGGTTACGCGCCCTGGCATCACGGCCCGGTCACTGGCCAAGCTGCCCAAGGGCGCGCGTGTGGGCACGTCATCATTGCGCCGACGCGCGCAGTTGCGGGCACTGCGCCCGGATCTTGAGGTGTGCGAACTCCGCGGCAATGTGGGCACGCGCCTCAAGAAGATCGATAACGGCGATGTGGATGCCGCGCTGCTTGCTGCGGCAGGCTTGCGTCGCCTCGGCCTGGCCGATCGCATCGTGGCACTCCTCGATCCGCCCGACTGGTTGGGCGCGCCGGGGCAGGGCGCCATTGCCGTGCAGGCGCGCGCGAATGATGACCACATGACGGCCATTCTGTCGTCACTCGATCACGCGGCCACGCGCCACGCGGTGACCGCAGAGCGCGCGCTGCTGGCGGCGCTTGAAGGTGGATGTCAGGTGCCGATTGGTGCGGCTACCAAGTTCGAGGCGGAATACGGTCTCATGCTGCATGGCATGATCGCCTCGCTGGATGGTGTGTCGGTGGTGCGCGGCGGCTTGCCGGTACGCGCCGACGACCCCGCAGCGAGCGGGCGCGAACTCGCACGGCAGCTGCAGGCAGCGGGCGGCGCGGGCATTCTCGAAGAGTTACGCGCCGGCGCTGAGCAGGGTACGCATGGCTGAGGGTCTGTTCCCCGTTGATCTGCCGGTGCGCATGCGTCGTCTGCGTCGCACCGATGCGATCCGTCGCGTGGTGCGCGAAACGCGCCTCGATCCGGCCCAGTTCATCTGGCCGTTGTTCGTACGGTCGGGCACTGGCCTCCGTGCGCCGATCGGCTCGATGCCGGGTGTTTCGCAGACGTCGGTGGATGAGCTGCTGAAAGACGCGGGGCGCGCCGTGGCGGCGGGCATTGGCGGCATTCTGCTGTTCGGCATTCCCGATACCAAAGACGCCACGGGCTCCTCCGCGTGGGACCCACATGGTCCAGTGGCGGAAGCGGTGCGTGCGGTGAAGCGCGACTTCCCGAAGTTGCTGGTGATTACCGATGTGTGCATGTGCGAGTACACCGATCACGGACACTGCGGTCTGCTCACGCCCGCAGGCGATGTAGACAACGACGCGACGCTTGCGCTGCTCGCGCGCGAAGCCTTGGCGCACGCTGAAGCGGGGGCGGACATCATCGCCCCCAGCGATATGATGGACGGGCGCATCGGGTATCTGCGCCGCGCACTCGATGCAGCGGGATTCACGCACGTGCCCATTATGAGCTACGCGGCCAAATATGCGTCGGCGTTTTACGGACCATTCCGCGAGGCGGCGGAGTCTACGCCAACCTTCGGTGACCGACGCAGCTATCAGATGGACCCGGCCAATGCGCGCGAAGCGATTCGCGAAGTGCGACTCGACGTGCAGGAAGGCGCGGACATTCTGATGGTCAAGCCGGCCGGTGCGTATCTCGACATTATCGCCGCGGTCAAGCAGGACACCGGCATGCCGCTCTGCGCCTACCAGGTGAGCGGCGAATATTCGATGATCAAGGCCGCCGCCGAACGCGGCTGGATTGACGGCGAGCGCGCGATGATGGAATCGCTGGTGGCGATCTCACGCGCCGGTGCCGACCTCGTGATTACATATTTTGCCCTTGACGCCGCCGCTGTGTTGCGGCGCTCCTGACCTCTTATCTCCTCGGCATGCATAACCCTTGGCGCGATCTTCCCCCCGGTCCCCACGTTCCTGAGTTGGTGACCGCGATCATCGAAATCCCCGCCGGATCGCGCAACAAGTACGAGCTCGATAAAGAGTCCGGACATTTCAAGCTCGATCGCGTGCTCTATTCGGCCGTGCATTATCCCGGTGACTACGGGTTTATTCCGCGCACGCTCCACGAGGATAACGATCCGCTCGATATTCTCGTGCGCATCAACGAGCCCACCTTCACCGGCTGCCAGATTACCTGCCGCCCGATCGGTGTGCTGCGCATGCTCGACCGCGGTGAGCCCGACGAGAAAATCCTCGCCGTACCCGCCGACGATCCGTATCACCAGGATATTTTCGACATCGCCGACATGCCCGCCCATTATTTGCGCGAGATCGAGCATTTCTTCGGGATCTACAAGGATCTGGAAGGAAAGCGCGTAGAAATCGCCGGCTGGGAAAAGAGCGAGAAAGCCATGGAGATTATCGAGCGGAGCGTCCAGCGATACGCCGAGACGTATTTGAAATAGCTAAGGGCTCAGAGCTCAGAGCTCAGAGCTCAGAGCTAAGAGCTCAGAGCTTGACTGTTTTTAGCTCTTAGCAGGATGATGGAAAAGTTCGTTGTATTCTACCTGGCGTAGGCTGAGGATTGGCCGATCTTGGCGCATCCGCAACTGGAGCCTGTCGATGCGTGGTGCCGATCAACCACAGACTACGATGTTCAGTCAGGTCTCGGTCGACGACCGGATTTTGGCGGAACATCCGCTGCGGGTAAACCACGCGCTGGTGCAGCCGATCTTGACGGCGCTGTCTCCCCGGTTCGACGCCATCTATGCCACGCGGACGGGGCGCCTGTCCATTCCGCCCGAGCGCTTGGTGCGCGCACTGTTACCGCGGGTGCTCTTTACGATTCGGAGCGAGGGGCAGCTCATGGAGCCACTCAACGACAGACTGCTGTTCCGCTGGATGGTAGGATTGAATCCCGATGATACCGTGTGGGTGCCGACGGTGTTCAGCAAGAATCGCGACCGGTTGATCGAGGGACACATCGCGGATGCGTTCATGCAGGACGTGCTCAAAGCGGCGGACGTGCGCGCCCTGCGATCGCACGAGCATTGCACCATCGATGGCACGCTGCCGGAGGCGTGGGCGAGCCACAAGCGCTTCCGGCTGAAGGACGATCTGTCGTCGCCACCGTCGGACGGGGATCCCAGGAATCGGACTGTCGACGTTCGCGCCGAACAGCGCTCGAACACGACCCACGCATCCGTCACAGATCCCGACGCGCGACTGGCGCGGAAGAGCTACGGGACCGCGAGCATCTCGGGCCTCTGGGCCGTGTGTTGATGGACAATCGCCATGGCCTGATCGTGGCGACGGATGCGCGCGCCCCGGGCTACGACGCGGAACGCGACGCCGCGCTCGAAATGTTCAGGACGAGCGAACCGCGCGAACGCCGCCGCACGCTGGGCGCGGAGAAAGGCTGCGCCGCCGAGCCGCGTACGGCGCGCGCGACACCTCTCAACCGACCCTTTGAACCCTTCTGACACGAATATCGCGAGTATTTCGCGCAAACGCGCTTTTTCATCACCCTCTTAGCTCTTAGCTCTTAGCTCTTAGCTCTTAGCTCTTAGCTCTTAGCTCTTAGCTCTTAGCTCTCAGCTCTTAGCTCTCAAAACCATCGCCGCGTTGATCCCGCCAAAGCCGAAGCTGTTCGACAACACCGTCTTCGGTTGCACGACCCGACCCGTTTTGGGTACATAGTCAAGATCACAGGCCGGGTCGGGGGTGTCGAGGTTGAGAGTGGGTGGGATCCACCCGTTCGCGATGGTCAGTGCGGAGATGGCGGCCTCAAAGGCACCGGAGGCGCCGAGGGCGTGGCCGTAGTAGCCTTTGGTGCTGGAAATGGGTACTTGGTACGCGTAGTCGCCAAATACCGTTTTCATGGCGAGCGTTTCGGTGGGATCATTGAGCGGCGTGGCACTGCCGTGGGCGTTGATGTAATCCACCTCTGTTGGCGCGACGTCGGCGTCGGCCAGTGCCTGTCGTATGCAACGGGCGGCCTGTTTGCCGTCGGGGAGCGGCGCGGTCATGTGGTGCGCGTCGTTGGTCGTGCCGAAGCCGCTGATCTCCGCGTAAATGCGGGCGCCGCGCGCTACGGCGTGCGACCACTCTTCGAGCACGAGGACGGCGGCCCCTTCGCCCATCACGAAGCCGTCGCGATTGGCATCGAACGGACGTGAAGCCGTGGCCGGATCGTCGTTGCGTGTGGACATCGCGCGGATGAGTGCGAATGCACCGAAGCAGAGCGTGGCGAGCGGCGCTTCCGAGCCGCCGGCGAACATCACGTCGGCGTAGCCATCACGGACCTGCCGAAACGCTTCCCCAATGGCGATCGAGCCCGAGGCGCAGCTCATGGCGTTGGTGCTGTTGGGCCCCGACACGCCAAACTCGATCGCCATGTTGCAGCTGGCTGACCCTCCGAATACCGCCAGCGCCAGCGTGGCATCCACGCTACGCAGTCCGCCGCGCATGAAGCGCGCCGCCTGCTCCTCGGCGTAGCCCACGCCGCCCAGTGCGGTGCCCATCATGGCGCCCACCCGATCGCGGTCTTCACTGGCCAGGTCGAGGGCGGCATCCTTCACCGCCAGCAGTGAACTCACCACCGCGAACTGGCTGAAGCGGTCCATCCGCTTCACGCGACGCGGGTCGAGATAGTCGGTGGCGTCAAAGCCATGAATTTCGGCCGCGCACTGCGATCGATAAATGGAGGAATCAAAGCACGTGATCGGGGCTACCACCGATCGCTCTGCCTTGAGCCCCGCCCATAGCGCGTCGACGCCTGTGCCGATGGGCGTCACACAGCCGATCCCGGTAATCGCCACACGCCGGCGCGGCGGGCGTGGCGAGGCGTGCGATGTTGACATGGCGCTCATCGTGCCGCCTCTTCCGCGACGCGGCCCAGTCCCGCCAGCGTCCGCGACGCGATGCCGTGCACGAACACCGGTCCGATGACCTGCGTGGCGGCGAAGGCGCCAATCAGCGGCCACGACGGTCCGTTCCAGACGTGCACGATCCGCACCAAAGTACCATCCGATTGAGGGGTAAAACTCCATTCGACATCCATCCGCTTGGTGACACCGCCCACATGGCGGAAGCGGATCCACGGCACCGTGTCGTTGACCGCCATTTCGGACAGCCACCAGGTAGGCCAGCCCACCGGGCCGAACGGTCGGTTGGCCGACATCTCGACCAGCCCGCCACCGTCGGGGGTCCGCTGGCGGAAGCGCACAAACCGGTAGTGCGGCAAATAGGCGGGCCAGTGCTCCACGGCGCGGGCGATCTCGAAGATGCGCGATACCGGCGCACGCACCACTGACTCGTCCACGGTGGTGAGCAGTCGATCGGTGGGCAACGGCCCGAGCGCGTAGTTGGTGGACATTGGTGAGGAAAGAGGAGAAGCGCGCATCAGGCAGGAGTCCAGCAGGCCACAACCCGGAAGCCCAGCCGCCCGCGCGTCATCACTGGTCGACCGGTGGCGCGTTCAATGAGCGCCCGCAATTCGTGGCGGGTGAAGCCGCGTAACACGGAAACCACGCCGTCATGGCGACTGACTGGATGAAACCCCAGCAGGAATGATGCGGTCCATAGTCCAGCCACGGCGAACCAGCTGCGGCGGAGATCACCGATGATCACCACTTTGCGTGCCACGCGGGTGCACTCTTGCAAGAGTTGCTCGGCGGCGGGCGTGTCAAAGTGGTGCAGGACCTGCGAGCAGGTCACGATATCGATGCTGCGATCGGCGAAGGGTAATCGCATCGCATCGGCGGCCAGCACATGCGTACAGGCAGGCTGTGCGGCGCGCGCGAGCTGCGGAACGAGCTCCACCCCCACGGTGGTCAGCGGCACTTGCAGCGACTCGGCAACGCGCTGCGCCGAGCGCGGAATATCGCCTAGTCCGGTCCCGACATCGAGCAGCGAATACGCTCGGCCTCCGGGCGGAATCACGCACAACAGGGCGCGCACTTCCTGCACCACTGCGCGACGTCCACCAAAGAGCGCGTTGGCCAGCGCCACGTCGCGCAGCGAACGGATGGCGAGTGCCGGATCGCTCGACGGATCGTCGAGGATTTCCGTGCCGCGTCGGCGCGCCGGTGTCAGCATACGAGCGCGCTGCGTTGCCGCACTCAGCGCTCCAGCTGCGCGTAGCCGCCACGATAATACAGCAGCGGCCGTCCATCATGGGCGCTGGCTTGCTCCACCTGCCCCACCACAATGACATGATCGCCCGCCGGATGCCGCGCCACGATCCGGCACTGGATGGTGGCCAGCGCATCATCGAGCAGTGCATCGCCGTGTTCGCCCTTCGCGTATCCCACGCCCGCGAATCGATCGTCCACTTTGCCGGCAAACCGCCGGGACATGGCTTCCTGGCTATCGGCGAGCACATTCACCGCAAACGTGGTCGCGGCCTCTATCACCGGCGCCATCGTGGCGTCGGTGCTCACACACACCAGCACGAGCGGCGGGTCGAGGCTGAGCGACGAGAACGCACTGACGGTCATGCCGTGCGGCTGTCCGCTGGCATCTTGCGCCGTGACTACGGTGATGCCAGACGCAAACCGGCCAAGAACCGCGCGGAACAGATCACGATCAATCATGAGACGCGAGACGTGGTGAGCCGGAGAAGATACGAAGCAGGGTGCGTGGGCTCAACACGGCCGACGGCGGGACAAAATCGCCAGTGACGCCCACCAGCAGATCGGCGAGATCACGATCCCGGCCAAGCACCTTCGCCGCCTGATTCATCAGCCACGGAAAGGCTACCGCCGCGCTGATGAGTTTCTCGACGCGCCACTTGCCCGCGAAGGTCCGTCGGCGCGCGGTCTCGTAGGCGCGCAGCGGAACGGTCATGGCGCGGAGTCCCGACTGCTCGCGCGCACGCACGGCATCGAGTGCGAACGGGGCGAGCAGTTCGCCGCCCAGCAGTGCCGAGTAAATCCCTTCGCCGGTGAACGGATCGAAAAAGTCGGCAGCGTCGCCGGTCAGCAGCGCGCCGGGTGCCCACGCCCGTGCCGCGTGCGACGCGAAGGGGCCAGTGGCGCGAACGGGTGTGACGCGGGTGGCCCCCGCAAAGCGCGGGGCCAGTGCCGGCTGCGCGTTGAGCCAAGCGGTCATGAAGGCGGCGGGATCGCCGGCCATGGAGGCGGCGTGCCGACGCGGCACGACCATGGCCACGTTGGTAAGGCCACCCGACACTGCGGCCAGCCCTACGTAGCCCGTGGACGTCACGTGCATCTCGCCGAGGGTCCCGATACCCCCTACGTCCCGATAATGCGCGACGAGGGCTATCCGGCGCGGCCAACGGGATTGTCGGGCCAAGCCGAGGCGACGCGAGACGACCGAGCGCAGGCCGTCCGCCCCGATCACGAGCGACCCGGCGATTTCGAACGCACCATCAAGGCTGTGCCCGGTGACACCGGAGACTGAGCCGTCGGCCGCCTGCGTGAGCTGGTCCACCTTGGCTTGCTCAATGACGTGCACGCCGACCTTCCGGGCGCGTTGAAGCAGCAACGTGTCGAGGACCTCGCGCCGTACGCCGAGCCCCCGGTCGCGAAATCCGCGAAAACCGTGCTGTGCCACGAACTCGCCGTGAATCCGGTCGCCCGATGGCGCGTGTACCACCATACCGGTGAGCGCCGCGGCGTCTCCGGTTTCCAGCGTTTCCAACGCGCCCATGGCGTGAAGAATGCGGGCGCCTTCAGGGCTCACGTATTCGGCACACGGTTTCGCCCGGGGAAACGCTGCCCGATCCAGCAGGCAGACGTCCAAGCCGGCGGTGGCCAGATGCCACGCGGCCGAGCTGCCCGCCGGCCCGCCGCCTACTACGATGACCTGCGCACGCTGTCGCATAGGTTGCATTGCGTCTCGATGGACCACATGGACTGCCGTCGGCACTGTTGCCAAACGGCGGGAAGTCGTTCACTACAGTGTAAGATAACGTCTGCCACCGGGATCAGGCGGCAAATTCGATCATCAGTGCCATCAGGGCACCTGTCAGACTCCCAACCAGATTCACGACATCGTTATCGAGGCGACCCCAGCCGCCCACCCGTACGGTCGGCTTGCCACACGCGTGCACCGACTGCTCGGTGTCCATCGCACAGAGGGCGCACCAGCGTCGCTCCTGCGCGGCGGCGCCGATCACGGTGTCCGTGAACGCTCCGGTAATACCAGCCAACGCCAAGACGGGCACGGCGCTGCCGGGCACGAGTCCAAGCGCCGCCGCCGCAGCGCCGAGCAAGACGGCGCCGACGATCATGGCCATGGTGCCGACCGTGCTCATCGCGCCTGAGGTGCCCGGGGGGACACGCCGAGCGTTTCGCAGCGACCACGGCGTGCCGCCCCACCATGTGCCGAACTCGGTGGCGAGCGTGTCGGCGCCGGCGGCGGTGAGCGCCCCGGCCGCGGCGAGCGCGGCAGTCGGCGCCCACGCGGGCGCCGCGACGGCCACGGCGGCACCCAGCGCGAAGACGCCGCCGTTGGCGAGCACCTGCCACGCATCGCGCGCGGCGGGCTTGGCGACGATACCGGCGGTGCGCGCCGCTTTCTGAGCGCGTCCCGCGCGAGACGCCGCCGCCGTCAGGACAAACCAGCCAATCAGCAATGCGCCCCACGGGATGCCGGCCACGAGGGCCATCGTGCCGACGCCGGCGGCAGCGAACGCCCCAGAGCCGGTGAGACTCTTCGCGCGCCACGCGACACCAGCAACAGCCGAGGCTGCTAACATCGCGGCGAGAAATGGGAGCGTGTTGGCCTGAGGCATGGTTGCGGTGGGGTGCTGGTGATCTGTGCCGCGCGCAAGAAGGCGTTGCGGAAGCGCCGCACACCGGAACGATAGCGCAACCCCTGTGGGAGTGATCGAGCACACATTAGCTTCGCACCACTGTGACTTCGATGACTGACGGCCGGCCCGCCCGTGCCACGAATCCTTCCGGAGCGCCCTCGGCGCTGTCCGGTTCACCGCTCGATGCGCGGTTGCCGTTGGCGCTGCTCGAGGCGGTCAAGGTCATCGATACGCCCGAGGCGGAGCTCGACGCGGAATTGGTGCATGAGTTGCGGAATAAGCGGTTGGGGCTGAGCGACACCGTGTATCAGCAGATTCGGCGCTACCATGAGGCGGTGCGCGCGCGCCATCGGGTACCCTTCGAGGAAGTGCTCGCGCTGGCCCGCCTGATCGGCCGTCGCCCCGATGCGGATCTCGCGTTCCGCGAGGCCGGGCGTCGCTGGGCGCGGGCGTTCGTCGGCACCGCCAGCAGTGCGCAGCGCGGTGCCGCGACGGGTCTTCCGGCGTTACTGGGTCGGCCGATTGCGTTGCGTTTGCTGCGCCAAATGAGCCGGCGCTACATGGACGCCTCGCTGGTGCGCCAAGGCAGTTCCGTCATTCTCGACGTGCCCGCCCCGGTGTCGGTAGATGCCGCACCGCACGCCGCCGGCTGCGGATTGTATGAAGCCGCATTTCGCGAGGCGATGCATTTGCTCGCCAACGCCGATGGCCCCGTCGAGCACATCATGTGTCGCGCGCGAGGGGATGTGCAGTGTCAGTGGCGGGCGGAGTGGAGGAGGAGTTAAGAGCTAAGAGCTCAGAGCTAAGAGCTAAGAGCTTGGGGCGTGAAGCTGTTAGCTTATGTTCTCCGCTTATCATCCTCCGCTTCAGCTCTGAGCTCTTAGCTCTGAGCTCTTAGCTCTTAGCTCTATGCTCTCAGCCTCGCTCGCCCGTCTCCAGCAGCTCCTTACCGCCGCCGGGCTCGACGGGTGGTTACTCTATGACTTCCGCGGCACGAATGCGATTGCGCAGGGGCTGCTGGGGTTTGAGGGGATGGTCACGCGACGGATTTTTGCGTTCATTCCGCGCGAGGGGCTGCCGGTTGGCATTGCCCACGCCATCGAGCCCGGTCCGTGGGCCAAATGGCCGAGCGAGTGGCCGTTGCGCACGTATACCGGATGGCGGGCACTCGAGCATGAGCTGGCCGCACTCGTGCACGGCAAGCGGGTGGCCATGGAGTATTCGGCGGGGGATGCGATTCCGTATCTCGATCGGGTGCCGGCTGGTGTGCTGGAGATGGTGCGGGCGAGTGGTGCGACGGTGGTGACGTCGGCCGATCTGGTGTCGGAGATTTACGCCACGTGGACGCCTGCGCAGCGCGCCTCGCATGAGCGCGCGGCGGCGCATATCGCCGCGATTGCGCGTGAGGTGATCGACCACGCGGGCGCAATGGTGGCGGCGGGAACGCCGGCGGCGGAGCATGAACTGCAGGCCCGTATTCTGGCGGCGTTTGCGCAAGTGGGATTGGAGACCGACCACGGGCCGGATGTCGCGGCGTCGGAGAGTGCGGCCAATCCGCACTACGTGCCATCGGCTGCGGCCCCGCGCCTGGTACAGCGCGGTGACACGCTGCTCGTGGATCTCTGGGCGCGCGAGCCTGGTGGCGTGTACGCCGACCAGACCTGGATGGCATCGCTTGGTACGCCGTCCGATCGCGTGGTCAACATCTGGGAAGCGGTGCGCGATGCGCGCGATGCCGCGCTCACGCTGCTGCAAACACGCATTGCCGCCGGTGTGCCGGTGCGTGGCGGTGAAGCAGACGATGCCGCGCGTGCGGTCATTGAAGCGCGTGGTTTCGGCCCGCAATTCTGGCATCGTACGGGACACAGTATCGATGCGCGTGAGCTGCACGGCTCGGGCCCGCAGATCGATAATCTCGAGTCGCGCGATGATCGGTTGCTGATTCCGGGTGTGGGCTTCTCCATCGAACCGGGCATCTATCTGCCCGGTGAACTCGGCGTGCGCTCCGAAGTGAATGCGTTTGTTGGAGACGACGCGCTGTTGATCACGCCGGGCGAGCCCCAGCGCGACCTGTTCGTCGTTTGATGGGGGCAGACGCCTCCGCGAAGCGGCGGTGTGGGTCGCGGGTGTTCGCGGGCGGTGCGAGGCGCGCAGTCCTTACCTCCGTGATGATGGTCGCAGGGACGGTGGCGTGTAACGAGACGCCCAATCGTTCGGGCAGCGGGCGCATCGCCGATGTGCAGGCCGGGGGCCCGCTCGGCGCCGATGATGGCGTCGCTCTGGAAGGCGACCGCGCGCTCCGCACATTGGCGCGAGCGGCGGGTGGACCGGATGGACGACAGTACACGGTCACCACGCGTGGCGCGTCGGGTGTCCTGGTGGGCCGTGTACGCGGCGGCTCGCCGCGCGACACGAGCATTACGCCGACACATGATTTGTCCGTCTGTCGGCCGTTCACGGAAACTGTTGTTCCCAGCCGAGAGGGAGGGGTGGGGAATAGTGTGGTGTGGCTGGTGGGTGTGGCGTCGGGGCCGGCCATCGAGACGCCACGTGTGGCGCGCTTGATGCTCGACGGTTGCCGCATCTCACCGCGCGTGGTGGCAGTGGCGGCGGGCGGTACCGTGATGCTCACGTCGCGCGACGCCATGATGTCGCGCTTGCAGTTCGAGGCCATGGGCGAGGGGCAGCCTTCGCGAGCCACCGTGCTCTTTACCGATGCCGGACAGGTGGTCCCAACCAGTGTGCCGACCATCACGCCCGGTCTCGTGCGCGTTCGTGATGACCTGCATCCGTGGGTGCGCGCGTATCTCGTAGTCACCCCGCATCCGTTCGTGGCCATCACCGACGCCGATGGCGAGTTCCGCTTCGATGGCGTGCCGGTGGGCCGCTACACGCTGCTGGTGTGGCACGAGCGGCTGGGCGTGAAGTCGCAGCGTGTGCGGGTGGAGAGCGGGATTGAGGCGCGCGTGGAGATGAAGTATTGAGGGTGACGCCAAGCAATGCTTGGTCGGTCGCGCCCCGTTAAAGACACACCGCGACCGGCACGGGGAAACGACCACAGCGGAGCACGGAGCGCCTCGTGAGAAACCAGGCTACGCGCCCACCTCGTACAGCCGCGCAAAGAGCCCGCCGTCACGCGCCAGCAACTCGTCGTGCGTGCCCGACTCCACGATGCGCCCCGCATCCAGCACCACCAGCCGATCCGCGCGGCGCACCGTGCGCAGTCGGTGTGCGATGATCAGGGTGGTGCGTCCCTGCAGGAGTTCTTCGAGCGCGTCCTCCACCAGGCGTTCACTCTCGGTGTCGAGGCTCGAGGTGGCCTCATCGAGGACAACCACCGACGGGTTCTTGAGGAACACGCGGGCAATCGCGATGCGCTGCCGTTGACCGCCACTGAGTTTGACGCCGCGCTCGCCCACGCGCGTATCCCACTGCGTGGGCAACCGTTCGATGAACTCCCACGCATGCGCGGCCTGCGCGGCCTGCATGATCTCCGCGTCGCTGGCATCGGGACGCGCATAGGCGATGTTCTCGCGGATCGTGCCGCTGAACAACACCGGCTCCTGCGGCACAATACCGATCGCATCACGCAGGGTGTCGAGCGAGAGCGCGCGAATGTCGATGCCATCGAGCGTGATCCGCCCGCTGGTCACATCCCAGAAGCGTGGCAGCAAGCTGGCCACCGTGGTCTTGCCGGCGCCCGAGCGCCCGACCATGGCCACCACCTCGCCGGGTGCCATGGTGAGCGAAATGCCGTGCAGCACATCGTCCTGCTCGGGCTGATAGCGGAACGCCACCTGGTCGAACACCACCGCGCCGCGCAGCGGCTGTGGCAGGGCCACGGGGGCTTCGGGTTCACGCACCGTGGGGGTGGTATCAAGCAACTCGAACACCCGCGTTGCCGCGCCGATGGCCTCCTGAAAATTCCCGAATAACGAAGCCAACGAGCCCACAGCGGCCGCCACGAACAGCGCGTAGAACAGGAAGGCCACCAAAGTGCCGGCGGTCAATCGCCCCTCCAGCACTTGCGCACCACCCTGCCAGAGCACCGCCGCCACGGCGGCAAACGCCACGAAGCCCACCACGCTGAACAGCAGCGCGCGCGTGTGCGCCCGCCGCACCGCGACACGCACCAGATCCTCGAGCAATGTGCTGAATCGGCGCGTCTCTTCGCCCTCGCGCGAAAAGCTCTGCACCGTGCGGATGGCGCCGAACGTTTCGTCCGCCATGCCCATCGCTTCGGCGATTCGATCCTGCACCCCGGTGCTCGCCTTGCGGAGCGCCCGCCCAAATACCAGCGCCGCACCCACCACCACGGGCACCACCGCCAGCGTTGTGAGCGTGAGGGTGGGGTTGGTGAAGAACATCATCAGAATACCGCCTACCAGAAACAGCGTCTGGCGGGACAGTTCGGAAATCCACGTGCTCAGCAACGATTGCAACAGCCCCAGATCGCTGCTCAGCCGACTGGTCAGTTCACCGGTGCGGCGTTCCGTAAAAAATGCAGCCGACAGTCGCACGAGATGCGCGAACGTGTGCTCGCGGAGCGCAGCGATGATCCGTTCAGTCGAAGAACTGAGCAGATACACCTGCACAAAATTTGCGATCGCCTGCACCGCGAACACCGCCAGCAAACCCACGGCAATCCGATCGAGCGCCTCGCGGTCTTTGAGCACAAACGCGGCATCGAGCAGGTAGCGCAACACCGCAGGGAACACCAATCCCGCGGCCGCCGCAATCACCAGAAATACGAAAGCCACCACCAAGCGCGACCGGTACGGGCGCAGCATGGGCAGCAGTCGCTGCAGGGCCTTCGCCGATCCACCCCGTGCGCGCGACTCAGCGCGCGCCGTACTCACGGGGATACGCTCACCACGCAAAATTCATGGCGTGCCACTTAGCGTGCGATGGCGCGATCGATCGCCATGGCGAGAAACAGCAGCGCCAGATACAGCAGGGTGTACTTGTACACCCACCACGCCGGGCCACTCCACGGCCGACCCGCGCGCGCTTCGCGCAGCATCTTGAGCACGCCCCCCATCAGCAGCGCATTGAGCACAATCGCCGACGCCAGGTAGAGCATGCCGAATCCGCCGAACAACACCGGCAGGATGGTCAGGGCAATGAGGATCACGGTGTACCACACCATCTGGTGCATCGTTTCCCGCTCTCCCCACACCAGCGGCGCCATCGGCACCTTCGCGCGTCCGTAGTCGGCTTGCTTGAGCAGCGCGAGTGCCCAGAAGTGCGGCGGCGTCCAGTAGAACACAATCAGGAACATGAGCAGCGCCGACACGTCGAGCGAGTTGGTCACGGCCGCCCATCCCACCAGCGGTGGAAACGCGCCCGCAGCACCGCCGATCACGATGTTCTGCGGCGACGTACGCTTGAGCAGCCGCGTGTAGATGAATACGTAAAAGTAGAACCCGGCCAGCGCGAGCCCCGCGCTGAGCACATTGACAAACTGGGCCAGCATCCACGTGGCGAACGTGGCACACAGAATCCCGAACGCGAGCACCTGCGTGGGCGACATGCGCCCGCTCGGAATAGGCCGCAAGCGCGTGCGCGCCATGACATCGTCGATATCCCGGTCGATGTACATGTTCACCGCATTGGCCCCACCCGCCATCAGATATCCGCCAATGGTGACAATCAACACCGTCAGCCACGATGGCGAGCCGGCCGCGTACATGGGCGCGATGGTGGTCACCAGCAACAACGAAATGATGCGCGGCTTGGTGAGCGCGATCAGATCCCGCGCGAGCGGAGTGGTCTTCTCCGGCTTGATGGCAACGGTCATGAGGCGGCGGACCGAGTGAACGAGAGGATAGTCATAGCGGAAGCGACGTCATGGCGCGCCAGGCGCCCACGAAGGCGGCGGCGAGGAAGCCGACGGGAAGAATCACCCACACGATCTCCACCCAGCGCCGTGGCGCCGGGACGTCGGGAGAAACGGGAGAGGCAGGGAGCACGCGAAAGACGGCGCGCAGAATGAACAGCTGCGCGACGACACTGCACACCACGGCGAGCCAGAACAAAGCGGTAGCGACGGCCGGAGGCAGCGCCAATGCGGAGAAAGTTTCCATACCAATTGAAAACTAGACGCTGCCACCCCGTGCGGTACTGGCGTCGTGGCGCTACCATAGCTCGCATGTCCTCTTCAACTGAGTCTGCCTCCCCGTCCGGCACCGCCCTCCCCCGACAGCTGGGGCTCTGGAGCGCCATTGCGGTGCTCGTGGGCACCACGATCGGATCCGGCATTTTCCGGTCACCGGCCGGCATCGCCGACAAACTTCCCGGGCCGCTGCCGATGCTGGCGGTGTGGGCCGTGGGCGGAATTTTCGCTCTCTGCGGCGCCCTGACGCTCGCCGAGCTGGCCGGCGCGATGCCCCGCACGGGCGGATATTTCATCTATATCCGCGAAGCCTGGGGACGTCTCCCGGCCTTTCTGTACGGATGGTCGGAGCTCACCCTCATCCGCGCGGCGGCCCTGGGTGGTATCTCCATGACCTTCGCCGAGTATCTGCTGCGCGGCCTGGGGTTCAACCCGTCGATTGCGCCGTACGATACCTACGCCCACTGGGTAGCCGCCGCCACGTTGGCGCTCATGGCGCTCATTAACGTGGTGGGCCTCAAGTGGGGCTCACTGGTGCAGAACGTGACCACGGTCGCAAAGTATGCGGGACTCATGCTCATCATTTTGTTGGCGCTGATCCTTGGCCTGCCCCAAACAGGTGGCAATTTCACGCCTGCCGCACCGCCCGGCAGCTTCTCGGTGTCGGCCTTCGGACTGGCGCTGGTGTCGGTGCTCTGGGCCTTCGACGGGTGGGGCGACGTGTCGAAAGTGGCCGGCGAGGTGCAGGACCCGCGGCGCACTCTCCCGCGCGCCATCGTGCTCGGGACGCTGGCCATCATCGTCATTTACCTGCTGGCCAACGTGGCCTATCTGTCGGTGCTGTCGGTCGAGGAAATGCGGGGCGCGCAGCTCGTGGCCGCCGACGTGGCCCAGAAGCTCGTGGGGCCGTGGGGCGTGACCCTAGTCGCCCTCATCGTGTTGATGTCCACCTTCGGCTCGGTGAATGGCTCGCTCCTTACGGGTCCGCGCATCTTCTTTGCCATGGCTGACGACGGGCTCTTTTTTAAGCAAGTCGCCAAGGTGCACCCGCGGTTTCAGACGCCGTATGTGGCGATCATCATGACGGGCACGCTCGGCATCATTTTCGTTCTCATGCGCACCTTCGAGCAACTTGCCGACATTTTCGTGACCGCGTCGCTCGTGTTCTACATTCTGAGCATCGGCGCGATTTTCAAGCTTCGCCGTCGCCCCGATTGGAATCCGCCGGTCCGCACGCCGCTGTATCCGTTGGTGCCGGCCCTGTTCTGCGCGGCGACGCTGTTTTTGTTGGTGAATGCGCTGATGGACCCGGGGCAGCGCTGGGGCACGATCGGCGTGTTCGGGGTGATTCTCGCCGGGATCCCGGTGTACTACCTCACCGTGGGTCGCTCGGCCACGCAGCGCGCCAGCTGACCGTTCTCCAAATCCTTTCCGGGCTACTCCGCCGTGAGGCAGGTCAGCCCACCCTCCGGACGAGCGCTGTCCACAAGCGAGCACAGTGACCTGTAACAATCATCCGGTGGCTCCGCCGGAGTTCGAGCAAAGAGCCAACGACACGTATCCCCAAAAACAAACGCCCCGCCGGCTTGATGCCGGCGGGGCGTTTGTTCACTGCGAACTACGCGAACTCAATTGAAGAGGTAGCGGAGTCCCAGCTGCATGCGCCATACGTCACCCGTGAAGGCCGTGCGCTCGAAGCTCTCGGTGCGGAGCTCCGAACCCTGCAACGGCATGCGATAAAGCGCGCGGCCCTGTGCATCGGCACCTCGCGAATTGAGTACGCGACTGTCGATCGGACGCAAGCCCTGTCCCCAGCCGTCCTGAAGCAGATTGCCGAAGTTCAGGATGTCCAAGCGGACCTGCACGGTGTTCTTTTTGCCGGCCACATTCGTAAAGATGTCCTGTGTCACGCTCACGTCCGCGTTGTAGACCATCGGCAGGAATACGGCGCCACGCTCGGCGTAGCGACCGCGGTTGCTGCGGAGGTACGCATCCTGCTGGATGAACGTCTCGAACGCTGCCTGCTGCTGTGCCACCGTGTAGGTGCGTGCGTTGGCGCCCGTGCCCGTGGTGAACTGCTCGAAGTTCATCTCCGAGGCATCACGCGGAATGTAGATCAGGTCATTCGACGTACCGCCGTCGCCGTTGAGATCGCCGTTAAAGGTGTAGCTCACGTTGCCGGCCGTGCGGCCTTCGAAGTAGAACGAGACACCCGTCTTGCCGAAGCCGAAGTACTGCTTCTCGTAGCTGGCCGTCGTGAAGAACCGGTGACCCGCCGCGTTGGCCGAGAAGCCGACACCTGGGTTGTTCGGATCGCCAGCATGCGGGTTGTTGTTCCACGATCCGAACGCGATCGAGCCGGCATCCACGGTGTTTCGAGCGAGGCCATAGCTGTAGGCGGCCTTGGCGAACAGACCGTTCATGAAACCGCGCTCCAGCGAGAACGCGGCGTTCCACGCCGAGCCCACGTCCTGGTTCTTCAGTACTACCGCGCTGGTGATGTTGCAGTTCAACCGTGTCTGCAGGCCAGGCGCCGGGCACACATCGGTGTACCGCGGACGGTTGTCGGCACCAGTGAACGTGGTGGTGGGCACGGACTGATTGGCATTGATGTAATACACGCCATTCACGTCCTTGCTGTACAGAAACTCCGCCGTACCCGTGAACCCGAACGGCAGCACGCGGTCAACCGCGATGTTCGAGCGCCAGATCTGCGGAAACTGAAAATCCGGGTTGGTGAGCGCGAGCTCATACGACGCGGCCGGGGTTCCCGTCGGCGCCCGCTTGTAGGCGTCCGGATCCGGGTTGAACGGGCGGTTGCGGCTGTTGTCGAACTGCTCGAAGCCGGTGAGCATGCCGTTGTTGCCGATCTGGTTGGAGATCCACACGTAGGCCGGGCGACCGGTAAAGACACCCGTTCCGCCACGGATCTGCGTCTTGCCATCGCTGGCGACGTCCCAGTTCATGCCGAGGCGCGGCGACCAGAGCAGATTGGTGTTCGGCAGCTTTTGCGTCTGGAATTGCACCGCCTGTCCGTTCTCGTCACGGAAGGTGAGCGCGTTGGCCTCGGGATTTTCGAAGCCCGTGTCGCCGAATCGCGGAACATCGACGCGGAGGCCGAGCGTGAAGCGCAGGTTGTCCTTGGCGCGGAACTCATCCTGCGCATACACACCGCCATAGAGCACTTCGAGCGGCTGCAACGGCTGGGTCTGGCCCGGGATATTCGCCGAGCGCACCTGGAAGCGACGGAGGTTCACCGGCGACGTGGTGCGATTCGGGTTCGCCAGGAAATCGTTGGCATCCGTATAAAAGTCGGCCAGCGAGTTGTACACGTACGAGCTTTGCGAGCCGGGGAAGAACGAATTCTCCGAGTTGTACCGCTCAAGACTCGCACCGATCGTGAAGTCGTGACGGTCACGCGAGATCGTGAGATTGTTCTGGAGCTGGAAGCTGTTGTAGCGGAGTTCGTTGCTCGGGGTGAACGGCTCGAAGCCGAACGATGTGTAGGTGGCGCCAGCCTCCAGGATGTCCACAAACGGGAAGAACGTCCCTCGAGAAGTACGACTCTCGTCCTGCGAGGTGTAGCCGACGATCAGGTTGTTGGAGATGCGGTCGCCGATGATCGAGTTCCATTCACCGACGAGGCTCTTGATGTTTTCCTGAATCTGGTAGTTCGAGTTCTGGAAGCTCAGGAAGGTATTGTTGTTGGCGCGCCCGAATCCGAGTGAGCTGGACGTGGACAGATTGACGTCGGTGTTGGAGTTCAGCTGACTGTAACGCAAGCTGAACTTGTTCTTGTCGTTGAGGTTGTAGTCGAGACGCGTCAGGAAGCGCCGCGACGGCGTCTCGTTATTGTATCCCGAGTACGGACCGGTCTCGTAGTCAAAATTGTCTCGCAGGAAAGTGCTCAGGCCGTCGAGATCCGACTGCAGCACCCGCGTCGTGTTCCCGACGACCGGCTGGCCACCCGTGTTCGCCAAGCGAAGAACTCCGGGCTGCGTGTTCTTGTCGTCTTCGAAGCTCGTGAAGAAGAACAACTTGTTCTTGATGAGCGGGCCGCTGAGGCGGGCGCCAATTTGATTGAAGTTGAACGTACCGGGATTAAAGTCCACGTCGCCCGCCTTCTTCCCCACGAGCCCTTCGTTACGACTGAAATAGTACACCGAGCCCGAGAAATCGTTATTGCCGCTCTTGGTCACGGTGTTCACGCCAGCGCCGACGAAGTTGCCTTGGCGGACGTCGTACGGTGCAATGTTCACCTGAATCTGCTCGATGGCGTCGAGCGAAATCGGCGCCACACCCGTGCGGTCACCCGGCTGCCCGCCGAGGCCGAACGAGTTGTTGAAGTATGCGCCGTCCACCGTGATGTTGTTCAGACGGTTGTCCTGCCCGGCGAACGAGTTACCACTCGCCTGCGGGGTAAGGCGCGTGAAGTCGCCGATGCGACGCGAGATCGTGGGCAGCGCCTCGAGTGTGGCGCGCGATACCTGTGTGGCGGCGCCCGTACGGGTCGAGCTGATCTCCGCCGTGGTTGTGACTGCGGCCAACTGGACGGCCGCCACGCGAAGCGTGAAGCTCTGGTCGAACGTGATGCCCAGCGTCAGGAAGACGTCGCCGACGCTTTGACGGGCGAAGCCGAGGGCGGTGGCGGAAACGGTGTAGGGCCCACCAACGCGCAGGCCAATCAGCGAGTAGTTGCCGTTGCTGCGAGTAACGGCCGCATACCGGGTACCGGACGGCTCATGGACGGCCTCGATGCGTACGTTCTCCACGCCACGCCCGGCCGAGTCACGCACACTGCCACGGATGGCAGAGCCCGTAACCTGGGCATGGGCGGTGCTGGGGGCGATGGCTGCAGCGGCCGAAACGGCCACGGCCAATCCCGCCAGGCCGCGCCACGCACGCCTGATCACACTATACATGTACGACTCCTCGTTTTCGATAAGTGTTAGGTAGCCGGAGGGGAGGCTACGCAAAGCGAACACAAACCGGCCCCGCCGTGCTCCCGATATAGTAGCACGTCCGGAGGATTGGCACACCCGATGTCGTCCCTCGGCTGCGCGCCAGTTACCTGTCCGTTACGCGTGTCGGCCCTAGGTGGCCGAAGGTTTCCCAAAGCGACAGTACAAAAAACGGGCGACACCGGGGGGTGCCGCCCGCAAACATTGGCGATCGAACGCTAGAAGACCCGGAGATTTATGTATTTTTTCGGATTCTTCTTCAGATCTGCCACCAGCGAATCCACCCGTAACAACAGCGTGTCCACCCGCGCATACACCGACGGGTCGTTCATCAGCTTGCCCACGGTGCCGGGGCCGCTGGAGGCCTTGTCCACCAGCGAGCGCACCTGCGCGTTGGTGGTCTGAAGCTCCCGGGTGAGCTGTTCCACGTTCACGGCCGTAGCCTGCACGCTTTTCAAGGTGGCGTCCACGCGCGTGGAGTCCACACTGGCCAGCGTGGAGCGCAGCTGCTCCTGGGTGAGCGTAAGCTGCTTGGACTGCTCTGACGCAACCGTGCTCAGCTGTGCCACGAGTGACGTCAGGTCGGCGATCGTCTTCCGGACCTCGCGGATTCCGCCGCTGTCCACGAACTGGGTGCGTGTTTCCAGTGTCAGCGCCTGGACGTTCCGGGCAATCGAATCCCCTTTGGTCAGCAGCTCCGGCACGCCCGGTGACCCCTTGCCGACGGGAATCGTGTCTCCCTCGGCCATGAACGTGGTGGCGGCGAGTACGGGCGTGACGGCGATGAGTTGGTCGCCAAAAATCCCGTTCGCCTGCACGCTCGCCGTGGACCCGGTGGGAATACGGAACTCTTTCTGCACCCGCAACCGGACCCCGATGGTGCCGTCGGGGATCAGTTCCACGCCGTCCACGTAGCCCACCTGCACACCGGCCAGCAGCACCGGCTGGCCCTGTTTGAGCCCGGCGCCCCAATTGAAGCGCGCATACATGGGATAGCCGGACGAAAGGCCGCCGCGGGCGATCCAGATGGTGCCACCGAGGCCGAGGGTGAGCGAGACCAGGAGCAGCAGTCCCACCAGGACTTCGTCGCGTCGTTTGGTAGTCATAGAGTCACGGAAAGCAGGCTACGCCTGAATGAACGGCGCCAGCACGGCCGCCACGATCGCATCGAGCACAAGAATGGAGACGGACGCGATGACCACCGCGTGCGCCGTGGATCGGCCAACCCCTTCGGCCCCGGCTTCGGTCACATAGCCTTCGTAGGCGCAGACAAACGCAATGGCCGCGCCGAACACGAAGGCCTTGATGAGAGAGTACACCACTTGAAACGCATTGAACGCCAACCGCAGACCGGCCACAAAATCGTCCGTACGCACGTCGGTGGCGAGCACCAGCGTGGCCCACGCGCTGAAGATGGCGGTCGCGTTGGCGAGCATCACCAGCGCAGGAAGCATGACGATGCCGGCGATGAACCGGGGCAGTGCCAGATACGCCACCGGGTCGAAGGCGAGCGTCTCGAGGGCATCGATCTGCTCCGTGACGCGCATGGTGCCGATTTCAGCTGTCATGCGGGCACCCACGCGACCCGTGAGCACCAAGGCCGTGAGCAGAGGGCCCAGCTCAAGCACGATACTTTGCCGGGCGATCAGCCCGACCACCGATAACTGGACGCCAGGGAAAAGTTGGTAGCGCGTCTGAAAAGCCGTCACGCCGCCCAGAAAACCGGCTACAATGATGGTGAGTGGTACCGATTCCACGCCGATCGTGCGCATTTGGCGGATGGTCTCGGGCATCCACGTTTCGGGATCCCGCATACCGCGCACGATGTCCCGGGCAAAAAAGGCGCGCCGACCCAGCGCACGCAAGATGCCCCCGATGCGGCGTTCGGCCAGCTGGAGGACGGCGTTCACGCGTGAGATCCGGTCAACCGAAGAAAATGCCGCCGCAGACCGGTCATGTCCGCACACGGGCCAGCAACACCACCGCCAACAACCCCACCATCGCGTTTGGCATCCACGCCGCAAGCTCCGGGGGCATCAGGCCTTTCCCACCAATGGCTTTGGTGAGCTGGATCAGCACGAGCACGAGCACCGTGGTGGCCAAACTCAGCCCGATGCCGTAAGCGGCCCCACCCCGCTGTGAACTGGTGGCCAGCGGCGCGCCGAAGAGTGCGATCAGCAAGCAGGTGACTGGAATGGCGAGCTTGAGCATACGCTCCACTTTGAGGGTATTCACCTCGGCTCCCGACCGCTCCAAAACCCGGATGAACCGGGTGAGGTCAGCGAAATTCATTTCGCTCGGATCGCGCTCCGACGCCCGCAGATCCTGCGGGGTCTCGGTGAACGCGCCATCGCTGAGTGAATCGAAGGCGAACGCGGTATCCATCGAATCGTTGGGGATCACATGCATGACCCCATCGTACAACATCCAGCCGTTGGTTGCATCCCACACGCCACGTTTGGCGGACAGCAGCATGCCCGGTTGTTTGGCCGACGGACGCGATTCAATCTCAATATTCTCCACGAGCTGTCGCGTCACATCCAGCGTATAGATACGATATACCCGCCCCGTTTCACTGGCGAAGGCAAAGTTGTAGCGCTCCGCATCGCGGAATCCCCCTTTGCCGGCCAGCAACTCCAGGCGCTTGGCGTTGGCCGGCGGCGCCACCTCGGCGAACACCAGATCGATCCCCATCGCCAACGTCGCCATGACCACAATGGGGGCGATGAATCGGTAAAAACTTATCCCCGACGCTTTGGCGGCCGTGATCTCGGAATAGCGCGTGAACGTGCCGATCGAGAACACGGTCGCGAAAAGCACCGCCGCCGGCAGCACCAAGAACAGCGTATCAGGAATCCAGTACCAGTAGCTGAGGGCGACATCGGCGAACGGAAGTTTCCTCTCCGTGTACTTTCGGAGATTGTCCACCAGGTCGATCATGAACACCAGCACCGGGAAGCCCAGCGTGGTGACGACGAAGATCCGCGCGAACTCGCTGGCTACGTAGCGATCGAGCGGCGTGATGAACCGACGACTCACGCGCCCACCGGGGACACGGCGGCTTGCTGCGCCTTCTCTCGCGCAAGCATTTTGCGGACTTGGCGATCCGACCACCAGTCGCGCAGCCCGCCGGCCCGACTGCGGTCGGTGGTTGACTCCACGCCCCACAGGAGCACAATGCCCACCAGCGTGAATGTCACGTTGGCGATCCACATGGCGACATACGCCGGTAGCCGTCCTTTGTCTGCCAGCGCTTCACCGCCCATCAGACAAATGTAATAAAGGCCAAAGACCACGATGCTGACGCCAAGGGTCATCCCCACGCCGCCGCGGGGAAAGCGCAAGGCGATGGGTGGGCCAAACAGCACGAAGACGAAGCAGGCGAAGGACAGCGCAAATTTCTTGTGGATTTCCACCGCGAGGCTGTCGAGCCCCTCCCGGGCGGAGACCAGCTGCGTGGTGGCCGCCATAGCCGCGCCCCGGAAGACACTCAGCGAATCCACATTCGGCGGCGGCACCACGGGCAGCGGCGCGACGGTCGGCGGCACTACGGGCTGCGGCACTACGGGCTGCGGCACCACGGTTGGCAGAACCACCGGCGGCGGCACGGAGTCCTGCGCCTTGGCAACCTTGGGTAAAAAAAGCGACGGGAGCGTGACGCAGTAGAAGCGAGCTAACGGCTCCTGCGCGGGCCGACCGCGCGGGGCGCTGAGAGTCGTCTGCCCGGGCGCCACCAACTGGCTCGCGTACCCGATGTATTCCTGCCGGATGCGCTCGAAGTCCATCGCCTCCGCCACGTACTTCCGATGCATCTCGCACACGCTCATCTCGCGGTCGGTCTTGTAACTGTCCGACGTGGAGAGCTCGAAACTGTTCGCAATGTCGCTGACCTTCACCACCTGGCTTTCGAAAAACGTGCGCTGGAGCCGCCGGGCGTCACCGCGGGTGAACTCCTGAGAGTAGCCGCTGAGCAACTCCAGCTGCAGATCCTTGCCATTGGCGAGCGAGAAGAGCCCGCTGTCGGCGTAAATCGTCTTCCGCTCAGGGCCTTTGCGCAGGTCGTAGATGACCACGTCAAACATTTGGTTGGTTTCCGAATTGCTGCGGGCAATCCGCATGAAGAACTGATCGGTCACCGCATTGAGCACCTGATCCCGCAAGGCGAGAGTGGGGCGCGTGCGGGCAATATCGTTTTGCAGTACGCGTAAGCGATGATTGGCCCGCGGCAGCACCTGATCGTTAAACGCCACCATGGCGAAGGAGAGCCCTAGTGCACAGAGCAGCACAGGCGCCATCAGCCGCCGGACGCGCACGCCGCTGGCCTTGAAGGCGGTAATCTCATGCTCGCCCGCCATGCGCCCAAACGCGTAGAGGGTAGCCACCAGCACGGCCATGGGCAGCGTCATGGCGATCGTGAAGGGCAGGGACAGGACGAAAAACTGGAGGATCGCTGACCACGGCAGCCCCTTGCCCGCCAAATTCGCAAGCTGACGCGCCACGTAATTCAGCATGAGCAGTGACGTAAGCGCCGACAACGCGAACAGCAGGGGGCCGACGTGCTCGCGCACGACGTAGCGGGTAATAAGTTTCACGACGTAAATTCCCTAGTGACCACCCGCATTATCAAGGGCGCGGCCACGACCTGCAGTAGATGTTGGACAGTTCGTGACGTTTCGCCCCGTTACTTACGACCGTATCAAGGCGCTCACCGGCGCCGTTGATACCCCACGAACGGAGTTCGGTGCGCAGGCTGCAATTTGCATGGGCGTGGCTGGTAGTGCCCATGGCGGCCTCCCTGACCTTGGCAGCTCCCCTGGTCTCGCCATTGGCGGCCCAGCAGGATTCCGCGCGTTCCCTCCCGGCACGTCAGCCTCCTCAGCGCGAGCTCCCGCCCTTGGTCGCCCCGCGATTGGCGGCGGATACGCTCCGAATCCGCATTCCCACGCTCCTCGGTCCGTTGGGGGCGGCGACTGCGTTTCGTCCCGACCCGGCCCGCGTGGCCGATCGGGCCGTCGAGGTCACCCGCGCGCGTAGTGTCGAACGCCTGCTGGGGCGCTGGTCGGCCACCGTCGCGCGCGGCCTCGCGCCGCGAATCGATTCGGCCGCGCTCCGGGTGGTCGCCGAGGTGGACACCGGTCCACGGCCCGGCGCCCTCGTGCCGCTGGTGCCACAGCGTCGCGACGGCGCCGATGCGGCCACGCAGATCTCCACCGATATCCTCGGCGAGATCGGCCAGTTGGGGATCAACCTCAACTCACGCCTGGAGTCCAAACTCCAGCGCAGCCGGAACGAGCGCTGTACCACCAATCAGCTCACGATCATCGGCAACAACTGCGCCGGTAGCGGCCTGCTGCCCTCGTTCGATTTCAATTTCAACGTGCGGACCGGTGGCGTGGTGGCCGATCGCATCTTTGTCAACGTGGATTTCGATTCCCAGCGCGAATTCGACGCCTCCAACAACATTTCGGTTCGCTATCAAGGCAAAACGGACGAATTGCTGCAGCAGTTCGAAATCGGGAACGTCACCTTCCAACCGCCGGCCTCGCGTTACCTCACGTCGGGCATTCCGTCGGGCAACTACGGCGTGCAGGCCACCGGTCAAATCGGCCCTATGCGCTTCACGTCGATTGTGGCGCAGCAGCAGGGCAACGTCTCGAAGGACAACGTCTTCACCGTCGGCGAGCGGTCGCAGCAGCAGGTGGATCGCGTGATCGAGGACATTCAGATCGAGCCGCGTCGCTTCTTCTTCACGATCGACCCGCGGCAGCTTACGGGCTACCCGAATGTGGATCTGCTCAATCGCCAGCAGATGCAGCAGCTCGCGGCCGGTCTCCCCGACTCCATCCGCCCGTCGCGGCTCTACGTGTATCGGCAGCTCGTGATCGCGACCAATCAGAATCCCCGCGGTCCGCAGCTTTCCGTGCGGGGCGCGCGGAATCCGTCACGGCAGATCTACGAAGTGCTGCGTGAGAACGTGGACTACTACGTGGATCCGTCACAGCTCTGGATCGCGCTCATCCGGCCACTGAACTTGAATACCGAGCGATTGGCCATCGCGTATGAGGTCACGGTGAACGGTCGCCCCGGACGAAATCCCAATACGGGCGGGACCCCCGACATCGAGTTTACCGAGGCACCCCAGTTCGCCAATCTGCTGTGGGAGCCCGAACTACAGCCCACCAACCCCGCGTACTTCTTCCGCGAGATCAAGTCGGTGTACCGACTTGGCGGCGAAGATATACAGCGCGAGTCGGTGAAGCTCAAACTCGTGACCGGGACGTCGGGTGACCAGGAAAAGCCGCCCGACCCGTCGCGCGGCGAAACGTATCTGCAACTCTTCGGCCTGTCGGAGGCGACCAATGCGTCCGC
>Ga0105045_10000370_pt1 | contig 31431 bp, 33 predicted proteins | sample MAT02_FD_78089 | JGI IMG/M metagenome (GOLD analysis project Ga0105045, IMG submission 78089) | Freshwater microbial communities from Lake Fryxell liftoff mats and glacier meltwater in Antarctica - MAT-02 (megahit assembly) | ecosystem: Environmental > Aquatic > Freshwater > Ice > Liftoff... | reverse complement strand
GTTTTGTCGTGGCCTATTTTTGCCGCGGAGTCTGGGGAACCTCAGACCAGTGCGTACAATTTCCGTTTCTGTCCTTGGTGGTGCACATGCATGAATTGCACGCGGTCATTGCTTGACACAAAAAATCTTCACCGTTACAACTCGCCGGCATCGGTGCACACGTTTGCGTACAACCCTCACCACCGCCACCACCGTCACCCGGAGCGACTTGCGCAAGCGCCGTTCCGTCGGTCTCAAAAAGCGCGTCACTCACAGCGGGCTGGACGATCGCGCCAACGAGCAAAAGAACACCGAGCATCAGCAGCTTCTTCATGACCGTGGCCTACGAAAGTTAGTAAGAGCGTTTCGCCACCACGACCGCCCCCCCCCAATCTGTCAAGTACCGATCTACCTGTTCCTCCTAAGCGCCGGAAGTGCAATGTGCCATCCCGCTATATCGGCTTGAACACCATCAACCAGAGCGCCACCACCAGCGGCACCGTCGCGATAATTCCCCACCATAGCCACCGGTTCGCATCGCGGCGATACGAGGCCGGAATCTCACCACCGTTCGCAAACGCGCGCGCCGCTTTGGCCTGACGAATCTGCGCCGGAATCAGGATGCCCATCCAAATGAGACCGGAAATTCCCAGCAGCACCTGTCCCCATACCAACCAGCGTGCACCGAAGAGGTCGAGCTTCGTCACCATCGCTGCGCCGTAGCCGCCAATTATCAGCAGCACGACACCAGTGGCCGTGAGAAACCAATCGGTGATGGTCACCAGATGCTGACCGAACGCGATCACCCGGGGTTCGCGCGTGCGATCGGCGAACACCTTCCACACGGCGGTGACGGTCACGTTGCCGATCAAGAGAATCACGCCGAGGACGTGGAGGAATTTGAAGGTCAGGTAGAGCACGCCGCAGGGGGAAGGGTGGATTGCACACTCTACTGTTAGTTAGCGCTCGAACCAGTGGGCCGAAAGGATGGTTGCAGATCTAGCGGACCTGGCGGGTATCATGCACAGCACCGGTAAGTCGGATCGCACGCAATCGCCCTTGCGGCCGCGCGACCCTGCGGCGGTCAACTCACACAATGGGACAACCAATGAGCGGACTCCTGCCGCTGCTGGACGACGTGGCCACGATCGCCAAGGTGGCCGCCGCGTTGGTCGACGACACCGCGGCAGCGGCCACCAAGGCCGGCCCCAAGGCCGCTGGTGCAGTGATCGACGATTCGGCCGTGACGCCTAAATAAGTGCACGGGTTTTCTTGCCGACGGGGCCTCGTGCTCGGCCTCGCAATGATCCCGCTGGCCAGGCTCGTGCAACCAAAACTCGGCACCGCAATCAGACGGCGGTACAATGCGGGACACCGCCGCCGTCCCCAGTTCAACTACGCGCCAGATGTGGTCGTACCATGCCCAGACCGGGGGTCGAACCCGGAAACCCTTGCGAGTGGGGGATTTTGAGTCCCCTGCGTCTGCCAATTCCGCCATCTGGGCTACGTGCGTACACGCACTCAGATAGAGTACACTGAAGCCGGATGGCCCGCTACCGGCACGTGGTGACTAGTGCGTTGGCGGTGGCCCGCGACGGCGCACCACAGAGCTGGAGTCGCCGCCCGGCACGGTGTCCCGGCGCTCCATACGGTTTCGCTGCAGCTCTTGCATGCTGCGACGCAGCTCATCCTGCAACGCGAAGTATCGGGCCCGCTGAATCGCGGTCAAGAACGTCGCGAGTTCGCGCTGCTCCGTCTCGAGCAGATCCAGCTTTCGCTGTTCCAGCTTGGGCATCTGATCGAGGATCTCCGCCACCCGCGTCTCGCTGGCGCGTGCTCCGGCCATGAGTTCGCGCCGCAAGGCGTAACGCGCCGTGTACTCGTCACGTCGGAGGGCACGACGCACGCTTTCGGTGCGTGACGCCACGTCACGCAGCTTGGTGAACTGCTCGTCGGTGAGCTGCAACCGCTCCCGCACGATGGTGTCGAGCCGCGCCTGAAACCGGCGCTCCATTTCCGTCCGCTCCGCATCCATTGACGCGGCATTCCGTCGCTGCGGCGGTGGCCCGCCCTGCGCGATGGCGGTGACGGGCGCGCCGAGCGACACCACCAGCGACCCCACCAGCGACATGAACAGCGCACGACCCGGACGGCCAGAGCTCAGTCCCCCTTTCATATCCCCCCTCCGCCGCCACTGACGATTGGGAACGACGGCAACGGATCCGTGGAGCTCGCTCCATCCCACCGGTTCAGGCGATCCAGCACCCGCTGCAGTTCATCATCGGTGTAATCCCCGAGGTCCCCGTAGGAAACGGACACCGCTGATGCCGCGGCGCTCGCCGACCGACGTGCCCCAAAGTCCAGGGACTCCGCGTCAGGCGTCAACGCGAGCACTTGGCTGGGCTCGACCATCGCCGACTCCGCCACCGCTCCAAGTCTCCCAGCGTCGGATCGCGCGCTCTCGGTGACGCTCACCGTACTGTTCCGCGCCATGTACACCGAGGTGCCACCGACCACCATCACGCCGATAGTCGCCGCAATCTGCCACACCGACCGCGACCAGCGCCGAGTCGGTACACTGGTGGTTGTGCCACGCTCGCCAATCGGCGACGGACGCGCAGCCGATGGCAGCAACACCAGCGACGGCTCGCTCGGCGGCGTACTGACCACGACTGGCCGAGGCAACGCGGCAACGATTCGCGCCACATCAACCGTCGCCACACGCGAACGCAGTGCCCGCATCTCGCGCAAAATGACGAGATCCGCACGACAGGCCGAGCAGGTGGACAGATGCACATCAACAGCCGTCCGCTCAACGTCGCTCAGCGAGAGGCTGAGATAGTCGGGCAGGACGTCCTGCATCATCGGGCTATGGCACTCAGTCATCCAGAAACTCCTTCACCGCGCGCATGGCGTTGTGATAGTGCACTCGAGCGGCTCCTTCGGACGTATCCAGGATATCCGCAATGTCTTTGTAACTCCGCCCTTCCTGCACACGCAACGCGAACACGTCGCGCTGCATGCGCGTCAGACGGGCGATAGCCAGAAGTATCCGCTCCGACACTTCGTTCGCCACGATCGTATCAAGTGCGTCAAAGCCTGAAGCCGCGTGCCCATCTTCCACCTCGACCTCGCGACCGCGACGCAGCGTCGCGCGACGCCGATCAATCACCAATCGCCGTTCGATCGTAAACAACCATGTACGCAACGAGCTGTCTGCGCGGAACCCATCGAGTGCCCCAAACGCACGGACAAAGGTATCCTGCACCACTTCCTCAACATCCGTCTCCACCCCCAACCGCACCGCAAATCGCGCCAAGGCCGCGGCGTGTCGGGCTACGATCTCAGTAGCCGCCCGCTCGTCACCCGCTTTCCATCGGTCGATGAGGACGCCGTCCAGCAACGCGTCTTCCAACAGTTCGGCATCGGTCATACGCTCCGCCCTGTTAGACGACCGGGCCGGTGCGGTGTTAAGGACCACGCAACGTCGGTTGCGAGGAGTTGACCCCACGGGGGGCTCCACAGCAGCTTTTGACCCATGTCGGCACATCGCCTCCCTGAAATCATCGCACATCGCGGCGCCTCCCGTGCCTGCCGAGAGAACACGATGGGCGCATTCCGCCAGGCCCTCGCGGAGAAGGCGGACGGGATCGAGCTCGACGTCCACGGCACCGCCGATGGCGTGCTGGTGGTCCACCACGATTCGACGATTAACGGACGGGAGTTGTCGACGTTGATGGCGCGTGAGGTGGCCGAGCACGTGCTCCCCGGACAGGAAACGATTCCGACGCTGGACGAGGTGCTCGCCTTGGTTGCCGACCGAGCCATCGTGTACGTGGAGGTCAAGGCGCGCCGCGTGGAAGAGTTGGTGGTGGCGTGTCTCGACCGGCACCCTGCGGTTCAGACGGCGGTGCATGCGTTCGACCATCGCATTCCGGTGGCCGTTCGCGCCCAGCGCGGAGGGACATCGATTGGCATTTTAAGCTACTCATACCCGTTGGATATGGATGCGGTCATTCGGGCGGCCCGACCAGACGCCCTGTGGCAATTCGCCCCGCTCATTGATGACGCCATCGTGCGCGATGCCCACCGACATGGAGCCCGCGTGATCGCGTGGACAGAGAACGACCCTGTCCACGCGCACCACCTGATGCAGCTTGGTGTGGACGGATTGTGCACAGACATACCGGGGGAGTTGCGCGCGGCGCTCTTGGCCATGTGCGAACCGGATCGCGCCGTGCGACGCGTTCAGTAACTGGGCGGCACGTCGGCCCTCGGCGGCGGCGCATCCGGCGGCGCGGTCTCGGCGGGGTGCGGGCTGGCCGCTGCCAACGCCGTCTCCAAACGTTTGGCTTCAGTATCACGCATACGAAGCGCGGCCATGAGGCGGTCGTTGGCATCGGCGTCTAGCACCCCTCCTGCTTCGACCGCCCGGAATATGGCGTAGCCCAGGGCCTCGGCTGACTTATCGGCGAGCTCCCGGGCGCGGTATGCGTCGATACGAAGCTTGCCCTCGTCGAGCACGTCTTGGGCGGCCTTGCCCGCTTTGTCGATGCCCTGTCGGACTTTGTCCCAAAGTTCCATGATGCGAATCCTCCACGGTTGATAAGCGATACGAGACTCTACGTGTCGGTACCGATGAAAGTTACGGACAGGAGGCTGCGCGCGTGGGGGGAACGCACAACGGCCCCCGCCGCAGCGGAGGCCGTGCATGGAGCAAACAGACTGGAGAGGCTTAGGCTTCGACCAGTTCTTCCGACGTCTCTTCGACGTATTCCACCGGGAGCACGCTGACTTTGTACTTCTTCTTGTTCTTGTGCTGGAACTGCACGACGCCGTCTACCAGGGAGTAGATGGTGTAATCTGTGCCCATCCCGACATTGTTGCCCGGATGCCACTTGGTCCCGCACTGACGCAGGATGATGTTTCCGGCCACCACGAACTCACCGCCGTACTTTTTGATCCCGCGGTACTTCGGGTTTGAATCGCGGCCGTTGCGTGAGGAGCCTACGCCTTTCTTATGTGCCATTGTTCGTAACTCCAGGAGGGAAGCGCGCTGGATGAGCGCGCCGCCGGCGCTCAGCCGAGGGTGATATCCTTGATGCGGACTTCCGTGAACTTCTGCCGATGTCCCTGCTTGCGGGCGTAATTTTTGCGGCGCTTGAACTTGAAGACGATGATCTTGTCGTCGAGACCATGTTTAACGATTTCGGCCGTCACCTTGGCGCCAGAGAGCGTAGGCACGCCCATTCGGACCGAGGTGCCGTCGGAGCCAAGGAGGACGTCGTTGAAATCGACGGCCGTGCCGGCTTCACCCAGCAACGAAGGAATCCGGAGGGTCTTGCCCGGTTCGGCACGAAACTGCTTGCCGCCGGTGCGAATGATCGCGTAGCTCATAGCTCTATCTGGTGTAAGGCGTGCGGAACGTAGCCTAGAAGCTTATCTAGCTTCAGCTGAAGAGTCAAGCTGGACGATCGGGTTTTCGGACCCCGATCACGCCAGCGCGTATTGCTGGGTCACGTCCCGTTGCGCACCCCGCATGACGAGTTTGATCTCGTCGGGTTTGAGCAACGGGTCATCCCGCAGTTCCAGCGAAAATCCAGCCATCTTTTCCAGCCGCTTCACGAAATCGTGTTCCTGCTCCAGCACGTGGAGAGCGACCTCGGGGTGCATACGCACCGTGACCGGATCCCGCCGCCCCTCCGCCGCCATCCGCCGCACCGCGCGTTCGGTGCGCCGCACGATGGTCTCGGGGCTGAAGATCCGCCCGCTTCCCGCACAGGTGGGGCACGAGTCCGTCATGCTCTGCCAATGGCTCTGCCGCACCCGCTGGCGCGTCATTTCCACCAGCCCGAGATCAGACACGGCGAAGGCCTTGGTGCGCGCCCGATCACGACCGAGATTGGCACGCAGCTCGTGCAACACCTTGTCCCGATTGGACTGCGTCTCCATGTCGATGAAATCACAGACAATGATGCCGCCGACGTCGCGCAGCCGCAGCTGGCGCGCAATCTCACGGGCCGCTTCGGTGTTGGTCTTGAGAATGGTCTTCTCGGGGTCGCGCTTGCCGGTGTAGCGTCCTGAGTTCACATCGATCGAAACGAGCGCTTCCGTGGGCTCGATAATCAGATAGCCACCGCTCGGCAGTTCGCAGCGCCGCTGAAACAAGTCGCGGATCTCGGTTTCGATCTCGTACTTGTCGAACAACGGGATGGTGTCCTCGTAGAGTTTGACCCGCTCCACGAGTTCCGGCGCGATGCCCTGCAGATACTCGGTGATCTCGTTGTACACCTGCTTGGAGTCGACCGTGACGCCCTCAACCTTGGCCGAGAAGAGGTCACGCACCAGTCCCCGGGTGACATTCGTTTCGCGATGGACCAGCGCTGGCGCACGCGTAAACTGCGTCTTGCGTTTGATCCGCTTCCAGTTGTTGATGAGCGTAGTCAACTCGCGCTCAAACGTCTCCTGGGTGGCGTCCTCCGACACGGTGCGCACAATCAAGCCACCGACGTCGTCCGGCAGGATCTCCTGGAGCATGGCGCGCAGTCGCTGGCGCTCGCTCCGTTCGTCGATCTTGCGGCTCACGCCCACTTTGGAGGCGAAGGGCATGTACACCAGAAACCGACCGGCCAGCGACACCTGCGCAGTCACGCGCGGGCCCTTGGTCGAGATCGGCTCCTTGGAGATCTGCACGAGGATATCCTGACCGCGCTTGAGCACGTCCTGGATGGGACGCACTTCGCGACGGCCCCGCCGACCGCCGCCGCCGCTAGCGTCGTCGGCGCCATCCTCATCGTCGTCGTCATCGTCGTCCACGACTTGCGCGTCGTCGACCACCACATCGGCGGCATGCAAAAACGCAGATTTTTCTGTACCGATGTTCACGAAGGCGGCCTGAATGCCGGGAAGTACTGCTTCAACCTTGCCCAAGTACACATCGCCTACCATCCGGCGCGCGTCGGGCCGATCGACCAGCAACTCCACCATCTGACCGTCCTCGAGAATGGCGACCCGCGTTTCACGCGGCGTCGCATTCACCAGGATTTCTCGCTTCATTGACTCGTGCCACGCGCCCCGGCGGTGGCGACTCCACTGAACCAGGGCGGCGACGAACACGGTGATCCTACGGGCAACCCGATCGCGCCAGGCGGCGGCGACACGGACGACGTCACTCGGCTCCCCCAAACCCCTTGACTGATTGACCCGTCGAACCGCGCCCAAGGCCGCGAACCGTCCCCGGCCGCAATGCGGGGGGAGGCGCAGACATCAGGAAGAACGCGGTCGCCGGCAATCGTGACGCACAGGCGTGTCAAGCGGTGGGACGTGTGGAGAGCGTCAAACGGGCGCACGCTGGCGCCGCTTGGCCCCCACCACAAACGCAAACGACTCGTGAATCGCACGAGTCGACGGCGCCATTGGCAACGGTTACGAAAAAGGTTACGGGCCGGAAAAACACTACATGTGGTGGCGCCAGTACGACGCCACCACGAAGTGTACACACAACTCAACGACTCCCGCAATGCGCAAACCCCGATGGGGACGCGCAAAATTCGAGATGCTGTTACGCCAGCAACCCCTTTAGCAGATGCCGAGCGATGACCATGCGCTGGATTTCACTCGTTCCCTCGCCGATCTCGCAGATCTTGGCGTCCCGCATGTAGCGCTCCACCGGGTAATCCTTGGTGTAGCCATAGCCGCCATGGATCTGTATGGCCTTGATCGTGGCCCGCATGGCCAGTTCCGAGCAAAAGAGCTTGGCCATCGCGGCTTCCTTGCCGAAGGGCTTGCCGTTTTGGGAGAGCCAGGCGGCGTGGTACATGAGATGTCGTCCAGCCTCGATTTCCGTGGCCATGTCGGACAGCTGGAACTGAATGCCCTGGAAGCTGGCGATCGCGGCCCCAAACTGTTTGCGCACCGACGAGTACTTGAGCGACTCGTCGAGCGCACCTTGCGCAATACCTAGCGACAAGGCGGCGATGCCGATCCGACCGGCGTCGAGGGTTTTCATGAAGTTGATGAACCCCAGCCCCTCGGTGCCGAGCAGATTCTCTGCGGGGACCTCCACATTATCGAATAGCAGTTCGCGCGTGTCCGAGGCCCGCCAGCCCAGCTTGTCTTCCTTTTTGCCCGCCTTGAAGCCCGCCATGTTCGGCAGTGAGGCGTCGGTGCCCATCCCCAGCGCGCGGCACTGGGCGGCATCCACGTTTTCCTTGGTCAGGATGAACGAGGAGATGCCTTTCGTGCCCTTGGTGGGATCCGTGACCGCCGTGACCACGAACACTTCACCAACGCCAGCGTGTGTGATGAAGCGCTTGGAGCCGTTCAGCACATAGTAGCCATCCTTCTTGACGGCCGTGGTGCGCGTGCCGCCGGCGTCGCTGCCGGCGCTTTCTTCGGTCAGGCCAAAGCCGCCGAGCACCTGACCGCTGGCAAGCAATGGGACATAACGCTGGATCTGCTCCGGCGTGCCGAAGCTGAGAATGGGCGAGGTGCCAAGCGTGGTATGCGCGCTGATCGTGATCGAGTGCGAGGCGCACACCTTGGCGAGTTCCTCAATTGCGATCATGAAGCTCAGTGTATCGAAACCAGCGCCGCCGACTTCTTCCGGCCAGGGCACGCCGAGCAGCCCCAACTCGCCCATCGCCTTGACATTCTCCCAAGGGAATGAGGATTCATCGTCGTGTTTCGACGCAACGGGGGCGATGCGCTCACGGGCGAACGTACGCACCATGTCGCGCACGGCCAGGTGCTGCTCAGAAAAATAAAGACTGTCGTCCATAGGGATTCAGGAACGGGGAAGACGGGGCCGAAACCGCAGAGGGTTCGGCGCACTCGGAGACGGGCGAGCAAAAGTGGTGCCAAGGCACCGGTCACAGGCACCACACGCAGTCCGCACCTCAGGGTCTCCGAAATAGCGCAGGACGAACGCTCTTCGGCAATGGCGGGTTTGTGCGTAACGCTGCATGGCGTCGAGGCGTGCCAAGTCCGTCAGTCGCCGCCGCTGCAGTGCGGCCCAATTGACCGGCAGCCACGCGGGATCCGCGGCGTGACTATTCAGCCGGAATCCATCGCCTGTTCGCTTCCACCAGAGAAACTGTTCGGATGCGAGACGTTGTAAAATGGGGATGACTCCCATTGGTCCGCCGAAATTTCGGGGAAGATCGTCAAGATTGACCAAAGTTCCGGACTGCAGGCCGCCGCGGGTTGCACGCCACAAGGCGCGCAACAGATCCCGTTCCACCGCGCGCGGTCCGATGAGTTCTCGCGTAATGCGCGTCGGCACGGCGAGCAGGCGCACGATCACGCGATTCAGACACGGCGGCTCGATGGTGAGGGCATCGGCCGCTGCGAGCACTCGGAGCGCGGCGGCGGCGTGGCGTTCGTCGGCCGTTTTCGGCAGCAGCGCTGCGATATCGGGAAGCGACAGGCTCACGAGGCGTTCGCGATCGGCGCGCGCTCGTAACTCGTGCCAAATCTGCTCCACGAGTACGCGCGGCGGATGGGACCCGTTCATGAAGAACTCGTGGGTGAGCCGATCGGGAACGCGGTGTAGCAGCACGCACGTCGACGGTTGACCGTCACGTCCGGCACGTCCGGCCTCCTGATAGTACGATTCCAGCGTTCCCGGCATGGCGTGATGCACCACCAAGCGGACATCGGGTTTGTCGATGCCCATCCCGAACGCGCTGGTAGCGACAATCACGCGGGACCGACCGCCCATGAACGCGTCCTGCGCCCGCTGACGAAACGCGTCGTGCAGTCCGGCATGATACGCCACCGCATTGATGCGTCCGCGCACCAGCGTGGCCGTGACCCCTTCCACCGCGTTGCGGGTGGGCGCATAGACGATGGCCGGCCCGTCGGCCCGACGCAGCCACGTGATCGCTGCCCGGTCTTTGTCGGCCGGCGTGCGAGAGGACGCCACATGATAGGTGAGATTGACTCGATCGAATCCGGCCACTACCACCTCGGCATCGCGCAGCGCCAATTGGCGCACGATGTCGCGCCGAACATCCGGTGTTGCCGTTGCAGTCAGCGCCACCGTCTGTGGCGTGCCAAGTCGCTCGCGCAGTTTGCCGAGCCGGCGGTAGCTCGGGCGGAAATCATGACCCCACTCGCTGATGCAGTGGGCTTCATCAACCGCGAGCAACGAAATCCCGATATCCATCAAGCGCTGCAGCGTCCGATCGCCTTCCAGCCGCTCTGGGGCGAGATAGAGCATGCGCACGGCGCCGTCCCGCGCTGCGGCCATCCGACTGGCGACCTCACCCACGCTCAGCGTGGAGTTGATGTACGCGGCGCCAACTCCTTTGCGCGTCAGTGCATCGACCTGATCCTTCATCAAGGAGATCAGGGGTGACACGACGATCGTCAACCCGTCTCGGAGGAGCGCCGGTACCTGATAGCAGAGGGATTTTCCGCCACCGGTTGGCAGCAGCAGCAGCGCATCGCGCCCTGACAACACGGCCTGCACGGCCTTGATCTGTGGGGGGCGGAAGTCCGGGTAGCCGAACGTGTCACGCAAGACGGCGCGCGCTTGATCCAACGTGTGCATTCCGCATGGTACCGTATGTGCCGTGGCGACGCCGCATCACCGCGACGCCAGATCCATCGTCACACCGCGCGTCATTCGGCGACGCGCCGCTACTCCTTCGGCTCGGTCGGAATCCGCTTGTTCGTTTCGTACATCAGGTACGCCATGAACAACCAAATAAGAGCGAACAACGCCTTAAAGGCGGCGCGTCCGTAGCGGCTGCCCTGCACCGCCTCCACCAAGTCGACTACGGCGAGCACTGCCAGCACCAATGGCAGAAGCGGCATCAGGGAACGAAGAACTCTCGGCATGCTACACAGCCCTCACAAAGTGTCCGCGCGTAAACGCACCATCGAGTAACCGACGCGTGACTCCGAGATCCGGAGTGCGCTCGGCAACCATCGCGTCGATAGCCGCGCGATATCCGCGCACGATATCCTGAACGGGATCGCCCGCCACGTTGAATACGAGCTGAAACCCGCGAATCCCGTGCGCCCAAAGCGCGGGCAGAAATTCCGATGCGTCGATGGGTCGCGAATGCAGTAACCGGTTCCGGCACGCCGAATCGGTCGCCACCGCGAAGGTGTACCCCGCCGGATCGGTGAGCGACACGTTCGGATGCTTCTGCACGCAAAGATCGCGACACGTGGTCGGTTCGCGGTCGAACGCTGCCGAAAGCACGCAATGCTCGATGGTCATCCCTTCGGGACGTCCGTACACGAGGACGTCGAAGCCGTGACCGGTCCACGGTGCGACGAGCTGCCCGAGTTCGTCGATGGTCAACTCGATACTCGCCACCTGACGCGACGCACCGAGTTCAAACATGCACGCGGCGGTATGCTGGTTGAATACGTTGGTTGCGTAGTCGGCAATCACATCCCGCCCCTGCCCGCCCAATTCAGCGAGGAGTCCGAGGTGCCCGGTGAGTATGGGCAGGTCGAGCGCCAACCACTTCTCCAGCCGCTTCCGCTCTTCGGGACGCACAATGGTAGGGGTGCGCAAGCGCAGGCTGATTCCTGCGGCCGCCAACTCCTCGCGCAACGCCGTCACACGCGCCAGGGGTGGCGCTGGATGGCGGAGGAACGGATCCAGCACGATCTCGGTGGCACCGCCAATCGCGGCTTCGCGCGCGTCGGCAAGATCGAAGACAATGACGCGTATCGCTGGCAATTCGGGGCTAGCCGAGGACGTCGGACGTGCGGACACCTCGAGGCCTCCCACAGCATCCACAATCTGCGTGGCGCGAATCGCGGCGTCGCTGGATTTCGCCCATCCGAGGCATTCGCTCAACTGCTCCGTAGCATCCTGGCGAATGCGGTTGAGTTCACTGACGGGCAGAAATAGCCCCTCCGCGAGCCCCGCCACATCCACATGGCCCAGCTTGAATGGTGTTTCACCCAATCGCCCGAGCTGCTCGCGCAGCTGTGTCATGTCGAGCGCGCGTTTACTCGCCGGCGCGAGCGGAACCTCGCCACGCACCGAGACTTCGCTGTCGCCCATCTGCCAGATGGTCTTCAGCGGTCCCCCCGCGTGGCCGAACACGCGCACATCTACGCGCGTGAATCCGAGGCGGTCCGGCATTGTCACCAAGGCATACGACGCCTGCGCGGTACGGAGCAGCGTAGCGTCACTGGTGCGCACCACACGCCAACCAGCGTCCACGCGCGGGCGCGTAACGCTCAGCCGCATGCCCAGCAGCTGACGATGGCGGCCGTTACGCACGTGCACCGTGCGCACCGAGAGCACACTGCCGCCAAGCGCGGCGGCCGCCCCTGCCTCGGGGGGTTCAAAGCCCAACCCATCACCCACGGCAATCGGTCGCGACACCTCCACGATGACGTCGGTGCCGTCGCGTCCCACCACGTCACCGATTGGCAGGCCTTTGTTGTCAGGCTGCGTGCGGGTGATGTACTCCCGCCCTTCACGCCCGCCGTACATCCCGCCGGTGTTCCCGCGACTGAAAATCTGTACAAGGGGTTCCACGTCCTCGATGCGCGGGGCCGCTCCGATCTCGCCGCGCCCGATGGCGTCCAACCAGCCACGATACGCCTTGGTGACGGTCGCCACATACTCCGGCTTCTTCTTGCGGCCTTCCAACTTGAGGCACCCTACGCCGAGCTCCGCGAGCGCCTCGAGATGATCGTGCGCCGCCAGATCCTTAGCGGAAATCAGGAAACCGCTGTCGAGCGTATCACCGGTGCGGTCGTCGGTCAGCGTGTAATCCTTGCGACAGGACTGGGCACATGACCCACGATTCGCGCTACGTTCACTGATCATACCCGACATGAAACACTGCCCGGAATACGAAATGCAGAGGGCGCCATGAACGAACGTTTCGAGCCCGAGTTCCGGGACCGCCTGCCGGATAGCCCGGATGTCCGCCAGCGTGTTCTCGCGCGCCAGGACCACCCGTTCGACCCCCAGCCGTTGCATGACCAGTGCGCCGGCGGCGTCGTGTACGGTCATTTGCGTCGATCCGTGCACTTCCAGCGCAGGGTAGACCTGCTGGATAAGGCGCACCACGCCAAGGTCCTGCACGATCGCGGCGTCGATGCCACGGTCAACGCATTCGCCAAGGTACGTCAGCGCCTCAGCGAGTTCCTGCGGCTTGATGAGGACGTTGAACGTGAGGTAAACGCGCACCCCGCGGGCATGTGCCAGCGCGCACGCTTGCGCTAATTCATCGAGCGAGAGCTGGGCCCCTTCGTCACGGGCGTTGTACAGCGAGGCGCCGAGGTAGACAGCATTGGCGCCATTGGCAACGGCGGCTCGCACGGCGTCGAGGGTACCGGCGGGCGCAAGGAGTTCGGGAACGCGGGACACAGTCATTCCGTGAAATCTAGTCACGCCGGGAAGGTTGCTCCTCGCACGGTGGCTCGAAGAGGTGATACACTACTTCCGAGGTTTCCCGATGAAGCGCAGGAGCAGGGCGGCGCCGACCAGCCCGATGCCGACCCAGCGCGCCCACTCGGTGCCGGAGCGCATGGCGTATGCGAACGCCACGGCCCCGGCAACGATCATCAGAATGCGTGCCCTGAGGATCACGCGACGCTGGGGAGCCCCGCCGCCCGTGCCGTGTCGTCAGGGATGTCGAGCACCATCCGCAACAGCGCCGTGGAATACACCTTGCCCTGAGCGTCGGTCTTGAGCGAAAAGGTTCCGCCGCCATCGAGTGCGCCGTGCAACAGGAAGTTCAGGGCATTCAGATTGGGCAGTTCGAAGCGTTCCACACTGCCATGAATCTGGTTGGTGAAATGCTGTGCGACGCGCTGCGTGGTGACATACTGCACCAGCACGGGGTACCACTCGGGCTTGAGTGCGATCAATCCCACATTTGCGGTATCACCCTTGTCGCCGCTGCGGGCGTGCGCGATATCGAGCAATCGAACGTGCATGGCGGCTACTCCAGGATACGGACGGCGGTGGATACGGCGCGCTTATCGAGTAGCGCGGGCCAGTAGGCCACGATTTCTTCAACCTTCGGTCGGCCGCCGGCGAATCCGGTCACGCTTGGCGGACCATTGAGCACCAAAGGGACAATTTCACGTGTGAAGCGCTCCACGGCCGCACGATCCGGACCGCGCACACCGATCCGGAACATCACTTCCGGTGCGTCATGCCCGTCGCCAGCCAACGCGCCATGGGTGGACGTGGCGCCGACGAATTCCGTGAGCACCTGATCGAAGTGCAGGCCAAGATTGTCGAGGCGCTCGCGCAACACTTTGTCGGCCAACTGCGCCTTCTCCATGGCATCGGGCCATGAGTACACCAGCGAGCCAACGGCCTTGTATCCGGCGCGGTACGCGATGGACACCTTCAGGAACGGTGTTGAAGGCCCACCGGTGATACCGTGCACGCGCACCCGGTTTTCACCACCACCTTCGAGACGGATACTGGTAAAATCCGCCACGACATCGGGGGTGATATAGGCGTTGGGATCTCCCATCTCGTACACCAGCTGCTCCGTCACGCCCGGGATGTTCACACGACCGCCGGTTCCCGGATGTTTGGTGATCACAAACGAGCCATCGGCCGAGGCCTCGGCGATCGGATACCCGACATTCGCGAGATCCGGGATAGTACGCCAGTCATACAGGCAGTTTCCACCTGACGACTGCGCCCCGCATTCGAGGATATGTCCGGCCACGATCCCCGCAGCCAGCTTATCCCAATCATCGGCGGCCCATCCGAACTCGTGGCGCAGCGGCGCCATGGTCAGCGCGGTGTCCGTACTGCGACCGGTGACGACCACGTTCGCCCCCAAGGCGAGCGCCTCGACGATGGGCGTGGAGCCGATGTACGCATTGGCCGACAGGACGTGCGCCCGGATCGTGGACAGTGGCGCACCGGTATCCATGTTCTTTAGCTCGTGGCCAGCCGCGAGCAACTCATCGAGGCGATCAAGAATGTCATCACCGGTGACGACACCGATCCTGATCTTACCGCGAAGCCCGTGCTTCGTGGCGGCTTCCAGCACGGCGGCCGCACACGCCTCCGGATTCACGCCGCCGGCATTCGCGATGACCTTCACGCCCCGCTCGGCGACTGCGGTGAACACGCTCTCCATCGCGCCGATGAAATCGCGCGCATAGCCCATGCGCGGATCCCGCTCCTTCTGCTTCTGCAGAATGGACATCGTGACTTCGGCCAGATAGTCGAGCATGAGGTAATCCACCGCGCCACCCTCCACCTGCCGACGCGGCGCCTCCAACCAATCGCCCCAGAAACCCTGGCCACTGGCAACGCGTATCACGCGCGACTCCTGACTCATCACAGCTCCACGCCGGAACCCGGCGCACCAAACGTTGGCATGGGAGGCAGCACGAACGCTCCAAGGTGCGGACCAGCGTTGTGCGACGATGCACGCAACGCCAAGGCAAGCATGGCGCGCGTGTCTTCGGGATACAAAATGGCATCGGCAAAACCGCGCGCCGCTGCGTAGCGAGCGTCGAGCTGTACCTCGTAATCGGCGCGCATTGCGGCGACCGCTTCTAGTACGTCCTGTGCGGGCTCAACACCGGACTTTTTTGCGGCGTCGAGCGCCGGGCCGTGCACCGCCTGAATGGCCGCCTCGCCTTCCATGACGGCCATGCGGCCGGTGGGCCAGCTGAACACGAAATCCGGATCGAATCCCTGTCCGGCCATCGCGTAGTAGCCGGCACCACTCGCGTGATTCACCGTCAGCACGATCTTGGGCACGCGTGCACACGCCATCGCCTCCACGAACCGTGCACCGGCGCGAATGATGCCTTCGTGCTCGGCATCGGGCCCCACCATAAAGCCCGAAACATCCTGCACGAAGAGCAGCGGAATGCCCTGTCGATCACACCGCTCGATAAAGAAGGCGACCTTCTCCGCGCTCTCGGCGTAAATGATTCCGCCAAAGCGCGGGCGCTCGCCCGGCCGCCCCTTGATGAGACCGCGCTGGTTCGCGACTACCCCGACCACCATCCCTTCAATCCGGGCATCGCCGCAGATCATTTCCTTCGCGAGATGTGGCTGGAATTCATCGAGCTCCCCGTCATCGAGTACGGTGCGGAGAATGGCGTGCATGTCGTACGACATGCGGTGGTCGGCCGGCAGCAGCTCGTACAGCGCCTGCGGTGGCTCGGCGGGTGGGCGGTACGTTCCGGCTTCCGTGTGTACGGCACGCGGTAGGCGGGCCACCAAGTCGCGCACCTTGTCCAAACAGCTCGCATCGTCGTCGAGCGCGTAGTGGGCCACACCGGAAATCTCGGTGTGGGTGATAGCCCCGCCGAGCGTTTCTCCGTCCACCGTCTGACCGGTGGCACCTTTCACCAGATTCGGCCCGCCAAGCCCCATGAACGAGGTCCCTTTGACCATCAGGATGACGTCACTGAGGGCCGGAAGGTAGGCGCCGCCCGCCACACACTGTCCCATCACAGCGGCGAACTGCGGTATACGCAGATACCGACGCATGATGGAGTTGTAGTAGAAAATGCGCGCGGCGCCGTACTGTCCCGGGAAGACGCCGCCCTGATACGGCAGATTGACGCCCGCCGAATCAACGAGATAGATGATAGGAATCCGGCAGCGCATCGCCACTTCCTGCGCGCGGAGAATCTTCGTGATCGTCTCTGGCCACCATGAGCCGGCCTTCACCGTCGCGTCGTTCGCCACAACGACCACTTCCCGCCCCTCGACGACCGCGATTCCCGTGATCACGCCGGCGGCGGGTGCTTGTCCATCGTAGCGATCGTGCGCCACGAGCAAGCCGATCTCCAGAAACGGCGTCTCGGGGTCAGCAAGACGCTCCACGCGCTCGCGCGCCGTGAGCTTGCCCTGCTTGTGCTGTTTCTCAATTTTGTCCGGGCCGCCGCCAACGCGGAGACGGGCCTCCAGCGCGCGGATCTCGTCGGCGAGCTGTCGCAGGCGACCGCTCACGCGTCCTGCTGCGCGCGTGCCGCGAACCACTCGCGGATGTAGTCCACGAGATCTTGCGTACTGGTGCCGGGGCCGAAGAGCCGAGCAATCCCTCGCTGCTGCAGCGACTCCATGTCCTCTTTCGGAATGATGCCGCCGCCGGTGAGCAGGATATCATCACGACCGGCTTCCACGAGCAGGTCGTGCACCCGAGGGAACAGCGTCATGTGCGCGCCGCTCAAGATGGAAAGTCCCACCACGTCCACGTCTTCCTGCACGGCAGCCGTGGCGATCATCTCCGGCGTCTGGTGGAGTCCGGTGTAAATCACTTCCATGCCGGCGTCACGAAGTGCGGCCGCCACTACTTTGGCGCCACGATCATGGCCATCGAGGCCAGGCTTGGCTACAAGCACGCGAATCGGTCGAGTCATCGGAGGGCAAACAGGAGAAGAGCCCGAAGTCGGGTTCTACCGCAGCGAAGACGTCCACGCGGCAGACCTCTAAGATACTCACCCGTCCTTCCGCGCCACCAGCAGCATTTCGCTGGACTTCCTGGTGAGTGGGCGCTCTGTCCAGGCGTCAAACGCCTGCTCCACCACGAGCCCGACCTCTTGCATGCGGGCGGCCAGTTCAGAGGCCGTGTACAACCGAATGCGATGCGTGCGCTCGCCGTCACCGTTGGGGCCCCGCCACGTGGACGTGATATCGAGAAATCCCGAGAGCGGATCGAAGCGCCGCTCTTGGCCAAACACGGTGCCGTCGGCGGTGCTCCACCAGTCGCGGGTCAGAAAGCGTGCCATCACCCCATCTCGACTGCCACCGTGCCAAACGAGCACACCGCCCGGCTTGAGGACTCTTGCGAACTGGGCCAAGACGCGCCGGTCGTCGTGTGGATAGTCGAAAAAGCCGAACGACGTGAACAAATTGACTACCGCGTCGAACCGGCCGCTCCACTTGGCCGGCAGAGTCCGCATGTCGCCCTGGGTGTACCGGAGCGTCCTCCCGATGCCGCGGCGCCGAGCCACGTCGAGAAGCGGCGTCGAGTAATCGAGGCCGTCCACATTGAAACCCGCTTCCGCGAGCAGGTGCGCATGCCGCCCCTGACCGCAGGGACAATCCAGAATTCGGGAACCGGAGGGTAGCTCCAGTACGTCCAGTAACCGGGCAACCTCCCGACGGTCCTGCTCCAAAGTGAACAGGGGCTCATACTCGTGGAGATACTGCGCATCGAAATGGGTTGCCCACCAGGGACTTGTCGTCTTCATTCCCTGAGGCTAGGCGCTCTGTACAGTTCGCACAAGCCGTCGGCCATTCGACCGACGACGGGTGCACATAGCACGAGGACCACCGACTTTCAGGAGAGGCAGTGACGGCCATCCGGTTGATCTACGCAAGTGATGCGGCCGACGGACTCCGCTACAGCGACTTCATGACGTTGCTCACCCGGGCGGCCGAAAAGAATCGCGAATACGGCATCACCGGCATGCTGTGCTACGGCTCAGGGCAATTTCTTCAAGCGCTGGAGGGCCAGCGATACGCGGTGAATGCGCTCTATCACCACATCGCGCGCGATCCGCGCCACGTGAACTGCCAGTTGTTGAGCGTTGAGGAGATCGCAACCCGCGACTTTGGCGAGTGGCTGATGAAGATCGTGGACTGGACCGACGGCATCAGCGCTGCGCAGCGCGCGACACTGCTCGATCATGCCCAAACTGCGACGTTCGACCCGCGGAGTATGCATGCACGCCAGGCGGTCGAGTTCCTGCAGGAACTGGCTGAAATGGAACGGATGCTGCTGGAGTAACGGGACCGGCACGGCGACCGGTCCCGGCATCGCGTTAGAAAAACACCGGTTCGCGATAAGCTCCAAATTCAGATTCCAACGCAGCGCGGATTTCATAGAGGGTACAGTACGCGCGGGCGCAATCAAGAATGCGTGGCACCACATTCTCAGTACCGCGAGCCGCTACGCGGAGCGCTTCAAGACACTCAGCGACCACGGCGTTGTCGCGCGTCGCCTTCACCCGAGCCAGGCGTTCGCGCTGCTGGCGGTCAGCTTCCTCGCCAACGCGCAAAATCGGAATACTCAGCTCGGGTTCGTCGGTCACGAACTCGTTGACGCCGACCACCAGTTTCCGGCGCTGCTCGATTTCCCATTGCTGGCGCGACGCACTTTCGGCGATCCGCTTTTGAAACCACCCCTCCTCGAGACCCTTCACCACGCCACCGATTTCTTCAATATCCGCGAAGAGCGCTTCTGCTTCTCGCTCTAGCTGATCCGTCAGCGCTTCTACATAGTATGAGCCGCCAAGCGGATCCATGACGTTCGGCACGCCAGTTTCGTACGCGAGGATCTGCTGCGTGCGGAGTGCCACCTGCACTGCACTTTCGGTAGGCAGCGAGAGCGTCTCGTCCATCGAGTTCGTATGCAGCGATTGGGTACCGCCGAGGACCGCCGCGAGCGCCTGATACGCCACGCGGACCACATTGTTGGTGGGCTGCTGCGCCGTCAGAGTCACCCCGGCGGTCTGCGAATGGAATCGCATCATCCACGAGCGCGGATTCTTGGCACCGAACCGCTCCTTGAGGTGACGCGCCCAGATGCGGCGTGCCGCACGCAACTTGGCGATCTCCTCAAAGAAATCGTTGTGAATGTCCCAAAAGAATGACAGGCGCGGGGCAAACTCATCCACGTCCAACCCGCGCGCAACGCCGCGTTCCACGTAGGTGAATCCGTCGGCCAGCGTAAAAGCAAGCTCCTGCGCCGCCGTGGAACCCGCTTCGCGGATGTGGTAGCCCGAGATGGAAATGGTATTCCAGTTAGGCGTATGCTCGGCGCACCACTCGAACCCATCCACGATCAGCCGGAGTGCCGGTTCGATCGGGAAGCACCAGGCATGCTGCGCCATGTACTCTTTCAAGATGTCGTTCTGTACGGTGCCCTGCAGCTTTTCCGCACTCACGCCCTGCTTCTCGGCAGCCGCGATATAGAAGCACAAGAGGATGATCGCCGGACCGTTGATCGTCATCGACGTGGAGACCTTATCGAGCGGGATGCCCTCGAACAGTGTCTCCATATCGGCGAGTGACGAGATCGCCACGCCACATTTGCCGACCTCGCCCTCCGATCGCGGATGATCGGAGTCATACCCCATCAGCGTCGGGAAGTCGAACGCCACCGAAAGCCCCGTCTGCCCCTTCGACAGCAGGAATTTGTAGCGCTGATTGGTCTCGTGTGCCGTTCCAAAGCCGGCGAACTGGCGCATCGTCCACAGCTTGCCGCGATAGCCCGTGGGATGGATTCCGCGCGTAAATGGCCACTGCCCCGGCAACTCAAACGCGGTGCCTGCGGAGTCTGCGAGGTCGAGCGCCGTATATAGGGGGGGGATTTCGTCGGCGGAATTGGTGAATGCGATCTCGCGCTTCCGGCCCGCCTCGTATTGCCCCTGCCACTGTGCCACTTCGGCTCGTAGTCGGTCCAGCTCATCCTGCTGCTGGCGGACGACGTCCTCGAGTTCGCGAATACCAGTCATGCCATCACCCACCGTGAAGTGGCGCATGATCCGCGCCGGTAAGAAGCATACCGCTCCGGCCCCGCAACGCATCGGCCACCGCAAACGGGGCGACGACTCCGGATTCGAGCGACTCCAGTTGCTGCTCCAGCCAATCGAGCGTGGCGGCATCCCGCCACAACCGCTCACGCACCTGCAACTCGACGATCTCCATCACGCGCTCCCTCAGCCGTGCGAGCCGCCGTATCCGCAATTCCCCACTGCGCGCAAGATAGTGGAAATGGCGATCAAGGGCGTCGACCACCTCCTCCATCCCCTGCTGTTGTGCCGCTATCGTCCGCAGCACCGGTGGCGTCCACGCGTCGGGAGCCTCCATCAACCCCGCCACCCGCGCCGCCCGTGCCGGGTTCATTGCGTCTCGCATGGCATCACGATCGGGGATGTTCCGGAGGTCCACGCCGTGGTGCGCCGGGACGTGCGTGTGCGCCCCGGTACGAAGACCCAACATGAGCTCGATGTCGTTGCGTAACCGGTCGGCGCCCGGTCGATCCGCCTTGTTCACCGCAAAGACGTCGGCAATTTCCATGACGCCGGCTTTGAGCGTCTGAATGGAATCGCCGGACTCCGGCACCAGCACCACGAGGGTGGTGTCGGCCGCTCGCGCCACGTCGAGTTCACTCTGCCCCACGCCAACGGTCTCGAGCAAAATGATGTCCATGCCGAACGCGTCGAGCACGTCGCACACTTCCCGGGTGGACATCGCCAATCCACCGAGTGACCCGCGCGTGGCCATCGAGCGAATAAACACGCCGGGATCCAGCGCGACCTCCTCCATGCGAATGCGATCACCCAAGAGCGCGCCACCAGTGAATGGCGATGTGGGATCCACAGCCACGATCCCCACACGCAACCCCAGCGCCCGATAGCGCTTTACCAGCTGCGTCGTGAGCGTACTTTTCCCGGCTCCCGGTGGCCCCGTAATCCCAATACGGCGCGCCCGTCCCACCAGCGGATGCAGGACGGCAAGCAGCTGATCGAAACCGCTCCGGTGATTCTCTACAATACTGACCGCGCGGGCGAGCGCCGCCGGTTTCCCGGCCCGGAATTGCTCCAGCAGCCGCGTGATAGCCTCCGTGCTACTCAACGCTGTCGTCATGCTCATCCTTGATGTCTCCCACCAATTCCTCCAGCAAGTCCTCGAGCGTGACTAACCCGACCACGGTCGCGCCGTCCTTGACAATCGCCACCTGCCTGCGTGCACGGAGTAACTCAAAGAGCAGCTCGTTTGCGGCTTTTCCTGGCGGCGTGGTGGTGATTGGCCGCAGCGGTGGCAGCCGCTCGCCTGCGCGCTTGAATACGTCGAATACGTGAATCATGCCCACGATCTGATCGAGCGACTCGCGATACACCGGCACGCGGCTGTATCCAGACTGCGCCACCTGCTCGGCGAGAGCCTTCGGTGTCAGCGCCTCGCTGAGCGCGAACAGCTCACTCCGCGGCGTCATCACATCGGCGACGGACTTATCCCCGAACTGCACGACGCCGGAGATTATGGCCATCTCCTCGGTGGTACTGATCCCGGCGAACGCGCCATCGCGGAGCAGTTCGTCCAGCCCTTCGCGCTCCTCCGCGACTGGCGCACCGTGCCCGGCGCCGGTCACCACACGCCGCGCGCCATCGGCGAGGCGCTGAAACGGCGTCACTACAAGATCGACGATCCGGAGCAGTGGCACGAAGACGGGCACCACCTGCGGTGCCCACCGCCGACCGATGGCTCGTGGCAGCAATTGCCCACCGAACACCAACAACACGAGATACACGATGACGTCGGCGGTGAGTGACCACGGCCGTTCACCATTGCCCCCGACGAGCAGCGCTCCGGTGGCGAACACCGTGAGCATGATACCGGTCCCGGCGGCATGCACCAGCCGCGTGGGCCGCTCAAGATAACGCCCCATGGCCGCGACCCCGCCGGAACGACGCTCGATCCAATGTCGCAGCCACAGTCGGCTCACGGCTCGCACCGAGGTGGCGGCCGCTGTCAGGATGCCCACGAGCACCACCGACACGACCATGAGCACGTAGTTCATCAGCGACCGTCCTCGGCGGTGGGACCGACGTCAGGCGAACGCTCGAGGAAGACTCGCTCGATTTTCCGGCGGATCACCCGTTCCACGATCACACGGAACGGTCCTACGGTCAGTGTTTCGCCGGCGCGCGGCACGCGACCAAGGAGTTCCATGATCAGCCCGCCCACGGTGGTCACATCGTCACGCACAAAATTGTAGTGCAGCGCTTGGGACAGATCACCCAGTGTGAGTCGCCCCCCGACCCAAAATCTCGTATTGTCCTCATTCACCACCAGCCGCTCTTCATCGTCGTACTCGTCACGGATCTCGCCGACCAACTCTTCGAGGACATCCTCGATGGTCACCAGTCCCGCCGTGCCGCCGTACTCGTCGGCGATGATCGCGATGTGCCGCTTCGCGGCGCGGAACTCACGCAAGAGATCGGCGATGCGCTTGGAGGGGGGAATAAAGACCGGCGGCCGCGCAAGCGAGAGCCAGCCGGCGGCGGGCTCCTCGTCGAGCAACACGGCGGGTAGCAGATCCTTCACGTAAAGAATCCCGACGATTTCATCGACAGTCTCTTCAAAGACCGGGATGCGCGCATGCTGCGCACTCCGTACCCGATCGAGCATCTCCGACCACGGCGTGTCCTGCTCAATACCGATAATGTCCACGCGTGGCACCATCACCTCTTCAGCCGTGGTTTCACCGAAATCGAACACACCCAGCAGCAAGTCGCGCTCGTCGCGCGAGACATCGGCTTCGCTGGTGATGACATCGCGGAACTGGGCCGCCGCTTCTTCACGCCGTTCGATCGTCGCATCGGCATCGGACACGACTTCGGCGAAGATCGCATCCACCCACATTCCGAGGCGTACCATGGGCGCCAGCAGCACCTCGATCAGCCGAGTGAAACCGGCGAGCCGGTCCACGGCCTGATCCCCGAGCGTATCCCCGATCAGTCGCGCCGTGCTTTCGGCGAGTGCGACGGTCAGTAATCCCACCAGCACCAACAGGCCCACGGCATCCCACGTGGTACGACCAGGCAGATTCAGCGCCGAGGCGACGGCAATTCCCGCCACCATGTGCCCAATCACCCGCACCAGCGCGAGCGCGCGATGTGTATGCTCCCGTCCGTTCGCCAATCGCGAGACGCCGGGAAGCGGAGGTGCAAACGCTGTCCGTTCGGTGGTACCCACATACTGCGGCGGCTCCGCAAGGAGTGCGCCGTCGGCGACTGCAGCAAGCGCTGCCATGACGGCACCGCCGCCTGCCAGCGCCCATGCGACTGCGCTCATTCTCTGGGGGACTGAGTCATCCAGAAGCGCCGTAACAGCTGCTCCTGGCGTCGCCACATCGGCGACAACATGCGTCCATCGTCTTCCGGGTGTTCCCATCCGCACGCGTGCAGGGTGCCGTGCACCACCAGTCGTGCGAGCTCCTCACGAATGCCGACACCGTGCTCGATGGCTTGAGCGCGCGCGACGTCCGGGCAAATGTAGATATCGGCCACCACGACGCCGCCCGGATCTTCCCCCAAGGCGAACGTGATGACATCTGTGGGGCCGCAGTGCCCGAGCTGGGTGCGGTTCATCGTGGCCATCGTGCGTGAAGACACGAAGGTGATGGAGAGGAGCGCACGGGGGATGCTGAGCGCGCGCAGCACGTTTCGCGAGAGGTCCACCAGACGTGTGGCCGCCACCGGAATACGCACCCCATCGAGATTGACCGCCACCGCGCGCGGCTGTTCACGACGCGTGGTCATGCGCCGATCGAGTCATCGTTGTAGGCTCGGATGATGTCACGCACCAGCCGGTGACGGACCACATCGGCCTCCGTGAAATAGTGAAACGCGATGCCCTCAATGCCGTGGAGAATGCGTTCGACTTGCATGAGTCCGGAATCCTCACGACGCGGCAGATCAACCTGCGTTTTGTCACCGGTGATGACGATCTTCGAATTCACCCCCAGTCGGGTAAGGAACATCTTCATCTGCAAACCGGTCGCGTTCTGTGCCTCGTCGAGAATCACAAAGGAATCACCAAGCGTCCGTCCGCGCATGAACGCGAGTGGTGCGACTTCGATCGTGCGGGTCTCGAGGAGCTTCTGGATACGCTCAGCCGGGATCAGATCCTCGAGGGCGTCGTAGAGCGGCCGCAGATACGGATCGATCTTCGCCTGCATATCGCCGGGCAGAAAGCCGAGACTCTCGCCGGCCTCGACGGCGGGTCGCGCCAGAATGATGCGTCGCACCCGCTTGCGCATCAGCGCATCGACGGCCGCAGCCACCGCGAGGTAGGTCTTGCCGGTACCCGCAGGACCGATGCCTATCACAATGTCGTGCTCGCCGATCTTTTTGAGATACTCGGCCTGCCCTGGCGTTTTCGGCTGCACACTGCGCCGCGCCCCAGGCCACGCCAGTCCGCCGTTCGCCGCGGCCGGCGACTCTGCGGGGCGCTCGGTGAGCGACAGCCGCAGCACATCGTCCGCCCCGACCGTGCGTCCGTCGCGAACCTGCGCGATTAATGCCGCGGCGACGAATTCGGCGCGCAGCACGGCGTCAGGATCACCCGAAATACTGAGGCTGTCGCCCCGCAATGCAACGCGTGCTCCGGTGCTGCGCCCAAGTTCGATCAGGTTGGCGTCATTCACGCCGGCCAGCATCTGCAGGTCCGCGCCCTCGACCGAGACGCGGGCGGACGTTGTGGTGGGCTCACTCATACAACGGCCGGGTGTTCGTCGGCGCGCACCAGAAGGTGCAGCTCCTCGAGATCGGCCGTCGACACTGCCACGGGTGCGCCCTCGAACAGCGACCGAGCCGTCGTGGTTTTCGGAAATGCAATGACGTCACGCAGCGACGTCGCACCAGACAGCACCATGGCGATCCGGTCAAATCCGAAGGCAATGCCGCCATGGGGCGGTGCGCCTGCGCGCAGCCCTTCCAGCAGAAAGCCAAATCGACGCTCCTGCTCTGCCACGTCACCAATACCGAGCAGTCCGAACATGCGCGACTGCACGGCAGGGTCGCTGGTACGAATGCTCCCGCCGCCAAGTTCGGTGCCGTTCAGCACGGCGTCGTACGCCAGCGCCCGCCAGCGTGCTGGCTGGTCGGGATACGCGACCATGTCGTGCGGATGTGGCGCCGTGAACGGATGGTGCACCGCCGCGAGCGCTCCTGTGACCGGGTCGGCCTCGAACATCGGGAAGTCGACTACCCAAAGGAAACGCTGATCGCCGTCGGCGATCAGGTCGAGACGGCGCGCGCATTCCTGGCGCACGCGATCGAGCGCGGGATTCGCGACATGGTCCTTGGCCGCTACGAAGAGTGCGAGGTCGCCGTCCTGCAACGCGAGCGATTCCCGGGCCTCGTCAGTGAGGAACTTGGCCACCGGGCCGTCGTACGCACCATCAACGCGGCGCAGGCGCAGCAGACCACCTGCGCCGGCACTCTTCGCCAACGCCTCGAGTTCGTCCACCTGTTTGCGGCTCCACACGGCGCCACCGGGGATCACGAGCCCGCGCACGCGCGCACCCGATGACAACGCCGCCGTCGTGACGCCGAACTCGAGCGGCGCAAAGACCGCACCGTAGTCGCGTATCTGCAGCGCATAGCGCAGATCCGGGCGATCACAGCCGTACGATTCCATTGCGCCGGCGTAGGTCATCCGCTCGAAGTGTGCCGGGATGTCATGACCGGCTTCCCGCCACAAATCACCGAGGAGCCCTTCGGCGAGCGCGAGGATGTCTGCCTGCTCGATGAACGACGCTTCGATGTCGATCTGGGTGAATTCCGGCTGCCGATCCGCACGCAAATCTTCGTCGCGGAAGCAGCGCGCGATCTGAAAGTAGCGGTCGAAGCCGCAGCACATGAACAGCTGCTTGTAGATCTGCGGAGACTGCGGGAGTGCATAGAACTCGCCGGGATGCACGCGGCTGGGGACGAGATAGTCGCGCGCGCCCTCCGGTGTCGGCTTGGTGAGAATCGGCGTCTCGAGTTCGAGAAATCCTCGCTCGCTGAGAAACCGCCGCGTGACCTGCATCAGGCGATGACGGAGCACGAGATTGTCCTGCAGTTCGGGACGCCGCAGATCGAGGTAGCGATGCCGAAGCCGTAGCTCCTCGGCCGGCATCTTTTCGCCGCGACCGCGCGCCACGGGCAGCGCCGGCGTAACGGCGGGGCCGACCACGCGGAGGGTGTGCACACGCACCTCGACCTCGCCCGTGGGCATCTCGGGATTGATCCGCTCCGGTTCGCGCGCTACGACTTCTCCTTCGCAGAGCACCACCGACTCGACGCCCACGGCAGCAGCCAGCGTGAGACTTTCCACGCTCGCCCATGCCGGACCGAAGGCCAACTGCACCAAGCCTGTGCGATCCCGCAAGTCAATGAATACCAATCCGCCCAGGTCACGACTCCGATGCACCCACCCACCCAGCCGGACCGTCCGTCCCACATCCTCGCGGCGCAGGAGTCCGGTGACATCAGTGCGCAGGGACGTGGCGAGTGCGGACTTCTCGAGCAGTGACGACATCAGGGCGGAGGCTCCCGGCGATTCGACGCCAGTGTGAACGGAAATGGCACAACAGATGAAATCTAAACAGCTTACGACAGCGACGGTAGGAATTCCTGACGCGCGCTTCGCTTGACCGGTTTGCGGAGCGTTCGTTAGTGTCCGGTATGCATCGAGTTCTGCTTCGCGGGATTGCCGCGCTCCTGTGCGCTCCTCGACTCTACGCGCAACCTGTACCGGCTCGCGACCTCTGGGAATTCCCTTTGGGCGCCGTGCTGGAGCCGGCGGCGTTGGCGGCCGAGCCGAGTGCGGGACTGTGGAATCCAGCGGGCGGGACCCTCCGAGCGGGCGAGCGCTTCCGGGTGGGTGTCGCGTCGTTGGCGGCCGGCGCGGCGCAAAGTGTCGACGGCCAACTCCTCTCCATCGCCATGCGTCGATCGGGGGGCACCACCCTCGGCCTCTCCCTGGCCCGCACGTCGGTCGCGGGCCTGGTGCGCACCGACACCGATCCGCAAGCTGTGGGGGACGTCATCTATGCCAGTCTTTTGGTGAGTGGCTCCGCCTCGCGCGAGTTGCTGCCACATCTGACGGGTGGCGTCGCCGTGCGCTGGCGGGAAGGGCGTGCCGATCGAGAAGTGAACCATGCGGTGGCGGCTGATCTTGGCATGGTGCTCCACGACCTGCCCATCCTGAACGCACGCGTGGCGGCATCAAGCTTTCTCTGGCGGCCTGGGCGGGAGATCGATGACCGTCCGGCATTCCTGGCTGCCGCCGATGTGCGGGTGCGTGGGTCGTCCGAGCTGGATGAGGTCCGGGCCGGATATAGCCACAACGGGGTAAACCGCGGCGCCCGCGAGCAGGGGCCCTTCGTTTCGGCCCGGTTTCACCGTGTCGAGGGCCGCGCAGCGTATCTGCGTACGGAGGCGGGCGCCCGCACCGTGTCGCGCCTGCGAAGCGGCTTGGTGCTGTATTACGCGCGGTACGTGGTGGGCATCGGGCGGGAAGAGGGCGCATCGGGTCTCGGACCACTCTACCAGTTCACCCTGAGCTCCGTCCTCCGCTAATCTCCGGTATGACGTCCGACGAACAGACCGCGATCGCGCCGGTCCCCCCTGAGCTCGACAACCTGCTCGATCTCGATCCGGAGAGTGCACTGGCGCGCCTCCGCACGTGGCTCGGGCTTCGCAATGAGCCGGCGTACCGCGCCGCGCAGATCTTCGGACGCTTGTGGCAGCGCCCGGTGAGCACGTTCGAGGAGATGAGCGAGCTGCCCAAAGCGCTTCGGGAAGCGCTGGCCACGGACTTCCGGCTGAATCGCCTGGAGTTGACCACCCGCCAAGCCTCGACCGACGGCACGGAGAAGTTTCTTTTCCGCCTGCACGACGGACAGCTGATCGAGACGGTCGCGATTCCGGATGGTGATCGGCTGACATTATGCATTTCGTCGCAGGCTGGCTGCGCGCTGCAGTGCGCGTTTTGCGCCACCGGCGCGATGGGATTCCAGCGCAACCTGACGCCATCAGAGATCGCCGGACAAGTACGCGAGTTGCGCCTACTCACCCCGCCGCTGATTCCGACCAACATCGTGTTCATGGGGATGGGTGAGCCGATGATGAACTGGAAGGCGGTCGATCCGACCCTGTCGCTGTTGAACGATCCGCGAGCCTTGGGCATCGGCGCCCGGCACATCACGATCTCCACCGTCGGTATTCTGCCAGGTATCGTGGCGCTGGCCGAACGCCCCGAGCAGTTCCGGCTGGCCATCAGCATTCATGCTCCCACCGACGCGCTTCGCCGGACGCTGATGCCGGTCAATACGAAGTATCCCCTCGCCGAAGTCATCGACGTCGCGAAGACGTTTGATCGCCGGGTGACGTTCGAGTACGTGATGCTCGGTGGGGTGAACGATCAGCCGGACCATGCGGCGCAGCTCGCGCAACTCGCGCGCGCGTGCCGAGCCTTCGTGAATCTGATTCCCCTGCATCCCGGCGGCACCATGGGCTTCTCGCCCACGCCGGCGCCAGTGATCGGGGCGTTCGCGAAAGCGCTTCGTGCACGCGGCGTCGAGACGGCCATCCGCCGTAGTCGTGGGCTCGACATCGCAGCAGCGTGCGGCCAATTACGGACGGAACGGCTCGGGCGGCGGTTGCCAGTCGCGACCGAGGATCACGGTCACGTCGAGATAGCGTAAGGAATCGGGTGTGGCAGTGACCCGCCCAACGCCCAGCGCCCGTTGTACGCGCGTGGCCCAGTCGTTGGTGCCGTCGTGCGACCGGATTTCCGTCTCGCGCTGCGCCTGCCCTCGCTGCGTGTCGTAGTCCACCACATCGAAGCCGAAATCCCGCAGATGGAGCGTCGCGCGACGCGCCAGGCCGCGCTCGCCGGTGGCATTGACGACGCGAGTGCGAATGCGGACCCCCTCGGGCGCGCGAGCGTCGGGGTCGACAACACGAGGGACCGCCAGCGCCGGAGTGGCGCGATCCTCGGCCGTTCGCGCACGCCACCACGCCGTAGCCGAGCCGATCAGCACCACGGCGAAGAGCCCGAGCACCACGCGCCGAGGACGGCGCGGTGCATCGGATTCGAGCGGTGGCGGGAAGACGGGCATGCCGTCGGTCATGCAGGCACACGGACCGCATTCCACAGCGCGACGGTTTCGAGCTCGAGTGACTTCGCCTCACGCAGCGTCCACTCGATACGCAGGCGGACAACCTGACGGAACACATTATCGAAGGCGTACGGTACGCACGCCGCGAGAAACGCCCGATCTTCGCGCATGAAGCTTCGGCCAGGCTCGAGAAAATCCGCCATGTAGAGCGCGCGCCCGGTCCGCGCCCAACGGGCCGACCCGACGGTATGCCAGCGAATGGCGGCCAACACCTCCTCACGCGACTCGCCATCCTCCGAAAGACGATCCGCCGCCGCCGGCCCATGCAGCATGCCCGTCGGCCGTAGCACGTCTCCGGTGAGTTGCCGCAAGAGCGGCTCGTCAGCGTCTCGATAGGCGTCATGCCACTGCCCCGCATCCAACCAGGCCGCCCGCTCCTCAGCCGGGAGCGCGAGCTGCGTGGCCCATGTGTCGAGCAGCGACACCACCCTGCCGATGTGCGCGCGGCGTTTATCGCTGACTACCGCCCACTCGGGGAGTGCCAATGTCGCGCCTCCTGGATGCGTCGGCTCAGATTTCATCGATTGCGGCGCGCATCGACGCCGTGAGGGCTATTGCCTCTTCGATTGATCGACCGGCAGCGCGCACGATCGCGCTACCCACGATGACGCCGTCTCCCAGTTGTGCGGCGATCTTCGCCTGCTCCGGCGTGGAGATCCCGAAGCCAATGCAGATCGGCAGATCGGTGACGGCGCGCAGGCGCGCGACAGTCTCCGGTAACTCCACCGGCAACTCGGCGCGTTCACCGGTGACACCGAGGCGGCTGATCAGATACACGAAGCCGCCTCCGTGACTGCCGATTTCCGCCATGCGGACGGCCGGCGTGGTGGGCGCCACGAGACGCACGAAATCGAGGCCGCTGGCACCGAACCACGCTTCACGTTCCCGGTCCGCACCCACGGGCAGATCGGTGACCAGCACCCCGTCGACGCCCGCAGCGCGCGCGCGCGCCAGCACGCCGGGACCGGCGGCGATGATCGGATTGAGGTAGCTGAAGAGTACGACCGGCACCGTCAACTTGGCTTCGGCGACGATCTCGAGCGTTCGCTCCAGATTGACCCCGTGCTCAATCGCAATCTGCGAGCTGCCCTGAATCACTGGCCCGTCAGCGAGTGGGTCCGAAAACGGAACGCCGACCTCGATGATGTCGGCGCCGGCTTCCTCGAGTCCGCGAAGGAGCGTGATACTCGCCGCAGGCGACGGATGCCCGGCGGTGACGTAGCACACCAACGCGCGACGGTTCACTGCCCGGAGGGCGGTGAACCGCTCCGTCATACGGGAGCGATGCGGCGTGGCCGCGTCAGACGAAGTAGTCACTGATGGTAATGCCATATCGATCGGGGACCTCGGTCCGGATGATGGTGCGAAAGAAACTACCGTTGTCGAATCGCGCCGTGAGATCATACTCGATCACCTCGGCAATGCGATTGCCGGAGGCGTCAGTCATCAGCCGCACGATCGGCCGCGATACGGCCGTATCGTCAGGATTCGGCGCCATGACGAGCGCGAGTTCAAAGCTATCCAGCACCACCAGCGTGCCAATCGGATAAATGCCCGTGAGGTTGATAAAGGCCTTGACGATGACTGGATCCAGCCCGAGCCGCGTGTTGTCACGCATCCCGCGCAACACATCGGCCGGCGTCCACGGTGCACTTTGGTACACTCGCGTGCTGGTGGCGGCGTCGAAGCCATCGGTGATCGCGATGATCTTGCTGAACAGCGAAAGCGGGCGCGCGACTCGTACTGCGGGGTAGCCGGAACAGTCCAGGCGAAG
>Ga0105045_10000368_pt1 | contig 31505 bp, 35 predicted proteins | sample MAT02_FD_78089 | JGI IMG/M metagenome (GOLD analysis project Ga0105045, IMG submission 78089) | Freshwater microbial communities from Lake Fryxell liftoff mats and glacier meltwater in Antarctica - MAT-02 (megahit assembly) | ecosystem: Environmental > Aquatic > Freshwater > Ice > Liftoff... | reverse complement strand
CCTGGGTTCCGGCACCCGCCCCTCAAGGTTTGCCCGCTTCAACTCCGCGAGGCCCGATTGCGCCGAAAACGTCTCGCTCATCGCCTGCGCAATCGCCAGCGACCGGCGCAGCGCATTCAGCACCGCCGCCTGCACCGGCGTGACCAGCCCGTCGCCCAACCCCTCGACCCGCTCCGCCAGCCGCACCCCACCCGGGCGTGCCGTAGACCGCGCCGCCATCCCCGGCACGGTAGACCGGAACCGGGGGCGCGCGCCGATACCGGGGGACCGCTCTGCCTGCACAGCCTCGACCAACGGCCTGGCCAACCGCGGCGCGTGATCGAAGCCCATGACCAACCCCAAGGCTGCCTCATACTGCGCCCGGACCGTCTCTTCCGTCAGCTCCATCGTATCGCGCGTGCTCATCCCCTCTGCCCTTTCATTCTGGCTCAAATATCCCGGGGTCCGGGGCAGCGTCCCGGGGGAAGCCACCAGATCAAACCGCTGGTATCAACCGCCCCCCGGCCCCCACCACAAACTTCCTGATCCCGCGAAGGCCCATCGGGTTCTGCTCTACCAGCACTTGATAAGGCTTCTCCGGCAGGATGATCATCCGGTCCTGCCGCGTGGCCCCAAGCTCGGCCCCCGCCACCGCGTCCAGCTTGTAAATCTGCCGCGAAGACGACGAGAACCAGCCGTCTTTCACCTCGTCCTCACGGTCACTTGCCAGATCTTCAACCGTCCAGACCAGCGCCCAGTCTTGCCCTTCAGGCGCTTTTGCGCCCTCCAGCACCTCGGAAATTGGACCGGTTTGCAGTGTGAAGCTGGCCGAATACATCGGCCCCAGCGTGATTCGCCGCAGCCGCCTGGGGTGCAGGTCGGAAAAGTCCTTGTCGAACCCGGTGGCAATGGTCAGAAGCTTCAGCCCCCCAACCGATTGCGCCATTAGCGCCGCTTGCACCTGCGGCCAGCGATAGGCGTCAGTTGGCAAGGGCTTGCGGCCCGAGTCCTCCAGGTCCATCAGATAGACGACCGGAAGGTTGACCTGCGTGTCCCAGACCGCCCAATGCACCAGATAGTGCCGCCGCTCGCCTACATTGGCGATCCACTGCGCGTCAGGATCGTTCCGGGCCCAGAAGATGCCCCCGGCCTGCAACGCCTCGTAATAGTACCGCTGCGACAGGGCAAATTGCAGCGCGGTCGGGATCGTCAGGTCGCCGACGATCTGCCGCACCATCCGGTCTTTGATCTCCGTCTCCGAGGGCATCCCCGCCAGATGCTTCCCAGCCTGCTGGGCATCGACCGCCATGGTCATCAATTCCTGCGCCACCGGAAACCCGCTTTCGTGCCGGTCGATGGTCAGCTTCGGCGCGCTTTCACCTCGCCCGGTCATGAGGTACTTGTGGCTCAATGCCTTGAAAGTTGCGGCCACGGCCTTGAGGTAAACGCCCAAAACCCGCGCCTCGGTCCGGCTGAGCCGCCCCTCGGTCTCCATCTCTGCCGCCACCCGGCCCAGATGCCCGGTAATCCGGTCGAACTTGGCGAAGTAACGCCGGGCGACAAGCGTGTCGTAAAGCTCGGCGTGGTCGGATGTGAGCTGGTCCTTGATGGGGGCGTCAGGCATCCGGTCGCCGACGTTTCGCGATGAACAACCGTACACCCGTGATCAGAACAACCACAATCCACAGAAAGGGTACCACGAAAGAACTGCCGACGGTACTCCACCACCAAAGGCCAGCCAGAAGACAGGCCAGTGCAAATTGAAAAGTCCACTGCCCCCACGAGTTTGGCCGCGAACCGATCCAGTCAATCCACCCCTCATGGCAATTAGTCATGGGCGCCAGGGAGCATACTTCACTCTCCATACGCGTTCTTGTCATGCTTCTCGACTATCTTTGCAAACCGCCGGGCAAAGCGTTCATCTGCCTTGGCCTTCTGCTCCAGAATCTCCCGCGCGAACACCATGTGCCCCTCATGCGCTTCCAGCATGTCTGCCATCTTGTCGTTGGTCGCAGCCCCAATCGCCGCCATCGCGGTCTGGGCTTCCTGATCGGTCTTGACGCCAATCTCGTTGATCCTGTGCGCCACGTCCTGCTGCTGGGCGGTCTTCAAGCTTGAGGTAAGCGCGTCATACAATACCACTCGCTGCTTCGTATCCGTTTGCAACTTGTTGATCAGCACCAACTGCGTAGCCGCCTGATTCTGCAGGCTGTCGACCCAGGTCTTGCCCTTCTCGATATAGCGCTCCAGCGTCTGGGACTTGGCCAGCTTGACCTGTTCGTCCTGTACCATCGCGTTGTACTTCGCGTTCAACGTCGCCAGTTCCGTCTCCAGCCTCGTCCGCGCCGCCGCGTCCTGTTCGACCGCGATCTTGTTTTCAAGCTCGATAATCTTCGGGTCCAGCGCGGCCACTTCGGCCCGCACCGCTTCCAACGCGAAGACGGTTTCTTCGCGTTCGGTAAGGGTGCCGGCAAGGTTGTTCTCCACCCGCGTCTTCTGGGTGTTCAGCAGGTCCAGCTGCCCCTGCAACAGCTTCACGATCACGTCCGACTTGGCGATCAGGTCCTGCAGCTTGTCATCCACGCTGGCCGCACGCATCCGCTCCTGCCGCATCGATTCCGCCTTGGCGTTGGAGAAGATGCCGATGAAGCTTTCCATCCCGGTCTTCGACCGCATCTCGGCAAACTCGGCCGAAAAGCCTGCGGTCACGTCATCCAGCCCCATGATCAGTTCAGCGATGTTCGCGTTCATCAGATCGGTGTGCTTGTGCACGTCCTCCAGCGTGGCGTTTTCGACATCAAGCGCGACGCCCTGATCAAGCTTCGACCGCGCATCTTCGATCCGGCTGGTAATGGCGCTGATCTTCGCCTGTGCCTCGGCGACCTGAGCCTGACTGTCCTTAATCTGCGTCTCGAAATCGGCCATCACGCTCTCCGTTGAATGTGGTTGAAATCACATAGTGATGTAACAAGGGATTACATCATTCTGCCGCGGAGTTATTGTATCCCGCCAACAGGACAAGTCTTGCCGCAACTGCACCCTCTCGCCAAGTGCTGAATATCGTCTCGCGCTTGTCCGTGAGGCCAGACTGCCAGCAGTAACAGATCGCGCAGCCGCATTTGCGTGCGGCTGCAGGCCATTCGTCGGGCTTCTGGCGCGAGAGGACTCGTTAACCGGCTCGCCACCGTCAGACCGGAATGTTGTCGATCAGCCGCACACCGTCAATCCACGCAGCGGCCAGCATTCGGCGCGGGCGGGTTGGGTCATCCGAGGGCATCAGCGTTTCGGCGTCCCGCAACTCGATATATTCCACCCGCTCGAAGCCTGCCGCGCGCATTGTCTCGGCCGCTTCGCGGATAGCCATGCGGTCAGCGTGGCCAGTGCGGATGTCCTTGGCAGCCGCCGATATCGCGGCGTAAAGCACCGGAGCCTTGATGCGACCCTCGGTCGTCAAGCGCACGTTGCGAGACGACATCGCCAGTCCATCCGGGTCGCGGATCGTCTCGCAGCCTACTACATCCACCGGCAGGTCAAGATCGCGGGCCAGCCGTAGCACGACTTGCAGTTGCTGCCAGTCCTTTTGGCCAAAGTAGCCCCGATCGGCCAGGGACATACCGAACAGCTTGGTCACGACCGTTGCCACGCCGTCGAAATGGCCCGGTCGCATGTAGCCTTCCAGCGGTTGCGCCACACCGGCCATCGACACTGTGGTAATGAAGCCTTCGGGATAAACCTCCTCGACCGGGGGGGCAAAGATCACATCGACCGGGACCGTGGCGAGCAAGGCGGCATCGGTTTCTTCGCTGCGGGGGTATTTCTTCAGGTCTTCCGGATTGTTGAACTGCTTGGGGTTGACGAAGATCGTGGTTATCACCCGGTCACATTCCGTCCGCGCCCTGCGCGCCAGCGACAGGTGTCCCTCATGCAGGGCCCCCATCGTGGGGACCAAGCCGATCGTCTCACCCGCCAACCGCCACCCGCGTGCGGCTGCGCGCAGGTCTGCGACCGTCCGCAGGATCGGGGTCAAGATTTCACCGATCGGGGAGCGGGCAGCACGTCAGGAAACGAGTGCTCTTCGCCCGGGAAGGCACCCGAACGCACGTCGGCGGCATAGGCGGCCATCGCTTCGTCCGCCGTCTTGCCCAATTCCGCGTAGCGCTTGACGAACTTGGGGCGGAAGTCGGTGAACAGGCCCAGCATGTCGTCGACCACCAGCACTTGCCCGTCGCAATCCCTTCCTGCACCAATCCCGATAGTCGGGATCGTCAACGCCTTGGTGATCTTGCCTGCCAGCCCCCGCGGCACCTTCTCCAGCACCACCGAGAACGCGCCCGCGGCTTCCACCGCGCGGGCATCTGCCATCACCTTGGCTGCCTCATTATCGCGACCCACCACCTTGTAGCCGCCCAGCGTGTTCACCGCTTGCGGCGTCAGGCCGACATGCGCCATCACCGGCACGCCGCGCGCCGTCAGAAAGCCGATCGTCTCGGCCATGTGAGTACCGCCTTCCAGCTTGACCGAAGGGGCGCCGGTTTCCGCCATCAACCGGCTGGCGTTGCGGAAGGCCTGGGCCGGGCTTTCCTCATAGCTGCCGAATGGCATGTCGATCACCGGCATGGCCTTCGCCGCGCCCCGCACCACCGCGCGGCCGTGCAGGATCATCATCTCCATCGTCACACCCAGCGTTGATGGCAGGCCATGGATCACCATCCCGACCGAATCGCCCACCAGCACCACGTCGCAATGTGCATCAACCAGCCGGGCAACTGGCGTGGAATAGGCCGTCAGCACCACCAGCGGCGTGCCACCCTTGCGGGCGCGGATATCGGGGGGAAGCACGGGCCGGACAGGGGAATTCGCGCTCATCATCGGTCTCCGCTTCGCAATCTGCCCGTCATATGGGCACAACCGCCCCGCCGCCGCAACAAATTTGCGCCGCAGCGCAGCGACACCTCAGGTCTTGACGGATGGTCACCCGCCAACCTCAATGCGCCAAACGAAAGGAAGTTTCATGACCCTTGTCCAGCGCGTCACCCGTGACGGCACCCCACCCGAAACCTCGCGTCCTGATCCGGCCAAGGTGGTCAAGGGCGACCCCGTCCACACCACCTGGAACATCGAGGATCGTGCCGGACTGTATTCCGGTCTCTGGCAATCCACGCCGGGAGCCTGGCGCGTTGCCTATGCCGAATGGGAGTATATCCACATTCATTCGGGCCATTCGACGCTGACTGGCCCCGACGGCAGCGTCACCCACCTTCGGGCAGGTGACAGCTATCTGATCCGCCCCGGTTTTGAAGGCGTGTGGGAGGTGATCGAGACCACCTTGAAAGACTACGTCATCCGTTCATAGAGGTGTCAGAGGTGCCGACTGTAACCACTGCGTCGGGTAGTTCCGGGCCTGGGCAATCCTCCGGCTCGATCCCGCGGCGCTGGCAGGCAGCTAGACGCTTCCTGTCCGCCTTCCCGGCGGCGACTTGGTCCTTCTCCGCCTTCCTGGCGATCTGGACCAGATCCTTTTCCCTTTTGGACATGTTCCCCGGCGTTGCCGCGACCACGCGGCCATAGGCGTCTTCCATCTGCGGCCCTTCGGCAGCCAGGCTTTCCACTTCGGTCCGCACCTTCACCCGGGTGCCGCTGGGCGTGCGGTTGTAAAGGTCGATGGCGTCCTGGTTGAACAGCCGGATACAGCCCGCGCTGGTCGCATAGCCTACCGAGGCCGCATCCGCTGTGCCATGGATACGGAACATGGTGTCCCGACCGCCGCGATAGAGATACAGCGCCCGCGCGCCCAAGGGGTTCTGCAACCCGCCGGGCAACCCGCCGGCATAGGCGGCATAAAGGTCTGGCCGGGTGCGGATCATATTGGCCGTCGGCTGCCAGGATGGCCATTCCGCTTTGCGGCTGATCACTCCGGTGCCCCGGAATGAAAGCCCTTCCCGCCCGACCGCGATGGGATAGCGCATCGCGCGGCCGCCGTCCATCACCAGATAGAGCTTGCGCGCGTAGGTATCGACGACAATCGTGCCCGGCCGATCATCCCCGGAATAGGCCACCTCTTCGCGGCGGTTGCCTTCCTGCAGAAACTGCGCGGGCACCGGTTCGATGAAGAACTCGCCGTCCTGAATTCCCTCGTACCCGGGAACGACCGGCGGGGAATCAGATGTTTGGGGGGACCCCGCGCAAGCGGCAAGCAACGGAAGGGCAAGGATCGCGAAGATCCGGGCAAGAGATTGGGACACTTCAAGGACTCGGCAGTTGTGGCAGTTGGGATCAGCTTGCGCCATGCAGGTGCCTTCACGTCAAGCCCAAACCGTTAAAATTGTCGAATCTTTCCCATAGTTTCCGCCCCAGGGCAGGATTCACCCGGAATCCACCAAGGTCAGATCATCCGGATGGTGTCCTTGCCTACGGCGAGCACATAGCCCCGCCGGGCGATGGTCTTGACCAGCAGCTCGGACACCAGTTGATTGCCGAGCGTATCACGCAGACGTTTCACACGGGTGGCCCCGGCGGCTTCGTCGCAGTCAGCCTCATTGCGGCCGGAAATCACCGCTTCGATCTGGGCGCCGGTCAGCACTTCGTCATCCATTCGCGCTTCGGCCAGCACTGAAAGGGTTTCCAGTGCGGCTTCTGTCAGGGCAAATTCCAGATCGTTGATGTAGACCGCCCGCGATTCACGGCTGATCATCAGGCTTGCCACCTGGATGCCTGACCGCTGAATGGCAGAGATGCGGCGGTTCAGCGCGATGATCGTCACCAGAAACACCAGTGTTGCGATAAGGAGTGCGGTCGAAAAGACCAACAGAACGAAAATCACGCTGCGATAGCTGGTCAGCACTTCGGAAAACGACGTGCCAGACTGGGCGAGGATTTCCAGAAGTTTGATCTGCGTGTTCGATGTCAGATCGTTGTTTTCGACGAAGATCCGTTCGACCTTGGCGTTGAAGGCATTCGCATCTGGCAGGTTAAGGAACAAAAACAGCGCCGCGCCCAGCAGGATCAGGACGATGGCGGCGATACCGAAGGCAACAACGCGGTTGCCGGCCTTGAGGCTTTCAGTAACGGAGGAAGTAAGCTCCGGCACTCGCTTTCCTTTCCTCGAGACCTTCGGGCCCGAATGTGGACAGGACGTTCAACAGAGTCCAGCCGTCGCCTGCCAACCTTGGCGCCAATTCGCCTTCGGCGGCACCGGGCGAACAGTTGCCGTCCGACACCCGCGCCACTCCGTAGTGCAACTTCAACGGTTCGTCACGCTTGGCCTTGTAGTCTGCATAACACTCCGCCGTGGCAGGCCCGGCAAGGGCCAGCGCAAGGGCGGTTGCGGTGAGAAGTCTTTTCATTTTTCCGGCTCCGGGTGGGAGGCTGCTCGATTACCACCAAACAATGCGCGTGGGCAGTATGATATTCAATATCACGTCGGGTTTTCCGGTCCTGTTATCGGATAGCAATACGCTGGCTCGCTCCGGTTATGGGCTAACAGGGTGGCGATATTGCATACGTCAGCGACGGGGGGCGAGGGTTGGACATCGGCGACGCTGGCCAGAAGGCAGCGGGCCGCAATGATAAAGACCCAACAGTCCAGGAGGCCCGCATGCCCGCCGAATTCAAAAACAAGTCTGTCCGCATCGCATCCCGTGGAGTGGCCGAAACCGGCACCTCCGGCCGCAGACTGACCACGGCCCTGACCGGGGCAGCACTGGTGCTGGCGCTGATTCTTGGCGTGGCGCTGCCTGCGAAGGCCGACAAGAAGGACGATCTGGCCAAGGCTTTGGCCGCGGCGCTGGTCGTCGGTCTGATCGTGAACGAGTTGAACGACAAGCCGAAAGGCACGCCCGCGCGGCCCGAGCCTGTGAAGCAAAAACGTGTGCCCTCGGTCTGCTCCATCTCGATCGACGGGGCGCAGCGGTCAGTGACGCTGTTTTCCGAAAGCTGTCTGCGGCGCGAAGGCTTTGACCACCGCCTGCCGCGCGGCTGCGCCAACGACGCGCGCATCTTCGGTCGCGATGACCGGGTCTATTCCGCGCAATGCCTGCGGGATGCAGGGTTCCGGGTGTCGGGACGCTGACAGCACGTGTGTTCGGGCGGGGGAGCCCTTGAACCCCGCCCAACCCTGGGGGACGGAAGGGTGAGCAGCTTCCGTCCCTCTTTTTCCCGGCGCTTTTCCGGGGTACGTCGGGACCATGCCTTGCGTCGCCCCCGATTTCAGCCATGAGAGCGCCGCTCTTGCCGCCGGTGCCCTGCGCGTGGTCGGGGTGGATGAGGTCGGACGCGGGCCGTTGGCAGGGCCGGTGACGGCCTGCGCCGTTCGGTTGCAGCCGGGCCGCATCCCGGACGGGCTGCGCGACTCCAAGATGCTTACAGCCGCCCGGCGCGAGGCTTTGTGCGCCCAGATCATGGCCATGGCCGAGGTCAGTATTGCCCATGCCTCGGTAGAAGAGATCGACGCACTGAATATCCTGCGCGCCAGCCATTTGGCAATGGAACGGGCAGTTGCCGGGTTGCAGGCCGATCACGCGCTGATCGACGGCAATTTCGTGCCGCGCTCTCTGGGCTGCCAGGCAATCGCTATCATCAAGGGCGACATGCTTTGCCTGTCGATTGCCGCTGCTTCGATCGTGGCAAAGGTTGCGCGCGACCGGATCATGGTGGATTTGGCGCAACAGCACCCCGGCTATGGCTGGGAGTCAAACGCCGGTTACCCGACAAAGGCGCATCTGGCTGCGCTGCAAAATCTTGGTGTCACCGCTTGGCATAGACGTTCGTTCAAACCCGTCCACAACATATTGTATCAAGCGAATTCTGTAACCCGTTGATTCAATAAAGAATTTGACGGCGAATCTTTGGTGAATCATGCTTTGGCTCAAGATCGGCACACAAATGATGCCGCCGCAGAGGCAGAGAATGGCGACGAAAACGGCTTTGGTGGCACCCGTGTTGCCGATTAACCAGATCATGTCTGGTGATTGTATCGAGGTGATGAACAGCCTGCCGGCGGCGTCGGTGGACCTGATCTTTGCAGACCCGCCCTACAACCTTCAGCTTCGCGGCGACCTGCACCGCCCCGACAACTCCAAGGTGGACGCCGTCGATGACCATTGGGACCAGTTTTCCAGCTTTGCCGCCTATGACAGCTTTACCCGTGGCTGGCTTGCGGCGGCGAAACGGCTGTTGAAGCCAAACGGGGCGATCTGGGTAATCGGTTCCTATCACAACATCTTCCGGCTCGGGTCGGTATTGCAGGATCAGGGGTTCTGGCTTTTGAACGACGTGGTCTGGCGCAAATCGAACCCGATGCCGAACTTCAAGGGCAAGCGGCTGACCAACGCCCATGAAACGCTGATCTGGGCCAGCCGGGATGAATCGTCGAAATACACCTTCAACTATGAAGCGCTGAAGGCGCTGAACGACGGTATCCAGATGCGGTCGGACTGGGTGCTGCCAATCTGCACCGGGCATGAACGCCTGAAGGACGAAAACGGCAACAAGGCCCATCCAACGCAAAAGCCGGAAAGCCTGCTGCACCGGATTATCGTCGCCACGACCAACGCCGGCGATGTGGTGCTTGACCCCTTCTTCGGCACCGGCACGACGGGGGCCGTGGCAAAGATGCTGGGACGCGATTTCATCGGGATCGAGCGGGAAGAGGCCTATCGTCTGGTCGCCCAAAAACGGATCGACCGCGTCCGCCGGTTCGATGCCAGCGCTTTGGAGATTACCGGATCGAAACGCTCCGAACCCCGAGTGCCCTTTGGCCAGGTCGTCGAACGCGGCATGCTGCGCCCGGGCGAAGAGTTGTTCTCGCTTGGCAACCGCCACAAGGCCAAAGTGCGCGCGGACGGCACGCTCATCGGCAACGACGTGAAGGGCAGTATCCATCAGGTCGGCGCCGCACTGGAAGGTGCGCCAAGTTGCAACGGTTGGACCTACTGGCACTTCAAGCGCGACGGCAAGATGGTGCCGATCGACATCCTGCGCCAGCAGATCCGCGCCGAGATGGAAGCTGACACCAGCCCCACCCACTGAATCCCGGAACACGCCTGCCCCCGGACCGCCCGGGGGACACCTGCCCCGCCGTGACATCATGGCGGGGTTTTTTCCTGTCTGGCCGCTACATTTTAAGGACACGACCTACGCGGCACCCGCACCCGTAGTCGGCCGAACCGAAGGAACGGGCAATGGCGGCGCCACATGACGCGGCTGATCCGGTGCAGGCGCCATCCGTCCCGACATGATACACAGGTCGATCCCGGCGTGGATGTTCCCTATTGACGAGTTCCGTCAGCCCGCGACCGGGTTAAGCGCCTTATTATAGGGGTGCCAGTCGACGACGTCGGGGTAGTGAAACTTGCGCCAGGCCTTAACGCGTGGGTTCATGATCCGCTTCCACAAGGGCGGGTTCATCGCCACGAAGACCATCAGGGGATATCCCAGCGGCAGTTGCGGGGCCTCATCCTGCGTGTAGGTCTGCAGCAGGGGAAAGCGCCGGTCGGGTTTGTAGTGGTGGTCGGAATGGCGCTGAAGGTTGATCAGAAGCCAATTTGACGCGGTATGCGCCGCGTTCCAGCTGTGGTGTGGACGGACGTGCTCATACTTGCCGTCGCCTAGGTGCCGCCTCGTCAGGCCGTAGTGTTCGACATAGTTTACCGCCTCAAGCTGCCAGATTGCGACCAACGCCTGATATAGGAACAGCCCGAGGCCCAGCCAGCCCCCCAGCGCAATGGCCAGGGTCAGCATTCCCGCTTGCAACGCCGCATAGCGCCAGAACGGGTTTGACCGGTGCCGCCACGGCAGACCCTTGCGCGCAAGCATCGCAACCTCGGCTTTCCAGGCCGACTGCGGGCTCTGCCGAAGGACGCGGGGGAAAAAGCGGTGGAAGCCCTCGTTGTACCGGGCAGTCACCGGATCGCTCGGGGTGCCCACATGCAGGTGATGCACCCGCAGATGTTCCGACCGGAAATGCGAATAGAGGACCGAGGCGAGCAGAAGATCGCCCAGCCACCGCTCCAGTCGCGATTTCTGGTGCATGAGTTCGTGACTGTAATTGATGCCGACCGTCCCGGTCAGGATGCCGATGCCGAAGAATAGAACCCCAAGCTCCACCCCGCCAAGGTGGTCGGCCCGGGTCGCGTACCAGATCATGCCGAACAGGATGACGAACTGGATCGGAAACCAGATCAGCGTCAGCAGGCGGTACCAGAACAGGCTGTCTTGCGACTGCGGGTCAGCGTTGCGTTCATCCCATCCGGTCAGCGCGTCGAGAACCGAATAGAACAGGATCGAGCATGCCGGAACCAGCGCCGTATACCAGCCGCCTTGCGTTGCCCCGATCACCGCAAGCGGCACCATGCCCAACGCCAACCAAAACGGCAGCGCCTGCAGGAAGCCGAGTTTCCGAGTGGGCAGGTTTGGCATGAATCAACCGGCTGGTGTTATATTGAGCCATTATGCTGCGGAATGCGAAGCGCTTCAATTGCCCAGCCTGTCGCGGGCAAGGTCCCATGCCTTGCGCATGACGGTGGGCAGATCGGCTGGCCTGAAGGCTGCGCGGGGCAGCCAGTCGCCGCGCTGTGTGGGGATGTCGATGCGGGCAGCCATGACCTGAAGGATCAGGTGGAAATGGGTAAAGGTGTGGCGCACCTCGCCCATGGCCCGCCAGTCAGCCTCGGCCGGGGCCGCGCCGGCGCTGCCGTCCCAGCCATCGCCGGGAAAGCCCAGCATGCCCCCCAGGAGACCCTTTTCCGGCCGCCGTTCAACCAGCAGCGCCCCGTCGCGATGGCCCAGCCAAAGCGTGCCGCGGCGTGTGGGCTTTTCCGCCTTGGGCGATTTGCGCGGCAGGTCGGTCTGCACACCTGCGGCGCGGGCGAGGCAAGCTTGGCTCCACGGGCAAATGCCGCAGGCCGGGTTGCGGGGGGTGCAGATCGTGGCGCCAAGGTCCATCACGGCCTGGGCATAGTCTCCGGGGCGGATGGCGGGCGTCAGGGTTTCGGCCAGCGCGGTCAGTTCGGACTTGGCGGCGGGCAGAGGGGTTTCCACACGGAACATCCGGGCCATGACGCGTTCCACATTTCCGTCGACGACGGTTGCGGCCTCGTCATGGGCAATCGCGGCGATAGCGCTGGCAGTATAGGGGCCGATGCCGGGCAGGGTCAGCAGGCCTGCGCGAGGGGCGGGGAACTGGCCGCCATGATCGGCCACCACGGCACGCGCGCATTTCAAAAGGTTGCGGGCGCGGGCATAGTAGCCAAGCCCGGCCCATTCGCCCATCACATCTGCATCGGCGGCGGCGGCAAGAGCTGCGACCGTTGGCCAACGCGCAGTGAAGCGGTGGAAGTAGTCCTTCACGGCGGCGACGGTCGTCTGTTGCAGCATAACCTCGGACAGCCAGATGCGGTAGGGATCGGGGCGCACCCCTGCGGCGCGATCAAGCGGAGACACGCGCCACGGCATCACGCGGGCGTGGCGGTCATACCAGGCCAGAAGCCGGGCGTTCAGGGGTTCGGGATCGCACATGTCTTTCATCACCTGCGCAGCATAGCTTCGCTGCACTGAAGTGCCAGAGCGTCCCTCACCCCCGCGTCACGCAATCTTTATGTGCGGTTTGCCCGCATGGCACTGGCGGGGCTGGCTGGGTGGAGTAGAATAGGCGGGAAGAAAGCGGAGAGCATGGCCAAGAAACCCCTGCCTGAACCCAGCGCCGACCGCCGCCGCCGTGGATTTGAGCCGGCGTTCGGGCTGATGAAGGACCCGGTCCGCCAGGCAGGTGAATCGCGGGGCTTTGCCGTGGCCCGGCTTTTGACCCATTGGGCCGAGGTTGCGGGTGAAGAAATGGCCCGCAAGACCCGCCCGGTAAAGATAAGCTACGGCAAGGGGGGCATGGGCGCAACGCTGACGCTGCTGGTCAAGGCGGCTGAGGCGCCAATGGTGCAGATGGCGCTGCCAGTGCTGAAAGAACGGGTAAATGCGGTCTATGGCTATGCCGCCGTAAGCCACATCCATCTGACCCAGACCGCCGCAACCGGCTTTGCCGAGGGGCAAGCCGAGTTCACCGTAACCCCCAAGGCCGCCCCGATTCCCGACCCCCAGACCCTTGCCCGCGCCAGTCAGGCGGCGGAGGGGGTGGGCGACCCTGCCTTGCGCAGCGCACTTGAAGTGCTGGCGCAAAACATCTTAACTCGCTCCCGATCGTGAACGGGCCGCATGACAAAGGACGCCACAAAATGCTGAAGCTGAACCGCCGGGCGATGATTGCCCTTGCCGCCGCGATGGCCGCCTCGCCCATCTTCGCGCAGGAAACGGCTACCGCCGTGACCGAACCGGGTGATTTCTCGTTGGGGTCGCCCGATGCGCCGGTGAAGATCGTGGAATATGCCAGCTACACCTGCCCACATTGCGCGACCTTTCATGCGAATGTCTTCAAGGACCTGAAGCGCGACTACATCGACACCGGAAAAGTCCACTTTACCTTGCGTGAGGTGTATTTCGACCGCTACGGGCTTTGGGCTGCGATGGTCGCGCGCTGCGGCGGCGAAGTGCGGTATTTTGGCATCCATGACATGTTGTTCGACCAGCAGCAGGAATGGGCGGCGCCGCAAGACCCGGTGCAGGTGGTGGCGAACCTCAGGACCATCGGCATTTCGGCCGGGCTCGATGGCGCGGCGATAGACGCTTGCCTGAACGACCAGGCCTATGCAGAGGCGCTGATCGCGCGGTTCGAGACCAACATGGCCGCCGACGGGGTGGAAGGAACGCCGACGATCTTCGTCAACGGTGCCAAGCATGCCAACATGCCCTACGCCGACCTGAAGGCGATCATCGACGCCGAACTGGCCGGGTAGCATGGCCGCGCCGCTGGAAGGTATCCGCGTCATCGAACTGGCGCGGATTCTGGCTGGCCCCTGGGCCGGGCAGACCTTGGCCGATCTGGGTGCGGATGTGATCAAGGTTGAGGCCCCTGAGGGCGACGACACCCGCCGCTGGGGCCCGCCGTTCATTGAAGCGGGGGGCGAGAAGACCGCCGCCTATTTCCACGCTACCAATCGGGGCAAACGGTCGATCACCTGCGATTTCCGTACCGCGGAGGGGCAGGAGGTTGTGCGCGGACTGGTAGCGGATACGGACGTCGTTATTGAAAATTTCAAAGTCGGCGGGCTTGCAAAGTACGGCTTGGATTGGGATTCGCTGCGCAAGGTTAACCCCCGGCTGATCTATTGTTCGATCACGGGGTTCGGGCAGGACGGGCCTTATGCCCACCGCGCGGGCTATGATTTCATCATTCAGGGCATGTCGGGGTTGATGTCTGTCACCGGTCCCGCTGACGGACAGCCGCAGAAGGTGGGCGTGGCGGTGACTGATGTGTTCACCGGGGTCTATGCAGCGACGGCAATTCTTGCGGCGCTGGTGCAACGTGGGCGCACCGGGGAAGGCCAGCAGATCGACATGGCGCTTATGGATGTGGCGACTTCTGTGATGGCCAATCAGGCGATGAATTACCTCGCCTCGGGCAAGGCTCCGGGGTTGATGGGCAACGCTCATCCGAATCTGGCACCCTATGCGGTTTTTGACTGCAAGGATGGCTGGCTGATTCTCGCGACCGGAAATGACGGGCAGTATCAGCGGCTGTGCAAGGTGCTCGGGGTCGAGGACATGGCCGCAGACCCCGCCTATCTGACCAACGCCGACCGGGTGGCGAACCGCGATGCGATGACCGCGCGAATCACCGAGGCGACTAGGCTTTGGTCAAAGTTCGATCTTCTGGCGGCCTGTGAGGGGGCAGGCGTTCCGGCAGGGCCGATCAACGACATGGCCGAGGTTTTCGCCGACCCGCAGGTCTTGGCGCGGGGAATGCGGATCGCGCCGGAAGGGCTGCCCGGCGTGCGCAGCCCGATGCGGTTTTCGGGGGCGGAGCTTGCACTGGACCGCCCGGCCCCAAGGCTGGGCCAGCATCAGGACGAGGTGTTGGGCAAAAGCGGCTAAAGACCCAGCATGACAAGGGCTGTGTCCACCGCCGTCCAGTCGTCTACCTGAAGCCGCACGACCAGCGTCAGCACCTTTGCACGCCACGCCATCGGCAAGCGTGCCGCATCCTTTTCAGTGGTCACAAGTTGCGCGCCCGCGGCGCGCGACTCGGCCTCCAGGCGCTTCAGCAGCGTTTCCGAAAAAGGGGCATGATCGGCCAGCGCCTCGCCGCGCACGACTTCGGCCCCCAGGTCGCGCAGGGTGGTGAAAAAGCGTTCGGGGTCGGCGATGCCGGCGAAGGCCAGCACGCGCTGGCCGTGCCAATCCATCCCGGTCTGCAGCGGCTGCAGCGTGGCTGTCAGGTGCGGCACAGTGATTGCAGCGCCCCAAAGGTTGGCAAAGCACCGCTGCGCGTCTGCCCCCCCGATGGAGATGACCAGACCGGCGCGGGCCAATCCCTCCGCCACGGGTTCGCGCAAAGGGCCGGCGGGGATGCAGCGCCCGTTCCCAAAGCCCTTGGCGGCATCCACCACCACCAGCGCCAACGCTGGCTTGACCGAGGGGTTCTGAAACCCGTCATCCATGAGGATGACCTGCGCGCCAGCCGCCTCGGCCGCCTGAACCCCTGCTGCGCGGTCCTTGGCCACCCAGGTTGGGGCGAAGGCGGACAACAGCAGTGGTTCATCGCCCACGTCCGCCGCGCTGTGGCGGGCTTCGCTCACCTGCACAGGCCCAGTCAAATGCCCGCCATAGCCCCGGCTGACGATATGTACCGCGTGGCCGCGCGACAGCATCCGCTGGGCAAGGGCCAGCGTCACCGGTGTTTTTCCGGCACCCCCGGCCACAAGATTGCCGACACAGATCACCGGCACGCGGGGGGCATAGCCCGGCTGACGCAAACGCCGTGCGGTGCCGGCGGCGTAAAGCCAACCGAGGGGCTTCAGCAGCCGCGCGGCCAGCAGAGGCCGGTCTGGCGGGGTGAACCAGAAGCGCGGGGCGCGGGTCATGGCGCGCCGTCCATCAAGGTACGAATCCGGACCAGCAGCCTTTCGGTCACCTCGGCCCCGTCGCTGGCCACGGCCCAGGCCGCCTGTGCCAGCCGCGCGGTCCGGTCGGGGGCCAGAAGGTCGCCCAAAGCCTCGCACAGATCGGCGGTCGAGGCGACGGCCCGTGTCGCCCTTGCCGCCCCAAGCCGGCCGAAGACCGGACCATAGCGCCCGGTGCGCGGCCCGTGCAGGATCGCCGACCCAAGGGCCGCCGCTTCCATCGGGTTGCGGGTGGGGCCGGAGCCGGACAGGCTGCCCCCCAGAAAGGTGACCGGGGCCAGGCGGTACCAAAGCCCGTACTCGGCCGGGTTGTCGACGACGAAAACCTCGACCGTGGGGTCCGGCTCTTCCTCTCGCAGGCGCTGGGCGACGACCCAGCCGCCCTCATCCTCCAGCCGCTGGGCAAGCGCACCGGCCTGACCTTGATCTTCGGGCATCAGGATCAGCAACAGCCGGTGCGAATGCTGCATGGCTGAGCGATGCGCCTGCAGCGCTGCGTCTGCTTCTGCAGCTGGAAGCCCGGCTGCAAACCAGACCGGCCGTGTGGCCAACAGACGGGCCAGTGCGGCGCGCTCTGCCTCCAGACAGGGCAGGGCCGCGCTTTCTTCTTCCATCCTTCCAGTCACGGCGACAGTCGACAGCGTGGCGCCGGCCTTGCGAAACAGCCGGGCCGAAGCTTCGTCCACCGCGCAGATCTGCGAAAACTTCGACAGGGCCGACCGCATCAGCCCGGGATACCAGCTGTCCCGTTCACGAAGAAACCCCGGAGTGCGGCCATTGACCATCAACAGCGGAACCTTCCGCGCTGAGGTTTCCTGCAGAAGTGCGGGCCTCAGTTCGCCTTCGGCGAACACCGCGACCTCAGGGCGCCAATGGTCCAGAAACGCCCGCGCTTCGGTCGGTGTGTCGATCGGCGGAGGCAGGTGAATCACGCCATTTCGGGCGGGTAGTTTCAGCGGGCAAGTGAGGACAACCGCAACTCCGTCCTCTTCAACCAGACGCCGCGCCAAGGCTATCATTGGGCTAACCTGCGCCTCTGAAGGCGCATGCAGCCAGACAAGCCCGCCCGCTGGACGCTCGGGCCGGTGCGGCGCTGGCCCGGCCTCACGCCGGTTGCCAAGGTTGTAAAGTTTCAGCCCAAGCGACGCGGCCATGGGTCAGACGCCTATTTCCTCGGTTGGAAACCCTGACTTTGCCTCGTCGCGCAGCCGGTGGATATGGGCGATGAAATAGCGCATATGGGCATTGTCTACTGTACGCTGCGCCTGGGCTTTCCAGGCGGTAAAGGCGTCGCTGTAGTTCGGGTACATACCGACGATGTGGATTTGCGAAACGTCCCGAAAGACGTTGGTCTGCGGGTCCACCAACTCGCCCCCAAAGACAAGATGCAGGCGTTGGGTCATCATGTGCTCCGTGTCGTAGAAAACCGTGGGGACTCTAGCCGCTTCTGCGGACCGGGGGAAGGAGCCACGCCGTCTGGCCCGAGTTCTGGGGCTTGCACTAAAGGTGAGTTCTGGCAAGACTGCGCGCGGGGTCGGCGCGCGGCTTGGGTTTGAGGGGGTCTTGATGGATATCAATCAGTTTCTGGGTGGAAACGCAGTATTTCTGGCGATTGCACTTTTTGTCGTCATCTGCATTTTTCTTGGCGTCCGCATCGTACCGCAGGCCGAAAAGCATGTGGTGGAACGGTTTGGACGCCTGCGGTCGGTTCTGGGGCCGGGGATCAACTTTGTCGTGCCTTTTCTGGACCGGATCGCCCACAAGGTTTCCGTGCTGGAGCGCCAGCTGCCCACCGCCAGCCAGGACGCCATCACCGCAGACAACGTGCTGGTAAAGGTAGAAACCAGCGTGTTCTACCGCGTGACCGAGCCGGAAAAGACCGTCTACCGGATCCGCGACATTGACGGGGCCATCGCCACGACAGTCGCCGGCATCGTGCGCAGCGAGATCGGCAAGATTGAACTGGATCAGGTGCAGTCGAACCGGGCGCAGCTGATCGAGCGGGTGCGTGAGCAGGTGACGGCCATGGTCGATGACTGGGGTGTCGAGGTGACGCGGGCCGAAATCCTGGACGTCAATCTGGACGAACAGACGCGCGCCGCGATGCTGCAGCAGTTGAACGCCGAACGCGCCCGCCGCGCCCAGGTGATGGAAGCCGAGGGCAAGAAGCGGTCAGTCGAACTGGCTGCAGATGCGGACCTGTATTCGGCCGAGCAGGCTGCCAAGGGTCGGCGGGTGACGGCGGATGCCGAGGCTTATGCGACCGGTGTGATTGCAGGGGCGATCAAGGAAAACGGGCTGGAAGCGGCGCAGTTTCAGGTGGCGCTGAAGCAGGTGGAGGCGTTGCAGGCCGTGGCCGTCGGACAGGGCAAGCAGACCATCATCCTGCCCGCCAGCGCGCTCGAGGCGTTCTCGGATGCTTTCAAGCTGTTGAAAGGACGGGCCTGAGATGTGGCAAAGTCTTGCAGATACCTGGTGGGCCTGGGTTGTCCTTGGCTTTGGGCTCGGGGTGCTTGAGGTTCTGGCACCCGGTTATATCTTTCTGGGCTTTGCCGTCGGGGCGGTAGTGACGGGGGTTCTGGTTGGCTTCGGGCTTGCCCCAGTCGGACTTTCGGCGCTGCTCCTGCTCTTTGCTGTCGCGTCCGTCGCCTCATGGCTTGTCTTGCGGCGAACTGTCGGAGTGCGAAAGGGTCAGGTCAAGCTTTGGGAGCGCGACATCAACGACGAGCCGTAAGGTGACCTGCCAGGCGGGTGCCGCGAATCTGCGGAGGCATGCCTTTTGCGCGAACTGGGGGAGGAGTTCGGCCTGCTGCTGTCGCCCGCTCGGCTGGTCCGGCGACGGGTTCTTGGCTAAACCTGCGGACAAAGCGGTCAAACTGACAGTATTCCCACGGCCGGACGAAATGCAGTGCGCGTCCGTACAGCGGCCCCCCCTACTCCCTTGGTGGGGAAGGGGTTGGCGGGGCTTCTTCTGGCGGTTCGGGGGTTAGCGGGGGCAGTTCGGCCAGCACCGCCCGGGCGGCCGCGGCGGGGTCTTTTGCCTGCCAGATCGGGCGGCCGACGACAATGTGGTCCGCCCCGTCAAGAATGGCCTGATGCGGGGTTGCGATGCGCTTCTGGTCCCCCGTTGCAGCCCCCGCCGGGCGGACACCCGGCGTCACGATCAGCTTGCCCCGCGCCTGCGGCAGGGCGCGGATCAGGGCCGCCTCTTGCGGAGAGGCGATGACACCATCGGCCCCAGCCTCCAGCGCGCGGGCGGCGCGTTCGAGGGTGATCTGGTGCAGATCTCCGGGTTTGATGAGGTTGGCATCAAGGTCGGCCCGGTCCAGCGAGGTCAGAACTGTCACCGCCATGATCTTGAGGCCGGTGCCGCGTTTGCCTTCGCAGGCGGCGCGCACGACCTGCGGGTCGCCTTGGACGGTCAGGAAATCAAGGTCGTATTGGGCGATGCCGCGAACCGCAACCTCGATTGTGGCGCCGATGTCGAACAGCTTGAGATCAAGAAAGACGCGCTTGCCATGGTCTTGCTTCAGCTCATTCGCCAAGGCAAAGCCGCCGCCGGTCAGCATGCCAAGGCCGATCTTGTAAAAGCTTGCGGCGCTACCGATCCTGGCGACAAGATCAAGGCCATGCACCACGTTCGGCACATCAAGCGCCACGATCAGGCGGTCATCGGCTTGCATGGCATGCTCCTTTCGGGGGGTCGGGGCGGTTTGACGGGGCAGAGCAGGGCTGTCAAGACTGGTGGGCAAGGGGGACGCGATGATCCTGGCGTTTGACATTGGCGGCAGTCGGATCAGGGCGGCGGCCTGGAGTGGCGCGCTGGAGCCGTTGGGCGAAGTACCGACGCCTACGGGTGACAAGGCGGCGTTCACCGATGCGATCCGGGGCTTTGCCAGCGGACGGCCTGTCCGCGGCATTGCCATTTCCATCGCCGGGGTCGTGGACCCTGCGACGGGGGTCGGAAACGTGGCGAATATCCCCGCGATAGACTGGCTGGCGCTGGGGCCAGAGGTGGCGGCGGCGACGGGGTTGCCGGTGCTGGTCCTGAACGATGCCGATTGCTTTGCGCTGGCCGAAGCCAAGCAGGGGGCCGGGCGTGGGCACGGCTGCGTGTTAGGGGTGATCCTCGGGACCGGTGTTGGCGGCGGGTTGGTGATCGGCGGGCGGGTGGTGACTGGCCCCGGCGGCTATGCCGGGGAGTGGGGGCATGGCCCGGTGATCCGGGGGGATTATGCCTTTGCCTGCGGCTGCGGGCAGGTGGGTTGCGTAGACACCATTGGCGGCGCGCGGGGGCTGGAGCGGCTGCATCTGGCGCGGACCGGGGAAGGGTTGCGGTCTGAGGAGATCGTCAGTCGGTGGCAGTCGGGCGACAGCAGGACGGGGACCACGATGGAGTTGTGGCGCGACCTGGTGGCGGGACCGTTGGCGATGGTGGTGAATGTGGTGGGGGCGGATATCCTGCCGGTGGGTGGGGGCTTGTCGCTGGCGCCGGGTTTGGTGGGCTTTCTGGATCAGGCGGTAAGGGCGCGGATATTGCGGGCAACCGATGCGCCCATGGTTGTCCTTGCGGAATGCGGTGCGGATGCGGGGCTTCTGGGCGCGGCGATGGCGGGGCAGGCGGCATGGCGATAGTGCTTGAGGTCTGCGTTGAAACCCCGGCAGGCCTTGCGGCTGCGGTTCATGGCGGTGCAGACAGGGTAGAGTTATGCGCGGCGCTGGCACTTGGCGGGCTTACACCTTCGGCCGGGTTCATGGCAGAAGCGGCGGGCTGTGGCGTGCCGGTGATGGTGATGATCCGGCCCCGGGCGGGGGATTTTGTCTGGTCAGAGGCAGAACTGCGCGTGATGGAGGCGGATATTGCGGCGGCGCGCATGGCGGGGCTTTCGGGCGTGGTGTTGGGGGCGTCGCTCCCGGATGGGCGACTGGACGTGTCAGGCTTGACCCGGCTGATCCGTGCCGCGAAAGGGTTGGATCTGACGCTGCACCGCTGCTTTGATCTGGCTCCGGACATGGGTGCGGCACTGGAAGGCGCGGTGGCGCTTGGGTTTCGGCGAGTGCTGACTTCGGGCGGAGAGACAACGGCGGTGGCGGGTGCGGCGCAAATCGGGGCACTGGTCAGGCAGGCGTCCGGGCGGATTGCGGTGATGGCTGGCGCCGGGGTAACGGCGGAGACTGCGCCGGGCCTTCTGGCGCTGGGGGTGCGGGACCTGCACGGATCTTGCGCGGAAGACGTGGCGGTTTCGGGAAAGGTTTTAGAAATGGGTTTCGGGCCAAGGGTCGAGCGGCAGACCAGTGTAGCGCGCGTCCGGGCGCTGCGGGCTGCGGCGGGTTAGGGAGAGACAGGGGATGGACATCAACGTTACCTTTGAGCGGCCCGAGGACGGCCCGTCCACGGCACCGCTGACCGTGGGGTGGTTTCTGGCATCCGAAAAGGGCGCGGTGCTTTATGACCCGCCCGAGCGGGTGATCATCCGGCCGCCAAACCGGGGGCACGCAAAAAGTGCGGCCCGCTGCCCGGCAGTGGTGCAGCTGGAAAGCCGGTATTTCATGCTGAAATGTCCGTTCGACCTGCACATTGGCTTCCAGCGTGACGACAAGGGCAAGGCGGTGCTTGTCAACCGGGCGGGGGCCGGATCTCCGATCCGGTCCTCAAAGCTGAACGAGGTGCTGACGCTGGTGAGTGAGGCGGAATGGCGGTTCCCGGACCGGCCCACGGTGCAACTGCACCTGCCCTACTGCTTTCTTGCCGATGAAATGGTCTACATGTCGCAGATTTCGGCCTTTGCGCATTACCGGGCGGACCCTTTGCCCGGGACGATCTTTGGCGGGCGGTTCCCAATCTCGATCTGGCCGCGGCCGCTGATGTGGGCCTTTGAATGGCACGAGCCGCAGAAAGATCTGATCCTGAAGCGGGGAGAGCCGTTGTTTTATGTGCAGTTTGAGGGGGTGGACCCAAGCCGCCCGATGCAGGTGGTGGAGGCGGAGCGGACGGCGGAGTTGGTGGCCTATCTGGAGAAGCTTTCGGGTGTGGTGAATTACGTCAACCAAACGTTTTCGCTGTTCAAGGCGGCCGAGGCGCTGCGGCCCAAGCGGCTGCTGGTTACCAAATCCCGGGAGTAGGACCATGTGGCTGGTGCCGGGGGTTTCACACCCCCCCAGGCCATTGGTTCACGGGCTACCCGTGGAGTATTTATCAAACTAGCAAGCACCATTTGACACAAATTGATGGAGTTACGGTGCGGAGCATCATCGAGACCTATGAGGTGGTAACCGGCCGGGTGCACAAGGTGCTGGCGGTGGAAGGGCGGATCGAGGCGCCGAACTGGGCGCCCTTTGGTGATTGGCTTTTGGTCAACGGCGAGGGGCGGTTGTTCCGGGTGCCTTTGGCCAGTCCTGAACTGCTGCCCATTTACACGGGGGCGGCGGATCGATGCAACAATGATCATGGGATCAGCCCTGACGGGACGCTGATCGTCCTGTCTTCGCATCATGAGGGGGAAGGGTCGCAGATCTATGTGATGCCTGTGACGGGGGGTGGGTTGCGCAAAGTCTCGCCGGAGGCGCCGAGTTGGTGGCATGGCTGGTCCCCGGACGGGGCGCGGCTGGCCTATGTCGCGGCGCGGGACGGGCGGCGGGTGATCGACGTCTATACGATCGGGTTGAACGGCGGCGAGGAGACGCGCCTGACGCAGGGCAAGGGGCATTGTGACGGGTCGGATTACAGTGCGGATGGGGCCCGCATCTACTTTAACTGCGACCGGGGAGGGCATGCGCAGATCTGGGTGATGGCGGCGGATGGGTCAGGGCAGCGACAGCTTTTCGCGGATGACTGCGTGAACTGGTTCCCGCATCCTTCCCCAGACGGGCGGCATCTGGTGTACCTTGCCTACCCGCCGGGGACGCTGCGACATCCGGCCGATCTGCCAGTGGCGTTGGTGCTGTGCGACCCTTGCGGGGGAAACCGCCGCCGGGTGCGGGAGTTCACCGGTGGGCAGGGCACGATCAACGTGCCAAGCTGGGCGCCGGATGGCAGTGCCTTTGCCTATGTGCGTTACGAGCCGTAGGCCGGTTTGAGTTTGGAAAACTTTCCGGGTGCCAAGGATGCTTCGGCGTTTTCGGTCAGTCCTGCCGCCTGCAGGATCGGTTGCAAGTGGCGCGGGTCGCCCCAGACAGAGATATACACCTCGGGCGGGAAGCCGTTCGACAAGTGTTCAGGCACGATGTCGATTATCCGAACCCGCAGCGCATCGCCATGGGCGAGGGAGGGAGCGACGATTTCCTCGGCCATCGGGCCCAGATGACCGACAAGGCCCGGGCGCATTCGTGGGACAATGCCAAAGATCGGCCGACTTAAACGGGCGAAGACGCCAATGCGGCCATTTGTCAGCCGGTCCAGCCAGGCGGTGTTACCGATGGCAAGGCCGGTGCGGGCGACGTGGATCTGCAGACCCTCGACCGGGGCCTTGTGGATCAGAGGAAGCTTTGCGTCGGTCATTGGGGGCCTTTCCATACAGAGGGCGCAGAATGCCGGTCCGCCGCATCTGATGACAAGCCGTGGTGCTTGTTCCTCTCCCGGTTGCGCCCCTTACCGCCTACTGCGGCAGGCAGCTTCGGCGAAGATCGGCCAACGTAGCCGGCGGCCGCCAGGGTGATTATCAGGATGCCGGGATTGTAAAATGCCAGATCCGCGCCCAGATCATGGGCAAGGCCCTGTGCGATGTGCTGGATTTCCGGGCATCGCGGGCGGGGTGCTTTATCAGAGGAGAATGACCGATGAATTTGGAGAAATTCACGGAACGGTCGCGCGGGTTCCTTCAGGCCGCCCAGACCATCGCGATGCGCGACAGCCACCAAAGGGTGTTGCCCGACCATCTCTTGAAGGCGCTTATGGATGATGACCAGGGTTTGGCCTCGAACCTCATCCGCAAGGCGGGCGGATCGCCGGAGCAGGTGAATGTGGCCATCAATGCCTCTCTTGGGAAGCTGCCGAAGGTTTCGGGCGGCGACGGTCAGACCTATATCGACCCCTCGCTCGTGCGGGTGCTGGATGAGGCGGAGTCCGTGGCCAAGAAGGCCGGGGATTCGTTCGTGCCGGTCGAGCGTTTGCTGACCGCTTTGGCACTCGTGAATACGCGGGCCAAGGATGCCCTGACGGCGGGAGCTGTCACGGCGCAAGGGTTGAACGGCGCGATCAACGAAGTGCGCAAGGGGCGGACGGCGGACAGCGCCTCCAGCGAGGATACGATGGAGGCGCTTGGCAAGTATGCCCGCGACCTGACCGAAGCGGCGCGGGACGGCAAGATTGACCCGATCATCGGGCGCGACGAAGAGATTCGCCGCGCGATGCAGGTCCTTAGCCGTCGGACGAAGAACAACCCCGTGCTGATTGGCGAACCCGGGGTGGGCAAGACGGCAATTGCCGAAGGGCTTGCCCTGCGGATCGTCAACGGTGACGTGCCGGAATCCTTGCGAAACAAGCGGTTGATGGCTTTGGACATGGGGTCCTTGATCGCCGGCGCGAAGTATCGCGGAGAGTTCGAGGAACGCCTGAAGGCCATCCTGAAGGAGATCGAGACTGCCGCTGGTGAGGTGATCCTGTTCATCGACGAGATGCACACCCTGGTCGGCGCTGGGAAATCCGAAGGCGCGATGGATGCGGCGAATCTGATCAAGCCGGCACTGGCGCGGGGGGAGCTGCATTGCATCGGGGCCACTACGCTGGATGAATACAGGAAGCATGTGGAGAAGGACGCGGCCCTCGCGCGGCGATTCCAGCCGGTGTTTGTAAGCGAGCCGACGGTCGAGGACACCATCAGCATCCTGCGCGGGATCAAGGAGAAGTATGAACTGCACCACGGAGTGCGGATCACCGACTCGGCTTTGGTGGCAGCGGCGATGCTGTCGCACCGCTACATCACCGACCGGTTCTTGCCGGACAAGGCGATTGACCTGATGGACGAGGCCGCCAGCCGGTTGCGGATGGAGGTGGATAGCAAGCCCGAGGAGCTGGATGCGCTGGACCGGCAGATCCTGCAATTCCAGATCGAATCCGAGGCCTTGAAGAAGGAAGACGACACGGCGTCGAAGGACCGGCTGGAGAAACTGGAGAAGGAACTGGCCGACCTGCAGCAGAAGTCGTCGGCGCTGACGGCGAAGTGGCAGGCGGAGCGGGCCTCTCTGGATGCGGCGCGGGGGCTGAAAGAGCAACTGGACACAGGCAGGGCCGAGTTGGAAAGCGCCAAGCGCGAGGGCAACTTCGCCAAGGCCGGGGAGCTGCAGTACGGGCGGATTCCGGAGCTGGAGAAGCAGCTTGCCGACGCTGAGGGGCGTGAGGGCGAGGCACTGGTCGCCGAAGCGGTGCGGCCGGAGCAGATCGCCGAAGTGGTGGAGCGCTGGACCGGGATTCCGACGACCAAGATGCTGGAAGGCGAGAAGGAAAAACTTCTGAAGATGGAGGAGGAGCTTGGCCGTCGCGTGGTGGGGCAGGGGGCAGCGGTTGGTGCGGTGTCACGCGCAGTTCGGCGGTCGCGCGCCGGGCTGTCGGATGAGAACCGTCCGCTGGGCAGCTTCCTCTTTCTGGGGCCGACCGGCGTGGGTAAGACCGAACTGACCAAGGCGCTGGCCGAGTATCTGTTCGACGATGATAACGCCATGGTGCGGATCGACATGAGCGAGTTCATGGAGAAACACTCGGTCAGCCGCTTGATCGGCGCTCCACCTGGCTATGTCGGGTATGACGAGGGTGGGGTCTTGACCGAAGCGGTGCGGCGGCGGCCCTATCAGGTGGTGCTGTTCGACGAGGTCGAGAAGGCGCATCCGGATGTGTTCAACGTACTTTTGCAGGTGCTGGACGATGGCCGCCTGACCGATGGGCAGGGTCGGATGGTCGACTTCAAGCAGACGCTGATCATCCTCACCTCCAACCTTGGGGCGCGGGCGTTGAGCGAGCTGCCGGAGGGAGTTGACGCCAGCGGGGCGAAGTCCGAGGTGATGGAAGCGGTACGCAACCATTTCCGGCCCGAGTTCCTGAACCGGTTGGATGAGCAGATCATCTTTGACCGGCTAAACCGGACGGACATGTCGGGGATCGTCGAGATCCAGCTGAAACGGCTGGCGGCGCGGCTGGCGGCGCGGAAGATCGCGTTGGAACTGGACGCGGCGGCCAAGCAATGGCTGGCAGACGAAGGCTACGACCCGGTTTTTGGCGCGCGGCCCCTGAAGCGCGTGATCCAGCGCCAATTGCAGGACCCCCTGGCCGAAATGCTGCTGGCAGGCGATGTGCTGGATGGAGCCACGATCCGGGTGACGGCGGGGCCCGAGGGCCTGATTATCGGTGACCGGGTGGTGCCCAGCCTCCGCGAACGGCCAAGCGAAGCCGTGGTCCACTAAGCGCGATTGCATTGTGGGCAGCATAGCCCATCCTGCGTGGCTCACCCACGAAGGGCAGGAAGGCCGATCCCTGTTGCCTGAAACCCGCCATCTACGGCGATGGTCTGCCCGGTCACATAAGAGGCGCGGGGCGAGCACAGGAAGTGGATCACCTCGGCAATCTCATCTTCGGACCCGTAGCGGTTCAGGGGAATTGCGTCGTGGTAGGCGGCGATGATCTCGGGGCTGTGTACTGCCATCGCCAACTTGGTTCGCACCGGACCCGGTGCCACGCAATTGGCCCGGATGCCGTGTTCGCCAAGTTCGACAGCCTGTTGCAGCGTCAGTTGAATGACCGCCGCCTTTGACGTGCCATAAGCCACCCGAAGGGTCGAGGCACGCAGGCCCGAGATCGAAGCTATGTTCACGATCGCACCCTTGGTCGCCCTGAGCGCGGGCGTCGCGGCCTGCGTCACCAGAAACACGCCGTCAAGGTTCGTCTCCATCACGCGGCGCCAGCGGTCAAAACCGGTGTCTTCAACCGGGCCGAAATCGGCGACCCCGGCGTTGTTCACCAGGGCATCGATGCGGCCAGACACCATCAGGGTTTCGTCGATCAGACGCGCCACCTGATCGGGGATCGAGACATCGGCCACCACAGGATGTGCCCGCGGCAGCCCTTCGGCAGCAGCCAGAAGTGCCGGTTCATCGCGGTCGATCATCGCCACGGTCCAGCCGTCGGCCAGAAAACGGCGGGTAGTGGCAAGGCCGATGCCGCGCGCGGCGCCGGTGATCAGGGCGGTCTTCTGGGTCATCTGGTTTTCCTCCCGTTTCCGGGGAAGGTGGCGGGTGACCAGCGAAAGCGCAACGCCAAAGCGGCGGGAATATCGACACGTCAAAGCCCGGGCATTGGCGTGCCCGGGCCTTGAACCTTCTTCTCGCGTAGCGTCAGTAGACGCCGCGGGCCTGTTCAATGGTCGGCAAGCGACCGTCCGGCGTCATCTTGTCCACAGCTTCGGGCAGGATGGCGCTGAGGCGCAGGAGCAGTTCGGCCCGGCCGAGGCCGGTCTGCTGCATCAGGTCATCTATCGTGCCGTGGTCGAGAACCTCTTCAAGGTCTTCCGGCCCAAGGTCGCCATTCGGCCCGGTGTCAACCCAGGTCTTCGCTTTGGCGGCGTGGACCGGCGTCGTGAAGCGGCTGAGCAGATCGGACAAGCCGCCAAGGATCCCACCGTCAGAGCCGCTGGAATTCTGGCGCCGGAAGTCCACACCTTCAGCCTCTCGGGCGTCAGTGTCGGGTTCGCGGGGTCCGCGAGTGCCGCCCTGTTGCAGCAGACCGGACAACTTGTCACGGTTCTGGAAGCCTGCGACGGCCAGCAGGCCAAGCAGTGCGACCATGGATGGGCTACCCTTGCTCATGGCGGTTATTCCTTCCTTCGGTGTTCATGTGCGGCGGCGCATGAAGCCATAGATGGCCAGCACTATGACTGCGCCGACGACGGCTCCGATCAAGCCGGCGCCGTCTTGCGGGCCGTACCAGCCGAGGCCTTGGCCAAGGAACGTGGCGACGAAGGCCCCGATGACTCCGAGGATCGTGGTGAGGATGAAACCGGAGGGTTCGTTATCACCAGGCATGATGAATTTCGCGATAATACCCGCGACGAACCCGATGATGATTGTCCAGATGATACCCATGATTGTTTTCCTGTCGCGATATGCGTTACGTGGCCGGCGAGTGCCGATACGGGTGGAAAACGTCAGTAGATGGAAGAAGGTTCCCTCGGACGTGCAAGCCAGGGCGCGTTGGGCCGAGCGCTTGGCCCGGCCCGTCCAGTCAATTCGGCAGCAGTACCCGGTCGATTACATGGATCACGCCGTTCGAGGCGATGATATCAGCGGTGGTTACGCGAGACTGGTTCACGCGCACGCCATTGCGGCCGTCGATGTGCAAGGACTGGCCCTGGACAGTCGCGACGGTGCCACGCTGGCCGGCGAGCTTGTCCGAGGTGGCGGCGCCGGGGACGACGTGATAGGTCAGGATCGCGACGAGTTTGTCCTTGTTTTCAGGCAGAAGCAGGCTTTCGACGGTGCCGGCGGGAAGCGCCTCGAACGCGGCGTTGGTCGGGGCAAAGACGGTGAAGGGGCCCTCGCCCTTCAGGGTGTCTACAAGACCGGCTGCCGTCACGGCAGCGACAAGTGTGGAGAACTGCTCATCGGAAGCGGCGATGTCGACGATATCGGGCTCGGACGACGCGGGAACGCATGCAGAAATCAGCGTTATAATAGAGACCGCGCCGACCGCACGGAAAAGCGCACGACGGTTCATGGGATATTCCTTGTGCTGAAGGGTTTGAGGGGGCTGGACGGTTTTCGGGATCTTGAATGGTTTTGGGGGGCGCCACTGGCGCCCCCCAAATCCCTTAGCCTTCCGGCGGCAGGATGACCGAGTCGATCACGTGGATCACGCCGTTCGAGGCGGCAACGTCGGGCGCCGAGATGACGGCGCCGTTCACTTTCGGCCCGCCTTCCAGCGTGATCGTCACTTCGGCGCCGTTGACGGTCGCGGCGGTCATGCCTTCGGTCAGGTCGGTCGACATCACTGCGCCCGGCACGACGTGGTAGGTCAGGATAGCAACAAGCTGGTCCTTGTTCTCTGGCAAGAGCAGGGTTTCAACAGTGCCTTCTGGCAACGCTGCAAAGGCGGCGTCCGTCGGTGCGAATACGGTGAACGGGCCTTCACCCTTCAGCGTCTCGACAAGACCGGCAGCGGTCAGCGCGGCGGCGAGGGTGTTGAACGAGCCGTTGGCGACGGCGGTATCGACGATGTCCATCTCCTGGGCGGCAGCAGGCATCGCAAAGGCGGTAGCTGCGGTCAGGGCAAGAAAGGTTCTGCGGATCATTGGTGTCACTCCCGTTTGATCGGTGTGCCGTGATTGGCAGTTGTTATATGGGTCAGATGCGACAATGGATCAGTCCGACATTCGCGTGAGAAAGGATTGACGATGGACGCATCCGCGCTAAGCACCACAATACAGCGACGGCAAATCAAACATCTGTGAGGAGAGTTCATCCGTTGTGAACAGCAGGCCATGTGTTTCACGCGCTTGCCGCAGTCGTGAGGGAGTTTGTTTTGCCTTTTACGGCGAAAGGCGCAACTTTGCGGAAACCTGAGAGGAGTCCGCAATGCCCAGCCCCGATGCCCCAAGGCTGCCCTGGTCCGACGTGACCCCCAAGTCCCTGTGGCTGCACCGCCGCCAGCTTCTTACCGGCGCAGTTGCGCTGGCGGCAAGCCCGGCCCTGGCCCGGATCGAAGCGGCGCCCAGCCCTTATTCCACGGATGCAGTACCGAACAGCCTTGAGGACATCACTGGCTACAACAACTTTTACGAGTTCGGCACAGGCAAGGAAGACCCAGCCCGTTATGCCGGCGGTCTGACCACGGACCCCTGGTCTGTGGTGATCGACGGATTGGTCGACAACCCCGGCACCTATGATCTGGCGGACCTCGTCAAGGACCAGCCGATTGAAGAACGCATCTACCGTTTCCGCTGCGTCGAGGCGTGGAGCATGGTCATTCCCTGGATCGGGTTCGAGCTGTCCGGCCTTCTGGCCCGGGTTGGTGTCCAGTCAGGCGCAAAATTCGTGGCGTTCGAAACTCTGGTCCGCCCCGAAGAGATGCCTGGCCAGCAAAGTCCCTTCATTAAGTGGCCCTACCGCGAAGGTCTGCGGCTGGACGAGGCGATGAATCCGCTGACGATCATGGCGACGGGGCTATATGGAGAGCCGATGCCAAACCAGAACGGCGCACCGATCCGTCTGGTGGTGCCGTGGAAGTATGGGTTCAAGTCGATCAAGTCGATCGTTCGGATCAGCCTGGTGGCGGACATGCCGCCGACGACCTGGAACATGCTGCAACCAGCCGAATACGGGTTCTATGCCAACGTGAACCCGACTGTGGACCACCCGCGTTGGAGCCAGGCGTCCGAACGCATGGTTGGCGCGGGTCTATTTGCCGGCCGTCAGGACACGCTGATGTTCAATGGGTATGAGGCCGAGGTGGCCGGTCTTTACGCAGGGCAAGATCTGGTGGCGGACTACTGATGGACCGGCTGAACGGCTTTGCCCGCCGGGTTCCGACCTGGGTGATCTATGGGCTTGGACTGGTGCCGCTGGCCCTGCTTGTCTGGGGGGCGGCGCAGAACAGCCTTGGCGTCGATCCCGTAAAGGCAATCGAACACAGGCTGGGCGAGCTTGGCCTGCAACTCCTGCTGGCCTCCTTGGCGGTAACGCCGCTGCGGCGGCTGGGGCTGAACCTCTTGCGCTTTCGCCGGGCGCTGGGGGTTATGGCCTTTGCTTATGTAAGCATGCACGTCGTGGCCTGGGTATGGCTCGACATGGGTCTGCGCTGGTCCGAAGTGGTGGCAGATCTTTGGAAGCGCCCCTACGTGATTATGGGAATGGTCGGCTTCGTGGCGATGTTGCCGCTGGCGCTGACCTCAACCAATGCCGCGATTCGGCGGCTTGGGCCCAAGGCCTGGGGGCGGCTGCACCGGCTGGCCTATGTGGCGATTCTGGCGGGCGTTCTCCACCTGGTGCTGCTGTCGAAGGTCTGGACCGGCGAGGTTTTGGCCTATGCCGTGCTTGCAGTAGTGCTTTTGGGCGTAAGGCTGCTGCCGCGCCGGGCACCTCAGGGCGGTGTCCCGGCCTGAGTGGTGCGATTGCCCCTGCGTCAGGCCATGTGCCGGCGCAACAAACTTGCGCCGGTCTGCCAGCACTTGTGGGCATTCTTGCGCCAACCCCAAGATTTTGCGAACTTTTCAGGCTTGAGCGAAAATTTTCGTCCGATCGCATTTTTCCCTCTTGCGGCTTCCGGCGAGGCTCCGTAAATACCGCTTCACCGAAGCAGAGACGCGACGGTGACGGGATCGAACGGCGGCGCAAGCCAAGGGAAACCCCGGAAAATCTGAAGACAAGGCGCGACGGGATACGCCAAGTAATTGGTGGATCGCACGTTTTTGTCTGATGATGGCTCTTTGAGACTGATTGGTATTGAAGGGATATGTGGGCGGTTTGGGCGCATCGGCGTCTGATCGCAGCATATCGGCCTAGTAGGGTTCTTGTCGCAAGATGGGGGTCCGATGATCTAGGTGT
>Ga0105045_10000367_pt1 | contig 31541 bp, 27 predicted proteins | sample MAT02_FD_78089 | JGI IMG/M metagenome (GOLD analysis project Ga0105045, IMG submission 78089) | Freshwater microbial communities from Lake Fryxell liftoff mats and glacier meltwater in Antarctica - MAT-02 (megahit assembly) | ecosystem: Environmental > Aquatic > Freshwater > Ice > Liftoff... | reverse complement strand
TGGCGTATCGAGTACAAATTCCATTCAAGTTTTGGCAGGTTCAACTGGCGGTACAATTTCTGTGGTTGCTCAAAATGAATGTGGCAATAGCGTTGCATCAACAATAAATGTATCTATTATAGCTGCAAATGCGGTTACTGTTTCTGCTAGTGGTTCCTTACAATTATGTCCTGCTGGTTCAGTAACTCTTACGGCAACACAAGGAACTCAGTATTTGTGGAGCAATGGTGCAACAACACAAAGCGTTACGGTTTCTGCCGCACAAACACTCACTGTAGCTGTAACATTTGCAAATGGTTGTTCAGCTGTTTCACAACCCGTTGCAGTAACACTCAATCAAATTCCCGTTCCAATTATTGTGGCGCAAGGAGAAACGCAATTCTGCGCGGGTGGCAATGTTGTCTTAAATGCATCCGGTGGACAAACGTATTTGTGGAGTACTGGTTCAACTTCCAATGCTATTACGGTGACACAAAGTGGTCAATATAATTTTGTTGCTTTTAACGGAAATTGCGAGGCAGCATCGCAAACTATTACTGTAATTGTGGACAATTTACCACTAACACCTCAAAACATTAATGGCCCAATTAATAGTTGTGGAAATGAAACGATTTTATATACAATCCCAGCTGTTATTAATGCCGATGGCTATTTGTGGGTACTACCAAATGGGTGGTCAGGCGTATCGAGTACAAATTCCATTCAAGTTTTGGTAGGTTCAACTGGCGGTACAATTTCTGTGGTTGCTCAAAATGAATGTGGTAATAGCGTTGCATCAACCTTAACTATTTCAATTATTGAAATCAACACAGCTGTAAATCAAAATCAAAATGAGTTACTAGCACTAGCAGAAAACGCACAGTTTCAATGGGTAAATTGCGAAACAAATACTGAAATTCAAGGTGAAACCAACGCTAGTTTTACGCCTATTCAAGATGGTAATTATGCGGTTTTAGTGACTCAAAATGGGTGTAGTGAGTTGTCAGATTGTTTCCAAGTTCAGCTGCTTTCCATTGAGGACAATCAATTATTTAATCATATAGTTGCATTCCCAAATCCAGTTACTGATATAGTAACAATACGTTTAAATTCAGCAAGTAGTGAGCCTTTTAAAATTAAAATTACCAATATTTTAGGTCAAGAATTGTATGAAAAGAATATCGTGGTAGATGAAAGGAATCAATTATATTTAGACTTTACTAATTATCCAACAGGAAGTTATTTTGTTAATTTGATTTTAAACTCAGAAATGAGAACTATAAAAATCATTAAAAATTAAATCAACAGGAAGCCGTCTCAAAATATGATACGGCTTCCTTTTTCTTTTTTGATTTAATTTTTATCAAAAACATATCCGCCTTTCACGGCTCCCCAAACTTGTTTGTCTTCTTTGTCAAAACCTTGATCCCAAGAAATAATCTGCGTTGGTGTTACGGTAACAATGGAAGAAGCATAAGACGCCCCTCGTAATTCACTAGAGCAAGTTTTGTTGCCTGTTTGACCAACAAAGTTGCCATCGGTTTGTTTTCTTAAAATCACTTCGCAACCGGGTTTTAGTTCAATTTCTTTTTCAGAAAGGGCATCAAAAGCTTCGGGAGTTTGCCATTTTCCAATCCATTCTCTTTCATTTTTTAGGGTATAAATTTCGCTTACAAATTCATTTCCCCGTTGATAAACTTTATAAATTCGAACTCGATATGGACTTTCTTGTTTTTCAAACATGGCTTGTTCTACATACAAATAATTACCTCTATCTTTCCAAATCGGAATCATCCGGAGGGAAATATTAAAGTATTCCTTGTCCTCTATAGCTTGTTTTTCAGAGGTATAACTGCCTTGCATGATAGCCACTAAAAGCTCTAAATCAGTACTTTTTTGGGATTTACCCGATTTGCATCCCACCATGAAAAAGGTGAAAATACTAAGAAGAATTATTTTTTTCATTAGATTTTGGTTAGGTTAATTCCTTCGCAATATTGCGAATCATTCCACCAAAGATAAAGAAATGAAACGGAACTAAACTGTACCAATATAATCTTCCCCAAAGTCCTTTCGGTCTAAAAGTGGCAATTTGATGTAACGTATTGTCTTTATCGATTCTAAATTCAAGCCAAGCCTCGCCGGGCATTTTCATTTCGGCAAAAAGTAATAAACGACGTTGTTCTTTATCTGCCAAAATAACTCGCCAAAAATCTAACGAATCCCCATTGTCCAAATGCGTTGGATGGGTCCGACCGCGACGCAATCCAACTCCGCCAAAAATTTTGTCTAAAAAACCACGAATTCGCCACATCCAATTGCCATAATACCAGCCTTTTTCACCGCCAATAGACCAAATGTTCTCCATCGTTTTATCTGGATTTTCCAATAGAATGGATTTTTCATCTTTCAAACAGCCAAAAGTAGGCACTTGAATATATTCCGATAAGTTTTGCTTGAATTCACTGCTAATTAAACTGTCTTTCCAACTGGAAATTACTAGATTTTGTTCAATTTTTATAAAGGCTAATTTAATGGCTTCGGTATACGATATGGGTTTAATTTCTAGCATTTTTTGCAACCGATTATCTTTACAAATGATTTCCATTTTCATACTATCTACTAAATTAATTGCTAATTTATACGAAGTAGAGGTCACAAAATACAACCAATAGGAAGACAATTTGGGAGTCATAACTGGAACCGTATAAATCCAATTTTTAAATTCACGGGTTTTAGCATACAACTGCATCATTTGTTTATAGGTCAAAATGTTGGGTCCACCAATATCAAACGATTGATTAAAACAATCTTCTCGCAACAAAACACCGCGTAAATAGTGAATTACATCGCGAATAGCAATGGGTTGCGTTTTGGTTAAAACCCATTTGGGTGTAATCATAAAAGGAAGTTTTTCGCACAAATCGCGGATAATTTCAAAAGATGAGCTTCCAGAACCTACAATAATTCCCGCTCGTAAAACGGTAAGGTTAAACGAACCTTGGTATAAAATAGTTTCTACATTACTTCGTGAACTCAAATGTTTGGATAGGTTGGTATCATTGACAATTCCACTCAAATAAATAACTTGGTTTACGCCAATTTTACCCATGTATAGGTTAAAGTTTTCAGCAGCTTTGGCTTCCATGACATCAAATTCTGTGGTGGATGAACTCATGGAATGAATCAAATAATAGGCGGCATCGACGGATTCGGGTAAATTTTCAAAAGTAAGTTCATTTAAAAAATCCACTTCCCAAACAGAAATTAAATCTAAGGTTGATTGGTCTAAACCCAAACGGGATTTATCTCGAACACAACAAATCACTTGATGCCCTTGTGCCAAAAGTTCAGGTAATAAACGTCTACCCACATAGCCATTGGCTCCTGTTAAAAGAATTTTCATAGCGTGAAATTTCCTTAAAGGTAAGTAGAAATCTAATTAAACAAGCGTTAAATTGTTTTGAAGATATTCACCACAGCACTGCTAATATACTGCACACCAATTGCAATAACAATAAATCCGATGATTCTAGAAATCGCTACAATTCCTGACGCTCCTAAAATTCTAGACAAATAATGAGCACTTTTAAGTACAAAGAAAATCACAGCGGCCACTGCTAAAATGGCTAAAACCGCAGTAATTTTTTCACTTATTTTGGTATAATCTTGATAAAAAGCAATGAGCAACGAAATGGAGCCAGGTCCGGCCAACATAGGAATTGCAAGTGGAGTTAAGGCAATTTGGTTTCGGGTTTGAGCATCATTTTCAACTTTTTTGTTAACGCCGCGTGTTTTGTTAAATTTTCCAGTGAGTAGCGAGAAGCCTGAACTTACAATAATTAATCCACCTGCAATACGAAGTGCATCAATGCTAATTCCGAAAAATTTCAACACGTATTCACCAACAAAAAAAGAAATGATAAGAATAATAAAAACGTTCAACGCGGTTAACAGAGAAACCCGCGAACGTTCCAATTTGGTGTAATCTTGAGTCAATCCAACGAAAATTGGTACGGCTCCTAAAGGGTTTAATACAGAAAACAAAGCCGCGAAAATGTAAATAAATAGTTCCATCGTTTTTATGCAAAAATAAAGACAACCAAGAAATAATAGGTTATCAAATGAATAAAACAAAGTTACTATAAATCGTCAATATATTGTGGAGAATTATCAATTTTAAATTGATTTATTTTGTTTATAAAGGTTTGAATTCCTTTGTTTTTTGTTGGAAAATCAATCGTAATAAAGTGATTGTCTAAATGAAAAGTATAACTATTTCCAGGTTTGAAAACCACTAATTTATAGTACGGAATCACTAAAGAATAGGTTTCCAACAAGGAACGAAACCGAATAATAATTCCTTTTGGACGAAGTTCGATATTGCAAAAATTTCGATTGTTGTCATAGGAAAGCAACAAATCAATTTCAACGCTCGTTTTCAGAATAGCTAAACGCGGCGATCCAACTCCTTTTAATTTGACATTTTCAAAAAAAGTATAGGATTTACCGACTAAGTTATCAATAGCATCATTGATTTTTTTTTCGTTGTAGGAAGTATTAACTAGCATTTTTTTTATAAAATTAAAAAACAATTGGTGAATTTTTAAAGGTTTAATAAAGGTTTAAGATTTGTTCAATTATATTTTGAAAAACAAAAGTTCCTAAAAATTCTGTATTTTTGTGCTTTATAAAGTAATTTAAGATGAAAAAAACATTGGTTATTGGAGCTTCTGCCAACACGCAACGCTATTCGAATATGGCGATAAATAGTTTAGTTTCTAATAAACAACCCGTTGTGGCGATTGGTCAACGCGATGGTGAAGTGGCAGGAATTAAAATTCAAACGAAGCAAATTCCGTTTAAAAATATTCATACGGTTACATTATATTTAAATCCAACTGGGCAACGTGATTATTATAATTACATCGTCGGACTTCAACCCAAACGTGTAATTTTTAATCCAGGAACGGAAAATCCTGAATTTTATGCGTTGTTAAAAATTAATAACATCAAAGTTGAAGTAGCTTGCACGTTGGTATTACTTTCGACGAATCAGTATTAAACGCAACTTTTTGTCATTCCGCAAGGTGACGAAGTCGAAATAGGAATCTCCTATACTATAGGAAAAAAGTAATTTCACTACGATTGCGTTGTGTAACTTTCGCAATTCAAAAATTAGAAGAGCTGGAAATGAATAATTTTTCAAGGTCTAATTATTTTGTTTCTTTCCACGAATTACTATTAAACGCAACTTTTTGTCATTCCGCAAGATGACGAAGTCGAAATAGGAATCTCCTATAAAATAGGAAAAAGTAATTTTACTACTATTGCGTTTTATAACTTTCGCTATTTAAAAGGTTGAACAGTTGAAAACGAAAAATTTTAATTAGATTCAGTTATTACTTCTTTCTAATCAATACTAATCCTAGAAAAGCGAGCATACCATTCACAATTAAAATCTCAAATCCAAACGCAAAACCAAACCAAGTTTCGCTATACAAATTTAAAACAACCGAACTCAATACCGCGGTTATAGCAACAAATGGGACTAACTTATCGCGTACTTGCCATTTGGTAAACAAGCCAAAACTATAAAGTCCTAGCAATGGGCCGTAAGTAAATCCCGCGAACTTCAGGACTTTATCAATAATACTTACATCGGCAACAAAATATTTAAAGCCGAGAATGACAAAAATAGAGATGAATACAAATTGAAGGTGAATTCTTTTTCGAATCGCAATTTGTTTGGCGGCATCGTATTTTTTTTCAATTTCTAAAATATCGATACTAAAGGAAGTAGTTAAGGATGTTAATGCACTATCTGCACTGGAATAAGCCGCTGCAATCAAGCCTAAGATAAAGAAAAAAGCAACACTCAGTCCGAGATATTCATTTGCTAAAATCGGGAAAAGTTGATCTTTATGAGCGTCAATATTGTATTTCAACGCATATTCTGTGAATAATAAGCCTAATAATAGGAATAGAAAGTTTACAAAAGTCAATACGATGGTAAACCAAAACATATTCTTTTGAGCATCTTTTAAGTTGCGACAAGTCAAGTTCTTTTGCATCATATCTTGGTCTAGTCCTGTCATCACGATAGCAATAAAAGCTCCAGAAAGAAATTGTTTCCAAAAATAAGAAGGCAAACTGGCATCGTCAAAAAAGAAGGTTTTTGAAAAATCACTTTCGGCAATAAAGCCAGAAATAGTACTAATATTCAAGCCTAAATCTTCTGAAACAATTACAATACAAACCACGACGGAAATCAACATGAAGAAGGTTTGCAAGGTATCTGTCCAAATAATTGTTTTGATACCCGATTTTTTAGTATAGAGCCAAATCAATAGAATAGTTACGGTTACGGTTATCCAATAGGGTACATTTAACTTATCAAAAACCAGTGTTTGTAAGACATCTGCCACTAGCATCAACCGTAAATTTGACCCGACAGTTCTGGAAAGAATAAAAAACCAAGCACCAGTTTTATAGGAGTATCGGCCAAAACGATCACCTAAATAGGTATAAATGGAAGTTAAATTTAGGCGATAATAGAGTGGTAACAATACCGTTCCAATCACAAAATAACCAACGATATAGCCCAAAACTAGTTGAAAATATACAAATTGTGAAGCTTCTACTTTTCCGGGGACAGAGATGAATGTGACTCCTGAAAGTGAGGCTCCAATCATTCCAAAGGCCACTAAATACCAAGGCGAATTTTTATTGGCTTTAAAAAAAGCGTCATTTCCTTCGTCTTTTTTACTGATGAAATAAGAGATTAAAATTAACAAACTAAAATAGCCTAGGATAAGTAATAAAATCGGAATGGGTTGCATGGACAAAAATTAAATTGGGTCGCAATTTACAAAAAGCGAATTGAAATTGTTTATTTTTTCAAAACGTTGAAAAAAAGGTTGTAAAAAGGCTAAAAAGTTGATTTTGAAAAATGTATTTTTGTACCCGATGGAATTTTCTTCAAAATTATTAGAAAAAGCGGTGAATGAAATGGCTCAATTACCTGGAATTGGTAAGCGAACGGCTTTGCGATTGGTTTTACATTTATTAAAACAACCCAAAGAGCAAACCCAATTTTTAGCGGAAGCGATGACCACGATGCGAACAGAAATTAAATTTTGTTCCGTTTGTCATAACATATCCGACCACTCCGTTTGTGAAATTTGTGCAAACGAAAACCGAAATCATGCTTTAATTTGTGTCGTAGAAGATATTCGCGATGTCATGGCAATTGAAAATACGGGTCAATTTAAAGGAGTTTATCATGTTTTAGGAGGAAAAATTTCACCGATAGATGGCATAGGGCCAAGCCAGTTAAATGTGACCACTTTGGTAGAAAAAGTGAAGGAAGGGAAAGTATTAGAGATTATCTTTGCGTTAAGTTCGACTATGGAAGGCGACACGACCAATTTTTATATTTATAAAAAAATAAAAGGGTTTGATATTAGAACATCCACTATTGCACGAGGAATAGCGGTTGGTGATGAACTTGAATATGCCGATGAAATTACATTGGGTAGAAGTATTTTGAATCGAATTCCCTTTGAAAACACAATGAAGAATTACTAATTATAATTAGGGTAATTTTTTGAAATTAGATTTGAAAAACTATCTTTGTTTGCTAAATTTTTTAAAATGAATAAATTCACGCTACTTGTGCTCTTCTTAATCCTTGTGATGTATAGTGCATGTGTGCCAATCAAAGAGTTAACTTATTTGCAAAACATTGGAAATACAGCTGATTCAGTCATGGTAAATCAGGCGGTAAGAAAACCATATCGGGTGCAAAGCAGTGATATTTTGATGGTCAATATTAAAACTATTGATGAAGAATTAACAGCTATGTTTAAACCCGCCGATAGAGTTCAAGGTATTATTAATGAACAAATTTTGTTTTTTGAAGGTTTTACTGTGGATGACCATGGTTTAATTAGAATACCTTTATTGGGTGAATTACTAGTAATTGGAAAAACAACTGAAGAAATTAGAATTGATATTGAAAAGAAATTAACTGAAGAGTATTTTAAAATTGAAGCTAATATTTTTGTAAGTGTAAAATTAGCTGGAATACGTTATACCATTAATGGAGAAGTAAAAGTTCCTGGAACTAACACGCTTTTTGTTGAAAATGCTACCATTATGGACGCTATATCTACTTCTGGTGATGTTACTATGACAGGTGATCGCAGAAATGTAATCATTGTACGACGATACCCACATGGAGTGGAAATGCATACAATTAATTTATTAGATAAAAAAGCATTGGAATCACCATATTATTATTTGCAACCCAATGACTTTATTTTAGTTAATCCACTTAAACAAAAATCATGGGGAACAGGAACGACAGGACTTCAATCTCTTTCCACTATAATTTCTGTACTATCATTAGCCACAACCATTATCGTTTTAACGCGTTTATAGTTTAGTAGTATGCTCGAATCTAAAGATTTTTCGATATTTGAAAATCAAATCAAATTTGATTTTAAAGGCTTTTTAATCAAAACGATTGGTTATTGGAAGTGGTTTATTATCAGCTGGATTGTTGCTTTTGTTATCGCTTATAATGTAAACATCCGAAAGGAAAAAATTTATAAACTTGAAACTACCATTGCTTTAAAAGAAGAGAATAATCCTTTTTTTACGGCAAATACCAGTTTGGTTTTTAATTGGGGCGGAACTTCAGATCAGGTTCAAAATCTAGTTACTTCACTAAAATCAAGATCGCATAATGAATTAGTGGTTGATAAATTGGATTTTTTTATAGACTATTTAGCAAAAGATGAATATTACTTAAAAGATGTTTATGGTCAGGTGCCGTTCGAGATAAAAATAGACAGATCTAAACCGCAATTGGTAAAATCGTTACTAAGTATTAAATTTTTATCTCCCTCAGAATTTGAATTAATTGTGAATTTTGAAAATCCCGAGGTACAAGTATTTACTTATGAAGATAATAAATCGTCATTTACTCAGGTTAATATGGGTGAATTTAAAAAAAGATTTAAATTTAATGAGGATATTAATTTACCATTTTTAAATTTAAAAATTATTAAATCATCAAGTGCTGGTGATTTTACAGGGCGAACTTATTACTTTAAGTTCAATAAATTTGATGAAACAGTCCAAAAATACCGTGAAATAAATGCTAATATTAGTAAAAATGCACCTTCTATAATTGAATTAAGTTTAGAAGGAACTAATAAAAACAGGTTAGTTACCTATTTAAATGAAACTGTTAATTCAACGATAGCACTTCAATTAGAAAGGAAAAACCAATTTGCTACCAATACTATTGCTTTTATTGATAGTACTTTATTGGCAATGGAAAAATTACTTAAGGAAAATGAGAATGAGGTCAAGCAATTTAGTAAAAATAAAGACTATTATAATATCAATTCTGGAGGGCAGCAATTGTCTACTCGCTTATTAGAATATGATATTCAAAAAGATGTTGTTTTGCGGCAAATCGCCTACTATAATTCATTAAAAAATTACCTTGTTAAAAGCGTCGATTTTTCCAAACTTCCTGCACCTACTGTAGCAGGAATTAATGAGCCTAATGTTGTTCAAAATGTTTCTAAATTAATTGCACTTTCAACGCAGCGGTCAGAAATGGAATATACCATCAAAAACCCTAAAATGTTCAAGGATTTAGACAATGAAATTGAAGCAATAAAAAAAGTTTTATTAGAAAATATTGCATCTGTTAAATCGAGTTTGGAATATGATCTTAAACTAGTTACCGAAAAAATTAATGAAGCTGAAGCTGCGATTAGTAAATTACCTGAGGATGAACAAGAGTTGTTAAAAATCACAAGAAAATATGATTTAAATAATTCAATATTTACTAATTTTCTTGAAAAAAGAAATGAGGCAAACATTGTTAAAGCAGCCAACTTAGCTGACATTCATTTTATTGATAATGCAAAAGATATCGGCGGCGGTCAAATTGGACCAAATACCAAAGTGAATTATGTTTTGGCGTTTTTTTTAGGATTATTTATTCCGCTAATTGCTATTCTAACTATTTTCTTCTTGGAAAATACAATCTTGAATATTGAGGATATTAGCAAATTAACTACCATTCCTGTCATTGGAATTGTAGGGTTAAAACAAACAAAATCAAATTTAGCAGTTTTTGAGAAACAGAAATCATCCTTGTCAGAATCATTTCGAGCCATCCGTTCTTCGCTCCAATTTATGTATAAGAAGAATAAAGTGGAGGGAGCCAAAACGCTTATGTTAACTTCGTCAATTAGTGGAGAAGGAAAAACATTTTGTTCCATTAATATGGCAACCGTTTTTGCGTTGAGCGAAAAAAAGACAGTAATTGTTGGTTTAGATTTACGTAAGCCTAAAATCTTTGACGATTTTAAAATATCTAATAATATAGGAGTAGTTAATTATTTAATTGGTCAGAACACTATGGACGAAGTTATTCAAACAACTCATATTCCGTTTTTAGATGTTATTCCCTCTGGACCAGTTCCTCCAAATCCTTCTGAACTTTTGATAGGCGAATCAATGGAAGAATTTATGAAGGAGCTAAAAAACCGTTATGATTATATTATTCTCGATACACCACCAGTCGGATTAGTGGCAGATGCCATTGAACTTGCTCCTTATATTGATGCAACACTTTATATTATTCGACAAAATTACACCAAAAAAGAAATGGTTAATTTAATGAACAATCGTTTGCAACGCGGTGAATTGAAAAATGTTAGTATCGTTTTCAATGGTTTTGAAAATAGAGCTAAATACGGGACAGGTTATGGCTACGGCTACGGCTACGGCTACGGTTATGGGTACGTATATGGAAATTATGCAAGCGGATATAATGAGGACGATAAACCTAAAACATTTCTTGACAAAGTTAAGAAATCACTAAAAATAAAGAAATGAAAGAAGTAAATCAAGAGGCTATTTTAATTACTGGTGGAGCCGGCTTTATCGGTTCTAATCTATGCGACCATTTCTTAACTAAAGGGTATAAGGTGAGGTGTTTAGATAATTTTGCGACCGGTCACCGACATAATATTGAGTCTTTTTTTGAAAACCCAAATTTTAAATTAATTGAAGGTGATATTAGGGATTTGGCCACTTGTCATGAAGCGGTTAAAAATGTTGATTATGTATTGCACCAAGCTGCTTTAGGCTCGGTTCCCCGCTCCATCAATGACCCGATTATGACAAACAGCGTCAATGTTTCTGGATTTTTAAATATGCTCGTTGCCGCTCGAGATGCAAAAGTAAAACGTTTTGTCTTTGCGGCCAGTTCGTCCACTTATGGTGATTCTGAAGCGTTACCAAAAGTTGAAGATGTTATAGGGAAACCATTATCACCCTATGCCATTACAAAATATGTAAATGAGTTATATGCTGAAATTTTTAGTAAATCCTATGGCTTAGAAACAATTGGTTTACGGTATTTTAATGTGTTTGGAAGACGGCAAGACCCTAATGGTGCTTATGCCGCTGTAATTCCTAAATTTGTAATGCAATTAATGAAAGAAGAAAGTCCCGTAATTAACGGAGATGGTCTTTTTTCTAGAGATTTTACGTATATTGACAACGTAGTTCAGATGAATGAATTGGCCATGTTAACTGATAATCCTGCTGCAATCAATACAGTTTATAATACCGCTTATGGCGATAGAACAACGTTAAACCAAATGGTGACCTTATTAAAAACCTATTTAGCAAACTTTAATCCAAAGATTGCCGATGTTACTATAATTTATGGGCCAAATCGAGCTGGAGATATTCCGCACTCGTTGGCTAGTATAGAAAAAGCAAAACAATTATTACACTATTATCCGGCTTATTCGTTTAGTGAAGGACTCAAAGAAGCAGTGGATTGGTATTGGTATAATTTACAATAATTTCAATTAGAATAAAATGAGTATTACAAAGATTTGTTGTATTGGAGCGGGTTATGTAGGAGGTCCTACAATGGCTGTTATCGCTCAGAAATGCCCACATATTCAAGTAACTGTGGTCGATTTAAATGAAGATAGAATAGCCAAATGGAATGATCCAAATGTGGAAAATATTCCTATTTATGAACCAGGTTTAAGCGACGTAGTCAAAGAAGCTCGTGGACGTAATTTGTTTTTCTCTACCGATGTGGATAAAGCAATTGAAGAAGCAGAAATGATTTTTATCTCTGTCAATACCCCAACCAAAACCTATGGTTCTGGAAAAGGATTAGCAGCCGATTTAAAATATATCGAACTGTGTGCTCGTCAAATTGCACGGGTTTCTAAAACAGATAAAATTGTAGTGGAGAAATCCACTCTACCTGTTCGTACTGCCGAAGCAATTCAGAGCATTTTACACAATACCGGAAATGGCGTTAAATATCAAATTTTATCAAATCCTGAATTTCTTGCCGAAGGAACGGCGGTTGACGATTTATTTAGTCCAGACCGCGTTTTAATTGGTGGTGATTCAACTCCAGAAGGTGAAAAAGCCATTCATGAATTGGTTAGTATATATGCCAATTGGGTTCCTCGCGATCGGATTTTAACCACGAATGTGTGGTCTTCAGAATTGTCAAAATTAGTAGCCAACGCCTTTTTAGCTCAACGGGTTTCTTCCATCAATGCGATTTCTGAATTGTGTGAACGAACTGGTGCAAATGTCAATGAAGTTTCTAAAGCCATCGGAATGGATAGCCGTATTGGTCCTAAATTCCTAAAATCATCGGTTGGTTTTGGTGGTTCTTGTTTTCAAAAAGATATTTTAAACTTGGTTTACATTGCTAAATCTTATGGTTTGCATGAAGTTGCCGATTATTGGGAACAAGTAATTATCATGAATGACCACCAAAAATCAAGATTTGCTAAAAATATTGTAACCACTTTATACAATACAGTAGCCGATAAAAAAATTGCATTCTTAGGTTGGGCATTTAAAAAAGACACCAACGACACCCGCGAATCTGCCGCTATTTATGTAGCTAATGATTTATTGTTTGAACAAGCGAAACTTGCCGTTTATGATCCTAAAGTTTCAGAAGCACAAATGTTAGCCGATTTGGATTATCTCCAAACTCGAACGTCAGACGAAAACAAAAAATTTGTCAAGGCAATGAACGACCCGTATGAAGCTTGTGAAGGTGCTCATGCTATTGCAGTTTTAACCGAATGGGATGAGTTTAAAGCCTACGATTGGCAGAAAATATATGATAATATGAATAAACCCGCTTTTATTTTTGACGGGCGAAATTTGTTAGATAAAGAAGCATTAACCAAAATAGGTTTCAAATACCAAGCTATTGGATCATAAAACAAGATAAAAATGAATGTAAAAATTGGAGTAATTGGTTTAGGATATGTCGGTTTGCCTTTAGCGAGACTTTTTGCCACAAAATATCCTGTTGTAGGATTTGATATTAATCAAAAAAGAGTAGAAGAACTCAATGCAGGATTAGATAATACCTTAGAAATTGAAGAAAGTTTGCTAAAATCCGTTTTAGTAAACGAACCCCTGCAAGAAAATGGTTTATTTTGTTCTACAAATATTGATGATATTAAATCGTGTACTTATTATATCGTAACCGTTCCAACACCAGTTGATAAAAATAATCGTCCTGATTTAACGCCGTTGTATAAATCGAGCGAAACCGTTGGTAAAGTGCTTAAAAAAGGAGATATTGTAGTCTACGAATCCACCGTTTATCCCGGTGCTACCGAAGAAGAGTGTATTCCGGTTCTCGAAAAATTTAGCGGCTTAAAATTTAATGTTGATTTTTTTGCGGGCTATTCTCCTGAACGCATCAATCCAGGTGATAAAGAACATACGGTAGAAAAAATCTTAAAAGTCACAGCCGGTTCTACTCCAGAAATTGGAGTAAAAGTAAACGATTTATATAAATCAGTTATTACTGCCGGAACGCATTTAGCTCCAACTATCAAAGTAGCCGAAGCAGCAAAAGTAATTGAGAATTCGCAACGTGATATCAATATTGCTTTTGTGAATGAATTAGCCAAAATCTTTAATATCTTGAATATCGATACGCATGCTGTACTAGAGGCTGCGGGAACAAAATGGAATTTCCTTCCATTTAAACCGGGTTTAGTAGGCGGACATTGCATCGGCGTTGACCCGTATTATTTAGCTCAAAAAGCACAAGAAGCAGGTTATCATCCTGAAATTATTTTGGCAGGAAGACGCTTAAACGATAGCATGGGCGAATACGTCGCTTCACAAGTAGTGAAATTGATGATTAAAAAAGGAATTACCGTCAATAAAGCAAAATTATTGATGTTGGGAATCACGTTTAAAGAAAATTGTCCCGACGTTCGTAATACCAAAATCGTGGATGTAATTTCCGCTTTAATGGATTACGGAATCAATGTTTCTATCTATGATCCATGGGCAAATCCAGCTGAAGTGAAACACGAATATAATTTAACCACGTCAAAAACTTTGCCTACTGAAACCTATGACGCGATTGTATTAGGCGTTTCGCATCATGAATTTTTGACAGTCGACTTACAAATTTTCAAAAAAGAAAATGCGGTTGTTTATGATGTGAAAGGAGTTTTGAAAGGTGGTGTTGATGGGAAGTTGTAGGGATGAGGGGTGATGGATGAGGGGTGATGGGTGATGGATGATGGATGATGGATGATGGATGATGGGTGATGGATGAGGGGTGATGGGTGATGGATGATGGATGATGGAAGATTGTTGATGGATGATGGGTGATGGATGAGGGGTGATGGATGAGGGAAGATGGAAGATTAAAAATGTAAGAGAAATAAAAATAAATAGTGATATGAAGAAAATATTAATTACTGGAGGAGCTGGATTTATTGGGTCACATGTTGTGAGACTTTTTGTGACAAAGTATCCAGATTATGAAATTTATAATTTAGATGCACTTACTTATGCTGGAAATTTAGAAAATATTGCCGATATAGAACATTATCCAAATTATACCTTTGTAAAAGGAGATATTACAGACGGTGATTTTATAAACCAACTTTTTCAAATCCATCAATTTGAAGGTGTGTTGCATCTGGCGGCAGAATCGCATGTAGATCGTTCTATAACGGATCCGCTTTCCTTTGTTAAAACAAATGTTTTTGGCACAATGAATTTACTTAATGCCGCGAAAACAAGTTGGGCTAACCACATGGAAGGTAAACGATTTTATCATATTTCTACCGATGAGGTTTATGGTTCCTTGGGAGCTACTGGTTTATTTACTGAAACGACTCCGTACGACCCGAATTCACCTTACTCCGCTTCAAAAGCAAGTTCTGATCATTTTGTTAGGGCTTATGGTGAAACGTATGGTCTACCTTTTGTAATTACAAATTGTTCCAATAATTATGGACCAAATCATTTTCCTGAAAAACTAATACCCTTATTCATTCATAACATTATAAATAATAAACCTTTACCTGTTTATGGCGATGGAAAATATACCAGAGATTGGTTGTATGTACTAGATCACGCTGTTGCAATTGATTTGGTTTTTCATCAAGGTAAAAATCATGAAACCTATAATATTGGTGGTTTTAATGAATGGCAAAATATAGATTTAGTTAAATTACTATGTGAAAAAATGGATGATAAACTAGGTCGTTCAGTCGGAACTTCACTTGATTTAATTTCTTATGTAAAAGACAGACCAGGACATGATTTACGTTATGCCATCGATGCCTCTAAAATAAATAAAGAGTTAGGGTGGAAGCCTTCTGTTACTTTTGAAGAGGGATTAGAAAAAACAATTGATTGGTATTTAAGTAATGAAGAATGGTTAAAGAATGTGACGTCGGGCGAATATCTTAATTATTATAAAAATCAATATTCGTAAACTAAAAGATAAAGTAGGATGAAAATATTAGTCACTGGTGCTGCCGGATTTATAGGGTATCATTTATGCGAAAAATTAATCGCATTGGGGTATAATGTAATTGGATTGGATAATATCAATGACTATTATGATGTGAATCTAAAATTTGCTAGGCTTGATGAATTAGGTATTAATCGCAATCAAATTAGTTGGAATAAATTAGTTGATTCCCAAAAAAATACAAGTTTTAAATTTATCCAATTAAATCTTGAAGACAAAGTAGAAGTTGATGAATTGTTTAAAAATGAACAATTTGATTTGGTCTGCAATTTAGCAGCTCAAGCGGGTGTGCGTTACAGTTTAGAAAAACCATTTAAATATGTAGACAGTAACATTACTGGATTTTTATCAATTTTAGAAGGCTGTCGAAATCATGGCGTAAAAAAACTAATTTATGCTAGCAGTTCAAGCGTTTATGGTTTGAATGAAAAAATACCTTTTTCAGTTGATGATAATGTAGATCACCCGATAAGTTTGTATGCAGCCACAAAAAAAGCAAATGAATTAATGGCTCATACCTATAGCCATTTGTTTGATATAAAAACAGTCGGATTGCGATTTTTTACCGTTTATGGGCCTTGGGGAAGACCCGATATGGCTATGTTTTTGTTTACAGATGCCATTTTAAATAATCGTCCGATTAAAGTTTTTAATTCGGGTAATCTCTCTAGAGATTTTACGTATGTTGATGATATTGTTGGTGGGATGGTTAGCATTGTAAACGCTTTTCAAAAAGACAGTATTCAAACAAACTATAAACTTTATAACATTGGAAACAGCAAACCAGTTAAATTACTTGATTTTATTGAAGCGTTAGAAAAGGTAACTGGTATTACAGCAAAAAAAGAAATGTTACCAATGCAGCCCGGCGACGTAGAAAAAACATGGGCAGATACAGAAGCATTGCATATCGATTTTAACTATAAACCGGATTCTGATATACTTTTTGGCGTAACAGCCTTCGTGAAATGGTACAAAGAGTATTATGCTATAAATTGATTTTTTTACAAAAATCTATTGTCTAATTCATTACCGACGTTTTTTTAAATTCACACGAAAATAGTTTAGTAAAAAAATAATTAAACCAACACCAAATTTTGAATCTTAACAAGGCTACAAATAACAATGTTAAATGGTCCTTTATAGAAAGTATCAGTCTAAAAGTTGTTGGTTTTGTACTCAGCATCATCTTAGCTCGATTACTATTACCCAGTGACTTTGGAATTTTAGCCATTGTTAATGTTTTCTATTTAATTACTTCTGTTTTTATTGATGGCGGATTACGCGAAGCCATTATCCAGAAAAAAGAGGCCAATGAAAATGATTTTTCAACGGTTTTCTGGCTTAACATTCTCGTTTCGCTGCTTTTATATCTGATACTTTTTTTTGCCGCTCCTTTTATCGAAACTATGTATCAATTTGAAGGCTTGAGTTTTTTTATAAGGCTCCAATCGTTAACGTTAATCATCGAAGCTTTTGGCTTAATTCAAATCGTAAAAGCAACTAAAGAGCTAAATCTTAAAAAAATTACGTTAGCAAGAATTCCTGCAACACTTATTAGTTTTGTGGTTGGAATTACATTGGCCTATTTGGGTTACGGAATTCTATCTTTAATTATTCAACAATTAGTAAATGTAGGTGTTTATACTTTGTTACTTGTCTATAATATTAGGTATAAACCTCAATTTCTTTTTAGCAAAACGTCTATACAATCACTCTATGGTTTTGGTCTAAAAATATTTGCAATCAGTTTTATAAGTAGAATGTATGTGCAATCACTCAATTTAATATACGCTTTTTACTTTAATATAAAAGAACTAGGTTTTTATACAAAGTCAAAAAGTTTACAAGGCGTTCCCATTGAAATATTAACAAATACATTCACCAAAGGATTGTATCCAACCATGGTGAAAGTGCAACTTCATAACCGATTATTGCGAAAGATCTTTTTGAATAACATGCGCATGTTAACCTATGTCATGATTATTATAAATGGATTGTTCTATTTTAATGCCAATGAAATCGTGCTGTTTTTATTGGGTGAAAATTGGGTTGGTATGGCATCCTATCTCAAAATCGCTGCCGTGGGAAGTATTTTTATACCAATCAATACGCAAGTGATTAGCATTTTTAAAGTAAAAGGCAAAGCAGGTTTTTTGTTGAAAATTGAAACCGTTTGGAAAATTGTAGCCTTGATTTTAATCATCCTATTTTCAATTTATACAACGTTCGAAACCGTTTTATGGATGGTTGTTATTCTAAATTCTATTATGGGATTTGTCTATTTGTACTTTTGCAGTAAAGAGATAAAGTATTCTTTTTCAAAAGAATTTAAAGTAATTCTACTTCTTATTTCTTATTTTTATGTTTCGGGGTATATTTCTGACACGCTGTTAATTTTCCTACTCGATAATAAACATCAAATCGTGAAAATTGTGATTTTTACAATATTATACTTTACTTTTGCTTGGATTTTTGGCTTTATAGTAAAAGAGTTCAATCTCAAAAAATTAATTAGATTAAAATAAAATAGTTTGTATGAAAATTTTAGACTGTACACTTCGCGATGGAGGTTATTATACCAATTGGGATTTCGATAAAGAATTAGTTGATAATTATTTAGAAAATACCAATAAATTACCCATTGATTACCTTGAAGTTGGCTATCGAAGCCGTCCGTTAAAAGGTTATTTAGGCGAATATTTTTATTGTCCTGATTATCTATTAGATTATATTAGAGCTAAAAGTTCTAAAAAAATTGTAATTATTCTAAATGAAAAAGAGGTATTACCTGAAGATTTAGACTTTTTGTTAACACCATGTGTAGGCAAAGTCGATATGGTTCGAATTGCCTTAGATCCAGCTCAAATTACCAGAGCAATCGAATTAGCAACAAAAATCAAAGAATCCTTTTCTTTTGAAGTAGGATTTAATGTCATGTATATGTCTTCTTGGAAAAGCAATCCTGCCTTCTTAGAAGAACTGACCAAAATTAATGGAATAGTCGATTATTTTTATATGGTCGATTCCTACGGTGGGATTTATCCAGCAGATGTAATAGAATTGATAAATATTGTAAAAACAAAAACTACTGTTCCTCTCGGTTTTCATGGTCATAATAATTTAGAGTTAGGACTAATCAATACGCTTACCGCGTTAGAAAACGGAGTAGGTATCGTTGATGCAACCATTACCGGAATGGGAAGAGGAGCTGGTAATTTAAAAACAGAATTATTATTAACCGCGTTAAATGCAAACAAAAATTTACCAGTAGATTTTAATGCGTTAAGTGAAGTGGTCGATCGTTTTCAAGATTTACAAGCAGAATATGGATGGGGAACTAATTTACCCTACATGGTTTCTGGCTCAAATAGCTTACCACAAAAAGATGTCATGGATTGGGTTTCAAACGGAACCATCAGTTTCAATAGTATTATTAGAGCGTTACAAAACCAAAAAGCAGGCGTAAAAGACAATGAAAAATTTCCGCTTTTTGAAGCTTCTAAACACCATAAAAATGTAATGGTGATTGGCGGAGGACCATCCATAGAAAATCACCTTCAAGCGATTATTCACTATTTAGAAATAAATCCTGAAACAGCGATTATTCATGCGAGTTCTAAAAATGCAATGTTTTTTCAGCATTTAAAAAACCCACAATTTTTCTGTTTGGTTGGTAATGAAGGAAATCGTTTAGAAAAAATATTTAATGACTTGACACATTTTAACGGAAGCTGTGTTTTACCTCCATTTCCAAGAAAAATGGGTACGTATGTTCCTGCTGATGTGAAAGCGGCCACAACCGAATTAAAAGAAATTACCTTTACCGATAAATATAAAGAAAGTCATACCAGTATTGCTATTCAAACGGCACTAAGCATGCAGGCAGAACAAATTGTTTTAGCAGGTTACGACGGTTATCAACAAATGGCTATGAATGACAAAGAAAAAGATTTATTTGCCGAAAATCAATACGTTTTGGCTAAAGCAAATGAAATCGCTAGTGTTATTAGTGTAGTGCCTACGGCCTACAGTGTAACGCTTCAATCCGTTTATGCCCTAATTATATGAGTGCAAAAACAGAATTTTTTAAAAAAACAATCAATCAAACGGCCGTTTGGGGTTGCTTTTCCAAAACTACCGATAGTTCATTTGTAGAAGCTATGGCAGTTGCAGGAGCAAATTTTGTCATATTGGATATGGAACATGGTCCAATCACAACAGAAACGCTCAAAACGCATATCATGGCTCTCAAGGCCACTAATACGCTTGCCATCGTGCGCGTGGAAGGATTCGATAGTAATACCATCGGCAAAGCTCTTGATTTGGGAGCAGATGGAATACAAGTACCTTCGGTTTCAACCGCTGAAGAAGCAAAAATAGCCGTTCAAAAAGCTAAGTTTTTTCCCGAAGGAGAAAGAGGCGTTTGTCGTTTTGTACGAGCCGCTGATTATTCTGATAAAGAGCGAACAGCCTATTTTAAAGAAGCAAATCAAAATTTATTAATCATTCAACTAGAAGGAAAAGAAGGATTAGACAACTTTGAAGAAATTGTAACCATTAACGGAATTGATATTATTTTCATTGGCCCGTATGATTTATCGCAGTCACTTGGAGTTCCGGGTCAAATTGAACATCCGCTAGTAACCAATAAAATTGAAGAACTGATTCTTTTAGCCAAAAAAAATAACGTGACCCTTGGCACTTTTTGTGATACGCCTCAACAATTAAAAAAATGGAACGCATTAGGAATAGCCTATTTGGCTTATTCTGTGGATGTCGGGATTTTTAAAGATGCCGTTCAACAAATAGGAAAAAATTTATAGACAGAAGTAAAAAAATGAAACCAACAGTAATCGCTTTACTAACGGGTAGAGGAAACAATACCTTAATAGATAAAAATATACTGCCTGTATTTGGGAGACCATTGTTGCACTATCCAGGCTTAGCAGCCAAACAGTCTACCTATGTTGATGATTGCTATATTAGTAGCGACGATCAAAAAATTTTAGATGCTGGTGCTGAAATAGGGTATAAACCAATTGTTCGTCCTGCCGAATTGGCCTTGCCTACTTCCTTGCACATCGAAAGCATTCTTCACGCGTTGAAAGTGTTTAAAGAGGCTGGTTTTGTGCCTGAAATTTTAGTTGTTATTTTAGCAAATAGTGTGACTATTAAAACAGAATGGATTGACGAATGTGTAAAAACATTAGTAGACGATAGTTCGATTACGGCTATGGTTCCCGCTTATCGCGAAATGGATCACCATCCTTATCGAGCAAAACGAATTAATAAAGATGGTTTTTTTGAGCCTTTCTTTGATTTTTCTGCGATGGAAGTATCTACAAATCGCCAAGATTTAGAACCTGCTTATTTTTTAAGTCATAATTTTTGGGTATTTCGAACCGCTAATTTTGAAAAGAATGATGGTCAAAAACCATGGACTTTCTTAGGAAATAAAATAAAACCATTAGTGGTGGATGAAGCTTTTGATGTACATCATTTGCAAGATTTAAAACGTTCTGAAGAATGGTTAGTTGAACATAAAATAATATGATGGCATTAGAAAAATACACCACTTTTTTTTGGGACTTTGACGGCGTAATTTTAGATTCAAATTCCGTTAGAGAATATGGCTTTAAAAAAGTGCTCGCAAACTTTGAAGAGAAGCAAGTTAACCAATTACTAGATTTTCACAGAAAAAATGGTGGACTTTCTCGCTATGTTAAATTTCGATTTTTTTATGAAGAAGTTTTAAAGCAGGCTGTAACAGCAGAAAAAATAGACGAATTAGCGGCTTCTTTTTCAGAAATTATGATGGAAGAGTTAATTAAACCCAAGTATTTAATTAAAGAAGCGGTGGTGTTTATTGAGCAGCATGCAACCAAAATTCCTATGTATATCGTTTCTGGTTCAGATCAAACGGAATTGCGTTTTTTGTGCGAAAAGTTGGGCTTAAGTGACCATTTTAAAGGAATTTATGGTTCGCCAATTCCAAAAATACAGTTGGTTAAAACCATTTTGGAAGAAAACGCCACTATTATACCTGCACAATCGTGCTTGATAGGCGATTCACATAATGATTGGGAAGCAGCTCAAATCAATAAGTTAGACTTTATAGGTTACAATAATGAAGCCTTAAAGTCAGTAGGAACACATTATCTCAACTCTTTTGACGAAAGCTAAATGAATTTATTATTTCCCATAGAAACCATCAATAGAGAACTGGATTACAGGTTGCTCTTAGCTTCTGCACTTGCTGGCGAAGGGCATACCATTTATATTGGTCAACATGATTATTTAAATAAAATTGTTCCGCACCTAAAAGAGGGTGGATTATATTTGGGAAAAAATATTTTTCATAAAGCGTCAGATCAGGAAGATTTTAAACATTATCATTTAATTAAAAATAATGGGTTTGATGTGATTTATATGCATGAAGAAGGAGCCGTTTTTGAAGGCGATGAAGAAGATTGGAAAAAAAGACTGATACGAAGTTATGATACCAACATTTTTGATGAAAATGATGTGCTTTGTGACTGGGGAGATTTTCAAGCAAATTTTGATAGGCAACGATCCAAGAAGGCGAAAGTGATTGCAACGGGTCATCCACGATTCGAATTATATAAGCCAGAATGGAAATTTTATTATCAAGAAAAAGCCAAGGAATATAAAAAAGAGTACGGCAGCTATATCATGGTCATGGGAAATTATATTATAGGAAATCACGGACTCGGTTATTCCCATGTTTTTTCTGAAAAAGGAGGTTATGAAGTGAATAATGACGAACGACGATTGTATCGAGTAGGTCATTATACCTATCATGCCCAGCAAATGCATGCCATGGTAGAGCTCACGCATCACCTTGCTTTTCAGTTTCCAAACATAAATTTTATTTATAGACCACATCCCTCAGAAAATCAAGCGTATTATGAAACTGTTTTTAAGGGTGTAAAAAATATAATTGTTAATCATAAAGGAGAAGTAGGCCCTTGGATTTCAGGAGCCCTTGGATTAATTCATGACGGCTGTACCACCGCCATTGAAGCAACGTTGGCCGAAATTCCAGTGATGAATTACAAGCCACTTAATAATAATCATTATCAATATTGGTTGCCAAATCAATTGGGAGGAAAAGTAACCAACCTTGATGAAGCAAAAGAAATGATTAAAAATATAGTCGAGGGAAATCAAAAAAGTTTGGAAGTACCAAAGGAAGTTTTGCATTATTTTGCTAATTTTAATCATGATGTTTTATCAGATTTTTTAAAGGTCGTTCGCAATAAAATAGAAACCAAAAAAACCAAGAACTCGCCCATTCCCTTTTTTGAAATAAAAAAGCAACTTTATAAAAGTGAAATGATTGGAACGTTTATTAGTTATTTGCTGAGGTGGTTTAAACCATCAAAATATCAGGCATTACTGTATCATAAACGAAAATTTTATGGCTTTGATGAGCAAATTGTAGCTGCTAAAGTTTCAAAATTTGAACAAAAGTTTGATAAGAACATAAATTATTCCTTTATCAATGCAACATTATTAGTTTTCCATGAAAAATAATCCATTAGTTTCAATAGTTATTCAAATAGATATAGTGGCAACCGTTATGATTAAGGATCTTTTTTAATTAATTTACTATGAGTGTTTTAGAGTCGAAAAAAGTAGTTTTATATTTAATGTCTCAAAAAGGATTTGAGGTATTACATGCTATTATTCAAAATAATTATAGCAATATGATTGCTGCTGTAGTAGGTTCCAAAGATGCAAATGTGCAAAATGACTATTTTGACGAAATTAAAAATTTAGCGAACGACAATACGATTGACTTTTTTGATAAAAATGCTTTGCCACTACTAGAAAATCAGTATAGTATTGCCATTTCTTGGAGATGGATTATTAAAAACACCAACGGATTAATTGTTTTACATGATTCATTGCTACCTAAATACAGAGGTTTTTCTCCATTAGTTAATGCGTTAATAAATTTTGAACCAAAAGTAGGCGTTACTGCTCTTTTTGCTTCTGAAGAATATGATACAGGAAAAGTTATTGCTCAAGAAGTTGTAGAGATTTTTTATCCGATAAAAATTGAAGAAGCGATAACAATAGTTTCAAAGCTTTATCAAAATATAGTACTCGAAGTATTAACGAGCATTGAAAATAATTCTTTAGGAGAAGGAAAAAGTCAAATTGAAGAGGATGCGACCTACAGTTTGTGGCGTGATGAAGAAGATTACCGCATCGATTGGAATAAAAATGCAGAAGAATTAAGGCAGTTTATTTTCTCTGTTTCTTATCCATTTAAAGGAGCGGTCTCTACACTGTCCAGCAGCGAAAACATTAGAATCATTGATGTTGTAATAATACCTGATGTTGTTGTTGAAAATAGAACACCAGGTAAACTTATTTTTATTAAAGAAGGATTTCCGGTTATTGTTTGCGGAAAAGGTTTACTAAAAATTACGGAAGCTTATTATGAAAATGGAGAATCTGCTTTACCTTTGCCTTCTTTTCGAACAAGATTAATTTAAGATAGAAAATGAAAATATTATTCAATGTTCCGGCAGTTTGTGCCAATGAATTAGAAAACCTTGAAAAGGTAATCCAAGCCAAAAAGTTTTCTGGAAATGGTGAATTTACCAAAAAATGCCATAAATTTTTTACAGATTTGTATGGACTTCCTAATTTGTTAACCACTAGTTGTACAGATGCACTTGAAATGGCTGCTATATTGTCAGATATAAAAGCTGATGATGAAGTGATATTGCCTTCTTATACCTTTGTTTCCACAGCCAATGCTTTTGCACTAAGAGGAGCTAAACTGGTTTTTTGTGATTCCAGAAAAGACCATCCAGGGATTGATGAAGATTTAATAGAAGCATTAATCACTCCTAAAACAAAAGCAATTGTTGTAGTACATTATGCAGGAATTGCTACAGATATGGATAAAGTTCTGGCTATTTCTGAAAAGCATAACTTATACGTAATCGAGGATGCTGCTCAAGCAATAGATTCCCATTATCGCGATAAACCTCTAGGTACATTGGGTCATTTTGGTACATTTTCATTTCACGAAACCAAAAATATTACGTGTGGCGAAGGTGGGTTGTTACTGGTTAATAACAAAGATGATTTTAAAAGAGCTGAAATTATATGGGAAAAAGGTACAAATAGATCGTCGTTTTTTAGAGGAGAAGCTGATAAATATGGTTGGGTAGATATTGGTTCTTCCTTTTTGCCTTCAGAATTTAATGCTGCCGTTCTTTTTGCTCAGCTAGAGAACATGGAAAAAATTCAAAATAAGCGGAAAGTAGTTTGGAATAGATATAATGAATTTTTTACAGCGATGAATTTTGAAGGAGTTCAACTTCCTTCCATTCCTGAATATGCTAGCAATAATGCACACATGTATTATATTGTATTGTCCAATGCTGAACAGCGGGAAAATTTAATAGCTCATTTAAAAGAAAAAGGAATTCTCGCCGTTTTTCATTATCAATCGTTGCATAAGAGCAAATATTTTGAAAATAAACATGATGGCAGAAATTTACCATTATCAGATTATTATACAGATTGTTTGCTTAGACTTCCTTTGTTTTATGATTTAACCGAAGAAGAGCAAGAATATATTCTAGCTAACATAAAACTATTTTTTAAAAGATAAAAATGGATGAAATCCCGTTAATATCCGTAATTATACCCACCTACAAGGGGGAAAATCTGATTGCTAATACAATTGATAAAGTAGTAAAGCAGACTTATTCGAATTTAGAAATTATAATTATTGATGATAATGGAAAAGGCTCAACATTTCAATTAAATACCGAAAAGCTAATTTTAGCAAAGTATCCTTCAGTAAAATATCATGTATTGGCTACTAATTCTGGTGTAACCGTAGCAAGAAATAAAGGCGAGGAGTTGGCTCGAGGATTATTTCTAAATTTTTTAGATCAAGATGATGATTTACTTCCTGAAAAAATTCAAAGCCAATGGGAAGTTTTTAAAGAGGGTGATGCTACTTTAGGTTTGGTTTATTGCTCAAGAATTGAAAAGTTCATAGATTTAGGTAAAGAACAAATTGTTAAGGCAAATTTTAGAGGTGACTTAAAAGAGGTACTAGGTTTAAATCATATTGGGCCTCCAACAGTTGCATTAATAAAAACCGAAGCCTTCAAAAAAGTGGGAGGATTCAATGCTAACTATAAGTTTAAATCTGAAATAGAACTATATATTCGAATAGCAAAATTTTATACATTTGACTTTGTGCCAGCACCATTAGTGATATATAATCGAAGAAGCGGAACGTTTTCTTCAAATAAATTAGTAGAATTAGAAGAAATGAAAAAGTTTATTCATGATTATGGAAACTCTTTTAATCAAAATGTTGCTGCTGAAATTCAAGAACGTTTAGGCGAATTACATGCAATGAATGGTAACCGAAAAAACGCAATTACGGCATTTGTTGAAGCGTTTAAAAATAATCCAAAACGGTTTTCAATTCTTGTAAAAGCTGGTTTTGCTCTACTAGGAAGTGATTTGTATAAAAAAATTAGAAAAGTTTCATAAGATTTATTTTTTTACAGCCATTATCACCATTTTTTTAATAAAATCTAGGATTCAAAATCCAATTAAAACTGAAATTTGAACTTCCTGTTAAAAATGTTTACTTTTGAACCCTAACAACAAAAAATAAAGGTATGATTGTTTTTTTTCTTCCCAATCTTAATCCTGGTGGTGCAGAGCGAGTAATGCTCAATGTGTTATTGACCTATCATGAGGTTTATCCGCAAGCAAAATTGGTGCTATTATTGGGAGAAAAATCAGGACCGCTACTCTCCGAAGTTCCCGCAACAATTCCTATTTACAGTTTGGAAGCACCTAATGCTACTAAATCAGTTGTACCTCTATTGAAATTTTTAAAAAAAAACCAACCGCAAGTTCTTTTTAGCACGTTGGGTTCAGCTTTAGCAGCCAGTGTAGCCAAACTTTTTGTTTCTTCCAAAATTGTTTTTATCAATCGCGTAGGAAATACGATTGGAGCAGAAAAATTATTAATTAAAAATCCTCTCAAACGAGCTTTATATTTGCTAGCGAATCGCTTTGTTGCGAAAAATTCTACGCATATTATTTTTCAGTGTCATTATATGGCCGCTGATTACCAGAAAGAAACAGGCGTAAAATCGAAAGTGCAAAGCATTATTTATAATCCTGTAATAGTAGAAAAAATTAAAAAGTTAGCACAGATTGAAGTTGATAAGACTTTTACTTTCGTTGCCGTAGGGCGATTAGATCCACAAAAAGATTACCCCACGTTGTTGCAAAGTTGTGCTATTTTAAAAGAAAAAAATCCTAATTTTACCTTAGCTATTATTGGTGATGGAAATTTAAAACAAGATTTACAAAAACAAATATCATCCCTTAATTTACAAGAAAATGTATTTTTGTTAGGATTTCATGCCAATCCTTATCCTTACATGATAAAAGCGAAGTATTTAGTTTCCTCTTCACTTTATGAAGGATTTTCAAATGTGATTATCGAAAGTCTGTGTTTAGGAATTCCCGTAATTGCTACCGATTGTCCAAGCGGAAATGCAGAAGTAATTCATGACGGAAAAAATGGTTGGTTATGCCAAGTTCAAAATCCGAAAGATTTAGCAGCGGTCATGGAAAAAAGTTTAAACCAAGCCATTGTATTGGATACTAAAACGATTGCTGAAAATGCGATAGCAGTTTTTAACGCAGATATAATTTTTACACAGTATAAAGCTGTTTTAAATCAATATATACGATGAAAATTTTATACTTTACAAAATACACTCGAAAAGGAGCCAGTAGTAGATTACGGTGTTTTCAATTTTTTCCGTTTTTAGAAAGTCAAGGACACCAAGTTACCGTAAAACCACTTTTTGACGATGTATACGTAGAAAACCTATACCATGGCAAAAAAGACATAGTTGGAAGTATAATAGGCTATCTCAACCGTTTTTTGTTATTGTTCACCGTATTTCGTTATGACGAAGTGGTGATCGAAAAAGAATTATTTCCCTATTTACCAGCTGTTTTTGAACGCCTTTTTGCACTAGTTGGAATCCACTATGTAGTAGATTACGATGATGCTATTTTTCATAATTATGATAGGCATCCAAATCCTATGATTCGACTTTTATTTAAAAGTAAAATCGATGTGGTCATGAAAAAATCAGGAATGGTGATTGCAGGAAATTCGTATTTAGCAGCTCGGGCAAAACAGGCAGGAGCTAAAAGTATTACAATAATTCCTACGGTCATAGACACTAGTCGTTATAAAATAAAAAAAATAGAAAAGTCAAATCCCTTCGTGATTGGTTGGATAGGTTCGCCTTCTACGTTTAAATACCTACTTTCTTTAAAAACAGTTTTTGAAAAATTAGCGAGTAAATATCCTATTTCTATTCATATTGTTGGGGCAAAAGAGTCAATTGGTTTGCCAGCTTTTGAAAAACACATTCCGTGGAGCGAAGAAACCGAGGTAGCTTCAATTCTTAGTTTTGATGTGGGTATTATGCCACTAAACGATACGCCTTGGGAAAAAGGGAAATGCAGTTACAAGCTGATTCAATACATGGGTTGCGGAATTCCGGTGATTGCCTCTCCCGTTGGTATGAATGTGGAAGTGGTTCAGCCTGCAGTAAATGGTTTTCTAGCCACAAATGAAGAGGAATGGTTTAGTGCAATTGAAAAGTATATTAATGATGCTGATTTACAATCTGCGCACGGAAAAAATAATAGTATATTTGTTGAGAATCAGTTCAGTCTAAATAGTGCTAAATATAAGTACTTAAAAGCAGTCGTTTAATTCATGGATATAATCATTTTTTTGCTTATTGTTCTTTCTGGAATTGGTTTTATTGACTTGTTTTCCAGCCAATTGCCATCAGTAGATATGAATAACCTCCAAAAATTATGGTTTTTTCATATTTTTACGGGAATCGCCTACTACTTTTTTACACGAAATGGAGGAGGTGATGCTTGGGGTTATTGGCGAAGAACAAAATTAATGAACAGCGATGATTTTTGGCATGGATTATTTGAAGATAAAGGAACTAGATTCGTGGAATCTTTTAACTATTTTCCTGCAAAAGTGCTAGATTTAGGTTTCTTTTCCAATTCAATGTTGTTTTCGCTACTTGGTTTTATGGGTTTTGTGTTTTTTTATCTCATTACTTACCAACTCATTCCATTCAATTCCAAATTTAAAGGGTATTTTTTATTTCCGCTCGCTTTTTTTATGCCTAATTTACATTTTTGGTCATCTGGAATAGGAAAAGATACGCTGCTGTTTTTGTGTATTGGCATGTTTTGTTATGCCATTTTAGACATCATGAAGCGAATGCCCTTACTTTTACTAGCCTTGGCGTTATCCTATTTCGTAAGGCCGCATATTACGCTATTTTTAGTGGTCAGTTTTGGTTTAGCCTATGTTTTTGGCGGGAAAGTTTCCGCAGGAAAACGAGTCTTGTTTTCGGTGGTGTTATTGGGAATCGGAATCGCTATTTTACCCACCGTCATGGAATTTGCTAAAATTGAAGAAGCAACTGTTGCCAGTTTTGACAAATTTTCAGAAAAAGGTGTTAGTAAATTAAGTGGCAGCCAAACAGGCTCGAGTGTAGATATTAATTCGTATCCTTTTCCGTTAAAAGTAGCTACTTTTTTATTTCGCCCCTTCTTTTTTGACATCAATGGTATTCCCGCTGTAGTAGCCTCATTTGAAAATTTACTGTTGTTGATACTCTCTTATATAGTTATTTTTAAAAACAACTTTAAAGTGACTTTTAAAAATGCTCCCTTTGTCATTAAAGGCTTGTTTTTTTTCCTTATTATTGGCACCTTGGCTTTTTCACAATCACTAGGTAATTTAGGTATTATGCTTCGGATGCGAAATATGTTTTTACCCGGATTACTCATTTTTATTCTTTGGTCTTTTTCCTATCAACAAGAATTAAAAAATAAAGAACGATTGACAAAGGATGAAATTTAAACGTGACCAACATTTCTATTTTCTTCTATTTTTAGGAATATATCACCTTTGCTTTGTATTTCTTTCTTATGATTATGCAATTAAAAATGGTGGCGATGCTTTTGGATATTGGTTTCAGACCGATTCTATGCAACATAAATCATGGTTTGATTTTTTTGGATATGGAACAGATGCGGTTCTGTTTCTAAATTATCCTTTAGTAAATTGGTTTTCCATTTCTTTTTTCTGGGGGTTTTTTATCTACGGAATTATTGGTTTTTTAGGATTTATTCAACTCTATCGCTTGGCTTTAGTGATGATAAATGCAGCCGTTTTAGCTTCTTATACAAAATATTTGCTTTACGCATTTTTACTGTTGCCTAATACCCATTTTTGGACGGCCATGATTGGAAAAGAAGCCCTTGTTTTTACTGCCTTGGCTACTTTGTTTTTAAAAGCTTATCAACAAAAATACACGTCTATTCTCTTTATCTTATCTTTTTTACTGATTTTCATTGTGCGACCACATGTCGCTTTTATGTTAGTGCTAACCTTTGGAATTGTATTGCTTTTCTCTTCCAAAGTAACGCTCAAAAACAAAATAATTACGCTAGCAACAACGCTACTGCTATTATCCGTTAGTTTTTATATGTTTTTACAATTGTCAGAAATTAAGCGACTCGATTGGAGTAGAATACAACGATTTAATTTAGGGTCGTTACGCTCCTTTGAAGGTTCTGGTTCTTTTGTTCCCATGGAAACGTATTCCTTTCCCGTAAAGTTATTTACCTTTTATTTTAGACCATTTCTCGAGAATACCAATAATTGGCATTACATCGTTATGAGTACGGAAAATCTAATAACAATGGTGCTAATTATAGCTGGAACATTCGCATTTAGTAAAAGTCGAAACACAATCAGGAACTATGATTTTATTATTTTTATATTTCTTTTTTGTGTCATCGCTGGCTTACTATTTACGCAAAGATATGCTGGTTTAGGTATCTTTGCCAGAACAAAAATTATGATGTTGCCTTTTTTAGGAGTTACATTCATAAGTATTATCAATATATACTGGGGAAAGTACCCAATGCGTTTGCAAAAAAGCTATAAAAAATGATTAAAAAAAACTTGTTCGAATCACTACCGTAGCGATTTCCTTAGATAAATTATTGGAAGGGAAATTGGTATTCATGCAAAACTATTTTGACGTCATTGCAATTTCATCCGAAAAGGACTACGTGGAGAAAATCGGAAAAAGAGAAGTGGTAGAAACGCATCATCTAGAAATAAAGCGACAAATCAAATTCCATAAAGATTTTATTGTGTTACTAAACTTGACTTGGTATTTTATTAAAACTAAACCCAGTAAAGTATATTCCTACACGCCAAAAGGTGGAATTGGTAGCAAGTTTGCTACTTTTTTAGCTTCGTGTGCGTCGTCGTTTTCATACCATTGCAGGATTGCGCTTATTTAGAGAAAAAAGAACAAAAAGAAGGATTTTTAGATTTTGTAGATAAGTTGACTTATAATTTTGCAACCAGCTCTTACTTTACTTCCAAAGGTTTGAAAGATAGCATTCTTAAAATTGAATCTGGTTAATTGCAAAAAATAAAGGTGGTAATTAAACTAAGTAGTAAAAGAATTAAACCTTCTTTTAATTTATTTTG